>Ga0316198_10001602_pt1 | contig 13379 bp, 12 predicted proteins | sample OudBieAanoxic_MG_FD_204935 | JGI IMG/M metagenome (GOLD analysis project Ga0316198, IMG submission 204935) | Coastal sediment microbial communities from Oude Bieten Haven, Netherlands - site A anoxic | ecosystem: Environmental > Aquatic > Marine > Coastal > Sediment | place: Netherlands...
GAGATGAATTTGAAACCTGGAACACGCGTTCTGCTAACGAAAGAAAACGATAAAATAATTTTGCAGCCGATATATTCATTCACTGAAAAATTGTCGGGAATAAGCAAACAGAGCTTTGGGAGAACACCTCGGGAAGTTGAAAAATACATCGAGGATGAACGGGAAGACAGGCGAGAATGATTCCCTTAGCAGAATTTGAAAAAGCCATATCCGGCAAGACTGTGTTGATCGATTCCAACATCATCATTTATTTGACCGATTCGGTGTTGCCTTATGTGGCGCTATCGCGCCGATTATTTGAAATGATTGAAATCGGGGAGGTGTCAGCTCTTATTTCAATTATTTCGGTAGGGGAGGTCATGCAGGGTCCGTTGAAAAGGGGGCTCGATCGACCTGCACGGGAGGTTAAAGATTATCTGTTGAATTTTCCAAACTTATTCTGTGAACCTATAACCAATAGGGTTTTGGATATCATTGGAAATGACAAACGCATTCAATGGTCTAAATTGAGAACGGTGGATAGTTTAATTATCGCATCCGCTCTGAAAAACAAAGTGAACAAGATTATTTCCAATGACAACCACTTTAAACAAGCCCTGCCCAAAGGGCTATTGATTTCCTTCGCATAAGTGAATTCGACGCCGGTTTTAACGTCCATTGGATTATTGGTTTCGTCAGTCCAGAAACGCCAACTTTTCCGCGCGAGCGATTTTCTGACCTCGCACCACGGATTGACTCGCTGTCGGTTGGGATATATTTAACTTTTTCGATAGCTCGATGGTGCTCATCCCAAGGTCTCGATTCCCCCAGTAACATACAACGCTTCGAGCTTTGACTGTTTTGGTATGTTTGCCGCCAGACAGCAACTCCTTCGGGGAAATGTCAAATAGTTTTGCCACGCGTTTGATCAACCGTTCAAAGGCTTCCCGACACAAAATGGTTTTATAACGGTTCTGAAATAACTGTCCATGGCGACGGCGACACCGAGCGTCTCCTGCGCCATCGCCGCAATGTCGCCTTTAAACAGCGACAGGTTGAGAGGAACGTTCAGGGCAACGACGACGATAACGGCACAAACCAGAGCAACCGCCGCTGCGACGGCAATGTGCATGGTTGTGCGCAGAAACCTCTTACTGATATTATCGGCGTTCCACATCCCTATCTTCTTCCGCCTCATCGTCACGCCATTCCAAGACCATCTGTTGTCTTTCAGCGGCCAATATTTTCAGTTTAGCCGCCACCTCTTCTCTCAGTTGGCTGAGTTCCTCTTTACGGGATTGCTCTTCGAGAATATTTTCAAGCGACCAATGCGTCAGAATTTGCAAAACGCCCCTTTCGAGAGCTTGGCCAAGCCAATTTTACATCTGAAGTTTAGGGTCTCGGCGAGAAATAATTACACAAGATTGCGCAGAATTTTGGTTCGTCTACAAGGCACATCCGCCGGCGCATATCGGGATATGTGTTGGTGGATGTGACGCGGTAGACGGGCCAAAAAACAAGCAAGATGTGTAATTATTTCTTGCCGCGGCCCTTAAATTTGGGCAGTCTATTTTACTTCCTCTTTTCCTGCCTCCTGGATTATTCCGATAATACGATCCGGGTAATCCGTCGGAAACGTCCAGTAGCGCAGGCCATGCTCATTGACATTTTCCACCAGTCCGCGCTTTAACGGGTCGGCGTGAAATAAAAATTGAACCAGAACGTCGCTGCTGATCCACGGATGGGCATACCAGAAGTCATGTGCCCCGGATGACAGTCCGATAACCGTGGTTTCGTCCACACCGATGATGTCGAACCCGGACTGGGCGCTGGCGTTTCGGGCCCATTGAGCGGCCTCAGGGCTGAGATCCTCGGCTCTGGGTCTTCCGGCCCGGGACACACCGTGATGCCATTCGGCCAAGGCCAGAACCGTGTCCTTGAGGTTAATGGTGAGCGTAACACTGTGGGGGATGTCTATATAGGTTTGCAGATTCTCCACAAAGGTGTCGATACCAATGTCGGCCCCGGCAAAGTATACCTCCCCCAAGCGCAATTGCCGGCGCTTTTCTCCTTTTGTCTCCAGTCCCAGGATGGCCAACCCAGGGCTTGCGATTTGGGAGCCTGCGCTGTAAGCAAGAATATTGATATATTCCGCGGTGGTGTAGTCGTTCAGCAGGGTAATCAGGCGCTTAAAGGCCGGTGCCGACTTTGCGGCATGACGGACATCGGTCCCATAGGCAAGTAAATTTTCGGCAGATGGCCACAGGAAGGCAAGAACCATTGAATTGCGGCCTGTAAAATGACGGTACTGGGCCGCTTGGGCCGCCGCACGATATATATTGGAATTGGCGCCGTGGACATAAACCATGATGTCCTTGTCCAAGCTGTCGGCGAGGACATCATTGACGGCAGCAGCAAAGGACTCAACCTCTTTCGGTAACGGAGCAGTTTCGTCGTCGAGGGGGATCGCCGCCAATTCTTGAAGATCTTCCAGATGTAACGCCGGCCGATCACGATCTTCATCAGAGGTCGACAACTCGAAGACCTGCCTCCAGTCCGTTGCCTTGGCGCCAATCGTAAAATGAGCGATGCCCACCCGCAGTTTGTCTCCCGGATAGATGGTATAGCTTTTGCTATCATCACCTTTCATGGGCTTGCGGTTCGTCGCGAAGAGTACGTCAACGCGATTGCTTTCCTCTAAGTTGGGATTGATGTTGAAGGGGTTGATCTCTCCCGTAGCCATTATCGCAGGTGTCGGCATGAGGTAGACCGTCGGCTGACATCCGACCACCGCGATGTTTAACAGTCCTATGATAAGATATAACAGTGATCGATAATTGGCCGTAGTATTCAAGGTATCTCTCCATAAAATGAAAGTTCAGCTCAGCACCGAAGCCTGTCCCTATTTTTTTCGCGTCGCTTCGAACGAGATGAGAACATCCACGTCTTTGCCGATTACCCCCATTTCGTAGTACTTGCCGCTGCCGACATTGTACTCGAGCCGGTCAATGGCCAGGCGGGCTTCAAAACCGGCCACTTCGCTATCCTTGTCGAACGGATTTTGCTTTATCCCGAAGAAGGTAAACGGAACCGAAACGGTCTTGCTGACGTCCCTGACGATCATTGTGCCTTCCACAATGTATTGATCGCCCTCCACTTTTTTGATGTTAGTGCTCTTAAAGGTCATGACCGGAAATTTTCTGACGTCGAAGAACTCATTGGCCTCGAGGTGACCGTCACGTTTGCTGTTGCCGGTATTGATGCTGTCCACCTCGACCGTGAAGTCAAACCTGCTGCCGCCCAGATTGTCGGAATCGAAGATCACCTTGCCGTCGAATTTTTCAAAATAGCCCCTTGTGGCAGCGTAAATATGATCGATCTCGAAATATATTCCTGAGTGAGCGGGGTCGAGTTTCCAGGCGGCGGCATGCGCCTGCAGGATAATCGCCATGAAGAACATCACGGTTGCCGTTATTTTGATGGTTTTTCTCATGGGTAGGTCCTCCTTTGATGATGAGTGTTACTCCTATAAATCTTTATCCCGATTCAACACGGTTTTACGCAAACTGGATGCCTGGGCAACTGAATCCACCAACAATTTGTATGTTCAACGGGCCGGCACCGTTTAACAATCGGACTGATTTCAGAAACCGAAAGTTTCGGTATAAATCGAACACGACGTAAAACCGATGCGCTTTAAGTCGCCTTTAACCTGTTTCATCATTTGGACCGGGCCGCACACGAAAACCACCGCTCGGCGGCTGCATGTTTGGAGCATCGTTTGCAGCTTTTCCAAGTTCAGTCGTCCGGTCGAAACCCCCTCTGTTGATATACCGGTAAACACAAAAACCGACCGAAGTCCAATTGGTTTCGACATCAAATCATTAAACTCTTCCTCATAAACTATATCCTCCCGGGAGTGATTGCTCCAGATCAGCGTAACGGCCCGATGGTCCTGCCGATCGACCATAAATCGCAGCATACTCAGCATGGGCGTGATCCCGATGCCATCGGCAATCATGACGATTTCACGATCCGGATCGGTTAGAATGTGGCTGAACCGGCCGAAGGGGCCCTGAATATAGACGCGGTCTCCCTCTGCGATACGGCCGATATGCCGCGTCCAATCTCCGCTGGCCCGAACGGTAACCTGAAGGCAGTCGGGACGGGTGGGTGTTGAGGAAAGGGTAAACGGGTGGGGCTCACGGGAAATATGTTTTGAATGAATGGAGATGAATACGAACTGTCCGGGAAAATATTGAAACGCCCGGTTGGTTTTAGGACTCAGTTCAATACATATGCTGCTTTTTCCTTCCGGCGCGAGCCGGGTAACGGCGAGAGGCATTTTTCGTGCCCGCAGCCATCCTGAACGGACCCACAGCCACAACATCGCAAGAAGGGCTGTCGATACAAGAACGGCGGTGCGGGGAAAACCTTCTTCTGAAAAGGTTTCGCTGACAAACAGGATGTGAAGGACCGCCAGGCCAAGGATGAAAATGCCGACGCAGCGGTGCCATAACAGCCATCGATGAAACGTGATTTGAAAGGCGCGGCGCCACTGGCTTACCGAAAATTGAATAACGATAAGCGCCAATAAGCCGACGCCCACCCACTCCGGCCAGTAGCGCAGTTCCAGAGGAATGAGGAGTTTTTTTTCCGAGGCCAGAACGAGGATCGGGTGCAATAATGCCAGCAGAAGGATGACAATGGCGTTTAACCGGTGGCTGCGGACCAGGCCGGGAAGAGAGAAGACCCGGTCCAACACCTTCAGGCGGGCGGCCTGTATGAGCTGGAAAAAAAGAAACGTGGCCACAGCCAGGCCGAGCATTTTGCCGGTCCGCAGTAAGGCTTTGGCAAGGCCGAATTTGTACCACATCGATGGCGATTCAAAGAAAAAGGGGATCGACATGGCTCCGACCAGCAGCAGGGTGGCCGCACCGATGATCGTCCCCATCAGGGAATAACGAAACCGGTAGGCCCTGAGGTCGTCTAACGGAGAAATACCGCTTGATTTTGGCTCCATAACGGCCGGTCGGGTTAGGGTCACGGTAAGAAATAATTCCACACGATTGCGCCGGATTATGGTTTGTCTACAAGACACATCCACCTGCGCATATCGGAACATGTGTGGGTGGATGTAACGCAGTAGACGGGCCATAAGACAAGCAAGAGGTGGAATTATTTTTTGCCGGGGTCCTTAGTCCCCCTGCTCGGCCATGAAATCGTCATACAGGGTCTCGAGATAGCGTTTGTGCTTGGCTTCTTCCTGGGCCAGGATCTTGAACATTTTGATATACTCATCTTGATCGGTTTTACGCTGCAGTTCGTTGTATAGTGCCAGGGCTTTTTCTTCGCGCTTCATGGCCAGCCGCAGGATGTCGGTAAAGTGCATCCCTTTTTCGTACTTCATCTCCACCATGTAATCGCTGCGTTTCATATCGGGAATCCATTTCAATTTGTAAGCCTTGATCTTTTCCCGGCTACCCTCGAAATGCTCCAGCATGGCCTGGTGCTTGCGTTCCTCGGCGGCAAATTCGAGGAAAGTCTTTTGGGCCCCTGCAAAGGGTTCCTGCTGGGCGACCTCCTCGTAAAAGGCGGCAGCCTCCTGCTCCTTTTCAATGGCAAATTTCAGGATCTCCTCTATCGATTCAAAGTTCATCGCGGCCTCCTCTGCAGTTGTTTCAAGTGTTGAAAGTGTATCCGATCGGTCACCTTACAAGATTCGATGATGGTATTCAATAGGCAGATGACACTTGCCGTTCGGGAGTATGCAAGAAGGCCGTATTGAACTGGTGGGGCTGAAATGAAACGGCCCCGGTTGGAAACAGGGGCCGTTTGGAAGCAGCAGTGGTTAAGGGCTTAGCCTAAAATCTTCGGTTGAAAAACGGAAGCCTGAGTTCAGGCGACCGGTTGGGGCGCCTTCCTTTTCTTTTGTTCCCAGTCCTCGATTTTAGTCCCCTCCTGAACCAGTTCCCAGCCGGAGATCATGGCACGGGTGTGCGCGAACACCGTGTGACCGGTTGTGATCATGTAGATATGGACGATGAGAAATGACAGAATCGCAAAAGCCCCGGCCAGGTGAATGGCCGCGACCACCTCGAGAGACAACCAGCCGAGTCCCCAGTCTTTCCACGAGTTGTAGCCCCAGTAGAGGAAGCCGGTTGCCATCTGCACCGGAAGCAGAGCGGCCGCCAGGGAGAGGTAGACCAACCGTTGCAGGGGGTTGTGCTTGGCGTCCTTGCGCTTGGGCACCGGGTGCGGTTCTCCGCGAAAAATGCCGTAGGTGTAATAGCGGATCACCGACAGCATCTTTCGCGTGGTCGGGACGTACTGTCGCCACTCACCGGTCGTGAAGAGCCAGAACACGAAAAACGCGAACAGGATCAGCCAGGTCAGGCCGGCAAAGTTGTGGATCTCGGCGGCGGCCTTAAAACCGAAGAGGGTGAACAGGCCATTGAGTTCAAAGCCGGTCACCAACAGCAGAAGAATCAGGGCCGTCTGCATCCAGTGCCAAAACCGCTCGTAACGGGTGTAAAGATATATGTTGACCATGTTGTTCGATGTCATCGATTAGCGCTCCTTTCTGCCTCTGGCGATATATCTCCCCAGACCGTGGATAAACACACCTGCCAGGGAACCGAAAACCACCGCCCACCCAATGTATTGAATGACTTTGCTGGCATCTCGTCCCGGCATGTAGAAGCCCGTCAGATTGGCCAGGCGACCGTTTTTGGCATGGCATTCCGAGCACTTCAGGGCCTTGTTTTTGGGAGCCACCATGTGGGTGATCGGAAAAACATAGCTGGTTTCCACAAAATCCATCTCGCCGCTGAAGGGCAGACCCGCATAGGCCATCCCGGACGCGGCAGACTTCTTCCAGTCAAAATCCCCCCAGTAGGCCCCGGTGCCGGGTTTGCCGAACAGGTGCGGGATGACCATGGTTTTATTGATCTTGTCGTAGGGTGTTTTGCCGCGATGGACCTTGAAGGGGAATATCCGCGAATTGGCATCGTCTTTACCGCCCACCGGCCAACTGACCGCCACGGTTTTACCCGGATCGATCGTGTCTTTGGCGGTCAGACCCTTGAGAGAACCGTTGAACCAGAAGTATTCCGGCGCCACGTTTTTAGCCCACCGGAACTCGCCCTTCTTGCTGTCGTATTTGGGTTTGCCGAATTCGTCTTTTTCCTGGTATGGTTTTCCGTCTTTTTTCTGGCCGGCCTTAGACCAGTCCCACCACATCTTGGTGGGGTTCACCCGCGCAAAGGTCGGAATGTGACAGCTCTGACAGGCCACCTTGTCGGTGTGATCGTTGGCCTTGACCCCCGGCTTGTGGGGGGTGCGGGAATGGCAGGATTCGCACATGATCTTGGGCGCCAGGTCGTCCTCGATCAGACTCTTGCGTTCCATGGCGGCCGGCGTCGAGTATATGCGGCCGGCAATGCTGTGAACCTCGGTCGTGTGGCAGCGCACACAGTCGAAATTCTGACCGTCGACGCCCATGTGGACATCCAGTTCCTTGTTCGGTTTCATGAGAGACGAATCCAAGTCCCCGTGCTTGACGCCGTCACCGCCGCCGCCGAAAAAGTGGCAGGTACCGCAATTCTTGCGGGTCGGCCGACTGACGCTCTGGGCCACCGCGTTCCATTCCGGCGGTTTGTAAGTCTTGCCGTTGCCCTTGAAAACAGTCGGTTGGTCCACCGTGAAGCCGGCCCCCGTGGGAAACTTTTTGTAAGTCCCGGTTTGCTCGTGACAGACCAGACAGTCCACCGCATGCGGGTTGCTGAAATCAAAATTCTTGTCTTTCCAGCCATAACCGGCGTGACAGGATGTGCAGCGCGGCTCGTTGGATTGAAGGTTGATGCAGAAGTTGTTCATGGTCAAGCCGCCCTTGCCGACCTTCATCTTCGAGTCGACATTCGGGTCGAGCCAGCTCCAGTGAATGGTCTTCTGGAATTGTCCGGCGGCAAGTTCGTGGCAGCTGAGACAGGCCTCCGTGACCTCGGGTCCGCTGGTAAAGGTCTTTTGCAGAACCGGATGCAGCGAGTGATCTGCGGTGATCCAGATTTGGGGTCCTTTGGTCGCCTGTTGGGCCATGGTGCGGCCCGGGGCCTGGTTTTCGTCCAGCACCTGCGTCTGGGCCAAACACCAGGATGGCAGCACCAGCGCGCCGAAAAAAACCGCCGCCGCCCATCTCCAAATACGATTACAACCTTCCATTGGGTCCTCCGATTGACATTGACATCTCCTTTGCGGGTGTATGGGCCCATCAAACCATCGGGTATAGTAAAACCTCTGGGTCGTGTGCCGATTGAATTAACACGGGTACCTTCTGCTGCGTATGTTGATTAGCAAGCCTCATGCCAAGCCTGTGACCTTCCTGATTATCTCCAACCTATTGAAAAATAATGATAAAAAAAATTGAAACCGGCTCTTGCCGGAGCGACCTGTTAATGCTATGTTAGCTGTTAACAGATTAACAGTTAACACTTAAATTAACAACCAGGTTGAGCGGTTTCCCGCCCAGGCAGGATTCATGGTTCCGAGTTAAAATGCCATAACTGGTCTCTAACAATCGTATGACGCGTCTATTGGGTCGAATTCCATGTTTCACCCAATGGGTGAAAGCGGCCAATCCAAACAAAGGTGCATAAAGTTCCGGAAATTAGCATTTTATAACCTTTGAACTCTGAACCTGGAACCGATCAGTTAATGGATGACTCTAATTTTTAGTACGAAAATAAGGTGGGCGTCTCCGCCCGCATAACCGATTTCGAAAGACGGCTGAAACTCGCCGCCAACGGGTTCTAAGCCCGGACCAAGCCCGTCTTCAAATAAGGGGTTCGGGTTTTCCCCAATGTTGTGCCTTTCATGAGGTATCGGCATTGGGTCCGGTCTAAGACCCCGTAGGCGACTCAGACAGTCAGCCGCTGTTCTCAACCGCTCATCCGGGCTCCGGCGCATCATTTTCATGCACCGTGGCGGCCCGAAGGGCCATGAGCGTTTAACACGTGACCCAACCTGCCCATGCATTTCAAAATAAACCCGCCGTCTGTTACCGCGGTTTTTCGGACACTTGGGACACAGCACCGAAGAAGCACGATTCTTGCATCACAAGGAACATGCTCATGCAAATCGCACGATACTGGGAGACCATTGTCAATACACTCCAGGACGGTTTGATTGTTGTCGACCCGGGCGGCCGCATCCTGTTTTTGAATCCAGCTGCTGAAAAACTGACCGGGTATTCGGCCGCAGACCTGGTGGGCAACTCCTGCCGGACCCTGAACTGCACCGGTTGCCGCATCATCGGACGGGGTGTCGCCGAAAAATGGTGCGCGTTGTATGCCACCGGCGACGTCAAAGCCAAGCGGTGCCTGATCACCAACAAAGACGGTCGCGCCGTCCATGTCGTCAAGAACGGTTCGGTACTGCGGAATGAATCCGGTCATATCATCGGGGCGGTCGAAACCTTGACCGACATGTCGGAAATCGTCCGGCAACAACAGGAAATAGAATCCCTCAGGAAATCCTGTCAGTTGAGTGACGGTTTCCACGGACTGGTCGGAGAGTCTCCCGCCATGCAGCAGGTTTACGAACTGATCGACAATGTTGCCCAGACGGAAGCGCCGGTGCTGATCCAGGGACGGAGCGGAACCGGCAAGGAACTGGTCGCCCGGGCCATCCATGAAGCCGGGCCCCGCCGTGATAAGCCGTTTATCAAGGTCAACTGCGCCGCCCTGAACGAAAATCTGTTGGAAAGCGAACTCTTCGGGCACGTCAAAGGCGCCTACACCGGCGCGGACCGCCATCGCGTGGGACGGTTCGAAGCCGCTCACGAGGGGACGATCTTTCTGGACGAAGTCGGCGACATCCCGCCGCCGATTCAGATCAAGCTCTTGCGCGTGCTCGAAGAAAAAGAGATCGAACGCGTGGGCGACCACCAGCCGATCGGAGTGAACGTGCGAATCGTAACCGCCACGAACCGGGACTTGGAAGCCCTGACCGCCCAGAGAATGTTCAGAGAGGACCTCTTTTTTCGCATCAGCGTATTCCCGCTCCACATCCCGTCGCTCTGCGAGCATCTCGAGGACATCCCGCTGCTCGTGCAGCACTTTATCCGCCACAACGTGTTGAAAAGCGGCAAGAATATCGTGGGGGTATCGGCCGCTGCCATGGCAGCGCTCACAAATTATGCCTGGCCCGGGAACGTCCGGGAGCTGCGCAGTGCCATCGAATATGCATTCGTCCTCTGCAAGGACGCGACGATCGAAAGCGGGCACCTACCGCCTAAAATCCTTCAACCGCACCGCCCATCTGAGCATTGGATTGCTCGGGGCAATCGGACGAAGCTGCGGGAGCGCGAAGATCTGGTGCGCGTGCTCCGCCAGGCGGCCGGCAACCAGTCCGAGGCGGCCCGCATACTGGGGGTCAGCCGTGTGACCATCTGGAAGCGGATCAAGAAATACGGCATCAAGACCGTCGAAGTTAGAGAAAGCGCCTAAGGGTTCGCGAAAAAATAAGTTGGTGATTTTGGGCGTTGAGGCGCCCGGCCGACAAGGCGTAAAATCGCAGGAATATCTGGATATTCCGAGATTTTGCAACGCAGCCGGACAGGATGCATCGGCGTCCAAAATGGCAAGTTATTTTTGAGCGAGCCCTAAGATACGACCCCGGACCAGCCCGCAAAATAATTCCTTGACAGCAGTCGCCACGCCGTGACACTCTTGATATGGGCGGATGACCGATGTGCCGGCGCGCGACTCCCTTGTTCCATATTGGCTTCTGCACTCTTACAACAGCACCTGTGCCTTCTCCTCCTCCTTTTTGATAGGTTCCTTTTCGACTCATTCCTCCCGTAGCGGGTAGCAAATCGTCGCTGCACTCGAATGGTTTCGATTATTGCCGCCGGGACGCCCTTGCTCCGTTTCCCCTGCTTTTGTCGGATCAACGCCCGTCAGCCGCTCCCGAAACCAAGCCACCGAAAGGAGGGAAGCATGGCCGCACAAAAATTACTACTGCCGTACAATTTTTCGGATTCGGACCGCAAAGCCCTCGCCTTTGCCATCAGCACCTTCGGTCATCGCGACGATATCGAGGTGACCATCTTCCATGCCCATACCCCTCTTCCGTCCATAGATGTCAGCAGTGAGACGGTCACCGGAAGACTGAAGCAGAATATTAGTTATCTGACTCAAAAAGTGTCAGAAGTGGAAACGTCGCTGCAGGAAGTCAAAGCGGAACTCGTCCGGCACGGATTTTCAAATGACAGGGTCAAAGTGAAGTTCAAGCCCCGCAAGAAAGAAATCGCCGCAGAAATTATCGACTTTCATGCCAGCGAGAAGTTTAACCTGATGGTATTAAATCGAAAAGCCGGAAGGATCGGACGCTTTTTTACGGGCAGCGTTCATGCCAAAGTGGCGGCAGCCCTGCGAAATACGACCGTTTGCATCGTCTGTTAAAAAACGGCATCCGGGAATCCGGTATCATACTTTTGGGGCTCGTTTAAGCGAAGGAGGCATCTCATGGGTATTGAAGAAAAAATCGATATCGATGTGTTTAAAGTGGTCACCCGTGCGATCGCGGAGGCCGAAAACCTGGAATTGATGACCGGCCACCTTTCTCAGCTTCTGGTCGCCGCACTGGGGATCAAAGGGTGCAGCATTTTTGCGTTGAACCATGAATCCGAGGAGCTGGAAATCCTGGGCAGCTTTGGACTCAGCGTCGGGTATGTCAACAAGGGACCGGTGCTTTCAGCCAAGAGCATCGCCCGCACCGTCAAAGGCGAACCGATCGTCGTGACCGACACTTCCAACTCCAATCTCTTGCAGTACCCGCAGGAAGCGCTGGTCGAGGGCGTCCACGCCGTTGTATCGCTTCCGATCACCCTGCACGGCCGGGTGATCGGCGCGTTGAGGCTGTACCATTACGAGGTCTGGGAGGTTTCAGACCGCGACCTGGACTCGTTGATGCTGCTCTCCGAAATCATCGGCTTGGCCTTGATGTACACCCGCCTGCGGCATGCATTGCTGTCGGTAAAAGAAACGACCAACGAAATTCACACGGTCTGGTTGGAGCCGTAGCCCGAAAATTTCATGACATCATTTCAGGACTTGAAGCGCGCAAAGCATTCAAGTAAAAATCCCGATGCGTGCCGGCACGCAGCGGGATTTTTGCGGTCTGCCGAAATGAGGAGATAGGGATTACTGTTGCGGTCCGAAGATCTTTTCGGGACGCTGGGTCGAACCCGTCGCATTGGGAAAATTCGGATAGATGTACGCTTTTTCGCCGGTCTTGACCAGGTGGCCCGCACCTTCCATGAACTTATTGAAGCGGAGTTTGCATTCGTAGAAACCGTGCCACCAAGCATAGTCGGGAGCCATCATCATGGCACCCATCCGTGCCCGGCGTCCCTCATGGTGCCACAGCTCATAGTATTCCACTTCCAGGTGCTCGTCGAAGAATTTCTCCTTGCTCAGCAACCCCTTTTCATAAAGCTCATCCAGGGTGGCCTTGGCCGGTTTGAAGTAAACATCGTTGTACTCTGTCACAGCATTGTCAAAGCCGTTATAGAAATCGTTGATCCAGGCGTCCGAGTGGCACTGACGGCAAACGTTTTTCATCTTTTCCCGCTCCACCTGCCAGTCGGTTTTGGCCGGGAAGGGTTTGAAATCCTGCGGCCGCACGGTCAGGGGCGCCTGGGTCTCCCAGGACAGCCGTTCGGTCACATCGTGGGTGCCCATCACCTTGCCCGAACCGGACATGTGGCATGCCGCACAGGTCGGTGCACGGTAGTCAACCCCGGCGGTCCAGGTCCCGGCGGCGGCTTTGAAATTGTATTCTTCCTTGTAGGCATGGTACATGGTGCCGTGCTTGGATTCATTATAGATCTCGATCTGCGGGTGATCCGGGCCAAGGTGGCACTGATCACAGGCTTCAGGCATGCGGGCTTCGGCGATGGAAAAGCGATGGCGGGTGTGGCAAGAGGTGCACGACCCCTTGCTGCCATCCACGTTTAATCGCCCCACACCGGCATTCGGCCAGGTGGCCGGGTCGATATTGCCTTTGTCATCGAGTGTGATCACCGTACCGTGGCAGTTGAAACAACCGGTTTTACGCTCGTTGGCGGAGTTCATGCCCTTGTTGAGCCAGGGATCGATTTTCCATATGATCTCGAGGGTATTGGCGTGCTTGGAGCGGCTGTATTGGGTCACTTCATCGGGATGGCAGCGCGAGCAATCCTTGGGGGTGACGATGGAGGCGATGGGCACTTTGTATTGACTCTCTCCGTACGGAAGGTCGGAGCGGCCGTAATATTTCTCGTGCCCTTGGGCGATGTCTTCTTCTCCGGGTTGGACCAGGTGACAATCCAAACAGGTGATGTTGGCATTTGCATGCCG
>Ga0316198_10001603_pt1 | contig 13373 bp, 4 predicted proteins | sample OudBieAanoxic_MG_FD_204935 | JGI IMG/M metagenome (GOLD analysis project Ga0316198, IMG submission 204935) | Coastal sediment microbial communities from Oude Bieten Haven, Netherlands - site A anoxic | ecosystem: Environmental > Aquatic > Marine > Coastal > Sediment | place: Netherlands...
CGGACACGAAGACAAGCCTGAACTGTGATAGGCAGGCTTGAATAACACCCTGTATATTGGATTACCCAGACTTTACGCTAAAAAAACCGATGCCTTATCAGTTTGACGTGCCGCCCGGTGAGAAATGCGGGCTAGGCGTGGGCAGCGATTGTTTCCTGTATATCTCTACAGGTTTCTCTGATAATGAGCCTGGCTGGTAAGGCGATATGTTTGTTTTCTAACTTTTCACCATTGATCAGGCTAATCAGCATATTACTCGCCAGCTCTGTTATTTTATCTATGGGAGCCGCCAGCGTTGTTAATGCCGGGTGTAATTGAGAGGCAACTGCGATGTCGTCAAATCCGATTACGCTGATATCATCCGGTACGTTCAAGCCATGTTGTACTACTTGTCTAATCATCGCGATTGCCATCGCGTCATTTGCGCAAACAATCGCGGTTGGAGGGTTTTTTAATGATAAGAAATAATCGGCACCTTTCGCACCAGACTCAAAAGAAAAGTCTCCTCTAAAAACCAGTTTTTCGTTCATCTTGAGTCCATGATTGCTTAATCCGCTTCTATAACCGGCGAATCGATTCTTGCCGACATCTGAATCTTCCAATCCTGTGATGAAGCCGATGCGTTTGTGACCCATCGAGCACAGATAGTGAATCGAAGACCTGACTGCATTAAAGTTATCGATAATAATTGAAGGTATGGATTTGTCAGATGAGCTATTGTCTATCACGACCACAGGTATATGCTGATTAATTTCATGAACGATATGTTCAATACGTGGAAAGCAACTGATAATGGCGCCGTCAATATTATTCATATGTTTGTACGAACCGGGATCGCCGATATCTGTAAAGTAAATCAATGAATAACCGTGCTTTTCTGACTGTCTTTGAAGTGCATTGAATATGAGTGAGTAATACGGGCTGGTTAATCCGGCGACTATACTGCTATCAAGAAAGTAGCCGATTATTTTTGTTTTCTTTTTTCCGGTTTTACGATCGGCAACGTATGTCCCTTTCATTGGAATTTTATACAGCAAGCCCTGCGAAACCAGGTTGTCTACCGCCTTCCTTATGGTCATGTATGAAAACCCGTACTCTTTCGCCAGTGTCCTTTCACCGGGTAGCTTATCGACAATTTCCCGATGTTTGATCGCGTGTTTTATTTTTTGCTCGACCAGGACATATTTAGGTGTGGGTTTATCCATAATTCATGGTCTCATGAGGCGTATTAAAGACAATAGCTTGTGTTGACAGGAAATCAGAGAATCAAAGTCTGAAGCTATGTCTATGCTGAAAAACCTGTTTTTTCTTATCAATAGCACTGTTTGAGAATGTATTTTAACGCCAATTGTCATAGCAGTCTTGTTCCATAACATCAGGTTAATAATTTAGTTAATTCAACAAGTTACTAAAGTACTGTTTCAACTGCTACCCGTGCTGATAAACATAGAGCTGAAACATTTTCACTCACCGGCCGCATTAATACTGCTACATAGCAGATACCACAATAGTATAAATTGCACCACAAGACAATCTGTTAAATTCTGGATAGCATGCTTTTTTGAGGAGAGCATGAAAATAACTTGACTTGGCCAAGCGTCCCGGTTTATTGTGCTATATAGCAGATGCCGGTGTGTCTTATGTAGGAGCATTCCCTGAATACTGGATCATCTGCACAGCAGCTGACGTCGGATGTCATTTAATTGTCGTATATCGTCAATTTACAGGCATGAAGCTGTGCAAGTATCATCGATACAATGAGGTATTCGGAGATTTATCAATGCCCTGCAAACGATTTTCACATCTGATCCAGTTATTCTCGATTGTTGCAATTTCCCTGATTTCTGCAGGCTGTGGTGATGGCGATGGTCCTGCACCCGTTGCTGCCGTGCCATGCCCGACTGACGCTGCTGTCAGTCTTGACTCTGGCATTTACCCCGAAAGTGCAACTTCAGCAGAAGTAACGGTTGCCGACGTATGCATTGCGGGGAGTAAAACAGTTGTTGCAAATATTACTACTGGCGCAGACACGATCGGTATTAATGTAGATGTAGATGTTGTCGCCGGTGAGGGGAGTTCTACCTTCAACTTCGGCACCAGGAATGACGCTACCAATACCATCGCAATAAATGATGGCGATGAATTACAAGTCACCTATGCCGGTTCAAGTGGAGCGCTGCAGTCTGACAAGGCCCTTATAACCGCGGTCTCGGGTGATACCACCACGATTAGTTCGGATCCTACCGATGTTGAGGCCAATGGGGTAAGCGCCTCTGAGATAACGGTTCAAGCGAAAGACAGCAGTGGTAATAACTTCACGGTGAGTTCCGGTGAAGTAGAGTTATTTACTACCGGCAGTGCAACTTTAAGTCCTGTTACCGATAATGATGATGGTACTTACACAGCTACAGTGACAAACACGGTTGTCGAAGCGGTCACTATCAGTGGAACGATCGCCGGCAATGCTATTACTGATACAGCGATTGTCAACTTTACGCCTAGCATCTCACCAGTAAAACTTGGTGTGTATTCAGAAACCAACATCGATCCCAAATTAGACTATTCAGAAATCACCAACAAGGATGCCCCGACTGACAGGTTCAGCCAGGCTGTCAGCGCACTGGAAGGCGTAAACTCGCTGCAGGCAGACTACGCGGTACCGGTACCGGTCAGCGACAATGAAAATGGTTTTGCCTTTACCTTCTCTGGCCTGACCAATCCCACATTTGAGGCGGATGATGCCTCTGGGGGGAATGTCCTTTGTAACGACGGTGCGAACCTCAATGTTTGTACTGGCTGGACGACATTCGAGTTCACCTTCACGAACAACACCGCAGGCCCCGGTTTTGGACCGGTTTCACATGATGCCGGCGGTTCGCAATCTTTGACCATGTTTGGCCCGTTCGTTCAGGATAAAGCCTCAGGTGCCTATCAGGCTGATAATACAGTGGTTGCCGGCCAAAGCTATACCGCGACCGCCCATGTGATGAACTGGGCGGGTGATCCCTTGAACAACCTTGGTATCATGCAGCTGAACTTCTGGGATGCGCCTGGTGGACAAGCTGGTGGCGGAAATCAACTCAGTACAACCCAACGGATTGTTGATTCTACGGATGACGGTGTTAATGAATATCTCCCGGTACAGGACGGCGCCGACGTTAGCGACTGGGCAGAGAAGACAATCTCGGCAGTTGCACCCCCAGGTACTCAATCGGCCGAAATATTCCTGCTGCATGTCCAGATTAACGCCGGTACCTCATTAGAAGGCGGTTCTATTTTCTGGGACGATGTGAGCCTGGCCGGCGTTCGAGATCTATCCGCTGTCGGAGAGGATATATCAGCCTATGAGACACTGAAGTTCGGTATTAATACCACCGCGGCAAGCGGGCTGGCAGACCTGCAGGTCAGGATGGAAGATAACGCAGGAGCCACCGCTTCAGCCTTCCTGTCAAATTACACAAATCCGGTAATCAATGGCGACTGGGCGATGTACACAATACCATTAAGTGATTTTACCGGAATCGATAAAACCAGGATTATCTCCCTGGAATTCAAAGATGCATCATCGACGGTAACCGGATCGACCGCAGCAGCGCCGACGTTCTTTGCCGCTACCCTGTATTTTGATGATGTTCACTTCGAGAGACCAGGCACAGCCCCTGGAGTGCTCACAGGCGTACTGCTGAACTCACCATTGGAGGGCGTGACTTTTCAGACCGCGACGCAGTCCGGCATCACCAACGTCGATGGTGAGTTTCAGTATATAGACGGTGAAATGGTGACTTTCTCCATTGGAGGCATCGTTCTGGGTACCGTGCAAGGTGCCGCTATTATTACGCCGGTTGAGCTCACTGGCGGTGCTGACCCAATCGATCAGGCCGCTATTAATCAGCTGGTCTTCTTGCAAAGTATTGATGCGGATGCCGATTATTCTACCGGGATCACCATTAGCGATTCTACTCAGGCAGCTGCAGTCAATCAAACTCTGGACTTTACTCTTTCATCTACGGATTTCACCACGGCGGTGACATCGGTCGTTGACGACATCGCCCCGGGCAATACCGTTGTCAGCGAAACGACTGCGCTGGATAACTTCTATATAACCTATACGACATTGGGCGGTTCAGATACTTTTGCCTGGTCGTTCCCGCCGCAGTATCCGCCATACCCGGGCGTAGCAAGCTTTCCAGTTGATTTCGAGGACACCGGTGCGCCGTACTACTTCACTGACTTTGACGGTGGTGTCGCAACGGTTATTGCCAATCCTGATGTGAGTGGAATCAATACCAGTGCCAAAGTTGCACAAATGCAGAAATTTGCTGGCGAAGTATTCGGCGGCAGCACTCTCACGTTAGGTACGATCGACTTTACCGGTAGAAATTTATTTACCATGAAGGTCTGGGCATCACGTCCTGTACCGGTCACATTAAAGCTGGAAGGTCTGGATGTTGAAAAAGTAGTGAGTCACACCGGATCGGGTACCTGGGAAGAGCTGGTGTTTGACTTTACCGGTCTGACAGGCGATGGCGTAAGGGAAATCACCTTGATTTTCGACAACGGTACGGCTGGCGACGCGGCTAATGATGCTGCCAACTGGACTTTCTATTTTGATGATATAAACCTTCAGACAACAGACCCGACAGAATTTGCACTGATATTCTCGGATGAATTTAATGTGGGTGCTGCACCTTCCGCCGTTAACTGGAACCTGGAAACCGGTTACGGCCCCAACAACGATGGCTGGGGCAATAACGAGTGGCAGCTGTATACGGACTCCCCGGACAATGTGAAGGTAGAAAGCGGCAATCTGGTAATTACTGCTGATTGCCCTACAGCACCAACCTGTGGTGTACGCGACGGTACGATCACTTCAGCCAGAATCAATACGCTCGACAAGTTTGAATTTAAATACGGAATAGTCGAGGCCCGAATAAAACCCCCGGTTGGAAATGGCGCCTGGCCGGCATTCTGGATGCTGGGTGCGAATTTCCCTGACGTCGGATGGCCGTTCTCGGGTGAAGTCGATGTCATGGAAATGCACAACGCATTCTCGGATGAATTCACGACACATTTCACCATGCACTGGTGCGATGAAACTGCGCAAAACCCGGCCACTCCAGAAATCTGTTTTCCGCAAGACGAGGGTTGGACATTTGTGAGTCTATCCCTCAGCTTTAGTGAGTCACTCGGCGATGGTTTTCATGTTTTCTCAGCCGAGTGGGACGCTAATGGAATCGTTGGAAAAATCGATGGCATTGAGTATTTCAACCTGGCTATCGACCCGGGCACCATGGATGAGTTTTTGAAAGAGTTTTTCGTGATACTCAACGTGGCAATGGGTGGAACGCTCGGTAGCAATAATCAGCCGCCTGATGGCTCTGAGATATGGCCGCAGACGATGCTGGTTGATTATGTCAGGGTTTACCAGACTATCGGTGTCTCGGGTTCGACTACCACCATCGATGCGATACCTGCAACCGTTGTGGCCGACGGTGTTGCCACCAGTACGATCACGGTGCAGGCGAAAGACGGCAGCGGCAATAACTTAACGGCGAGTGCCGGCCTGGTGGAGTTATCCAGTACCGGCAGTGCCGTAATCAGTAGTCCGGTTACCGATAACAATGACGGTACTTACACCGCGACCGTGACCAACACGGTTGCCGAAGCGGTCACCATCACGGGCACGATTGCCGGCAATGCAATTACAGATGATGCGATCGTCACCTTTACGGTCGGCGCGGTCTCGGGTGCGACCACCACGATTGATGCAGCACCGGCTACTGTCGTGGCCGATGGTGTTGCTGCGAGTACGATCACGGTGCAGGCGAAAGACGGCAGCGGTAATAACTTTACGGCGAGTGCCGGTTTGGTGGAGTTGTTCGGTACGGGCAGCGCCGTGATCAGTAGTCCGGTTACCGATAACGGAGATGGTACTTACACCGCGACCGTAACCAACGCGGCTGCCGAAGCGGTCACCATCACAGGCACGGTTGCCGGTATTGCCATCACGGATGATGCGATCATCACCTTTACGGTCGGCGCGGTCTCGGGTGCGACCACTACGATTGATGCGACACCTGCGATCGTTGTGGCCGATGGTGTTTCCGCCAGTACCATAACGGTGCAGGCGAAAGACGGCAGCGGCAATAACTTTACGGCGAGTGCCGGTTTGGTGGAGTTATCAACAACGAGTGTTACTGCCGTGATCAGCGGGGTGAACGATAACAATGACGGCACTTACACCGCGACCGTGACCAACATTGTTCCTGAAGTGATCACCATCACTGGCACAGTTGCCGGTAACGCAATCACGGATGATGCAGTCGTCACCTTTACGGTCGGCGCAGTCTCGGGTGCGACAACTACGATTGATGCGGCGCCTGCCACGGTTGAGTCCGATGGTGTTGCCGCCAGTACCATAACGGTGCAGGCGAAAGACGGCAGCGGTAATAACTTTACGACGAGTGCCGGTTTGGTGGAGCTGTTCAGTACGGGCAGCGCCGTGATCAGTAGTCCGGTTACCGATAACGGAGATGGTACTTACACCGCGACCATGACTAACACCGTTGCCGAAGTGGTCACCATCACAGGCACGGTTGCCGGTATTGCAATCACGGATGATGCGATCGTCACCTTTACGGTCGGCGCGGTCTCGGGTGCGACCTCCACGATTGATGCGACACCTGCCACGGTTGTGGCCGATGGTGTTTCCGCCAGTACCATAACAGTGCAGGCGAAAGACGGCAGTGGCAATGATTTTACGACGAGTGCCGGCCTGGTGGAGTTATTCAGTACAGGCAGTGCCGTGATCAGTAGTCCGGTTGCCGATAATGGAGATGGTACTTACACCGCGACCGTGACTAACACAGTTGCCGAAGCGGTCACCATCACAGGCACGGTTGCCGGCAATGCAATTACGGATGATGCGATCGTCACCTTTACGGTTGGTCCGGTCTCGGGCACGACCACCACGATTGATGCGGCGCCTGCCACGGTTGTGGCCGATGGTGTTGCCGCCAGTACAATAACGGTGCAGGCGAAAGACGGCAGTGGCAATAACTTTACGACGAGTGCCGGCCTGGTGGAGCTGTTCAGTACGGGCAGTGCCGTGATCAGTAGTCCGGTTGCCGATAATGGAGATGGTACTTACACTGCGACCGTAACCAACGCGGTTGCCGAAACAGTCACCATCACAGGCACGGTTGCCGCTAATACAATTGTTGATAATGCGATCGTCAGCTTTATCGAGCCAGTCTCGGGTCTGACCACAACGATTACAGCGCTGCCGGCCAGTGTTGTGAACGATGGTGTTTCCATCAGTACCATAACCGTCCAGGCGAAAGATGGCAGTGGCAATGATTTTACGACGAGTGCCGGTCTGGTGGAGTTGTTCAGTACCGGCAGTGCCGTGATCAGCGCTGTGAACGATAACAATGACGGCACTTACACCGCGACCGCAACCAACACGGTTGCCGAAGCGGTGACCATCACCGGCACGATTGCCGGTAATGTGATTACCGATAATGCGATCGTCACCTTTGGTCCAGCGCTTGGGGTGTACTCAGAGACCCATATCGACCCTGTAATAGCCTACACTGAAATCATCAACACAGTTACAGGATGCCAGGAAACTGTGACGGATGAGTTGAGTACGGCAGTCGCGGCGCTGGAGGGCAGCCTTGTACTCTCGGCACTCTACACAAGTACGGGGACTGGTGGGGATTGCAACGGCTTTGTGTTCAACTTCGGACCGCCGTCGGACGCGCCGGTACTGGTGAATGGCACATTTGAGGCGGACGATGCCTCTGGCGGTGATGTCGGTGGTGCGACCGGATGGACCACGTTTGAGTCTGTCCTAACTGTTGACAGTACTACTGATCCATTTGGACCGGTTTCTCATGACGCAGGCGGCGTTAATTCACTGAAGATGTTCGGTCCGTTTACCGGAACGGGAGCTGCAGCGGGCGCCTTCCAGAATGTGCCGGGAACTGCCGGAACTGTCTATGAACTGGATGCCTGGGTCATGAACTGGACAGGCGACCCCTTCGGCAACCTCGGTATCCTGCAACTGAACTTCCTTGATTCCGGTGGTAATGCACTTCCCGGTGGAGTGCAAGTCACCGTCGATCCATTTGGTACCGCCGATGTCGATCTGTCTGTTATTCAGGATGGAGCCGATATAAGCGACTGGACCGGGCTATCGCTATCAGCAGTCGCGCCGGCTGGCACTGTCGAGGTTCAGGCCTTCCTGCTGCATATTCAGACTGGAGATCCATGCTGCTCAGGCGGATCCCTGTTCTGGGATGACGTCAGCCTGAATGAGGTTGCAGCTGCACCCGTTGACATCTCGACTTATGCGACATTGAAATTCGGTATCAATAGCACTGTACTCAACGAATCGTTGTTGGACCTGGAAGTGAAGATGGAGGACACCAGTGCAGGTGCCGCTTCGATCTTCCTGTCGAATTACCTGGATCAGGTAATTAGTGGTGACTGGATAGTCTATGAAATACCGCTGAGTGATTTTGCAGGGACGCTGGATAAAGCCATTGTGAAATCTCTTGGTTTCTACAATGCATCATCGACAGTATCAGCACCACCAACAGGAACAACGACACTGCTGGACGGCCCGCTATATTTTGATGATATTCATTTCATAAAACAGCCTTAACCGGTTGGCAGGCAGGGTAGGGTGCTGAAACCACCTTCAAAGTGAGTAGTGTATCTACATTAGTGTTCTGATACGTTTCAGGGGCAGTTATTATCAATCAAATGTAACTGAGAATTAATCACCGGAGAAAAAGCCACGTGGCAGCAATGAAGCATTATAAAACCGCACCGGAAGATCGTATTTCTCTGTCGCACAAGGTGATCTACGGTTTCGGTGCGTTTGTTAATAACCTGCTCGCTGCTGCCATAGGGGGGATGGCCATCGTGCTCAACCTGGGCCTGGGCATGAACCCTGCTCTGGTCGGCTTACTCGGTGCCCTGCCTCGCCTGACAGACGCCATCACTGATCCATTGATGGGCTATATCTCCGACCATACCCGCACCCGCTGGGGCAGAAGACGGCCCTATATCTTCATAGGGGCAATAATTGCGGGTGTGGTTTTTGCCTTGTTGTGGCAGTTACCCAGGGGGCAAAGCGAAAACTATTATTTCTGGTTTTTTTTGATCGGCTCATTCATTTTCTACCTGGGCTATACCGTGTTCGCTACGCCGTGGGTAGCACTGGGATATGAATTAACACCTGACTACCACGAGCGCACCAGGCTCATGGGGGTGCAAAATTTCATGGGCCAGCTGGCCTACGTGGTCTCGCCATGGTTCCTGCTGATGATGCAGGCTGATTATTTTGACGATATGGTCGATGGTGCATCCTATCTTGCAATCGGTATCGCTGTTTTAGTGATCGCAATTGGCATTCTACCCGCGATATTTTTACGTGAACGTTTTAAGCATCCGCCACCCAGAGAAGAGCTTGCAAAAGAGGCTGAACAAGCAGATTCAGCGGCACAGGCTGTCAAGAAGAATATTATTGATTTTTTTAACGGCTTTATCGCAACACTGAAAGTTAGTCCGTTCCTGAAATTGTGCGCAGCGACCTTTCTCGTCTTCAACGGCTTCATGCTGGTTTCATCCTTTCAGTTTTATGTGATTATTTATTATGTATTTGGCGGTGACCAGGAACTGGGCGCGGAATATGCCGGCTGGTCTGGAACGGTTGGTGCGGTCTCCACGTTCCTGGTGATTATGCTGGTGACCTGGATGTCGACAAAAATAGGCAAAAGAAGAACCTTCTTTATCGCGATTGGTGTTTCCATGCTTGGTTATGCCCTGAAGTGGTTCTGTTACAACCCGGAAATTCCGTGGTTGCTGTTAGTGCCTGCGCCATTGATGGCATTTGGTCTGGGCGCATTATTCACCTTGATGGGTTCGATGATCGCTGATGTCTGTGATCTGGACGAACTGGAAAGCTACCAAAGGCGCGAAGGTATGTTTGGCTCGATTTACTGGTGGGTCGTCAAGCTCGGCATGGCATTAGCCCTGGCCGGGGGTGGTTTTTTGCTCAATGCGACAGGTTTTGATGTTGATCTTAATGGCAATCAAACCGAGCGTGCTATTTTCCTGATGCGTCTGTTTGATGTGGCTGTTCCTTTGGTAAGTTCCGCGCTTGCGATATGGGCGGTATATGCCTTCCCGATTACCGAAGAAACGGCACACGAAATCAGGTTGAAACTGGAGCAGCGTCGTGGCGAACCTGCAGTCAATGGTCGGGCGCCTGGCGATGAGCTTGCTAACGGTGAACCTGCAATTGATAGCGGCACGGCTTAGTGTGATATGTCAAAAAAATTATAATGTTTATGTTGGTAACTGCTATTACGTTAATTTCTGGAACCGGCGGTATGCTTGATATCAGTGACACTGATTACAACCTGACATCGACATCTGAAATTCTGCTGACGTCAGAGAAAGGTGACAGGCTGGCCAGTAAAGATAATGTTGAATTTATCTTTGGCCAGGCTGAAGGGAACGTCATTCATGTTCGCCCGGATGTCGTCAAGCAAACGCTGCATGGCATAGGCACTTCTTTTACTGAATCATCAGCATTCGTGCTGGCACACCTCAGCAAAGAAAAACGGCAGGAGGTCATGAACCGCATCTATAGCGAGCAGGGGGCGAATTTTTCAATAGCCAGGACCGTAATCGGAGCCACTGACTTTTCAGTCGAAGGGAAGTTTTCATACGATGACGTTAAAGATGATAAAGACCTGGTCCATTTTTCTGTTGTGCCCGATCAAGACGGTTTCAGCAAGCAACAATACCCGGGAATACAGGATACGGAATTCGATCTATTGCCGATGATCAAACAGGCGCTTGCGATAAAAAAGCAACAAGAAGATGCTGAGTTGAAAATTATCGCTTCTGCATGGACAGCGCCCGCCTGGATGAAAGATATCGAGGACTGGTATATCCCGGGCAGTGAGGAAAATGATTTTCACGGTACCGGTGGCGTTTTAAAAAAAGGATACGAAAAATATTATGCTAACTACCTGATGATGTATCTTGAGCACTATAAAAACCAGGGTGTAAATATCTGGAGTATCACACCTGTGAATGAACCCAATGGTAACAACGGGCAGTGGGAAAGCATGCATTTTTCTGCTGAATCACAGAACGATTTCATCAAGCATCATTTAGGTCCTGCGCTGCATCACAGTAATCATGCTGATGTGAAACTGTTGATCTATGACCATAACAGAGATGGCCTGGAGCATTGGGCGCAGTTGCTTTATAACGATGATGAAACCTCAAAGTACCTGTATGGTGCCGCAGTCCACTGGTACGATAGTACCTTCAAAGTACATGAAGATGTTTTTGAACGTGTACATAACACATTTCCACAATATGAAATTATTCACACTGAGGGCACGATCGATGATTTAGGCAAGGATGCACCGCCGGGTGTCACTGACCCCGTCAGATTCAAAGAATCCGGCTGGTTCGATAATGATGCATTCTGGTGGAACGACAATGCGACTGACTGGGCGTATTCTGCAACCTGGGAGGGCGTGAATACTGAAGATCATCCTGTCTATACCCCGGTGCATCGTTACGCGAGAGATATTATTGTCAGTTTGAACCACTGGGTGTCGGGCTGGATAGACTGGAATATTGTTTTAGACAAAGACGGCGGCCCGAATCACGTTGGCAATTTTTGTGCTGCGCCAATCATGATAGACACTGCGACAGCTTATGTTTATTACACGCCTGTTTTTTATGTGCTGTCGCAGTTCAGCAGAACCATCCGTCCGGGTGATAAAGCCGTTGCGACGACCACCAGTCTGGAAAAATTAGACGATGACGCTATTCATGCCAGCGCATCACTCAATGACGACATGTTACTGAGTGTCCAGGTTTTAAATATGACAAAAAAACCGGTTGATTATCAGTTGCAGGTCGGCAGTCAATTTGCAGCTGTCACTATTGAGGCTAATGCATTGCAGACCGTAAGACTGCAGATGTAAAGCAACAGATGAAATCTATCTGATGGGTGATTTACATGCCGAATCAATGCATTAATAAAAATATTGGTAATGAAATGGCACTGACCGATAACCGGAGTTTAAAAGCCAGATAGGCTTAATAAGTTATTGAAAATAAGAGTTATTATTAGAGGTGTTGGTTAATATAGAGTTACAGGGATTATTCATTGACAAGCCCTGGTGTTTTATGCAAACTGCTATATAGCACCTATGTAAATGTATGAAACGAATGCTTATTTGTGGGTTAGCGAAGACCATTATCTTAAATAAGCATGTAGATATGAATGGTAGAGGTGGAGTAATGGCGAAATCAATAAACATGAAATTGATACAGAAATTCACCGGTATTTTTTTCGCTTTACTCATTATCTGTACCCCATTCAATGTCCATGCCCAGGGCGCGCAAAAAGTCACCACTTACAGGGATGATAGCGGCTGGAAGCTGCTGGTCGATGGTGAAGATTTTTATGTAAAAGGGGTCGTCTGGGGTTATTCGCCAAGAGGAGAAAACTATACCTATAACCTGTGGGGGCAGTCAGATGAATTCATAAAAAAGGTGCTCGAGCATGATTTTGGCCTGATGAAAAAAGCCGGTGTTAATGCTATCCGTGCATTCAGCACAATCCCGCCAAAGTGGGTGACTTATATCTACGAAGAATACGGCATCATGACCGCGGTCAATCCACTGATGGGTCGATACGGTGCGACGATCGATGGTGCATGGAAACCTAAAACCGATTATTCCGACCCCAGGACACGCGAGGTCCTGAAGGAGGAAGTACTCGATATCGTCAAAAAATTCAAGAATACACCGGGCGTACTGATGTTTGCACTGGGTAACGAGAGTAATTACGGCCTGGAGTGGTCAGCCAGTTTTGAAATCGAAAACCTGCCTGAGGGTGAAAAGCAAACGGAAAAAGCCAGGTACCTGTATAGCCTGTACAACGAAATTATCACGGCAGGTAAGGCCATCGATTCCAACCGGCCGTTCTCCATTGTGAACGGCGATATCCAGTATATCGACCTGATCAGGGAATACGTGACGGAACTGGACGTACTGGGTACGAATATCTATCGTGGCATCAGCTTTGGCGCACTGTGGAAAGATGTTGATCAGAAGCTGGATCTGCCCATCCTGTTCTTTGAATTTGGCGCCGATGCGTTCAATTCAAAAAACTTCGCAGAAGACCAGGCTGCACAGGCCAGTTTCCTCAAAGGACAGTGGCAGGAGATGTACAGCCAGAGCCATGGTAATGGCCGGATAGGCAACTCAATCGGCGGCTTCGTGTTCGAATGGCGTGATGAATGGTGGAAGTACAAGCAGAC
>Ga0316198_10001604_pt1 | contig 13368 bp, 28 predicted proteins | sample OudBieAanoxic_MG_FD_204935 | JGI IMG/M metagenome (GOLD analysis project Ga0316198, IMG submission 204935) | Coastal sediment microbial communities from Oude Bieten Haven, Netherlands - site A anoxic | ecosystem: Environmental > Aquatic > Marine > Coastal > Sediment | place: Netherlands...
TCAGAATTTTGTATCTAGTCCTAGTCTGATATTGGGCGAAACCCCTAGAATTCTATGTATTGATATTGAGTCCCAAACTAAGACTCCAATTCACTATTATTTTCCACTTCACAAAAATTATTTTATGTATTTTGGTAAAGTCATTAAGATAGTGAACAGACAAAAATTGGATAATTTTCTAAATTTTATTTTGAAGAATGATGTATACACATACGAAAACAACATTGATAAAGGAATCAATATTGATAATTACAGAGAACATTTAGAAGAGATTAAGTTAGACACTTCCAGATTAGTTGCTGCGTATATGCTCGAAAATTCTTTTGTCGAAATGATAGATGTAGATTGTGAGGAATATATTAAGCATAGCTTTTATGATGATATTAAACCGTATGAAAAGAATCACAAAATGAGGATACCATTATTTTTTAATATTGTTGAAAAGAACCAAAGAATTAATATTGTAGGATTTCTAGATAGATCTAAATTAACAGATTTTAGAGTAATACCAGACGATAGTTATAAATATATTAGAGAGAATACACTAGAATATTTTAGGCAAATAGTATTAGCCCCTATTGCTGATATCTTTTATTATTGCCCTTATGTATATCCTAATTCAATTCTCCAATATGAGTTATTATGTCAATTATATCATATTAAACCTCACAATGAATTATTGTTTTATAGATATATGTTTCTATTAGAGAGTAAGAACACCAATAGAAAGTGTCTATATCCTCTAAATTTCGCCGTATTCGAAAGAATCGAATTAGACAGTTTAACATCTGATGAATTAAATCTGTTATCCGATTACTATATGATACCTGTCAGTAAATTAAAAGGTAAGCATATTCATTTTATGCCAGTTAATGAAATTGGTCGATCATTATTGATATTAGAAGGTGATGTATTATTACATAGATATACAACTGATCCTCCTAACAGTTGGGACTGTATAGATCAGTATGTTTATATTGAAAAAGACTGAGTAGAGCAAGGGGTTTGTCGCCTCTCGCTCTACTTTTTATTCGTTAAACGGATTTAACGCTTTACCCAGATTATTTAAATTCTCTATGTCCTCTTTCTTAATTCCCCTTTCTTTTTTGTTTCTTATCTTTTGGGCTACTGTTATCGAATTAGGTTTTGGTGTTGATACCACAACAATACAGATACCAATAATTAGACCAATAAACAGAGATACCAGGATACAAAATATAAGCTCTAATCTTTTTATTTGAATTAGAGTCTGTAAATAATATGATAAATCTTCAATCATATTATACTCTCCTTTTTTATCGTAATGTTTTAAAATTATCTACTAAATTCCTTAGTGTCTCGGCAGACGTTTGAACCGTGAACTGATCGAACGTTTTTGATTTTAAACTTTCAGTTGCTCGCTGTTTTCGATCTGTTTTTTCGACATATCGAAAGAATTCCCTAAGAATTTTTGATTGAGATCCGCTTATTTGATCTAAAAGGGCTTGATCTTTAATTGCGAGTAACTTAATAATTTTATCAAATTCTTCAGTGACTACTTTTTCAACTGTGTATTTATATTCTTTCATTTTCCCCTTATTATTCCTCCTTTGTGTCAGATGGATTAGGATTATCAGGTCGTTTAAATATAACGCCAGGCAACATCATTCGTACAAAGGCTCTAAAACCTTTGTCACTCAGCTTTAGATTGTCTACACTTTCTGAGAGTTCTTGACAGAACGTCTCTGCAGTGACCCTTCTTTCCACTATATTAATCCTCCTTTATTCATCAGATAATTAAGTTTTATCAATTTGTTTTAACTTGCTTTTGATATTTTTAACAGCAGTTGTTTGAGCTCTATCTCGTTGTTCGACATATCGATAGAATTCTTTCTTGATACTCTTTTTCGCTTCTGATAGTTTTTTCTTAATATCAGATACTTGAGCACTCTTAATTTTATCAAACTCCTCATCAATTATCCTTTCCATTGTGTACGTGTATTTCTCTGACATCTTTATCTCCTTCGAATTGTATAATGTGGCATTGAATGTTAGTGGGTTTATTAGTATAAACACCATCAAACTCAAGGTTTAAATGTTGTATGTTCTGTAGGTGATTAATCTCTAGGAACGCATATATTGCAGGTTTAAATGATTTTAATTGTCCGGGAGGAAATGTTCTTGATCCGGATACTCCATGTGATGTAATTTCGGCATCAATATTTGAATCTAATAGGATTTTATTAAGTTTTGTGAATCTATCCTTTTTAGACAACTGCATAGGACAATGAGCGACAAGTTCAGGATCATCGTCATCATCGAAGCAGATAAACCACTCATTTGTTTCATCTGTGATCGTTGGATTTTGATACCACTTACCGTTGATCTTTGCGAATGTCGGCACCAGGGACATCAGTTTCCTCCTTTCTCCTTGCTATGTGTTTTCTTAGAGCTTTTAATATAAACTGTGATGTAGGATCATCCCTATCAGCGAATTCTTTTTCAAATTTTTTTAATTGATCAATAGGATATGTTTCCAAATTCGGTATCGATTTGCTAAATATGAAATCGTTCTCTACACCCAAAGATTTGAGCATTTGATCTATAATCTTTTTGGGACCAACCCCAGCTACTATTTTTAAAAGTGCGTCAGGTTCGGGGTGATTTTTAATTGCATCAACAATCATATCAACTGTAGGATGAAACGGTTTATCCTTACTGCTATCTATTGCCCCCATTGCAACCAATTTACCACCTAACTTCTCTTCAAGTACATTTTTGAGTCTTTGTGGGATATCTTTCGACATATCTAATTCATATCCCTCTTTTAAATCAGGATCTGTAGATATGCATTCAACGCAGTTTTCGGGCATACCTAATTCTCTAAGTACACCTTGAAATATAAACTTCGACATAATCATTGCCCCAGAAATAGACTTCATTATATTAGGTTCATCCATATGTCCATACGATATTGTGTTTCCTCCGAGAGGATCTGAAATGTGGATAAAATGTTGTAAGTTTCTATCCTCGAACTGTTGACTAATTCCTAAACAGAATTCTTTGTGTTTGTTAGCGAAGTCTGTACTTCTTTTGTGTACTGATACATTCTTGAGACTGGAAGGATTAGATAATGCATCTAAATCCCGGATACAGTCAATAACAACTTGAGCTAAATCTTCGGACACTCCGTTAACACCAGCGAAAATAGTTTCTAGGTTTTTCTTAACTCTAAGAAATACGTCTTTAGCTGACTCTTGTTTCTTGTCCATTTAAATCCTCCTAAATAGTTTTCGTTCAATGTTAGCTAGACATCTGTCTAAATCTGGGATCTTATCATGGTCAATTCGATATCTAAACCGTTGTAATTTTCCAAATAAATTTATGGCAGCAATAGTGTTGCTTTCCATTTTAAATCGATTATCTATCATGAAAGAACAATAATCTCGGAGAATCTGTTTCTGAATTTCTTTTGACATATCCCTCCTTATTACTATTATTTCTATATATAAATATTAAAAATAAAGTAACGAAGGCAGGGAATAAATCCCTGCCTTCATGTTAAGAATCAAGATCCCGCCCAACGAAATATTTTCTAAAATTCTTCATTAATTTTAATCGTTGTGCCCATTTAATTTTATCTGTTTGATCTAATATTGTATAGACATGTTCATAGAAAACCATGAACTTCTTGTCGAATATTTCAAGTTGATCTGCAGGTACCATAATTTTGTCTCTGAAATCGCTAGTTAATCGATTTATAATATTATTGACTACACCATGTTGTGTATCGAATTGATCAGAGACCTCTTTAAATGTTTTGTTGTAATAAAATTTGCTATATGCAATTGGTAAATACTTCTTTAATCTTTCTTCAGAGAATCCACCAAGAGTTGAGATTTCATAAAGAACTATTTTAAGAAATCCTTGCATTACTTGTTCGTAATTGTCATTATTAACAGTTTTTCTGTTCTCAGTAATATATTTATTAATTCTAATTCTGCTCTCATTGTATGCTTCTCTTCGAGCGAGATCATCCAATTCTTTTGCACTAGGCGGCAATGTAACAACTTTTCTAACAGTTACATCATCAAAATCTACCAATTTTGCAATGGTCAATGTAATAGCTTTCTTAATCCATTTCCCAACGTGAGGACGATTTTTAATATCCATAAAATCTAATCTAATAATGTCTCCAATGTTATCCCCTGAGTCTGTTTTCCAAAGAACGCCGGCATTTGTTGCTACAGTCTTAATACTCATACCTAGAAGAGACTGATAATCTTCCGATGACACACTTTCATCCAGAAGTTTAGCTCTCCAAGTCCTCCAAACATCCTCCGTAATTGCCTCATGGGGATTTTCAAGATTTGTTAAGTACTCGTGATTAATGTAAAACATGTTTCCTCCTTGATAGATTTGTGCCAGTAAAACTTAACTGTATTTGATACGATTATTTCTATATAACTTTAGAAATTTTAAATTTTATTAAGAAAGCTCAAACATAGTTTTCTCCAACAATATCAATCCGATGGGATTAGCATATTTAAAAATAAAATTAGCTAACGTCATTCTCTTAGTAACATCGCTTAATTGCCTATTTGTTGGTTTTTTATGGAATCTTATAAATACTGATGAAAATAGTATTTGTATATTACATCTGTGATTTTGAATATTAAACCAACATACTGGTTCATCCGTTTCAATATCATTACCAAAATGATCCATAAATACTTCTGTCATTATCCTTTCTTTTTCTTCGAGATGGAGAGAATCACTTGTTGTTATGATTCTCTCCATCTCCTTACATTTCTGTTTGATTTGATATTTTCTAAGCGGTCTATCTGAAACTAAGTTCATATTGACTCCGTTAATCTAAGAATACATTAAACTTTCCTCTGATTTCCCGATTCATATGGACTTGATGCCATTGACGTAATTTGAGTGTTGCGTGGTCAGGATGTCTAATAGTCCCCTTAACATAAAATTCAGGGTTACGGATTTGGTGGGTCCAATTCCATTTTTTAGACTTAGGATGTTCTCGAAAATATTTCTTCTTTTCTCTCTCAGTAAGTCCAGCACCCAGGCGTTCGCGTTCATCGTTGCCGATATTATCTTCACGCATCATACTAAATGGAAGCTGAGGGACATACACAGATTCACCACCTTTACGAAATGCATATTGTGCAATGTGGGGTTTACTTCCTCCACGGGCATTAGAGATCATTAAGGGTTCATTTCGGAGAATCACATCCATATCAGGATCTCCAATATCAACGGGGATGAAGAACCATTCACCTTGACGAAGAGATCCTTCGTTTTTGCGTTTAATTCGATCTTTATGTTTAACGTTCTTTTTACGATGAGAGTGTTTAACTGGATCAGGTCTCAAGGAAAGTTTAGCACTTTTAACAGTCGTAACACTTTGATCATTAAGTTGACAACTAAACCATTCTCGTTCATCGTGACCGCAAAGAAATTTTATTTTATCAGGATCTTGATGAGGATGATTTGTGTCAAACAATTTTGCGAGTAATACAAGATGTCTATCGTCAGGTTGTAAATCAGTAATAGAAATATCAACCTTTCCACGATATCTAATATCAAAGATTTGTCCTTTCTTGTCATTAATCACATTAACTATAAGACTGGAGTCTTCTAGTTGATCTGATCTTCTAACATTAGGGACAGGATTTTCTCCAATATTAATTCGTGCACCCATTTTCTCAAACTTTTGTTCAATATTAGGATCCATATTTAGCTCTCCTTCTTTAATTTATGATGTTAATATTAAACCAAACGCAACTCCTATAATGAATGTCATTAATATACAAAATTTTAATTTTTTCAATACATCAATTGCACTTTCTGCTTTACCTATCGCAATAGGTTTTGGTCGTGATTCTGCTATTTCATCGTTCTCAACAAGCACATCCTCTCGACAATGTGGGCATTCTGCAAGATCGGCTCTTTCGCAAAATTCCTCACATCTTTGTTTCCAGTGTTCCCAATTGAATTGGACCATATAAGGTTCAGAGTCTGGATGTAATCCAAAACATTCTGGTTTACCATCTATAACTCTAACTTTAAATCTAACTCCTTCCATAATACGATCGCCGAAATCATATCCATGAACATAAACGAAATCTAATTTCTTTTTACATTCGTCACAAAATAGTTCTCTCATAATCCTCCTAATCGACGACTTCAATATTTGCCGATCCATATTCTTGACATTGATTACATACTGCACGATGTTTTGATTCAAAATCGTTGGTTATTTCTCCCATACAACCAGACATTTGGGATATGGGGTCATTTGTGTGTCCCTCATAGAATTCTACAACGTATGGACAATTAGGATCTAGAGGTGAATGATTTCGAAATACCATATTTCTATCCTCCTAATTCAAATCTGATTTTTTCTAAAAGATAAGCTCCTTGTGGATTATAATAGTCGTATATGAAATCTTGTAATTTTAATCTTTTAGCTAGTGGTCCTCTTATTCTTAATCTTGTTATCTGACTAGCCTTTTCATTTAACATTATGAAAATAACTGTTATTTCCCCATGGTATTCGTGATTAGGAATCCAATTGAATCCACACATCAATCCTTTCTTTTCAAATTCTACTTCGAGGAATTTAGTTACTTTAGCTGGGTTTGAATAATTATCATAAATATATTTAGCAAAATCTCGGCATCTCTCTTCTATATCCTCGAAAGTTAATTTATCCATATCTCTCCTTACAAGAATTCTATAGTTACTTTTTCTAATATAGCTCTACAATCAGGGTTACAATATTTATGCATGAAATCTATTGCATCCATTGTAGACTTTTCATGATTATTAATGTTAGTCATTTTCACTAATATCTCAATTTGAACATCCCCACCTTTTTGTTTTTTGAATTTTTTATCATCTTTAAGTATAATATCATATGTAAACCCATAGGCTATGTTAGGCAAACTTTCCATGTAAGTTAATGATTCAGAATCATATTTAACTCTATGATAATGTTCGGAGAATGCTTGATTTAATGTTTTTATTAATAATTCAAATACTATTTTGTTAGAAGTAGCTTTTAAGAAATTTTTCCAAGTGTCTAGTATATCATCATAAGATATTAACATGTATCTCCTTATAAGAACTCAAATATTAATCTTTCCAGCTCATTCGTAATCCAAAAAGTACAATGTTGGGAACAGAAATCTGTGAATGGAATATTATGTGAATGTTCTAACTCAAAAGTAGATGACAATTTATCTGTATTTAGACCGAATTTTTTGATTAATGCCTCTTTTTCTTTTGGGGTGAATATCTTTTTTCGTCTTGTATTGAATTCAACATAAAGGGTTTTTTTTATATGAGAAGAGCATATAGCACAATCATGATTATTAAAATCGAACATTCTTCGATTGACTTTACCTACTCCAAAGTTTGTTTTAAATACATCGTTTAATGCATTTTGCATTGTTTTAACTTTAATATCTCTAATATTATAATTCATGAATTTCTTTTCAAATTCAACAATTCTTGCTGTTATATATTCTTTTGTTAATGTTTTTAATCTCGTGAAATCATGTTGAATAGTAGCTTCTAATTCTTTATTTGGTCGTTCATCGGGTGGAAGATAACCTTGCGCTTTTGCTTGACTCATAATTTCCTCGATTGTTTCTTCCACCATTTGATACTCATAAGTCAAATTATCAATATGATTTTCATCGAGGATAATTTTAAATGATTTCATATATTACCCCCTCTACTCTTTTTACACCATGTTCATTATCGTTATAATATATAAATTCAGCTAACTCTGTTTGAAAGAAAGTCAATTTTTCTTCTTGATTATAATATTTAAACGAAATATTAATTGTGTTACTCTTTCTGTTATATATTATTCGACATGTAAAATCATCTATTGTAAATGCATCGCCAGCGGGATGATCTTTGAATACTCTTTTGTAAATTCTTATTAGAGCATGTGAGATTCGAAGATAGTTTTTATGAATTGTTCCAATTTTAAATAACTTTTTTAACTGATCTTCGATCTCATATTGTTCATTCTTCATCATCGTTATCTTGCAGTTCATATCCTTGGTCTACTCCTTGCTTGATGATTTTAGTTAGAATAGAATCTATTACATCTATGTCTCCTATCTCTAGACAAATTAAATCGCTTTCATCAAGTTGTATTGTATACTCTTTCATGATATTCCTTTAATCGACAAGTTCTATTGTTACTCTTGATTTTTCTTTTGCTGCTATTGCTGTAAAGATGGTACGAACACTATCTATTGTTCTTCCCTTTTTACCGATTATTTTTCCTATATCTCCTTTATTCGCATTTATCTCAAAAATTTTAATAGATCCACTTTTGAGTTGTTTAACTGCGACATCTTTCGGATTATCGACTAGCGCCTGAATTATTGTCAAAAGTAGATTTTCCATTGATTATGATCCTTCATCATATAATCTTCTGTAGTAAGTAGTTTTTACTTCTTTAAGAAATTTCTGGGTTAATATATGATCTTCTCGACCTGCCATTTCCCATTTATCACCAAGTTTAAAGTAAAGAAATCCTCCTTCTACCTTAGTATCAACGGGATATTGCTTCATTATTTTAAGTCTGGCAATATCTCCACGAAGAACTGATGGATATAATTGTCCTACTAGAAATTGAAGTTCGTATTCACGTAGTGCAATTTGTTCATCAATTTCTTCCATTTTAATGTTATCTAATTCTTTTATTTTACCACTATCTTCTTTTTTAGTTAACTCTTGTGTTTTGTTCATTTTATCTCTCTTTGTATAGGGCGCCCGTAGACGCCCCCGATTAAATCACTATTCGTCTGAATTTTCCTGCTTGGGGAAATTTGCCACTAACTTCTCCATTAGGTAAGTAGTTATTTCTTCCTGAAGATCTTCTAATTTCCCTGCAGGCATACCAAGTTCATCGAAGACTCGAAGACCTTTTTTTAGATCGTCTACAAGTTTATTTTGGGCATCTTCGAGTGTTAATGTAGTGTCTAAAGCTTTACTAGTTTTTTCGTGAACAGTGTCAACAACGCCAGCTACGCTTGACATTACCGATTTTTTCGTGCTTTCGTATTTATCTTTCCATGATGGCATATTTATATACCTCCTTATTTACCAAGTTTTGGTAGGGACAGTTGGATTATACTTGGTCGTGCAGCAGCTACCGCATCTGCGATAACTTCGTAGGTGTCTTCATTTTCATCAGACCAATCGGCAGTTGTGACAAGACACGCTTTGACGGTGTATACGTCCGGATCACTCATGCCCTTGATTAAGTTGGGATAATATTTATCCTCTATTTCGAACTCGTTGTATATAGGTGTCTTTTTATATTTCAATTTATCGATTGCACCGAAATCAAGTTCGACTAATTTAAACTTTTTCTTGTTACCGTTGGCCTGTTTGAAATACTTATCGCCCATACCGGTAACAGAAAAGAATAGATCAATATCGCCAGCTTCAAGAGCACTTATTGCGCGAGTACCCTGAAGAGGTTCAGTTCCAACCTCTCCTAACTGTTTAACGGCATTAGCCCAAACACTCCATGTTAAAGCAGATCCTCCAGTAGGCTTACCAATGCCTACTTTATGACCCTTTTTAACGTCGGATAGCTCATTAATCTTATGATCCCACAATGTGAGAGCATGAATGACCTCATCATGTAGAAATCCAATGATAATTATACTTGAATTATCTGCATCAATGACTGCATCAAATTGGACCATTGCGACCTGAATTTCTCCTGCTAACATTCTTTTAATATTAATCTTGCTACCGCCAGGTTTAGCTTCTAGCTTAACTCCCCAAGACTTTGTTTGTTGTGCTATCTTGGGAAATGCTTTTGTTGTGTAGAATCCTTTTGCAGATCCTGTTCCGACGACAACCACTGTTTCAGCGAATGTAATGGTGGAAAACAATACTAATGCGATTATGGTGGATATAATGACTCCTTTTTTCATGATTCTATTTTCTCCTTTCTAAATTTGTTTTTGATTCCTGTTAATAGAATGGGAAATGTCGCGATAATAAATACAACACAAGGAATAATAATTCCCCATTGTCCGTGTCTGAGTGCACTGTACACAATAAATGGTACAGCTACTATACCTATTGCGACCCCGATTGATTCTCGCCATCCATCGTACTTTACAACCAACCAAATGGCTGGACAAGCAAGAAGGATGATCATAACTTGCGCGAAAACACTAATTAACACAATTATTCCTCCTTTTCTAGGCTTAGTTTTCCAAAAAATTGTTTGAAAACTGTTTTACAATGTGCACACATGAATCCTGAATCAATTTTTTCATTTTTTACACTAAACAATTCATGATCACAGTCTTTTGCCCTCCTTTCTTGTAATTCGGTTAACCAATTTGCGATTTGCAAGAACTCATCTTTTGCAATCGGTTCAATTAATAGATTATCTGCATCTTCAATGTATCTTAAAGTTACAGATTGTAGATCTAATAAATCTTTCATGGTTTTCCTTATTGATCCTCCATATAAACTTGTTCAAGTCTAAAATATCCATCTGGATTATCATAGTGATATAAGAATTCTGGTAATGACTTTGTAAATGGTCGTATTGATCTAGATTTATCAATACATCTAAATTGTACACCATACCATTCAACTTCTCTACTTGGAATACCAGGCATACCATTTTTAAAGAATTTAAATTGACAGACAAATATCCCACATTGAACTTTTGCTGCCCATCCAATTATCTCTTTTGATGGTAGACCAAATAGATTTTGATAAACTGTAGTTAATGAATCGATAATTCTTGCTGATTGTAATTGATCGGATGTAAAATTTTTATGAAAATCATCACAGATTATCTCAAAATCTTTTAGAGTTAATTTTTTCATTTATCGCCCTCTGTAATTTAGCATGTTTCTTTTTCAACTCTGTCATTAATTCTAAATGTCTCTCCTTTTCCTTTCTCATTTCATATCTTGTGTTTTTTCTTAATTGATCAAGTGTAATATGTATTTTGTCCATATCAAACTTGTACCTAATAAGATAATAAATAGTCTGAATGCTACTACCAATATAAATATAGAATATTCTAAAAATCTTAGTTCTTCTTATACATAGTTCAAGTTTTATCATATTAACATTCATTATAAACTCCTAAACATTATTTTCTCTAATAAATACATTCCCGCTGGATTACATTTAAATTTAATAAATGGAACCATATCATTACAGTCTTTCTTATCATCCCATTGTATTAATTCAACAAAGAATCCTCTGTTTTTTGGAGTATTATTCACTTGAGTGAAGTTAATACATGCTGCTTTATACCCCTCTAACAGGAAATATTTACAATTAATCTCTTGTTTAAAATATGATTTACCATTGTGAATGGATTTATGGAACAGTGCTCTTTCTTCAAGATAAGCATATGCTGTACCATAATAATTTTGAAACTCTTCACGAACAGCTTGAACTAATGGAACAGTCTTGATATTTGTTGTAGTGTTTAAGAACAGTCTATAACGAACACCAATTTCACCGATCATTAATTTTCTCACTGTTTCTCTCCGTCTTGTGGCTAGTGAAAAATAAATTTTTAGACCGAAATAAACGGTCTATTTTTTAGTATTATTTATTCCTCCTTGTTTAAGTATTTCTATGTAAAGTTAGAAAAATTTAAAACATCTTGGAGAGACAAATGAACAGTCTCTCCTTTTGGTTTACATAATGCTTCGAGGACAATCCCTTCTAAATCTAGGGCAGCACCCGTCGCATCCTACATGTAATAGTGTAAAGCAACAAATCAATACGAATGTGAATACAACTATTACTTTCTTCTTCATAACCCTCCCCCCTATTTTTATGGATTTGGAGCGATGAAATACATAATAACGAAATACGTCGCTAATACAATCAAAGAACCAATTGATGAGTAGATTCCCTGTCTACACTGTTCCTTTGTAATACTATTCCATCATGATTTCATAATTCATCTCCTGGGTCAAAATCCTCTGACTCTAGATTTTCCTCTGCGTGTCCACAATGTGGACATTCCCAGAGATCGCTAGGACAATCATCTACATTCTCCTGTTCCATTTTTTCACCACACAGTGGACAATTTCTCATAAATTAAAACCTCCTTTAAAGATTTTTTTGTATGTAATTATATTATTTCTATATATAGACCTTAAAAATAAAATTGTTTGAGTGGGAGATAATCAATGTTATCTCCCACTCGTCTCCCCATTAATGTCGAATCATTTTGACGATGTATCCATATGTTTTCCGCAGATTAATGTTTGGCATCTGGTATCCAACAAAGACTCCAACTAAGAATCCTATAAAGACTAAAATACCATGAACATCCATAACTTTTAAGCAAGCTGTTATTGCTATGCTTACCGTAAGCGAAAGTACAAAATTTAGATACATATCAAATTCCTTTTTACGAATTCTAAAGTGTACGACCTATTTGTTATAGGTAACTTTAATACTAATAGTCTGTTCTATTTGTAACTATGTATGTGCGGTACATTTTGGAGTTCACCAAAAATGTATTCACATTATTGGGAAGAAATTTGGTTTCCCTTTGAAACTTTTTTTGGAAACCTGATCCTAAAAAATTACCCTGTACTATTTAAAAGTAAGTATTTCTATATATTAACAGAAAATATTAAAATCAACTTTTAAATATCGATTTAAAATCAAGAGTTAAAATAATAAAACCCTTTCAATTTTTTTTCTTGAGCCTATCCATATACCACTACCTGTCCTGATTTAAAAACATAATTTCTATATATTAACAGAAGTGATAAATTATAATAGAAACCACTTGTAAAAAGTGGATATTATAGTTAGGGTTTTCTGTAGTAGGTGTGGGAATACAACCTACCACAGAAAATATGTGTACACAATTTAGGAAGGGGTTTTTTAAATGGTGTGTGAATACGAATTGAGTAATCTCCCCCGCTGTTTACTAAATAAATAATCGCCTCCTATTTTAATAAACAGCTAAACTGATTAACATAACTCGTATTATGGTTAAATAATTTCTATATAAATTTTTTAAAAATTAAAATTTTACCCCGGGAGTGCTTTCGCACTCCCAAGGCATGATCTCTGTTTCGGCCTTTGTGGGTCAAGCGTAACCCCGGAAACAGAAATACTCATGTATATGATATTGGGAGGACCGTAGCCCTCCCAATATCGAAACAATTTTGTAGAAAGATATAACAAGTCCAGTGGGCTCGCCATTATCCCTCTAGAAAATTGCACTGGACAAGGTTGAATGTTTAATAGTTTGGTATAAAAATTAAAGACACAACCGTGCCCATTAACAATACAATTTCTATACGAAATAATTGA
>Ga0316198_10001605_pt1 | contig 13367 bp, 9 predicted proteins | sample OudBieAanoxic_MG_FD_204935 | JGI IMG/M metagenome (GOLD analysis project Ga0316198, IMG submission 204935) | Coastal sediment microbial communities from Oude Bieten Haven, Netherlands - site A anoxic | ecosystem: Environmental > Aquatic > Marine > Coastal > Sediment | place: Netherlands...
TACTGATCAGTGAAGCGTTTGCCGATGCCCACGGGCTACAACCCGGGCAGCGGCTGTCCGTGTTGATCAAGGGACGATACCGGGCGGTGTCTCTGGTCGGGGTCGCCCTGTCACCGGAGTTTATCTATCAGATCGCGCCGGGCCGGATCCTGCCGGATTTCAAACGCTATGGCGTACTGTGGATGGCGCGCAAGCCGCTGGCCGCCGCCTACGAAATGGAGGAGGGCTTCAACGATATCCTGCTCGGCCTGACGCCGGATGCGAACATCGACTCGGTGATCGAACGGCTGGATCTGCTGCTGGAGACTTACGGTGGCCTGGGCGCATACGGACGGGAGGACCAGGTCTCCCACAAGTTCCTCAACGAGGAGTTCCGCCAGCTAAGACAGACCGCCGGTCTGTTCTCGATTATCTTCCTGGCCGTCACGGCTTTCCTGCTCAACGTGGTCATCGGCCGCCTGATCAACACCCAGCGGGAACAGATCGCGATCCTCAAGGCGTTCGGATACGGCAACGTGCGGATCGCCTGGCACTACGTGCAGATGGTGCTGGTGATCGTCGCCCTGGGCGTGATGGCCGGCACCGGCCTCGGCGCCTGGCTGGGCGGCGGGCTCAGCGAAATCTACATGGATTATTATCGCTTCCCGTTTCTGCGCTACCAGATCCACGGCGAGACCGTGCTGGTCGCCATCCTGGTGACCGGCATTGCGGCGGTCGCCGGGACGCTTGGCGCCGTCCGCGAGGCGGCCCGGTTGCCACCCGCCGAGGCCATGCGGCCGGCGCCGCCGGAGACCTATCGGCCGTCATGGCTCGAGCGTATCGGTCTGCGGGGACGGCTGGACCAGCCCAGCCGCATGATCCTGCGGCACATCAGCCGCAGACCGCTGAAGTCGACCCTGACCGGGGCCGGCATCGCCATGGCCTGCGGCGTGATGATGCTGGGCACTTTCTTTAGCGACGCCATGGACGAGATGGTCGAGATCGAGTTCGGGCTGGCCCAGCGCGAGGATCTCTCGGTGACGTTCTATGATCCCACTTCCCTGCGGGCCATACACGAATTGCGGTCCCTGGATGGCGTCCACTACGTGGAACCGTTCCGCTCTGTGCCGGTGAAGCTCCGGGCCGGCCCCCGGACCTACCGCACCAGCATCCTGGCCTACCGCCCGGAGGCCGTACTGCACCGTTCCCTGGATCAGGCCCTGCAGCCGCTGCGCTTGCCGGAAGACGGTTTCCTGCTGACCGATCAGCTGGCGGAGATCCTCGGCGTCGCACCCGGTGACCATGTGGAGGCCGAGATCCTGGAGGGCCGCAGACCGCGCCGGCAGGTGCAGGTGGCGGGCGTGGTCACCCAGTACATTGGCATCGGCGCCTATATGAGCCTGGACGGCTTGAACCGGCTCATGGGCGAAGGCTATGCGATCTCCGGCGCCTACATGGCGATAGACGCGCTGCGCCGGGACGATATCTACGAGCGGCTCAAGGACACGCCCCGGGTCGCGGCCACCGAGGCCAGCGATGCCCGGTTACAGAACTTCTACGATTCCATCGCCGAATTCCTGCTGACCTATATGGGCTTTATCAGCATCCTCTCGGCCGCCATCGTATTCGGGATCGTCTATAACAGCGCTCGCATCGCCCTGGCCGAGCGCGGTCGCGAACTCGCCAGTCTGCGGGTGCTGGGATTCACCCGCGCCGAGGTCTCCTACATCCTGCTAGGCGAACTCGGTCTGCTGACCCTGCTCGCCATCCCGCCCGGGTTCGTGCTCGGGTACCTGCTCTCCGCCTGGATGGTCGCCACCCTGCCCCATGAGATGTTCCGCATCCCGCTGGTGCTGGAGCGAGACACCTACACCCTGGCGGCCGCGGTCGTTATCGCGGCAGCCGCCGTGTCAGGCCTGATTGTGCGGCGGCGGGTCGACCATCTGGACATGGTGGCTGTTTTGAAGACGCGCGAATAGGATTCGACTATGAATACCGGAAGGACCGTCGTTCTCGTGCTGTTCGCGTCCGCCGTGATGGCGGCGCTGGTGTTCGGTTTCATGCCGCGGCCAGTGCCGGTGGACCTCGCGACCGTCAGCCGGGGCCCCCTGATCGTGACCGTGGAAGAGGAAGGGCGCACCCGGGTCATCGACCGTTACGTGCTGTCGGCTCCGGTCGCGGGGTTTGCGCGCCGCAATGAGCTCAACGTAGGTGATCAGGTCAGCAAAGGGGACGTGCTGCTGGAACTGGAGCCATTGCGCTCGGATGTGCTCGACCCGCGGCGGCGGGCCGAAGCCGAGGCGAGAGTACAGGGCGCCCGCGCCGCCCGTGCCGGGGCCACCCAGAATGTGGCGGCGGCCCGGGCCGATGCCGATTTCGCCGCCCGGGAGCTGACCCGCAAGGAACAGCTCCGGTCCGATCGCACCATCTCGGAGGATGAGCTGGATCGTGCCCGCGCCCGGGCAAGGGCAGCCGCCGCCAATCTCCGCTCCGCAGAATTCGCGGTGGATGTAGCCCAGCACGAGCTGGAAGCCGCCGAGACGGCCCTGTTCTACTCGGCCGCCACCGCAGGCGGGGAATCGCCGGAGATGGTGCCGGTGACGTCACCGGTGGACGGGCGGGTGCTGGCGGTGATCCGGGAGAGCGAGGGCGTGGTCGATCCCGGCCAGCCCCTGATCGAGATCGGCGATCCGGCAGCGCTGGAGGTGGAGGTGGACGTGCTGTCCGCCGATGCGGTGAGGATCGCCGCCGGCGCCCGGGTCCAATTCCACCGCTGGGGCGGCGACGACCCGCTGGAGGGCGTGGTCAGGGTGGTCGAGCCCACGGGATTCACCAAGATTTCAGCCCTGGGGGTGGAAGAGCAGCGGGTGCTGGTGATCTCGGACATCGTCTCGCCGCGCGCGGAGTGGGAGCGCCTGGGTGACGGTTATCGGGTCGAAGCCGCGTTCATCCTCTGGCAGGCCGACGACGTGCTCAAGATGCCGTCCAGCGCCCTGTTCCGCGAGGGGGTGGAGTGGGCCGTGTTCGCGGCCGAGGACGGCCGGGCGCGCCTGAAAAAGGTATCCATCGGTCGACGCAGCGGACTGGAGGTACAGATCCTCGACGGTATCGGAGAGGATGAGACCGTCATCGTGCATCCGGGAGACGATGTGGTCGACGGGGGCCGGGTCAGATCGCGGTAGCGCCCTCCTCGAGCAGCCGCGCCCGCACGCCTGCGATATCCTCGTGGATCAGCAGGATGGCCAGGTCGCCTGGCCGCAGCCACCCGAGCGCTTCACGCACCCCGTCTATCTCTTCCTGCTGGTGATGGATGCAATCGGCTTCGGCGCCGGCGGCAATCAGCGCGGCCCGCAGGATGCCGGCCACCTCGCCCGGCTGCCGTCCCCTGGCGTAATGGGCCATCTCTTTGACGATCACCCGGTCGGGCGCCAGCGACCATGCCGCCGTCGCCAGCTCGCGCAGGCTGTCGTCGCCCCGGTCGCCCGCTTGCCCGAGCATCAGCAGCCGGCGCCCCGTGCCGAAGTGCTCCGCTATGCTCGCCAGGGCGCGGATGCCATCGGGGTTGTGGGCAAAGTCCACCAGCACACGGGCCCCGTCCAGTTCGAACAGATTGGCCCGGCCCGGATTGCCGTCAGGACGGGCCCCGCACAGCCCGGCGCTGATAGCGTCGTCGGGGCATCCCAGGGCCTCTGCCAGGGCCGCCGCGGCGAGGCAGTTGGCGATGTTGTGGCGGGCAGACCCCTCAAGCGTTACCGGGATCCTGTCCGCCGCGACCACCGCCTGCCTCTGGTCTCCCCGTACCCGGGTCAGCTGGCCCTGGTCCAGGACCCACGCGGTACCGCCGGCCTGGCAATGGCCCGCGACCACCGGCGAGCAGGAGTCCAGCGAGAACCAGGTCACGGGTCCTTCGAGCCGGCCGGCCCGGGCGACCAGGCGGGGATCGTCGGCGTTGAGCACCGCCGTCCCGCGCGCGCCGAGTATGGATGTCACCAGCCATTTGATGTCGGCCAGGTGTTCCAGGTCGCGGACCCCGAAATCGTCCAGATGATCGGCGCCGATGTTGGTGATGACGGCGGCATCGGCGTGGGTCATGGCGGTGCCGCGGCGGAGCAGCCCGCCCCGGGCGGTCTCGAGGACCGCGCACTGGACCCGGGGATCCCTGAGCACGGCCCGGGCGCCGCCGGGCCCCGAGTAATCGCCCTTATCCAGCGTTTCGCCGGCGGCCACGATCCCGTCCGTGGAGCAGAAACCCACCGTCAATCCGGCGGCACCGGCGATGGCTGCGGTCAGCCGCACGGTCGTGGTCTTGCCGTTGGTACCGGTGACCAGACCGGCGGGGATCGCGCCCAATTGTTCCCAGGGCACCTGCTCCTGTCGGGGCAGCTTGCCCACGGACCAGGTTCTGCTGTGCTCGCCGAGGCCCAGACTCAGATAGTCGTCGTCGGCGAGGAAGGGGATGCCATGGGCGAGGGCGGCATCGTGCAGCGCCACCAGCCGCGGGTTGGATTCCTCCTCGATCAGCGTGTGCAGCCGTGCCGCCGCCTCCGCCGGATCGTCTCCCGGCTTGTCCGCGAGCGCGGTTGCCGCCGCGGCGAATGCCCAATCGTTGATTTCCGTGGCGGCATAGAGGGCGTCGATGGGCGCGGTGAAACCCAGGCTCACGCCGTTATCCAGTCTGCGCTCCAGCAGCACGGCGCCGTCCCATCCCACCGCCGCGAGCATGGCCCCGGCCGACTGCTTCCAGGCCTCGATGAACGGATCGCGCCGGGGCGTATCGACCGCCACGTCGATGATGGCGGCGGGCTTCGTCCCGAGGATATTCGGGCCGGTCAATCGGCGGGAGTCGAGGAGTTCCGGAGGCCTGGCCACACCCGGGGCCTAATCCGCTTCTTCCGGTTGCGGAGCGATCATCACGCCGCGCTCGTCACGCAGCAGGGCCACGCCGCCGGTGTGTGTAAAGGCTTCGCCCTCCATTTCCAGCGGCTCGAAATCGGTCCGCCCCGGGTCCGTCGCCACCGGGACCGGTTCAGGTTCGCCGGGCTTGAAGTAGATGATCTGCTTCCAGCAGCGCTTGACGGCATCACCGAAGACCAGCACCAGGTCGCCGGCTCGGGCGCCGGCCAGGGCGTGCTGCACCGCCTGCTGTTCGTCCGCTACCACCTCGATCTGCGATTCCGGCACCCCGGCTTCGATGAGACCGTCCCGCAGCTTCCCTGGGACCTCGCCCTCGGTTCGACCGCGCAGGCTGTCGTCCTGGCGGCAGATGTAATGATCGAAATGGCCCGCCGCCGCCCGCGCGATCTCGCGGATGTCCTCATCGCGCCGGTCTCCGGGAGCGGCCAGCACGACGATCTTGCGGCCGGACTCGCTCAGACGGTCCACCAGATCGGACATGGTCTTCACCGCGGCCGGGTTGTGAGCGTAATCCAGGATGACCTTGAACGGCAGCTCGTCGAAGATATTCATCCGGCCCGGCGCCTGGAAGAATGTCGTATCGAAAGTGCGCAGGCCCTGGCGGACGTTCTCCAGGCTGACACCGAGACTGAAACCGAGGCCGGCCGCGAACATCGCATTCTGCACATTGTGCATGGCCCGGCCCTCGAGGGTCGCCGGGATCAGATGAGTCCACAGCAGCGGGATGTGGCTGCCGGCATCGTAGATGGTGATCATGTCGCCGCTGAAAGCCTTCTCCAGCACCACCGCGCGTCCGCCGGAGCGCACGTGCTCCTTGACCAGGCTGTGGTCCGGATTCATGGTCACGTAACAAACGTTGCGGGCCTCGGTGTGGCTGGCCATGTGCAGGCAATAGGTGTTGTCGGCGTTGAGCACCGCCGTGTCCTGGGCCACCTCGATGGGGATGCGTTTGATCAGCGCCAGCTCATCCAGCGTATTGATGCCCTTGAGCCCGAGATGGTCCGAGCTGACGTTGATGCACGCCGCCACATCGCATTTCGGGTAACCCAGGCCGCTGCGCAGCAGGCCGCCCCGGGCCGTCTCCATCACCGCCGCATCGATGGTGGGGTCGCGCAGGATCATCTGGGCAGAGCGTGGCCCGGTCATGTCGCCCTCGACGGTCAGGTTGCCGTCGATGTAGACGCCGTCACTGCTGGCCAGGCCGACGGTGTGGCCCGCCATCTTCATGATGTGAGCGAGCATGCGTGAGGTCGTGGTCTTGCCGTTGGTGCCGGTGATAGAGGCGATCGGCACCGTGCTCGGCGAGCCCGGGGGGAACAGCATGTCGAGGACCGGTCCGGCCACGTCCCGGGGAGTGCCCTCGCTGGGTGCCACGTGCATGCGGAACCCGGGTCCGGCGTTGACCTCGCAGATGCCACCACCGATCTCACGGTAAGACTTGCTGATATCGGCGGTCAGGAAATCCACGCCGCCGATATCCAGTCCGACGCCCTTGATCGCCCGGATCGCCATCTCGCGGTTGTCTGGATGGACGATATCGGTGACGTCGATGGCGGTGCCGCCGGTGGACAGATTGCCGGTGGAGCGCAGGTAGATTACTTCCCCGGCAGGAGGCACGGTGGCCGGCTCGTAGCCCCGCTGGGACAGCAGACGCAGGGCCTGGTGATCCAGCTCCAGCCGGGTCAGGACCTTCTCGTGGCCGACGCCGCGGCGAGGATCCCGGTTGACCTCCTCCACCAGTTCCTCCACCGACTGCCTGCCGTCGCCGATGATGTGGCCCGGGACGCGCTTGGCCGCGGCGATGAGTTCGCCGTCGATGACCAGCAGCCGATGGTCGAAGCCGGTGACGTATTGTTCGATCACGACCGCGCGGCCATGCTCCCGTGCTTTTTCGAAGGCCACTGCCACGTCTTCCGGCGTGCCGACGCCGATGGATACACCACGGCCGTGGTTGCCGCGCAGCGGCTTCACCACCACCGGCAAGCCGATCCGCTCCGCGGCTCTGACCGCATCGGCGGCCGAATAGACCAGACGCTGCTCTGGCACCGGCAAACCGAGATCCCGAAGCAGGGCATTGGTCTCTTCCTTGTCCGACGCCAGATCCACGGCGATGTTGCTGGTGTTGCCGGTCGTCGTCGCCTGGATGCGGTGCTGGTATTTCCCATGGCCGAACTGCACCAGGCTGTAACGATTGAGACGGATCCAGGGGACCCCGCGCTCCTCGGCCGCGTCCACCAGGGATCCGGTGCTGGGCCCGAGCGCACGATTCTGTGCATAACGGATGAAGCGGTCCCGTTGCTCGTCAAAATCCCAGTCATCGTCGGGCGCCCCATCCGGCCGCAGTTCGGGAGGCAGCAGAAAGCCGAGCAGGTCGATCCCCAGACGGCTTGCCTCACGGCCCATCTCGGCGTCCTTGTACTGGAATACCACCGTGTAGGTGCCGGGCTGGTCCGGCACCGAACGGGTCCGGCCGAAGCTGACGTGGAAGCCGGCGATGGTCTGCAGCTCGAGGATCACATGTTCCAGCACATGGCCGAGCCAGGTGCCTTCGTCCTCGCGCATGCGTCGAATGAATCCGCCGGCGGTATCGTAGGAACAGGTGTGCTCGGCGAGGCCGGGGAGGGCCTCGATCAGCGCTTCGATAAAGCCCTCACCCAGGCGCCGCGTCGGCCATTCTTCCAGGGGGCCCAGATCGACCACGTGGCGGATCACCGGGAAACCGGCATACAGGTTCGGGCCGCCGTAGATATTGGTCGAGATGACTTTCATGGACTCCCCTCCGACCTACCCGGCGGCCGCGGTCCTGGTGTTGAGATCGAACCGGCCGCCGGCGATCAGGATGTGCAACTTTACGCCGATCAGGCTCACCGGGTCGCGCCGATGGGCCCGGTCCATGGAGGAGTAGCTGATCCCGGAGGGGTCGACGACAGTCAGGCCGCCACTACCGACCACCTCGAAGCCGTTGTCGGGACCGATGAACGCCGCCGTGTCCTCATCGAGGCCGATACCGACCGCGAACGGGTTATAGGCGAGGGCCGTCAACAGCCGCCCGAGGCGGTCACGCTGGCGGAAATGCTGGTCCACCATCACGTGATTGCTCAGCCCGAGGCCCGGCGCCAGGGTGACCATGTCCGGGCTCGGGGTGGTGCCCTCGTAGCCGCCCGCGATCATATGCTCCGGCAGGAAGGCAGCGCCGGCGGAGGTGCCGGCCACATGCATGCCGCGGGCATTCTGCCTGCGCAGCTCCTGGGACAAGCGGGTGCCGCCGAGAGTGGTCGACAGACGCAGCTGGTTGCCGCCGGTGAGGAACACGCCGTCCGCCTCTTCGATGACACCCAGGTGGTCGCTGGACTCGCAATCCTCCCGGGTCACCAGAGGCAGGACTTCGGCATGCTTCACCCCGATCTTGCGGAACAGCCGCTGGTAATGGGGGCCGGTGTCCTCGAGTTCCGAGGCGGTGGGGATGATGGCGATATGGGCCGAATCGCCCCCGCACAGCTCCAGGAAACGCTCCAGGATCTGCGGGTCATTGAGTTTATTTTCGGCGCCGCCGATCGGGATGATGAATCCGCGGTCGGCGCCTTCCGGCGGCTTGGCTGGCACGGGTGATTCTCCTCGCGTCTACGCTGCGCTCGGCCAGCAATGAGCAGGGGTTCGGGCCCCCTGCGGCTCCAATCGGCGACAATGCCCTGTCGCGGCCGAGCCCATAATTCTAACATGTCAGGAGCGCCGGCTGCGGGGCTCAGAGCCCGTCAATCAAGGGCGCGGAGCGTGATCAGGACCTGACCGCGGAGGGCGTCGATGGCTTCGCCGATGCGGCCAGCGCTGGCTTCGTCCTGGCCCAGGTTTTCCCATCCCTGGCCCCACACGGAGGCCGTCGCCGCCACATCGTCTCCCAGCAGGGTTTCGTACTCCCGGCCGCGAGGCCATCATGTCTGGACGTCTTCTTGTTGATCCAGACCGGCCGGAGACATCGTTCTTTGCGCCAGCTTGAAAAATCTTCGGGACGACCCAATTACAAAAACAACAGTTGTGTACTCCAGGCGGCGTGGCGAACCACGTCAGGTATGGGAGACACAGTAAGGCCTGGTGTTTTCGGGACCATTGCGGCGGCTGCTAGGCGGACGCCGGCAGGCTCGGCCCGGCCGCCTCCACCCGAGGCCAGCAGACCCCTGCTGCGATCGGGACGCATCCGCCGCCTGGGGTCTCCGGGCCCCGCTCCCCCCTGGGACAATTTCGCCCGCTGGTCCGATCCGGCGTGCCGGAGACGGGCATCCCGCCGGCGGAGACAGAACCCTTGCGGGGTTCGTCTGTCGAAGCTATTGAGCGGTGCGCAAGGCATTGGGTCGATGCGACGCCCGGGCACATACGGGATCCGGAGGGATCATCATGGGCAAACTTCCCAGGAGCGGGGCATCCGTCATCCTCGCATTAATGGCCATGGCCACGGCGGCCTGCGCCTCCAGCACGGCCGGGGGCGCGGATTACGCCATCATCACCACCAACGCCTCGGACATCTCGGGCAAGATCTATCCGGCCTATGTGTCCAAAGTCGATGACCGTGAGATCAAGGGCGGCACCGGCCGCTTCGGCCGGAAGGAGGTCGTCAGGGTCGAGCCGGGCTTGCGCAGAGTCCGATTGACCGCCGATCTCTCCCGGGCTACCGGGGTACTGTCGAAGCCCGGCTACACCCCCCGGGACAAACAGCCCGGCGATATCGAAATCGAAGTCGAGGCCGGCAAGCGATATTTCCTCGGCGCCCAGCTGACCGCCAACCGGCGCGATCAGTGGCAGCCTGTGGTCTGGCGGGTAGAAGACATCCGCTGACGTCCGTCTGGATGGGCTTGTCAATAAGGTGGATTCCTGATGGGTTCGGCCGGTGTCGCCCCCATATCTCCTGATGCCCGGGGAATGGTCCCCGGACGACGCTTATGCGTCAGGATTAGGAGGTGAATGTCATGTCAACTGTACGTGAGATTCTTCCCAAGAAAGTTGCGAAGTCTGCGCTTCCGATTTCAAGGACGCTGCCGTTCGGTCAGGGCATGGAAGATCTGTTCGAGACCTTCTTCAACCGTGGCTGGCTGGAGCCGTTCAGCATGAAACGGTCGATGCTGCCCGAGATCGAGCCCAGAATCGATCTGCGCTTCCCGCTCATCGACCTGATCGATCGGGACGAGCAACTGCTGGTCCGGGCCGAGTTACCGGGAGTGAAGAAGGATGAGATCGAGCTCACCGTCACCGACGAGGGCTTGGGCATCATCGTCAATCGCGAGCTGAAGGAAGAAGAGAAAGCCGAGCGCTTCTATCGCTGCGAGATGGCACACGGGACGCTGGAGCGGACCGTGATGTTCCCCATCGACGTGGATGTGGACAAGGCCAAGGCTGAACTCAAGGACGGTGTGTTGAACATCGTGATTCCGAAAGCGAAGAAGGTAAAGAGGCACGTCCTCAAGGTTGCGTAGCACGCAGCAAGGTGTTGACGGCGGCATCGATGCCGCGGGCAGCACCCGGGCCGGAGTGGCGCAAGGCTGCTCCGGCTTTGTTTTGGTCTCCCGTCCGCCGGCTGCCAGGCCGCAAGCGTTGCCCCCGACGCCCGGCTGCCGCATGGTAGGGCCCCATGAACCCGAGCGGTCCCGATCTGGCGATCCTGGCGCGCAGCCGCCACCGCCACGAAGCCATGGACGCGCGGCTGGTGCTGGATGCCGTCGGTGTGCCGGCCGAGGCGGTGTTCCGGGATGGCTGGTGGCTGTTGCTGGTGGCGGTGGAGGACCAGGCGCGTGCGCTGGAAGAACTGCGCGCCTACCGGGCGGAGAACCCCCGCGGGGCCAGACCCGGGCCGGTCAGCGTGCCTTCATTCTCCGGCGGCCCGATGGGGGTCCTTGCGTACGTGGTGATCCTGATCGGGGTCGCCCTGGCGGCCAACGGCTGGCTGTTCGGCCTCGATTGGGTCGACGCCGGCGTGATGCGGGCAGGACGGGTCACCCACGGCGAGTGGTGGCGGACCCTGACCGCCCTGACCCTGCATGGCGACGCCGGTCATCTGAGCGCCAATCTCGCTTTCGGCGCCGTGTTCGGATTGTTCGCCGCCCAGGCGCTGGGCGGAGGTGTGGCCTGGTGCGGCATCGTGCTGGCCGGTGCCCTGGGAAACGGCCTCAATGCGCTGGTACAGCCGGCTTATCATTCGTCCCTGGGGGCGTCCACGGCAGTTTTCGCCGCGCTCGGCATCCTCGTCGCCCATGCGCTCCGATATCGACACTCGGTGACGGCCGGGGCCGGTCTGATCCGGCGCTGGAGCCCGCTTGTCGGCGGCATCGCCTTGCTGGCATTTACCGGCACCGGCGGCGAGCGCACCGACGTGGTGGCGCATCTGACCGGTTTTCTGGCGGGGCTGGCACTCGGTTGGTTCTGCAGCCGTCTGCCGGTGACAAGCCTGGGCCGTCCCGTCATCCAGCGCGCCGCCGCAGCGGCTGCCATTGGACTGATCGTAACCGGCTGGACCCTGGCGTTGCTCAGGAATTGAAGGCGCTCGTGTCGTCCCGGGCCGCGCCGGGCCAGATCAGGCTGGCGACGACCACCGCGACGGTCGCGGCCATCACGCCCGGCACGATTTCGTAGAGATCGAACCAGCCACCCTCGAGCTGTTTCCAGACGATTACCGTCAGCCCGCCTGTGATCACGCCGGCCAGCGCTCCGGCCCGGCTCATGGCGGACCAGTAAAGGGAGAGCACGATGACCGGACCGAAGGCGGCGCCGAAACCGGCCCAGGCGTAGGCCACCAGGTCCAGGACCTTGCTATCCGGATCGGCGGCCAGCAGGAACGCGAGACCGGCGATCGCCACCACCGCGAGACGGCCGATCCACAACAATTCGGCGCCGCCCGCCCGGCGCCGGATCAGACCCTTGTACAGATCTTCGGAGACGGCCGATGACGCCACCAGCAGCTGGGAGTCCGCGGTGCTCATCACCGCCGCCAGGATGCCGGACAGACAGATGCCGGCTGCCAGTGGATGCAGCAGCAGCACGGACAGGAGCATGAAAATCTTCTCCGTTCCGGCGCCCTCGAGCGCCGGCTCCGCCAGTACGATCCCGGTCAGGCCCACGACGCCGCCGGCCAGCAGCGCGACGCTGACCCAGATCATGGCGATGCGCCGGGAAGCCGGGATCGCGGCAGGCGCGCTCGCGGCCATGAATCGGGCCAGCACGTGAGGCTGGCCGAAATAGCCAAGCCCCCAGCCGAGCAGAGAGGCGATAGCCATGGCGCTTAGCGGCTGCCCGGCCGAATCGGTCAGGGGATCGAGCAGCGCTGGGTTGACCGCAGCGATCTCGGCTGCCAGTGATCCGGCTCCGCCCACAGCAGACAGCGCGAATAGGGCCACGATCACCAGCGCCAGCAGCATCAGCAGTCCCTGGATCAGGTCGGTCCAGCTCACCGCCAGGAAGCCTCCCACGAAGGTGTAGATCACCACCGTCAGACCGCCGGCGCTGATCGCCAGCAGGTACGGGAGGCCGAACACTTCCTCGAACAGGCGGCCGCCGGCCACCAGCCCCGAGCTGGTGTAGAAAGTGAAAAAGACCAGTATGAAAATCGCCGAGACCAGTCGCAGCACGCCCCGATCCCGGAATCGGCGCTCCAGATAATCGGGCAGGGTCAGGGCGTCACCGTAATGCTCGGTGGCCTGGCGCAATCGCTCGGCCGTGAACTTCCAGTTCAGATAGGTGCCGGTTAGCAGGCCCGCCAATAGCCAGGCGGCTTCCATGCCGGCGACGTAGGCATACCCGGGCAAACCCAGCAGCAGCCAGCCGCTCATGTCGGACGCCTGGGCGCTGAGTGCGGTGACCCATCGACCCAGGCGCCGCCCACCCAGAATGTAGTCCTTGAGATCCTTCGTCCGGCGCCAGGCGATGACGCCGACCACCAGCACCACGAGCAGGTAGGCGGCAAAGCTGGAGAGGATCGGTGTGTTGATTTCTATCATCATCGGGCTTGTCGGCAGGGGCCGATGGTAAACCATGGTCCGGGACCGGCCCGGAGCAGGATGTGGCGCCGCAGCATCCGGCGGCTATCCGCGCCGCCGGCCCCGCGCGGCAGATGTCGTACAATGCCGGCAAATTTTTTGCCGGCGGCAGGCCGGCCTGACCTGGGAAAGCATATGAGCAATCAGACCGGAGTCGACGAGCACGGCCTGGAAGACGTCCAGCAACTGGGCTTGTTCGCCGCTATCGCCAGCCTGAGCTATGTGTTCTGGATCGTAGGCGGGATGGAGATGGTCGAACGGCTCGCCTATTACGGCGTCCGCTCGGTCTCTGGTCTTTATGCCACGGCCCCGGTCTCCCAGGGTGGCCTCGGCGTATCCGCCGAGGAATTGGGTCTGATCTTCTTTATCTGGGCCTTGTTCCAATCCCTGGTGCCGGCGCTGGTGGGCGGATTGTCCGATCGGATGGGCTACAAGCAGACCATCTTCCTGTCCACGGTC
>Ga0316198_10001606_pt1 | contig 13366 bp, 11 predicted proteins | sample OudBieAanoxic_MG_FD_204935 | JGI IMG/M metagenome (GOLD analysis project Ga0316198, IMG submission 204935) | Coastal sediment microbial communities from Oude Bieten Haven, Netherlands - site A anoxic | ecosystem: Environmental > Aquatic > Marine > Coastal > Sediment | place: Netherlands...
AGCAGGGTGATGCCCCAGGAAAAGTTGCGGGTGGGCCGATGCCCGATGGCTGCCGCGAAGTAGCTCGCGCGATCGTCTTGGTAGAACTGGAGGCTGTTGGTGCGCCCGAACTCGTCTTGAAAGTTGAGGTCGCCGCCCTGAGAGACGTTGTAGAGGACGAACGCCGAAATCGCGATCTGGACCGGCTTTCGATTGTCGAGCTCCTCCTTCCGTTTACCCAAGGCAAAGCTCGCAACAGCGAATCCCGGGAGGTTCGGGTTCGATTTCAGATTGAAGTCCGACACTTGGTCTTCCCCACCCGGTCCATCGGGCCCGTCAGTGACGACCGCACCCGAGATCTTGACCGTCCGGCGCTGAAGCAAAGACAAACTGCCCTGCAGAAGCCTCGGCTCGAGCAAGGGAAGACCCGCCGGGTTGAACCAAATCGCGGCCCCGTCTGCGGCATAGGCGGTATACGCGCCTGCCATGCCGCGCGATCGTTCGCCGAGCTGCAGGGTTTGGTAGTGCGTGCTGTCCGCTTGAGCCCCAACGGAAAGCGGATGTAGCCAAGGCGCAAGAAATGCGCCGATAACGCCCAGCCACGCTGCCTTCACACCCATCCCGCGCATGGCCCGGACTGTACCCCAGAAGCCTAGATCCTGCCCGCACGAAAACGACCGCCAAGCTAGTCCGCGCCCAACTTCTTCGCCGGGATTGGGGACCATCAGCACGAGCGGACTGAACGCAGCGGAGCTCGCGTCGATTGACGCCTTCGGACGCGTTGCGTAGAACGACGACTCAGGAGCGAACCGCCAGATCCGAAAGGTCGAGCACATGCAGAAACCGCCCGCCAGCATCGCCCTGTGCGTCTTCGCGTTCTTCTGCACCCTGCCCGTGGCCTGCAAGCATGATGGCGGTCCGCCCGCGTACAGCTCGATCGATGCGGTCGTTGCGGAGCCTTCGCAGGTCTACTGGGGAGACACGCATCTTCATACCAGCTACTCGCCGGACGCCTACTTCTTCGGCAACGAAACGGCCGACCCTGACACGGCGTACCGATACGCGAAGGGCCTCCCGGTCATCCATCCGTACCACAAGGGGAAGATTCAAATCAGGACGCCTCTCGACTTCCTGGTGGTGGCCGATCATGCGGAAATGATGGGCGTCCCACTCCGCCTCTTCCAAGGTGACAAAACACTGACCAAAACAGCGACCGGACAGCGTTTCATGAAGATGGTCGAGGCTGGCAAGGGCCAGGAGGTGTTCCTCGAATTCGTGGGAGCCATCAATGCTGGGCAACCCTACGACGACCTAAACGGGGAAGGCACTCGGCGTTCGGTCTGGAGCCAGATGGTCAAGATCACCGAGCGCCACAATAGCCCCGGCGAGTTTACCTCCTTCATCGGCTGGGAGTGGACCTCCACGCCCGGTGGCAAGAACCTACACCGGGTCGTCTTCATGCCAGAGGGCGGTGAGGTCGCCTCGAAGTTCATCCCGTACAGCGCCTTCGACAGCGACAAGCCGGAACACCTTTGGGCCTGGCTCGAGGAAACCAGCGAGCGCACCGGCGCCACGTTCACTGCCATCCCGCACAACTCGAACATCAGCGGCGGCCTGATGTTCAATGACGTCGACAGCGAAGGGCGCCCGATCACCGCCCAGTACGCGCGCACGCGGATGAAGTGGGAACAGGTCGTCGAGGTCACGCAGATCAAGGGTGACTCTGAAACCGATCCCATTCTCTCCCCGAATGACGAGTTTGCGGCGTTCGAGCCCTTCAGCCATGCGATCGACGCCGAGGCCCTCGCCGACGGGAGCAAGGCGGCCATCGGACCCGGCGACTTCGTGCGCTCGGGCTTGCTACGAGGCCTCGAGCTCGAAGCCGAGGTCGGTGTCAACCCGTACAAGTTTGGCATGATCGGTTCGACGGACTCGCATACCGGAATGGCTTCCGCTGAAGAAGACAGCTTCCACGGCAAGACGGCATTCGATTCGACACCTGCGAATCGATTCGACACCTTTCTGGGCATCAAAGGATTCGGCGCGGACATGTCGGCAGCCGGCCTCGCCGGGGTGTGGGCCGAATCCAACGAGCGAGACTCGCTCTTCGACGCTTTCCGACGCAAGGAAGTCTACGCGAGCACAGGTCCCCGTATCCGCGTTCGTCTCTTCGGCGGCTGGGGCTTCGACGCCAAAGACGCCGGCAAGAAGGACCTGGTACAAATCGGCTACACGAACGGGGTCCCCATGGGCGGAGACCTGACCCAGGCCCCGGAAGGAAAGGCCCCCCGTTTCTTGGTCTACGCGATCAAAGACCCGGTTGGCGCGAACCTGGACCGGATTCAAATGGTGAAGGGCTGGCTCGACGACGAAGGCGAGCCCCAGGAAAAGGTCTCCAACATCGCCTGGTCCGACCAGCGGACGCTCGACGACGATGGCTCGCTGCGACCGGTCGGAAACACCGTCGACCTCGAGACCGGCGCCTACAAGAACTCGATCGGCGACGCGCAACTCTCAGCCGTCTGGGAAGACCCCGACTTCGATCCGAACGTGCGCGCGTTCTACTATTTGCGCGTCCTTCAAATCCCCACGCCACGCCATACTCTCTACGACGCGATTGCCCTCGGCATGGACCCCGAGCAGACGGGACATCCGTCCACGATTCAGGAACGGGCCTACTCGTCACCGATCTGGTACACGCCCTAGCCTTCTATGAAGCGCTTCCTCAGAGAGCCCTTGGTTCACTTCCTTCTCGCGGGCCTCGGGCTGTTTGTTCTGTTTGGCGTCGTAAACCCTGGTGAGAACGACTCTGATCCCAACGTGCTGATCGTCGACCGCGATGCGCTGCTCACCTTCATTCAGTACCGAATCAAGGCCTTCAACCCCGCGCTGGCAGAACGGAAGCTCGACGCCATGTCCGGCGAAGAGCTCGACCAGTTCATCGACGACTACGTCCGTGAAGAGGTGCTGCACCGCGAAGCCCTGCTGCTCGGCCTCGACGAGGACGACTACGTCATCCGGCGACGCCTGGTTCAAAAACTCGAGTACATCACCGAAGGCTTCGCCGAGGGGAGCGCCGATCTGGATGAAGCCGCCGTCCAGCGCTACTTCGATGCCAACAAGGGGGACTACTACGTCGAGCCCTTCGTGACCTTCACCCACGTCTTTTTCCAAACCGAGGATCGGCCGCGTGAGCAGGCCCGCGCGCTAGCCGAGAAAGAGCTCCTGAAGCTCAACCGAGACGGGGTTTCCTTTGCCGACGCCCCGCGACACGGCGACCGCTTCCTCTATCACCTGAACTACGTCGAGCGGACACCGGACTACGTGGGCAGTCACTTCGGACCAGCGATGGCGAGGGCCCTTTTCGAGCTAGAGCCGAACGACTTCCTCTGGCGCGGCCCCTTCGACTCGCCCTACGGCGTGCACTTGGTCCTGCTGACGACCAACCAGCTCGGTCGAGTGCCCGAGCTGGCCGAGCTCGAGGGACGGGTCCGAGAGGACGCGCGCAGCGCCGCGGTCCGGGCGGAAACCAAAGCGGCCATCGCCGACGTCGTCGACGCCTACGATGTTCGGGTCGTCTACAAACCCGAACCTTTGGCGCCCCGCCAAGAAGGCAGCGGCGAGCAGTGACGCGCGCGGTGTTCCTGGCGACCTTAACGCTTGCGGCCAGCGTCACGTTCAGCAGCCGCGCGCGAGCGCACGAAAGCCGTCCCCTCTACATCGAGGTCACGGAAAAGGCGCCGCTGCTGTTCTCAGTGCAATGGAAGATCCCGCCCTCGGTCGACGTACGCAATGGGCCGGAAGTCATCATGGCCGAGGGCTGTGTCGCTGCGACCGGCCAAGCTACCGGTACCGCTGGTCGAGGAAGCATTCGTCGGCAGACCTACCGATGCGACGAGGACCCTGCCGGCACCGCGCTGCAGATCAAGTATCCGCTCTACAACCCGTCGGTGTCCGCGCTCGTTCGCATCTCGAGGCAGGCGGGCGAAGTCCACTCGCTCCTGGCATCGCCTGAGCAAACTGAGCTCGTCATCCCCGCGGTCGAGAGCTTTGGCGCGGTGGCGCGCGACTACCTCTCTCTCGGAGTGAGACACATCCTCGGAGGCTACGACCACCTCCTCTTCCTGGTGTGCCTACTGCTGATCGCCGGCACGGGTCGTCGCATCTTCATCACCATCACCGGCTTCACGCTCGCACACTCGATCACGCTCGCGCTCAGCGCCCTCGGTCTGGTCCACGTACCCATCCCGCCGGTCGAAGCCGCAATTGCTCTAAGCATCGTGTTCCTCGCGGTCGAAATCGTACGAGGTGACAAGAACAGCCTCACGTACCGCTACCCAATCGCAGTCGCCTCTTCATTTGGCCTACTTCACGGATTCGGTTTCGCCGCGGTGCTCGGTGAGACAGGCCTCCCCCAGACCGAAATCCCCACCGCCCTTCTCTTCTTCAACGTTGGGGTCGAGCTCGGTCAAATTGCTTTCATCCTAGCCGTCGTCCTCGTCTATCAACTGATTCGACTCACGGGGCGGACGCTCTTGGGCCGGGACCTGTCAATTGCCGCGCTTCGCCCACTCCAAACCCCGGCCGCCTACGCGGTCGGCATCCTAGCCTCGTTGTGGATGATCCAACGCGTCGCGACGTTTTGGTCGTAGGCCGTAGCGCGCTAGCTCTCGCCGCCGCCCGTGCTCGGAGGATTGAGCGCCAGCGGGTCACCCGCCTCGTTTGTGATTCGCGTCGTCGACGTCGGAGGCACCAGCTTGATGCCGGCTTCGGCAAAACGGCGGATGATCTCTAGGTTGACGCGCTCCGCCAGCTCGCAGAACGCCCAGTAGTTCGCGGGCTGGTACCAGTAGAAGATGACGATGCTCAGCGAGTCGGGGTTGAACTCGTCGAAATAGACGCGGGGCGGTCGATCTGCCGACATGCCCTCATGGTCCCTCAGGACGTCTTTGACGATGGCGAGCGCCTCTCGGACCGTCTCTTCGGAAGAACCAACGGCCATTCGGAGCCTGGTCTTGCGGCGAATGCTCTGCCGGCGATCGACGTTCTCAATCTCCATGGCGGCCATCTTCTCGTTCGGGATGGAGGTCACGTTCCCGTCGAGCTGTCGGATCCCGGTCGACCGGAGCCCGATGCGCTCGACGACGCCGTCATAACCGCCCGCAATGATCCGTTCGCCGACGCGGTACGGCTGGTCGATGAAGATCGTCAGACTGCCGAGCACACTTCTGAGGGTGTCCTGCGCCGCGAGCGCCACCGCAAGCCCGCCGATGCTGACGCTCGCGACCAGACCCATCAACGGGATTCCGATCGCCGTCGCTCCACGGAACACGAGAACGACGACGACGGCAATCGCGATCAGCCGCGCCGTTAGGCGGATGAGGCTCGCATCCAGGCCCTCGGCCTTGATGCGCGGGGTGCTCACGATCGCCTGGCCGATGCCGAGAATCAGAATCCAAAGCACCCAGGCAAGCGACAGGTAGGCGACGGCCGTTGCGCCGAGGTTCACGGACCTCGCCAGATCTCCGATGAGCAGGATTTCTTCTGCAAGCCGGGGAACCAGGAATACTGCAGCCGCGAAGAGGAGTACCGGAACCGCCGCCTTCGCTAAGCGCCGCCACAGCGATGGCGTCCCGCGCTGCCGGCGGGCGAATCGATAGACAGCGAAGATGAGAATCAGAATTGCGAGGAGCGAACCGAGAAGTACGGCCCACTTCCAGAGCGCCTGTCCCCACCCAACCTTCCGCATGGACGCAGGCATCGCGTCGACCCAAGAGATCGGAACGTTCCAGCCGCCATAGACTTCGAGAAACGAGCTGACGCCTTCGATCGGCGGCTTCCTGAGGTAGGGGAGATGCTCGGTCCGCTCGTAGTACTCCCGCGCCCGCTCGACGGTCTCGGGATCAAAAAGGAACTCACCGGCGCGAGGCCCCTCGGCAACTCGGCGGATCGTGATCTCGGTGTGAGGCAGGGTCCAGCTGTCGAGGTCGGCGCGGTTCTCGACGTCCTCGTTGCCTGGAACGTCTTCGAGCGCTGGGAGCTCGATCCGAGAAAGAACCTCGTAGATGTAGACCGCGGTGTCGTCGCCGGTTTCGTCTCGAGCCTCGGGCGCGATCTGACTCAGGTCGAACGTTCGCTTGCTCCGCGAGTCGAGCTCGAGGACCTTTTGAAATCCTTCTTTGCTGCGCCGGCCGTATCCCTCGTCACGGACCAGCGTCCACATCGACTTCGACGATTCGAGAAAGGTGTGGAGTGTCTCACGGGGGCTGGAGGTGATCGCCGGCTCGAGAGGATGCTCCACCGGCTGCGCTCCTGCCGATCTCTTCGCGCCGGAGCCCAGCACGAGCAGGGCGAGCCCAACCACCAGGGTCGGCAACGAACGTCCCTTCATGTTTCTCATGGGGAATTCGTACTTCAAAAGCGCGTTTACGTCACTCGGAGACGTCGGGCTCGAGCGGCGCGGAGGACTCCCCCTCTGGTGCCTTCTTGTCCTTGCGCTTCTGGCGCTTTCCGTCCTCGGCCGGCGCGGCCGGATCGTTCGTCATCTTGCCCCGCTTCTCGGCCTTCTGCGTCTGCTTGTCGCCGCGTTTGCCTCTGCCTTTGCCAATCGGCGGCGGCACCACGTAGTCCGATTGCAGTGGCGTCACGATTCCGTCGATGGTCCAGGTGTCGGAATCTGGGTAGTAGACGTAGACCGCCTTCTGCTCGCAACCGCGCACCGCGATCTGCGACGCCATTTTGCGCGCTCCCTCGGTATCGACGACGTTGAGCTTCAGCTCTTCCTGCGGGCAGGCGAGGTCGAACGCCGCACGGCGCATCACCGTCGTGTTTGCCTTCTTGTTGTGCTTGCAGGCGGTGCCGGCGATCACGAGAAGCGCGGCGATGGCGAGACGAATCAACACGCCACTGGTTATGCACCTGGAAACAAATGTACGCCAGAGTTTTTTCACACCGCGGGCCTTCGGGGGCTTGATCTGATTCATCGTTCGTTTCCCTCTCCCTGCATTCCGGCAGCAATATTCAGGCCGACGAGCCTCGCGATCATCACTGCGAGGTAGAGGGTCCCAAAGACCCCCTCAAACACCGCCACCGGCCGAGCCAGCCCAGACACCGGCACGATGTCGCCGTACCCCACCGTCGTCAGGCTCGCGAGGCTGAAGTAGAGCAGCGCATCGCCCAGCTCCTGGGGATTGGCTCCGTCGGGGATCCCGGAGAACGACCCAGGTTGGAAGAGCTCCAGGATTTCGTAGAGGTACGCGAACGCAACCGCCGCCAAGAGGTATGCCACGATGGCGCCGTAAATGGTGTTGGTCGTGACCTTTTGCTCCTGGAACAGCTCCCTCACGACGATCACGATCGCCAGAGCAATCCAGACCACCGTGGTCAGCGCGGACCCCAGCTCCAAGCCGAAACCGCCCCAGAGCAAGCCGGCCCAGCGCATCGCCAAGGTCAGCGCCGTGAGTGCCACGAAAGGCCATCGTTGACCGCCGCGCGACGCGGACGAATACGCCCCGGCGACGAGCACTAAGTTGAACAAGGCCTCGACGCTGTATGCAGACCCCGCGCGGCTCGCCACCGGCGCACAGACGACCAAGAGGCAGAGCACGAGCAACAGCACGCCGTAGTTGGGCGCGGTGCTCCCGCGCGGAACAATGGAAAGGCGAATTGACATTGTGCTGATCTGGGGCGAGTCTCGCCGCTTGGGAGCAAAGATCAAGCCCTCAAGTCGGGTACGGAGATGAGCGAAGACTCCGATGTCGCCGCCGGACGCAGGCAGCTGCGACGGCTCGAGACCTTTCTCGATGTCGCCTATGCGGTGCTATTCGTCGACTTCATCATGTACCTCCCGCACACCGAGGACATGGCCTGGGAAGCGCTTCCTTACGGATTGCTGTCGCTGCTGATCGACAATTCGGTCGATTTGCTGAGACTGATCATCGCGGTGGGCCTGACGCTGATCTCCTGGAACCTGACGCACAAGCTGCTCGGGCAGCTAGACCGAACCAACCCGAGACACACTCTGCTCTGTCTCCTGCAACTGATTTTCGTTTGCTTGTTTCTCTTTTTCGCGATCGCCGACCCGGGCCTCGAAAGTCTGTCTTCGCCGGTCGGCCAAAGCCTCTCGCTCGCCCTTTCGGGCTTCATCGGAATCGCCGGCTGGTCCTACGCACGCAAGAACGGCCTCACGCGTGCGAACCTCGGCGAAGCAGAAAAAGATGAAGTGCTGAGGGGTGCTATCATCGAACCCGTGACGGCCTTGTTGAATACCGGCTTCGCGTTCATCGGTCCCGGCGCCTGGACGGCGGGCTGGCTCGTGATTCCCATGGTCTTGGTCAGTACACGAAAGCGGGTGGAGCACAGGAGACAACGCGCTACGGTGGGCCCATCATGACTCGGTGGTGTTTGCTCACGGTCCTCGCCCTCGCTGCGCCGCTCGGCTCATGCGGCCAGGGGCTCGACGTTCCACCGGCCCCTAATCTTCAGCCGGTGCTTCAAGCCTATGCAAACCCCACCGCCGTGGTCGACGGCGAGATCATGGCTGCCGTGGCCGATGAAATCGCGGAGGCTGCCGAGGAGATCCAAGACTCCGAGATTTTCGAGCAGATTCTCGACGTCATCATCGATGTCCAGGAGGAGCTCGAAAGCTCCACCGCCACGACGTGCAAGGGCGGAACCAATAACGGCAACGTCTGCACCTTCGATACCGACTGCCCGGGTGGCAGTTGCGGCAGCGATCTCGTTCTCGGTGGGACTTGCAGTGATGGAACCAATGAAGGCGGCGACTGCGCCGACGCCACCGATTGTCCGGGGGGCGGCAAATGCGCCGGTGGAGTGACCCTTCCAAGCCCTACCGGCGCCGTCCGGATCAACTACATCTGTCCAGGCTGGGACGAAACACAATTCGATGAAGGCTACGATGACAGCCCTGACTCTACGAACGGCGCGATCGATCTGATCATGACACTCGACAGTGGAGGGATCGGGCGTGTCGTTTGGGGCACTGTGGCCAACTGTCTGTACCTCGTGCCCAACGAGGGCGACAATTGCGAGGATGCTGGATGTTCCCAAGCGTCGTACGACGGGGGCGTTGCACTGGACTTGGGCCCCGATTGGGTCAACGAGGATATTTCAGAGCTGCCCGTCACGTTCGTCGTGGAAGGCAACATTGGGTTCGACGGCGACGAGGTCCGCATCAACCAGAGCTTTCGTGTGGTGCTGGCGGTCGAGTCGGGGCTCGCGATTTTGGTCGATATCGGGGATCCGGCGTTGTCGGAGACGTTCAACTACATCTTTGCCGCGGATGCACAGGGCATCCGTGATGCGAACGGCACGCTCGGATGCAGCCTAGATGAGCGCCGATGTTTCAACCTAATCTGCGATGGTGGAGCCAATGCTGGCAACGCCTGCTTCACCGACGCGGATTGTCCCGAGGGCACATGCGACGACGTTACACTCTTCTCCTGGTGATCCTAGTCGCGGGCGTTGCCTCTTTGGGGATGGGGTTCCATCCCAGCTCGGCGAGCGCCTATCACACGCACAAGGAGCGACTTCTCGACAGCTCGGCCTACAGCCTTCATCGCCGCGAGGTACGGCTCGGCTTGATGAACCTGAGCTACGGAATCCTCGACCAGCTGCAGGTGACCACCTACACCATGCCTTGGATCCTCGGGGCGATCTTTCAGGATGTCGCCCCCAACCTCCAGCTCAAGTCGACCTTCTACGACCGCAGACGCCTGGCGCTGAGTGTTTCGGCCGGTTTCCTCACAGGTACCATCCAGCAGCCCGACGACACCAAGATTCGTTATTTCCTGCTCCCGGTCTCCGCGGCAGCGTCCGTGCGGATCAATTCCGATGTGAGCACTCATTTCGGAGCAAGGTACACCGCCGTCAACGGGGATGCCGAAACGAAGCCGGAAGGTACCGCGGTCGAAGGCGCGCTCATCGTCGATTTCCTTCAGCTCTGGGGGATGTTCGAATGGCGGCTCTCTCGAGTGGTCGCCTTCACGTTCACCGTGAGATGGGTGCCATACGTCAGCGACCTCGTGCTCAACGCAACCGTCGATGCAGGCAACCCGACTATCGGCGCTCAGATCCAGGGAGATCTGAGCGAATTGCAGAACGCTTTCGCCATCGTCCCCGGCTTCGTCTTTTCGTGGGACCGTGCCAACATCCGGCTCGGGGTCGGCTACAGTGATTTCTTCGTGGACGGTTTCTTCCTCGTGGTGCCAGGCGAGGTGCTCAGCAACGTCTCCATCGAGTTTGACGTTTTCGTTCGGTTCTAGGGGCCGCCCAAGGCCTGTGCTAGCCTCCGCGCCATGAAACGAACGGTCTCCGCACTAGTTCTGACAATCGCCCTGAGCGCCTGTGCTTCCTCCAAGGGCTCGACGAACGACGGCTCGACGATCGGCAAGGGCGTCGACGTCGAAACGATGCGACCGCCCGAAGCCGTCCAGGTCGTCAAGGAGTTTCAGAAGGCCTACGGCATCCCGCCGATTCCGCCGCCTGACACGCCGATCACCTCGATGGCGCAGGTGCTGGAGATCATCCGAGGCGACCGGTTTCCGGAGTACGACGCTGCGAGGCGCTTTGCTGCTGGGCGGCAGGGAGCCGAAGCGCTGACCCTTCGCGGCTACCTCGACCTTTCGGGCGCCGGCGCCTTGATGACCGCTGCGTGGATTCTGGATCAAGAACGCCGTCAAGATCTGACCGAGCTGCGTCAGCTGACCACCAATCGACCTGTCGAGGCCAGTGAAGCCGCGGCACAAGACCAGGCGCGCGCCGCAAAGCTCCGAGCGAAAGCAGCTGACCTACGCAAGGTGGTTCGCGCTTTGCGTGTTCTGTCGGAAGCGCCACTCGTCTCCGGCGCAGATCTGATCAAGCAGGCGATTAGCCAAGATCCGAAGTCGCAGCTCGCGTACTTCGCCAACGCCAACTATTTCCGCCTGCGCGGCCAGTGGCTCGAGTACGACCGAATGATGCGATACGCGGAAGACGGCCCCGAAGACCCACCCATTCGCACCTACCTCCGTGCGATGGAGGCGTTCGAACGCTACGTCGACCCGGCCCGCACCGAACAGCTTCTCAAGGAAACGATTGCCAAGCGCCCGGACTTCGTTCGAGCCCAGGCCAACCTGGTCCTGGTCGACCAGGCGATTGAAGACAAATACGCCGAGCTCCAGGCCCTCAAGAAACTAAGCCCCACCCACCTCGTGGTTCGGCTCGCCGGCCCAATGATCGAGCAGGAATACCAAACCAGCCAAGAGCTCAAGGGCGCCTTCTCCGAGTAGGGGACGCTGGCACTGACGCCGGCACTGACGCTGGCACTGGCACTTGGCACTTGGCGCTGGCACTGACGCTGGCACTGGTACCGGTACCGACGCTGTGGCGCGAGCCCGAAGGGCGAAGCCCGGCGCAACGCGCCGCCAAGCCCAAGCGAAGCGCAGGGTGCGGCAGGGAGGACTATGGGTGGGGGTGGGCGGGCGGTGTAACTAGATGCTGTAGATGCCTAAGGCGGAACCGGTCGAAGCTCGATGTTGATCGTCGTCACTCCCCTCGGGAGCTCCAGCTCCATGTCGTGCGGGAAGTGATCCTCGGCCTGCACCGTCATCAGATGCGCGCCGGGGGCCAACGCCTTCGGTTCCTGCGAGAGCACCGTGGCCCGTCCGAAGTAGTGCCCGTCGATGTACACCGAGGCGTTTGCCGGAGTCGCGACGACCTGCAGACGCGCGGGCTCCGGTGCAACCGTACTCTTCTTCGCGCAGCCCAAGGCAACGAGGGCCAGGGCGAGAGCGGCGACCCTCACTCCCATTCGATCGTCGATGGGGGCTTGGACGAGATGTCGTAGCAAACGCGATTGCAGCCTCGGACCTCATTGATGATCCGGGTCGAGACGCGGGCCAGAACCTCGTGCGGAATGCGCGCCCAGTCGGCCGTCATACCGTCTCTCGAGTCCACCGCGCGAACCGCGATCGCGTAGTCGTAGGTCCGTTCGTCGCCCATGACACCGACCGTCCGCACGGGAAGGATCACGCAAAACGCTTGCCAAATTTTATCGTAGAGATCCGAGGCGCGAAGCTCTTCCATGAAGATCGCATCGGCTTCTCGAAGGATGTCGAGCTTCTCTCGCTCGATCGCGCCTGGGCAGCGAACCGCGAGCCCCGGACCCGGAAATGGATGACGCCAGAGCAAGTCGTGCGGCATACCCATGGCCTCGCCGACCTCGCGAACCTCATCCTTGAAAAGCAGGCGAAGCGGTTCGATGAGCTCGAGGTGAAGGGTGTCCGGGAGGCCGCCCACGTTGTGGTGACTCTTGATGACAGCGCTCGGACCCTTGAAAGACAGGCTCTCGATCACATCTGGGTAGAGCGTTCCCTGAACGAGGTAGCCCACATCTTGCAGCTTCTCGGCCTCACGCTGGAAGACATCGATGAACACGCGCCCGATGATCTTCCGCTTCTTTTCAGGATCGGCCACCCCCTCGAGCTGATCGAGAAACTCGTCGGCCGCATCGACGTGAATCAGCCTGAGGCCGAAGTGATCGCGGTAGGTGTGAACGACACTCTCGGCTTCGTCTTTTCGGAGCAGGCCGTTATCGACGAAAATGCAGGTTAGCCGATCGCCGATCGCTTTGGACACGAGCATCGCCGCGACCGATGAGTCCACGCCGCCTGACAAGCCGCAGACCACTGCGCGTTCACCAACCTGACGGCGAATCGAATTGACGCTCTGTTCTACGAAGGAACCCGGAGTCCAGTTCGGCTTGCAGCCCGCCACCTCGAATAGGAACGCACGAAGCATCTCCACGCCGCGCGGCGTGTGCGCCACCTCGGGATGGAACTGCACCCCGAATATGTTCCGTTGCAGATTCGCAACAGCGGCGAACGGGCTGCTGGAGGTTCGCGCGATCGTCTCGAAGCCAGGGGGCAGGCTTTCGACTCGATCGCCGTGGCTCATCCAAACGTCGACGTGGGAGCCAGCCTTGAACCCGTGCAACAGCCCCTCGGGCTTGAGCACCTCGAGTCGCGCTGGTCCGTACTCTCGCTCATCGGCGCGTTCGACCTTGCCGCCGAGCAAATGACTGGTGAGCTGCATGCCGTAGCAGATACCCAAGACGGGAACGCCGAGGTCAAACACGCCCGGGTCGACGCTGGGCGACCCCTCCGCGAACACACTCGCCGGCCCGCCACTCAAAATGATCGCTCGAGGCTCGATATCTCGAATCTCCGCGAGTGAATAGGTGCACGGCTGAATCTCACAATAGACGTGCTGCTCCCGAATCCGCCGAGCGATGAGCTGGGTGTACTGCGACCCAAAATCGAGAATCAAAACCCCATCAACGATCATGCGGGCGGGTCTAACATGGGGGGTCGGGACGGTCGAGGGAGGG
>Ga0316198_10001607_pt1 | contig 13364 bp, 7 predicted proteins | sample OudBieAanoxic_MG_FD_204935 | JGI IMG/M metagenome (GOLD analysis project Ga0316198, IMG submission 204935) | Coastal sediment microbial communities from Oude Bieten Haven, Netherlands - site A anoxic | ecosystem: Environmental > Aquatic > Marine > Coastal > Sediment | place: Netherlands...
AGATTCTTCATCACCGCCATATTCCTCGTATAGGAGGCGAAAGGCTGATGGGGCAGACCGGCGTAAATACCGGGCTCATCGATGCTCTTGGTGACTCCGGCCCGATGCACCAGGACCACATCACTGCAGATCTCCAGGTGATCCAGCGCTCCGGATTGGCCGCTGGCCATGACCCGGTCTCCTATCCTGGTCGATCCAGCCACGACAAAACCGGCGGTGAGCAGGCAGTCCCTGCCGATTTCGACGTTGTGGGCAATGTGGCAGAGGTTGTCGAGCTTGGTGCCGGCGCCGATCCGGGTCGCGGCGTAGGTTGCTCGATCAATGCAACAGCCTGACCCGATGGAAACACGATCCTCGATCACCACCCGACCGAGTTGCGGAATGCGATAGCTGCACCCTTTTTCGTCCTGGGCAAACCCATAGCCTTCGGTACCCACCACAGCCCCGGACTGGATGATCACCTCGTTGCCGATCTCGCAGTCGTAGCCGATGGTCACATTGGGATGGATGACCGATCGGTCACCGATTGTCGCTCCCTGCTCCACCACCGTGCCCGCCATGATGGCCGTTTCTCTTCCGATCCGGACGTTCTCGCCGAGGACCACATGGGGGCCGATCCTGCTGCCTTCTCCGATCTCGCACGTGGCGTGAATCACGGCCGAGGCATGGATCTGCGGCCACTCGGTGTGGAGCACGTCGCGATCTCCATAGCGCTGTCGAATCAAGGCATGAGCCAGTTTGACGTTGTTTGCGATGAGGAGGGTCAAGCCCGGGAGCGCTGCCAACGACTCCTGCAATGCCGGGCTCGTCACCACGGCCGAGGGTCGCCGGCTCCCGATCGTCTCCTCCGCCTGTTCCGAATCGACAAAAACAAGATCCCCTGGACCACAACCCTCGACCGCGGCGATGTCTTTGAGGGAAACATCCTCACCTTCAATTGCCGTCAGAAGACCAGAGGGAGCGAACTCCTCGAAGATCGCTGATGCTCGAACGTCCATGTGCTCTCCTTGCCTGGTCGAGAATTTCTGGCTGACGTTCACCAAAGACCGGGCCGGTCCGAGCATAGCTTTCCTCAGGCCACCTGGTGCATCTTTTTTCCGAACCGTTCTATGCTCGGATGGGGACGGAGGGAGATTCGCATCCCTCCTGAGTCGCGCAAGCGATGCTCTTACTGCGAGCACCCGCAGGAGTATCGCGAACCGGCCAATCTGGATGTTGAGGGATGGGTGAACCCCCTTGCCTTGAGACGAAGTCTTCATGCGATGGAGGCGCTCGATTATTGACGGAGAGAAGAAGGGGTTATCGCGAGATGATGAAACGATCAATCATCAAGAGCACGGGTAGGTTCGTGCCGGATCATCATGTATCCAACGGCGACCTGGCCAGAATGTTGGACACTTCAGATGAATGGATTCGCCAACGTACGGGGATCGAAACCCGGTACTGGGTCAAAGATGGCGATGACGTGGGGACGTCAGATCTGGCATTGGAAGCATCAAAGATTGCCCTTGAGAGAGCCGGTTGGGAACCCGCCGATCTTGATCTGATCGTATTGGCCACCATGACCTCGGATGTTTATGTCCCCGGTTCAGGTGTCATCCTGCAACATAAACTGGACGCTAAAAACGTCCCGGCACTTGATATTCGCCAACAATGCACCGGTTTTCTGCATGGATTGGAATTGTGTGATGCCTATATCCAAAGTGGCAAGGCGCAGAAAATCTTGCTGGTCGGGGCTGAAACCCAGAGCCGGTTTCTGGAACTGACCACGCGGTATCGCGATACAGCCGTTATTTTTGCCGATGGTGCCGGTGCAGCCTGCATTGAGGCCAGAGAGACGAACGAGGAGTCCGGTATTCTGGCATCTGTCTTTCATGCGGATGGAAAGTATGCAGGTATTCTGAGGGTGGGAGTCCCGACACGGAAAAGCGGCCCGGTCATGAATGCGGAGGTTTTGGCCAAGCAAGAGTATTTCCCCTACATGGACGGAGGAACCGTCTTCAAACTGGCGGTCACCTTGCTGCCGAGAGTTGCCCGGGAGCTGCTGGAAAAAGCCGATATGCAACCGGAAGCTCTGGACTTGGTCGTTCCCCACCAGGCCAATTTGCGGATAAATGAAGCGTTCAGGGACCGCATGAAGGTCCCGGAGGAAAAGGTCTACAACAATATTCAGCGATACGGAAACACCACCGCAGCCACGATTCCCATCGCCCTGGATGAACTGATGGAGAAAGGAATGCTGAAGTCCGGAGACAATGTCATGTTCATCGGCCTGGGCGCAGGTCTGACCTGGGGCGGGGTTTTATACAGGCTGCCCCTGAGTTGATGTGTGCGTGGCACCCATCTGGCAATCCCCTTTGAAAAGCACCGACAATACCCCCACGCTTCCGCCCGTCCAGGTCTTTTCGCGCTGGAAATAGCAGCAAGTCCGTGGTGTCATGAGGGTCCATGACGACCACTGCCATACTCGAGGAACCCGACAGCGGCACCGAAGCACTGCGCCGGGATGTGAGTTTTCTCGGGGCAATGCTCGGCGAGGTGCTGCGCGAACAAGACGGTGACGAGCTTTTCGAGATCGTCGAGGGGGCACGGGTCGCGGCACGTGCTCGGAGGAATGGCGACAAGGATTCTGAAGAGACCCTGAATGAGTTGCTGGGAGGTCTCGAACCACTTCTGGCGGCCGAGGTGGCGCGTGCATTTTCGGCCTACTTCGCGGTGGTCAATATGGCGGAACGGGTCCAACGTATCCGGCGTCGCCGCGAATACCTGCGGTCGGGCACGCCGCAACCGGGCAGCCTCGATGACGTCATGCGTCGGCTCGCAGCTTCCAGGGTGGCGCCTCACGAAGTCCGCGCCGTCCTCCAGGAAATGCTTGTGGAACCGGTCTTCACCGCCCACCCCACCGAGGCCATCCGCCGCACCATTCTCGCCAAGGAGCAGCGCGTCGCAGCCCTCCTGATCGACCGTTTGCTTCACACCGACCGCACGCCGCCTGAAGATGCCGCGCTCACGGGACAGCTTCGTGACGAGATCACGCTGATGTGGCAGACCGCCGAACACCCCGGTGTCAGGCGCATGGTGGCCGACGAGATCGAGCACGTCCTGTTCTACCTGATCGACGTCATCTATCGCGTGGTGCCCGCTCTCGACGAGGCGATGGCTGCCGCATTCCTCACAGCCTTCGGCGCCGATGCCGGAGGCGGTCTCCCGGGTCCGTTCGTGCGATTCGGTTCGTGGGTCGGCGGCGATATGGACGGCAACCCCAATGTCGGGCCCGACACCATCCGTCGCACCCTCGACCGTCAGCGCGAGATGATCATCGGCCGCTACATCGCCGAGGTTCGAGACCTCTTCGGTCATCTCAGCCAGTCTCGAACGCGGGTCGCGGTAGACCCGGAACTCGAGAAAAGATGCGCGCACTATCGGCGAACGATGCCGGACGTGGCCGCTGGAATTCCGGATCGCTATGACGAAATGCCGCACCGGATCCTGCTGTGGTTTTGTTGGGCGCGTTTGGAGGCGACCAAGGGCGATGGCGACCACGCCTACCCGTCGGCGTCAGATTTCCATCAGGACCTCGAGTTGATGACCACCAGCCTCCGGCGTCACAAAGGAGAGCACGCCGGCCTTCTCAGGACATCCCGGCTCGTGCAACGTGTCGCCACCTTTGGATTCCACCTGGCGACCCTCGATCTCCGGCAGGACGCAATGGTCCATCGGGTTGCGGTCGGCGTACTTCTCGATGACGCCGCATTCGATCGCGCCGGCACCCTCAAACGCACTTCGGTGCTGCGCGAGGCCCTGCGGTCGGCTATTGAGGTCGAGGCCTCCTCCGATTCCGGCGTCGCCAAAACCCTCGATGTCTTCCGCGCAATCGCCGAGGCGCGAGAGGTCTTCGGCCCGGAAGCAATCGGTCCCTACATCATCTCCATGGCGCAAGGACCGGATGACGCACTGGCGGTGCTGTACCTCGCGAAGTGCGCCGGACTGATCGATCCCGGTGGCTGCATACCGCTTGACGTCGCACCGCTGTTCGAGACTGTCGGCGACCTCGATCACGCGGCCGAAACTCTGACCTCCCTTCTTGACAATCCTCTCTACCGCGCACACGTTACGTCGCGGGGCGACCGGCAGATCGTGATGCTTGGTTACTCGGACTCCAGCAAGGAGTCCGGTCTCGCGGCCTCGCGATGGGCGCTCTATCGCGCGGAGTCCGCACTGTCAGAGGTCGCCGACCGGGCCGGGGTCGAGCTCACGTTGTTTCACGGCCGCGGTGGCACCCCGAGCCGCGGCGGCAGCAAACCGCGGGCGGGCATTCTCGCGCAGCCGGCGGGCGTCATGCACGGGCGAATGCGGCTCACCGAGCAGGGTGAGATCATCCACGCCAAGTACGGACTGCGGGGGATCGCCTTGCGCACTCTTGAACTGATGACGGGTGCCGTGCTCGAGGCCAGCGCCGCTGACTCTGACGCGAGAAGCTTGCGCCAAGAATTCGCCAATGTCATGACCACCATCGCACGCGAGGGGCGGTCGACCTACCGCGCGCTGGTGTATGAGGACCCGGACTTCATACGCTACTTCCATTCTGCCACCCCAATCGACGTGATCGAGCGGCTCGAGATCGGCTCGCGTCCAGCCTCCCGCCGCCCGGGTGGCGGGGTCGAAAATCTGCGCGCCATTCCCTGGGTGTTCTCCTGGATGCAGAACCGGCACCTGCTGCCGGGCTGGTACGGCGTCGGCGCGGGCCTCGCCGCGGCCATCGACGCCCACGGCGAGGAGGTACTCCGCGGGATGGCACGTGACTGGCCGTTCTTCGACAATCTCCTGGCCGACGTCGAGATGGTGCTCGCCAAAGCCGATATGGGGATCGCCGAGCGCTACGCAGGGCTGGCGGGCGAGACCGGCGAGAGGCTGTTCCCCGGGATCCTGGCCGAGTACCGCCGCACCCGGAAGCTGATCTGCGATCTCCGAGGCATCCGTGAACCTCTCGAGCGGGAACCGGTGCTGCGGCGCTCGATCCGCCTCCGCAATCCCTACGTCGACCCCATCAGTCTGTTGCAGGTGGACCTGTTGGCGCGGTGGAGAGCCGGCGGCTGTAGCGACCCGGATCTCGAAGAGGCGCTCAAAGTGACAGTGCGGGGAATTGCGCGGGGAATGCAAAATACTGGGTAGTGTGGAAATCGGTACGTGGCAGCCTTGTGATGCACATGTTTGGCACACATGTTCAATCGGCACCCATGAGTCACATCATCTCAGCGATCAGCTCGGCCGCCCGGCGACCTCCATCGACCGGGATCGATGCAAAGGTGCAGTCTGTTTGGAGAGTAGCGAGAATCTGATCGGCAAGATTTTTCGGACTCGTTTTCGAGAGAGACATCCGGACACCCGCGTTGTGACGCTCGAGCCGCTCGGCCACCATGGCCTGTTCGAAGTGGCCCTCGATCGGGAAGTATATGAAAGGCCGCTTGAGCGCGGTCAGTTCGAGGGTCGTGGTACCTCCGCCCTGGACGATCGCCAGATCGCAGGCGGCAAAATGCAGGTAAAGGTCGGGAACGTAACCGCGGATCTCAACGCCCTCGGGTATCTCGAGCGCCTCTGTAGCGAGACGAGGGCCGCAGACGAGGACCATCCTGACAGGATTCAGCTGCGTCTTGAGGTGAGCAAATGATTGTCCGCAAAGAGTCAGCATCTCCCTGCCAATGGCCGTACCACCGACCGAGCACACGATCAGCGGACCGTCACCGTATCCAATTTGGGCACGGAGTTTGGAGCGGTCCTGCATATGGGCGGGATCGAACGGCAGCACATAGCCGACGAACTCGCACATCGACCGCGCCCAGTCGCGCCGATTCGGGAGCAGAAGACCAAACGGTTTGTCGGCGACATCCTCCTCTTCGCCGATAAAAAGTGCCCGATCGTGGACCGCGTCGCGCCCTTTCCTGAAATCCTTCGACCAGATTCGGTTCCACATGTAGATGCCCAGCCATTCCATAGGGTTGGAGGTCATCGAGTCAAGACCGATGAAGTCGTAGATCATCACATACGGGGATTTTTTGAGCGTGGGCTGTTTCATGAATCCGACATTCAGCTCGTATGTCTCGTCACCGACCACCAGGTCGAAATGCTCCCCAACGGTGATTCGGTCGTATGTATCGACGTTCTGACGCCAGTCCTTGCTGGCCTTCATCAGGTACTTGAGCAGGTTCAGCTGACCATCCTGCGCGGCCTCTTCTGCGGGCACATTGTCATTTGCATAGCTCGCCGCTTCGGGATGGAGTCGTTCTCCGGCTTCCTCGATGAGCGTCGCTGCAGGATCTGCCGCGATCCAATAGATCTCGACGTCCGGGCGCACGGCATGTAGTTCCCGGGCAATGACGAGATCGCGTTTGATGTGACCGAGACCCAGCGATCCACTGATGTAGAGAATCTTCTTCACGATGCGAACCTCCCTCGTCAGTGCCCCAGGTTCGTTACATGTCGATGTGTAGTCTCTTGCGGGCAGTGTAGCAGCGAATGTGCTAGTGCGGATGTGTGAACGTAGACCGGCACGACTGGTGCCATCCAAAGCCGTATCCAATTTGGCTGACGTGATGCCAGTGGGGTTTGTGATGGGTAGCTTCCGAGAAAGGCGGCACCCATTCCACAATTGCAGGGCACAGTATTCTCAGTGAAGACCGTGTGAGTCCTCGAAGGCTCTGGAGCAGAGCGAAATTAAGAAGCCGAGGTATGGCGAAGATGGAAAACCTTTTGGACATAGTGAATCGAATACCAATGCCCGCTCCTTGGACCGAGGGCGACAATATCCCTTGGAATGACCCGGATTTCAGCGAACGAATGCTGGCTGAGCACTTCAGCCAGGAGCACGACCTCGCCAGCCGAAAGAGCGCCACCATCGACGAGCACGTCGACTGGATCTTCTCCACGGTTCGAGGCGGCATTCCGGGCATGATTCTGGACCTCGGCTGCGGTCCCGGGCTGTACGTCCACCGACTCTCGGCCAGGGGCTGTGAGTGCGTCGGGATGGATTTTTCGCCGGCGTCGATTCGCCACGCCAAAGAGACTGCTGCTGCTGACGACCTGCCGTGTCGCTTCGTCCTTGCTGATCTGCGGCAGAAAGCATTCGGCGTCGGATTCGACACGGTCATGATGATCTATGGCCAGTTCAACGTTTTTCCGAGAAACCAGGGGATGGAAATGCTGAGGAAGGCTCACGCAGCTCTCGTCCCAGAAGGAGGCCTGGTGCTGGAGCTGCAGCCCGAAACGCAAATTCAAAAGGACGGAAAAAGTGGCCCGAGCTGGTACTCCGCTCCGTCAGGACTCTTTTCCGGCACGCCACACCTGGTGCTTCAAGAGAACTTCTGGGATGCGGAGGCTGCTGCGTCGACCACTCGCTTTTCTGTCATCGACGCCCAGACGGCGTCGGTGTGCAACTATGCCTTGAGCAATGAAGCCTACACCGAGGAAGAGGTAAACGACGCTTTGCATGCGGCTGGGTTCGGCGAGGTGCAGAGCTTCCCGTCGTTGAGTGGAAAAGCAGTGTCCGGGGGACCGGATCTTCCCGTTTTCGTGGCTCGTCGATGACCCAGGAAACCTAGGGCGTCACCCTCGGCATCATTCCTTCTGGATACGTGGATCCATGGCAATGGTGGATACAGGTTGTGGAAAACCCATGGCACCCATACTGGGGCGGCGTTGCTATCGGGGAAATTGGAAACGGGCGTCGTCCAGATCCGGGCCGAGCTCGATACTCTCGATCACGATTCGAATCGTTTCAGGCCGGTCCTTGACGTGGCTTTCAATCAGGTGCGGGAAGACCAGCCCGCCCACCTCTCTGAAGTCCGCGAAGATGTCTACCAGCACGACGTCCTCTCCGCGGATCATCCGCGGCAGATCGGAGCGCACGATCTGTTTCGACTCGGCATCGATGTAGTCGTAGCGGATCGAGCCGTCGGTGAGCGTCACCTCGAGCTTGAAGGCCTCGCCTCCTTCCAGCATTTCGCGGCCGACGAGCACGACCAGGTGCCCCTTGTTGCGCCAGTCGACCAGGGGCCCTTCGATGTCGCGCTCATCGGCGCCGAAGCCCTGGTCGGTTTCGGGTGTCGTGGGTTGGGGCTCGAGCAGTCCTTGCAGAGGCGCGACCTGCCAGCCGATCTCACCGTCGTGGGCAAAGACGCTCTTCGTTCCCTGCGAGGAGAACTCGAGGCGGAAGAGACCCGGCCGTTTGATCTCGTAGGTCACCTTCGCTACCCGGCCGCCGCTTGCCGTCGCCGTGCCGGTAGCCCGGAATGATTGCAGAGCCTGGATCCGTTCCTTGCCGCCTCGGGCAGCCAGATTCGAGCTGACGATCTCGTCGACCGGAGAAGGGGCGGAACACGCGATGAGGAGCGCACCGAACAGGGGCAGCGATCTGAGGTAGCGAGTCATCAACGCCTCCCGTCCTCTTGCCATGGTTGTCGTGGTTGGGGCCAGTATGTCGGGCCGTATCCCCAGCCCCATGGGACTGGGTTGCGGTCCCAGGCATCCCGACGCGCGTCCTCTTTTTGCTGTTTCTCTTCTTCGATCGCGGTATCTATTTCCTTGATCGTGGCCTCGTTCGCCCGTCGGTCGGTCTCTTCGCGGTCCTGCCGGTCGGCAAGGATCGCTTGCCGCTCGCCCGGCGTCATCCAATGCCCTTCGAACTCGATATAGCCTTGGGCGCGATAGCTCTCCTCCTCGGTCACCCATTGCCCGTTGATCTGGACTCGGCCGAGGGTGCGATTCGCCTCCTGGTCGTCGGGCAGAATCGAAACCACCTGCGTCCACGCCTTCAATGCCTGGCTCGAAAGTGCATGGCTCGTTGCCCAGCGAGCCAGCTCTCGCCACGCCTCGGCATCATCGTCGGCAATGCCATCGGCTCGGGTCCGGTACTCCTGCAACGGAGACGTGCCCTTCTCGATCCGGACGACACTCGACATCCGCGCTGTGATGGTCCCGCCGCCACCGACGTCCACCGTTACCGAGTCCTCGGTTTGTTCGACGATTTCGCCCGTGATCTGGCCGCCTCCACGCAGGTAGACGTCATCCGCGAAGGCCGGGACGGCAGCCAGAGCTATGATCACGATTCCCCGTTTCATTCCCGAAAGGTACCATATGTCCCCGACCATCAGAATGAACGCAGGGGCATTTCGCGCGGAGATAAAATACGGAGCCCCCAGATCGTGAATGTTGGGAACCCGTGATAAAGAACAACAAAGCGTAATTGCAATGGGTGGCACCCACGGCGACGGTTCACAATGAGTTCTTGCGAAGTGTGGCACCCATGCACCCATGTGGTTTCACCGGTGTTGGCCCGGCACCCATCCCCATCAGTGTGCCCCGCGGGCCCGACGCGCGGGTTCCTGGCGAGCTTTAGCCAACACGGCCTTGACTGATTGGCTTTTTCTGAGCCTCCATGCTAGTTTTTTCGAAACAATTAAAAGGTGGGGTTGTGACTCGCCACGCTACATTAGGCCGGTCAGTCTTCTGATGGTATCCGCAACGGTGATTTTCGCGTGCCTTTTTGAAGAGTTCCTGAACAGGGAAGCCACACGATGTCAGCAATTCAATTACCTCGATCATGGGGAAATGCCGGGATTGCAGCGAGGCCGGCTCCTGAACCGATCAGTTTCTGCGGGTTGTTCGGAGGGAGTTTTGGCCAGCTCGGGGTCTGGGCGGATTCTGTCAACCAGGGTGTAATGCCGCTACCGAAGGGAGAATAAGGTGAAGAGACGCTTTTCAATATTCATGTTTGCAGTGGTGCTGGTGCTGTCGCCTGCCCTGGCCGCCCAAGAACCCGACCCCGGTCCAGTGGTTTGGTCCAAGGTCGAATTCGACAAACAGGCGGTTCAGCAGGGAATCGACGGGTTGCCGACCAATTATGAACTGTTCATTCTCGACCACGAGGCACTTGAAATCGCTTTGGAGCGATCGGCGATGGAGTTCGCGAAGAGGGAAGGCCCCCTTCCGATGATTGAGCTTCCGACCCCAAGCGGCGAACTCGCGCGCTTCCGGTTCGAGGAGGCACCGATCCTCTCGGAGGAGCTCAGTCGGCAGTACCCGGAAATCCGGACCTATCGGGCGCAGGGGCTGGAGGATCCGGCATTGACGAGTCGCTTCGACCTGACTTCGTCTGGATTTCACGCCATCGTTTTTTCGCCCGGCGGGACGTGGCTCGTCGACCCCTTCCCTGGAGAAGGCGATGTGTACATGGCATATCGCAAACGAGACGCCCAAAAGGGGGAACCGTTCCGCTGCTTGGTCGAAGATGGCGGTTCACAAGTTCTGGAGCCACTCGACATTCTTGAGAAGATCTCGCCCAACAATCCATCGGGGACCCAGCTGCGGACCTATCGCCTGGCGGTGACCGCCACCGACGAGTACACCGCCTGGGCCACCAACAGCACAACCGAAGCGCGGAACCGGATTGTGACCACATTCAACAGGGTCACAGGCATCTACGAGCGGGATCTCGCAATCAGCTTCAACATCGTGTACTTCAATATCTACCCCAACGATTCTTCGAGTCCGGACCCGTTCACCAATACGGTCAACGGCGCACTACTGGATGCCAATGACGCGGATCTGGACTCCAAGGTTGGTGCCGGCAATTACGATTTGGGGCATCTCGTCAGTCAGGGCGGTGGTGGTGGCTTGGCCGCCTGCGGCGCCTGTCGGAGCAACAAAGGGAGAGGCGCCACCAGCCGACCCGTTCCGCGTGGTGACGCTTACGACGTCGATTACGTCGCGCACGAGGTCGGTCACCAGCTGTGCGCGTCCCACACGTTCAACGGGACTACCGGCAGCTGCGGTGGCAGCAACCGGGTTGCCGACAGCGCCTACGAGCCGGGCAGCGGCTCGACCATCATGGCGTACGCGGGGATTTGCGGCGGTGAGGACGTCGAGCCGAACACCGATGACGACTTTCATACGAGGAGCTTTGACCAGATTCTCGCCTACCGGACGACTGGCGACGGCAGCACCTGCGGCACCGTGGCCGCCACGGGGAATACCGTGCCCATCGTCGATGCAGGTCCCGACTACACCATTCCGCGGGACACGCCCTTCACGCTGACAGCGTCGGGCAGCGACGGCAACAACGACGCACTGACCTATTCTTGGGAGCAATACGATCTCGGCTCCGCTACGAGCGCGCCCCCAACGGGCAGTTCGACCGGCCCGCTTTTCCGTTCCCGGCCTCGGACGAGCGATCCATCGCGCACCCTACCGCAAATGGCAGATCTGCTGTCGGGCGCCGCCACGACCTGGGAGGTCTTGCCGACGGTAGACAGGACGCTCAACTTCCGCGTGACAGCACGTGATAGTCGCGCCGGGGGCGGCGGCTCCGATTGGGACGCGATGCAGATCACAGTCTCCGGGGATCCGTTTTTCATTACCAGCCCCCTGGGCGGTGACGTCTGGGAGTGCGGTGGCGATGATTCGATCGAGTGGATGGTTGGTGGCGGCTCCGTAGCCGCGAACGTCAGGGCGTCGTATTCGTCAGACGATGGGGCGAACTTCGTGACCGCACTGGCTTCGACGTCTAACGACGGTGACGCCGACGTGGTCGTGTCGACGGCCCTCACAACCAACGCGCGCTATAGGCTCGAAGCAATCGGAAATATCTTCTTCGATGTCTCCGGGCGCTTTTCGATTGCTGACACCCTCAATCCTTCGATCGTAGCACCAGCCGACCTCGGTGCGGTCGAGTGCACATCACCATCTGGCGCGTCACCGGCCCTGGGCTCGCCCTCGGTGAGTGACCAGTGCGATGCGTCGCCGGCTGTTACCGATGACGCGCCGGGGATCTTCCCTCTGGGGACCACCGATGTGACCTGGACGGTCACAGACGCGAGCGGAAACTGGTCGTTCGACACTCAGCAGGTCACGGTTGTCGATACCACACCACCTACGATTGCGGCTCCGACAGATGTCACGGCGGAATGCATCTCTCCTGCGGGTACCCCGGTAGACCTCGGTACGCCTTCGGTCTCTGATGTCTGCGATACGGGTCCAATGGTTTCGAATGATGCGCCGGCGTTGTTTCCTCTCGGCACGACATTCGTCACTTGGACAGCGACAGACGCCTCCGGAAACGACAACAGCGCCGCCCAGTCGGTCATGATCGAGGACACAACTCCACCGCAGTTCACCACGCTCGCGCTCTCCCCAACGGTGCTGTGGCCGGCAAATCACAAGATGGTCACGATCGACGCGACGATCGCGGTTGAAGACATCTGTGACGCGGCACTCCAAGTCCGGCTGGTTTCGATTTCGAACAACCAACCGGACGATGGTCTGGGTGACGGTGCTACCGAAGCCGACATCCAGGGTGCGGCTTTCGGAACAGACGATCGCCAGTTCCAGCTTCGCGCGGAAAGGAGCGGCGAAGCCGGTCCTCGCGTATACACGGTGGTCTACGAGGTGGAGGACGCGAGCGGTAATACAACCCAGGGCAGCGTTGAGGTGGTTGTGCCGTTCGCAGGAATCAGAGGGCGTGCAACGAAGAACTGAGTCTCTTTGAATCTGACGGGAGGGCGCCACACTTCGCATTGACGCATTGTCGGGCGCGGCCGCCGAGATCTGGTTGTTGAGCAGATTGCTTCAGCTTCGAAAGGCAAGGTCGCGGCGTTTCACAATGAGTTCATGCGTAGTGTGGCACCCATATGACACCCATAACAATCATGCCCTCTTGACACAGCATCAGCATAAGTGCCACTGATCACAACCTCACAATGTCAGTGGCGTGCTGCCAAGTTGTCAGGTCGTTTTCAGTGGCACCCATGTGAGGATCACATTTGTTAATTTGTTTCCTGGAGCTGCGAACAAAATTGTAAATGTAACCGTGGTACCCATGATTGCACCCATGATTTCACTGTATTTCCCCCAGTTTCAATAGTGAGTTACTGCGAAGGGTGGCACCAATGATGGGTGGCACCAATGAATGAATAATGCCAATACTAATTTTTTTGGAATTGTGGCGTCGGTTTTTTGGGTTCCCCGTGCACCCAAATTCGCCTGATTGGCGAATGTGTATGGGAGACCTGGAGGATCCACATGATTCGAAAGATAATTGCTTTTGCCGTCTGTAGCGTTACGCTCGGTAGCGGATCTTTGTGGGCCACAGAGAATATTAGTCTGGAACCTAGCGCCGACGCTACCCTGTATGAGGGCGACGGCAGTCTCGCCAATGGCTCCGGCAGCTACTTCTTCGTAGGACGTACTGAAGACCGCAACGGCGCCGTCGAGCGCAGGGCGGTGTTGGCCTTTGACGTCGCGGGCTCGGTTCCGGCGGGCGCGACGATTACCGCTGCCAGTCTCGACGTGACGATGTCTCGCACAATCTCGGG
>Ga0316198_10001608_pt1 | contig 13361 bp, 6 predicted proteins | sample OudBieAanoxic_MG_FD_204935 | JGI IMG/M metagenome (GOLD analysis project Ga0316198, IMG submission 204935) | Coastal sediment microbial communities from Oude Bieten Haven, Netherlands - site A anoxic | ecosystem: Environmental > Aquatic > Marine > Coastal > Sediment | place: Netherlands...
CAAGAATCCGTAGGGCCTCTTCCCAGGACGAAACTGCCGCCTCAGGCTCGCCGAGAGAGCGACGCAGATCTCCGAGGGTCAGGTTATACCGGGCCAGCCTCAGCCGTTCCCTCGGTGAACCAAGGCTCTGCCTCTTCGCCTCGAATATGCGCTCTGCATACATGAGCTCGGTGGCCGCCTCCTGAAGTCGTTGCTCTGAGATCAGGAGTTCGGCAAACCGGCAATGGTTGGTGATCCGCCAACGCCACCAAGGATCTTCACCTTCCACCGGGGTAAGAAGCGACCGCAAGAGTTGCTCTGCCCCATCACGATCGCCCTGGCCGAGTCGGATTCGGGCCGAGACGCCTCGTCCTGCTGCCAGTTCAGGATGGCCGCCACCCACGGCCCGCTCGATGATTTCGAGAGACTCGCTATCGAACCGCAGCGCATCGGTATCGCCACCGAGGTAGTGCTCGGTCAAAGCAACAGCACGGAGAACATATGCAGTCCACAGATTTTGATTTCCGTATAGATCACGGTGCCCGTCGAGCACGAACTTCCATTCCCGGTGTGCTTCCTCGATCTCACCGAGCTCAAAAAGCACGCTGGCAAGATTGTTACGATTCGCTAAAGCGTTGGGACCGTTCGCACCCGAACCCCGAACGATCACATCGAGACCCCTGCGCAGGAGCGCCTCGGCAACCCTGAGCTCTCCACGATCCGCCTGAACATTCGCGAGATCTCCCAGGGTGTTACCAATGACCGGGTCGTTCGGGTCGAAGAGCATCTCTCGAATTTCGAGGGCGCGTTCAATTTCGCCAACTGCGAGATCGTACCGGCCGGTCTTCCAATACAGGACACCGAGAGAAGCGAGCCGATCAGCCAGAGGAACTCGGTACCCGTCGCCGGAATGTTCAAGCACCGCGACCGATTGCAGGTGAAGTTGCTCTGATTCTTCAAACTCACCCATCTCGCACAATACGTGGGCGAGCTGACCGACACCGATGGCCACACGCGGATCCTGAGCACCGTAGCGGGTCTCGCCAATCGCCCTCGCGTACCGGAAGCGATCGACCGCTTCCTGAAACTCGGACTGCCGCCAGTATGATTTGCCGAGTCGATTCAAGGCGCGCATGACAAATTCGCTGTCTTCTCCGTACTCACGTCTCCCGTTGATCAGCGCGCGTTCAAGCAGCTCTCGACCTTCCTCAATCTCGCCGATTTCTTCGAGTGCGTGGCCTAGAGCTGCGAGGGATTGCGGTAGCTTTCGATTCAGCTCCCCGCCATACGTCTCACGAAGATCGACGCTCCGGCTCAAAAGCGGCCTCGCCTGTCGGAACATTCCGAGCTCGTTGTAAATCTCACCCACCGCCAGCAGAAGATCGGCTTGGGTTTCAGGTTGATCCGAGAACTCGAGATCGATCCTCGTCGCGCTGCTTTCCAGCACCGCTCGAATGCTGTCATCTCCACTCCCCGACACCGGGCTTGCCTCGCCCAATATGCTCGCGGTGAACTCTGCCACTCGCTCAGCGCGGTCTCTTTCGCTCGTAATTCGCTTCGCTTGTATCCCGAGGGCCCCTGCCGCAGCAATCACCAGTGCGGCGATGACAGCACCCATACATACAGCTATTCGGTGCCTACGGAGAAACCTGCTCGTCCTGTACGCGACGCCTCCTTGGTGCGCATTGACGGGCAGCCCTCGCTGGTACCGCCTCAGGTCGTCGGAGAATTCGCCGACGGTCGGATACCTGTGGTCAGGTTCCTCCCGAAGCGCCTTGAGGACGACCGCATCGATATCACCTTCAAGCCGCCATCGGCGACGAAATGGCCCTGACGTATCACTCTTGCTCACCGCGACACTTGGCGGTACCGGTTCCCGGCTGAACTCGTTCTCGACCGCCGGGATCGTGAAATCAGCGAACCGACGTGGCACGCTACCGGTAAGAAGCAGGTACAGCAAAGCTCCCAACGAGTAAACATCGCTCGATGTTGTGATCGGCATGCCTCGAATGTGCTCGGGGCTCGCGAAGCTAGGGCTCATCGGTCGGTGCCCGGTCGCGGTCACCTCCTCGTCGACCCGACGGAACACAGATGGCTCGAGGAGCTTAGCGATCCCGAAATCGAGAAGCTTCGGATCGCCAGAATCGGTGACCAGGATGTTGCTTGGCTTGAGGTCGCGGTGGACCACCAGATTCTGGTGGGCGAAAGAGACCGCATCGCAGACCTTCAAAAACAGCTCGAGCCGATCGTCGACACTCAAGGTTCGCTCATCACAGAATTGATCTATAGGTACCCCTTCGACAAATTCCATGACCAAGAAAGGCCGATTGTCTCCGGTTGTTCCTCCGTCCAGCAATCTAGAGATGTTTGGGTGGTCCAGCACCGCCAGAATTTGGCGCTCGGCCCGGAACCGCCGCACCAGATCAACACCTGTTACGTCGGGCCTCAAGAGCTTCACGGCTACCTGATGTTGGTATTCGTCGTCAGCTCGTTCGGCAAGATAAACCGCCCCCATTCCTCCCTCGCCGATTTTCCTTTCGACGCGGTAGGGTCCAACCATCTTGCCCACCACCGGGCACACAGTTTGGTCTTCGAACGACGGGGCGCCGACGCTCAGATCGGCGGCTGGGTCCTCGAGAAAATTTGCTGCCGCAGATCTCAGCTCCAGCAGCTCCCGCACTTCCGCTGAGAGCTCCGGGGCTTCACCGTCGATTCTCTCGAGAAATGCCCTGCGATCGCCGTCCGGCGTGCGCATGGCTTCCACGATCAACGCGTCTACTTGTTTCCACCGGCCAGATCCCATCTTGCACCGCCTTCTAGGAATCTCGTGAACGCGACGTCGTGGACAACTCTCGGAACAGCCACAGCTTGGCTACGTCCCAGTGGCGGCGAACGGTGCGCTCCGAACACTGCATCACGTCGGCAACCTGGTCGTTTGTCAGGCCGCCAAAGAACTTCAGTTCGACAATCTTCGCCTTTTCCCTGTCGATCACCTCGAATCGAGTCAGAGCCTCGTCGAGTTCGTCAACACCTGCAACAGAGGTCCCCTCCCGGTCGAGGGCAATTTCGATGGGAACCCGGGTACCGCCATCACGTTTCTGCCGCTTTTTACCCCGCGCATGATCGACCAGAACCCGACGCATAGTCCGCGAGGCCATTGCGAAAAAGTGAATTCTGTCTCGATAACGCATGCGCCGCTGGTCGGCGAGGCGGAGGTACGCCTCGCCGACCAGCGCCGTAGGCTGCAGCGTATGGCCGATCCTCTCGCCAGCCATGAGTTCAGCGGCGAGTTTCCGCAAATGATCGTAGATCAGAGGCCACAAAGCCTCGCGTGCGTTTTCATCACCGTCGCTCCACGACCGCAAAAGCTGCGTCACCTCACCAGTGTTCATCTGGAACAGTCTATCGCGGAGATGCGAGCCCGTGAAAAATCAAGGTGTGGGCATCTACGAGGCCTAGATCCAGCATTCTGACGATTGGTGTCCGGTTATTTCGTCGCGCATCGCCTTTATCCATGAACACACACCGGCGCAATGCCGTGTGACACCTGGAAACAACGGAGGGCTCAATTGCGAACACCGCATGGTCGTTTCTGCTCAGGGCATTACCTTGGGATCGGGCCACCGCCGGCCCGAAATCGGCCTGGAGATAGCCGTGCACCGAACTTGCCAGCGATCCCACAGTCTGATGCCGACGTACGGGATCGAATCGGCTCGAGACGACCAAGGCAGGGCGACGCCACCTTGATTGTGCGCTCACGCCCCCATCACCGGCCAGTCTCCACCGCTGGCCGAACTCGAGAACGCAGCTTCATTCCCAGAAGACGAGCCTGCACCTGCCCGGCGCATCCCGCGGGATGGACGACGACAGTTCGCGGCAGGTCATGGACCTACCCCACGGGAGTCGACGGGTCCATCCCTGAGACAGCGATGAATTCGGCACTAGAAGACGAAGCGCCGGGACGAAGCCCCCACGGAACACCCGGGATGGGGATGTTTCAAGAACGCCCTGAACTACGAAGTAGGAGGATGCGATGAAGAGATGGATGGTTGATCACCCGTTTCTGGCGATCATTCTGTCCTGCACCCTGGTGATCGCTGCCAATCACACCAGCGCGCAGGATATTGATCGTGGTGAATTGGATCGCGAAACCGAGGTCGGCACCGAGTTTACCGACGGGGATCAGTTTCTCGGGCAGATCTCCCCAACTTTTCTGCGCGATGCTTACCAGGAAAGGGTAAACGAGTTTTCAGGGCACCTTCAGGCGAACCTGATTTACGCCCGGCTACCCGGCAAGGGAGGGCTTGACCTTGTCATACAGCAGAGCTACTCGAGCAACGTCTGGAACCGGTTCGGCGGGCCGCTCACCAGTTTCCATCGAGCTTCTGCAAACTTGAAGGACCACTTGGGCGGCAACGGGTGGCAGTTTCACATGGGGAGAATTGTCCTCCCCGGGGGGGACCCCGCAAATCCAGGCACAGCTGTGCTTCCGGATGGCTCAACCCACCCCTTGTATCGCTCTCCAAAGAATCTGAACGTCAGGTTGAGCCAGGAACGATGGATCCTCGCACCGACTTCAGATCCAGCCGGCTACGAGTTGACTCTGACCGATGGGACAGTCTATGTCTTTGCGCTCGAAACGGGCTCCAGATACCTTGACCCTTACGGGAATGCAGTCTGGCAGTGCACAGGGATCAGGCGTCCTGATTCAGGAAACGCAACAATTCGTATCGAGTATGACGAGAACGCCGATCTGGCGAAAATCACTGACAGCTACGGGCGGGTTGTCGACTTCGAGTACATATACGAGCCGCCGCCCGACTACTTCACGCCAGCGCGGCTCTCAAGAATTTTCATCCGTAAGAACGACGGCGACCCGGCCTTTCAGGTGTGGAAATTCACGTATTCAGAGAAGGGTTTCGGCATCACGCAACCCAACGGCAACAACCGTGTCGTCTACGAACTAGAGAGCCTCGAGCTCGAATCGGGTTCAACGACCGTCGATCCCTGGGTGTTCAAGTACTTCGATGGAGCCCCCGCGCTTGACAACGCGCCTCGCCTACTCGAAAACGTAGCCCTCCCCACGGGTGGCACTATTGGGTACCAGTACGAAGCCATAGGGTTTGACGTTGGCACCGAGAAGTGCGTCGTTCAGTTCCACGTTGTCACCGGTAAAGCGATCAGAGACCGCGATGGCTCTCTCATCTCAATGTGGCAGTACTCCTACCAGGACCCCAACCAAGGGGACCCAACACCAGGAAGCGACGACGCCACCACAAGGGTCACGATCCTCGATCCGAGCCGAAAAATGGAACCGCTCCGTAGCGAAGTGACTGTGTTCAACGGCTGGGGACCCTATCAGCCCATCGATACGACTATGTGGAAGATCGGACGCCCGAAGACCCGAACGATTACCGAACGAGGCCAGGTCGAAGTGACCACATACGAGTACGAAAGGACGGACCAGGAGTTCTCGTTCGACGACGCCAAGACGACAAACTGGTTGTTGTGCGGTTCGAACCGAAAGTCTTACACACAGTATTTCTCCAAACCGTCGGCAATCACGACATCAGTCACACGCGATGGCGCCCAGTACACCACCCTCCTGTCGGATTTTGACGATTTCGGCAATGTGGGTGAAATCCGCGAAACAACCAACGGCGCACTTCAGAGAACCCAGAACCTCAGCTACTGGACAAACCCGGCCCTCAACATCCTTGCCGGCAAACCGGCCACAGTCAGCACCAACCCCGGCACGTTAAGGTGCAATGAATACAGCACCGAGGGTCGCTTGAGATGGGCGAGGCTCGTCACCTCCGGGCCGACCAACTGTGACGGAGGCATCGAAACGGAGTTCACCTACTACCCGGCGTCCGGCAATCTGGAATCAAAGAAGCGCACGATGGAATCAACGAAGGAGTCTCTTCGTGTAATTCAAACCGACTACTCTGACTACGCGTATGGCTCACCGAAATCGATCATTGTCGAAGATACAAACATTCTCTTTGCCCGAGACATCAACGGATTTGGGAGCATTCTCTACTCAAACGATGGACGCGGCTCAGCCTCCGACGACACGTATCGCACCCATTACACGTACGACGACCTAAATCGCCTAACGAGGATCGATCCGCCGCGAAGCAACAGCATCCCTACTACCGTTACCTACGAGCCAGACTGGTCCACGGTGATCGTTCAGCGCGACGAACACTTCGTCAAATACTCCTTCGACGGTCTCGGCAGGCTGATCGAGAAAGAGGACCGGAGCAACGGTTCGAAGGGGCTGGCGACCTATCGCGGTGTAGAGATCGAATACAACGCAATGAATGTCAAATCCAAAGAACAATTCTATGTGGGCCCGAATGCCGACTTTCAGCCTGAAGTCTATTCGTATGACGACCTGGGTCGCCTGACAGGTATCACCAGATCGGATGGAGAAATTGTCTCGCACCGCTATTCAGCCGGTGCGCTGGGGCCCAGAGTCGCTGTCACCGACGAAGAATCGGAAACCACAATCTTTGAGTACGAGGCATTCGGATCACCAGACGACGTCCGCCTGATCGAGGTCGAGGATGCCCTATCAAATATCACAACGTATGAATACAATCCTTCAAGCAGTCTGCTCGAGACCATCAGAACACCAATTTCCTCGGTGGTCCGCACCTTCTCGTACGACGATGCCGGGTTCCTCTACACAGAGACACATCCCGAGAGTGGCACTACGCGGTATCAGAGTGATCGCCTCGGGCACGTCAGGTTTCGGACAACCAGTGACGGTAATGTCACCGAGTATCAATACGACAACGCTGGACGAATGGTGACGGTCGATAGCCCAGACAATGAAGCAGACGTGACATTTGGCTACAACGGTGCCAGCTTGCGAGACTTCATGTCGAACGGGGGCGGGATCTTCTCCATGCAGTACGACGAGAACCAGTTTCTCGAACAAAAGACCAGCAATATCGGGGGGACGGTCTACACGATCGGGTACGAACCGGACGATCTCGATCGTATCGACATCATCACCTACCCGTACGGAAGGAAAGTCAAGTACCGCTACGACAGTAGAGACTGGGTCAGCGCTGTCGAGGACGCTTCTGGCTTCACCGAGAGCGGCGATTTCGTCGACAACATTACCCGCTACGATACCGGTGCCATAGATCAAATCGACTACTCGAATGGTGTTACCTCCAACTTCGGTCTCGATTCCCGATACCGGGTCGAGTCCATTTCATCGAACGGGCCGGGCGGCGGCGTGCTCAATCTCGGGTTCATTTTCGATGGCGTTGGGAATATCGACACGTGGAATGACACGCTGATTCCGAGCAATAGCCGCAGCTTTGATTACGACGCGCTGTACCGTCTCACCTCCGCCACCGCGCCAGGCCTATGGGGAAGTCTCAGCTTCGACTACGACGAGATCGGGAATCGACAGCACAAAACGTTGACCGGCCCGCACACGATCGTCACGACTTATGGCTACGATCCGCAGAAAAACAGACTTACCAGCGCGACCACAACCTTCGGCGATGTCACCGATGCGTCGGAATCGTTCTATTACGACGTCCGCGGGCGCACGAGACAACGGTTCTTCTCTGCCTCTTCTGTATCCGGCACCGTAACCTGGGAAGGAGAGGGCCTCGCTGGCGTAACCGTCACCATCGAACCCGGATCCCGAACAACCGTGACAGACGGTTTCGGGACCTACCTTATCGAAGGTCTCGACAACGGTGAGTACACAGTCGCGGCTGACAAGGGCGGGTATACCTTTTCCCCGCCAAGCGTCAGCGTAACCACAAACGGCGGAAGCAGCCACGGCGTCGATTTTGAAGCCTTTGGGACTCTTTTCATCTCTGGCACTGTCTCCCTCGCGCCTGGGACCATCGGCAACGTGTCTGAAGTGTCGATTGCCGCCACCGCCCCAGGTGCGACGTCAGGCATCGCGATCGCGACGACAGATGCAGCCGGCAACTACACAGTTTCTGGTCTTGGCAACGAGGACTACACCGTCACGCCATCCAAGGTAGACTATTCATTCTTTCCAGTATCGCGATCTATTGCCATCGATGGCGCCAGCGTGCCCGGCCAGGATTTCCAGATGTTCCTGGAGACCCATGAAATCTCGGGCCGAATAACGAGCGACGGATTGCCGCTACCAGCCATGCCGGTAACACTCAACCCCGGGTCGATTTCGGTGCACACCGACACAACTGGGGTATTCCGATTTACAGGCGTTCAGGATGGCACATACACCGTGGAGCCATCGCGGATTGGGTACGCCTTTACGCCGTTGAGCAGGACTGTGACTGTGAGTGGTGGTGACGAGACCGGGATAGATTTCACCGCAGAGGGAACGTTGACGTTGTCCGGGACCGTGTTGGCGCCGGACGGGGCCGGAGAAGCCGGCGTACTTGTGACGGTGAGCAAGGGACTCTGGTCCTGGACGGCGACGACCGCGACTAACGGTACATACACAGTTTCCAGAGTGATGCCTGGACCGTGCCCGCCACAGATGGGCGGCCACACCGTGGTGCCATCAAAATCAGGTGCCACGTTCGATCCCGCCAGTTTGTACGTAACAATGTGCAACTCGAGCCAGAGCGGTATTGACTTCCAGGCAGGCTATACGGTAGCCGGAATTGTAACTTTCGGCGGCGGAGGCCTGAACGGTGTCAGGGTAACGCTGGGCACCGGGCCGAATCATGCCTTCACCAACCTCCATGGGTATTACATGCTTCGGGGCGTGGCCAACGGTTCGCACACCCTGACGCCCACCAAAGCTGGCTACATATTCACGCCAAGTGAGCGGACCGTATCGGTCGCCGGTGGCAGCGTGAGCGGCCAGGACTTCTCCGCAGAGCAGCCGAATTATGTCGTATCGGGCCGGATCACGAGCGACGGCTTGCCGCTCGCGGCCATACCGGTAACGCTGAACCCTGGGGCCATTTCAGCCAACACCGATCCGACAGGCGCCTTCAGGTTCGTTGACATCGTGAACGGCACATATACTGTGGAACCTTCACGCGCCGGCTTCACTTTCACGCCGTCAACCCAATCTGTGACCGTAAACGGTGGCGACAAAACCGGGGTGGATTTCACCGCGGAAGGCACGTTGACGTTGTCCGGTACCGTGCTGGCGGCAGACGGAACCGGGGAAGCCGACGTACTTGTGACCGTGAGCAAGGCACTCTGGTCCTGGACGGCGACGACCGCGACTAACGGTACATACACAGTTTCCAGAGTGATGCCTGGACCGTGCCCGCCACGGATGGGCGGCCACACCGTGGTGCCATCAAAATCAGGTGCCACGTTCGATCCCGCCAGTTTGAACGTAACAATGTGTAACTCGAGCCAGGGCGGTATCGACTTCCAGGCCGGCTACACAGTTTCAGGGGTCATCACAAATAACGACCAAGGATTGAGCGGTGCCAAGGTGATCCTTGATTCTGGCCCGAATCACGCCTACACAAACTCCTCCGGGCAGTACACGATTGGCGGCGTCTCCAACGGATCCCACATCTTGACACCTACCAAAACTGACTATGGATTCAACCCCAGCAGCCGGACCGTATCAGTTGCCGGCAGCAGCGTGGGAGGCCAGAACTTCACCGCCAGGCTAGTCACCAAGAGATCGGTATCCACGTTCGAGAGCACGAGCTCGGAAGGTCTACCGCAATGACGAGGACTCTACCCCTCGTTGCCCAGAATTCGGAGATTCAATCGCCCCCGGCCAGAACACGCAGCATCAAGGGTTGGGTGTGGTCTCTGGCTGCGGAGAAACTCACGTTAGAAGAAATCACGAGTCCCGCGTCGTCGGGGTGGGCGGAACTGGGTCGGACCGCCGCCCACATTGATGATCACTGTGATTGCTGCGTCGCCATGAATGAGTCGGAGAACTCGCCGCCGAAATCCTTGGAGGTTCAGATGAGCCGAATCGTTACCCTTATGATCGTCACGCTCCTCTTGATGGCAACCACCCCGGTTGTGTTCGCCAGCGGGGGTGATATCGCCTACACGTTCAACGCGGCGGACCAGCTGGTTGAGGTCTCTTCCGGCGGCTCACCGGTTGCCGCATTCACCTACGACGGTGACAACCTACGAACAAAAAAGATCACCACGAGCACAGAAATCATCTACGTCCGCGGTGCCGCGGGTGAGGTCCTCGCCGAATTTTCAAAGGGGGGCGACCTCCTCGCCGAGTACATCTACCTCGACGGGAAAAGGCTCTGCAAAATCAACACTGACGAGAAGGGAACCGAACACCGCGTTTACTATCACGGCGATTTGGTTGGGACCCCGTTGGCGCTCACGAACGGCTCGGGGTTCGTTGTCGCTCGGGGGGAGAATTTTCCTTTTGGGGAAGACGCAACGGCCAACGCCATTCCTGGCCCACACAAGTTCACAGGCAAGGAGTTAGACGAAGAGATCGGCCTCTACTACTTCAATGCCCGTTACTACGACGCGAAACTAGGGCGCTTCATCAGCGTGGATCCGGTTGGAGGCGGCATTGCGAACCCCCAGAGCTGGAATCGGTATGCCTATGTCGAGAACAATCCGCTGACCAGGATCGATCCGACCGGTGAGACCTTCTGGGACGTGCTCGACGTCGGCTTTTTCGCAGCGTCGATCGGCAACCTCTGGAAGAAGGCGCTGACCGGCATGCCCATTACCGCCGGTGACAACCTCCAGGTCGCAGGCGATGCGGTCGGGATGCTACCGATCGTGCCGGCGATCGGGACCTACGGAAAGGGCGTTGTGAAAGTCGCCGATAAGACCGGTGACGCAATGCGCAGTGCTGACAACGCGAGCGATGCTGGGACTGAGGTGGTCCAGAGATGGATGTCGAATGCCGAGCTGGAGGCAACCCAGGCGACTGGATTGATGAGGGGTGGGCGTGAAGGCACTCACTACGCAACCGATGCCGCGAACACGTCGGCAAAACGTGCTCGGCAACGGCTGTCCCTTTCGAACACCCCTGACGTGCGAGTCACCATGGAAGTCCCCTCTGGGGCCTTCAGTTCGCCATCACGGGTAGAGCCCAACTTTGGTATGCCTGGCGGGGGAATGGAGCGCACGGCTACAGGCAACATTCCCGTAGAAATCGTAAAGGTCGATGGCCGTCCTTGAGGAAACAGCTGATGATTGAAGAACGAATGATATTCACCGTGTCGGACCCCTGGGAGTTCGAAGACGAAAACGGATTCTCCAAGTTCCACCTGTCCCTCGTCCGCAAAGGCGAAAACGAAATCCTCGTGCGTGCAGACAACGAATTGTTGATCAAGGGAGTTCTATTCGAACTGTTTGTCATCTCTCCTCGTTATGAAGATGGTTCATTTGAAGGATTGAATAGCGGAGACGTTGTCCACTGCAACGCAACTGGGATTCCTCCGAATCGAGCTGGCAAGGCAGACCTATTTGATCTCAGCTGGTGGAGGGGAGGCGGTACGTTGATCGGAACACTCCGACCATCAATCTAATCCTGGTCAAACTAGCCAGGCGATTCTTGAGTGAGTAGCCCGGGGGCATCGGCCCCCGGGATTTTTCCTGCCGGCTGGCGCCGGCCCCATTTTTTGTATCAGGAGGCGGCGCATGGGTGCCACGTACACACTTCCACACTTATCTGTAAATGTGTACGTGGCAGCCTAGCTTGGCTCGTTTTTGGAGGCGTCAATGACCAATTACCTTGAAGTCTTCAGCAACAGGGAGCTTGCCCTTGGGTTCTGGTTTTCAGTAATGCTGGTTTTGAGCCTGACCCAACCGCGCATTCGAAAGTCGGTGGCAACGCTGGTCAAGGCTGCGGTTCCGGCGAAACTTCTGTCTTTGTACACAGCGTTGGCATTATATGGTGTGATCGTCGTTCTTCTTCTTCGCCCCCTTGGTCTTTGGACGGCAAGCCACCTCAAGGACACAGTTCTTTGGTTTGCTGGGGTCGGTATCGTGTCGCTTTTCAGGGTTGCCTTTACGAAGCCTAAGGATCACCCTTTCCGGTCGCTGATATCCGACGGGATTAGAGTCGCGGTGGTGATCGAATTCCTCGCCAACATTTACTCGTTTCCACTTCTCGTCGAGGTTGTTTCGATTCCGATCGTCGTTGCTGCGGCTGTGGCCAGCGCAATCGCCGGTCAGAACCCTGAACAGAAATCGGTGCGCAAAGCCACGGGCTGCGCACTTTCGGTCTACGGGCTAATCGTACTGATCTTCTTCGTGTCGTCGGTGGTGCAGAACCCGAAGGAGTTGATCGCCCCGTCGTCTCTGGTGAGCTTTGTCCTGCCTCTAGTTCTCACGGTCGCTCTCATTCCGTTCGCATATCTTTTTTCATTGTGGGCCCAGTACGAGACGGTATTCGCGCGACTCTCCAATGCCACCGACGACCATCGACTTGCTCGCGCAGCAAAAATAAGAATTCTCCGTCGTTTTAACCTCAAACTACGTTCCCTTCAGCGCTGGGCTGCTAGGCCAAACTATCTCTGCGTGAGCGATGAGTCCGATATCAATCGACTCCTTACCCCGGACCCCGGACCAAAATCGCTCGGATCAGTGGAGATAGCCGCTGTGCGGTTGGAGGAGTGGACCAATCCGGAAGGTCGAAAATTCCAAATGGTCCTCGTTGATTGGAAGAACACCGGAGATACTCCAGTCAGGGTGGTCAAAGCCGATATCACGCCGCATTACAGGCGAGGTGAGGTAGTTGTCGATACCGGGGCTTCCGATTACGTCATCTATGCTGTTCCCGATTCACAACCGGGAATTCTGCCTGGCGAAACCTACCGCGAGGCGTTAGACGATGGGTTCCTGCTTGTGGTTGCGCCCGGCCATAGGCCGCCGGCAAAGGTGGAGGTCCGAGTCACCGAGGTTCGGGAGGATTCTGCGCTTCCCCCATGAGCCTCGTTCTTTGAAGGAACCGGTTTTGACTGAGCAAATCTCTCGTCTAGGATTCGGGTGGAGGTAAAGCCATGTCGATGGATGAACTCAGCTACAGATCCAACATCAATTTTCAGAAATTCGGAACGCTCCCGGTCCTCATTTACGATGACCATCGAACATCACTTGGCGTTCTCGACCACGCTCGCCGAGAAGGCCTGTTTGCCGCTCCACCCACCCTTGTTGTCTTTGACCGCCACGATGACGCAAGACCGGCGCACTGTGGCGACGATCGGATTCGGGAAATAGTGGAAAACCCGCTGAGTCAGGAAGACTTTTGGAAATTCATCGAGTGGGAGCTTTCGCCGACCGACGATGATTGGGTCCGTGTAGCGATAGACCTAGACCTTGTCGGTGACGTGATTTTGGTTGGCGTGGCTGACCCAATAAATGTAAGAGACCTCCAAGGCAGTCTCGAAAGTCCCTCTGGACAATCACACCACGTCTACCCTGTCAGTCAC
>Ga0316198_10001609_pt1 | contig 13357 bp, 11 predicted proteins | sample OudBieAanoxic_MG_FD_204935 | JGI IMG/M metagenome (GOLD analysis project Ga0316198, IMG submission 204935) | Coastal sediment microbial communities from Oude Bieten Haven, Netherlands - site A anoxic | ecosystem: Environmental > Aquatic > Marine > Coastal > Sediment | place: Netherlands...
CATTTCGAGCTCGGGTTCGACTTCGCACTCGGCGCGAAGCGAAGGAAGCTCGGGCTCGGAGCTCAAGTGCTGTGCGCATATTTCGATGGCGTTCGTTCCTTCGAACACGAAATCGCCCGTGAGCAAGTAGTACCCCACCGCGCCGAGGGCATACAGATCAGAGCGCGCATCGACCGATGGGGGGTCGAGGATCTGCTCGGGACTCATGAAGCGAGGTGTGCCGATGATCGCCTCGGACACCGTGTTGGTGGCATCCGTGCTCGGCCCGACGTTCTTGACCAACCCGAAGTCGAGAACCTTCGTGACGTCGTGAACCCCGCCTTGCTGCGTCATCATGATGTTGTTCGGCTTGATGTCGCGATGCACCAGCCCGATCGCATGGGCCTCCTGAAGCGCCATCGCGCACTGCCGGAGGATGTGAACGACGCGCGATTGCGGCAGGGGCCCATCAGTCTTCACGATGTCGACGAGGGTCACCCCGTCGAGCAGCTCCATCGCGTAGTAGACCGTGCCGTCATCAGTGCGGCCGTAGTCGTAGATCGTGACGGTGTTTGGGTGCTTCAGCTTGGCGGTCATCTGGACTTCGCGCCGAAAGCGATCGAGATCCTCGGGCGTGTTGCGATCAGGGCTAAGGAGCTTGATCGCGGTGGGCCTCTTGAGCATGCCGTGTTGGGCGCGGTACACCTTGCCCATGCCACCCTCTCCGAGCTTCTCCTCGACGGTGTACTGGCCGAGCTTTCTCGCGTCGCGGATATCTCTTCGGAGGCCGTAGATCACGCGCGTCGCCCAGGCGGCAAGCAAGGTAGTCAGCGACCAGGCGATGCCGATCTGAATGGTTTGGCTTCTCGCCAGTACGCTCTTGTTCGTGATCGTCCGGAAGAATCCGTGCTGGTTCCACACCTCGAGATCGACAGCGAGGAAGTTCATGTAGACGGCGACAACCAGGGGAATCCCCACCGCGAAGCCGAGCCAAGCAGTGTGTCTCGCGGTGCTAGGAACGAATACGGCCCGGGCGATCAGCACGAACGAGAGCGAGTATGCCGTCGTCGTCGCAGCTCCAGCGGCGGCAGGGAGGTTCGCGCCCATGACGACGAGGCAGATGCTGGTGAGCACCAAGCCGATGCCCTCGACGGCCTGGATAGTGCGCGTATGGAGCGGTCGAGCTCTACAGATCAACCACACGAGGGTGACGGGAATCCACGAGACGGCGTGGGCCCAGAACGAGGGGTGCGCGACCTCTTTTTCCATGTAGCTGAACCCTAGACCGAGCCCTAGGCGTGCAATCAACGAGAGCAAAAGGATGACCGCAACGGCAAGCCCGAACGCGGCAACGCGCTGCTGCAAGAACTCCCGACTGTCGGTGGTCTGACCAATGCCCGTGCTCACGACGCGTCAAAGCTATCACAGTCGGGTGCGTTGACTCTACGCAAGGGCGCACGTATCAAGCGGTCTCGCCTGATCATGTCACGTCAACGCACACGGCCGGACACTTCCGGTAAGCCGGGCTACATCACGGCGGAAGGATACCGCCGCTTCGAAGAGGAGGCGGACCGGCTGTGGAACGTCGACCGCCCCAAGATGGCCAAGGCAGTGCAAGTCGCCGCTGCCGAGGGCGACCGTTCGGAAAACGCCGAGTATCAGTACAGCAAGCAGCGCCTCGCCGCGATCGATCGACGCCTGCGGTTTCTTGGCCGGCGTTTGAAGGCGCTGACGATCGTCGACGAGAAGCCGCCCGACGACGGTCGCGTCTACTTCGGTAGCTGGGTGACGATCGAAGACGAAAACGGGAACGCACAGACGTACCGCATCGTCGGCCCGGACGAGGCCGACGCCGAGAAGCGCTGGATCAGCATGGACTCCCCGGTTGGAAAGTCCCTGTTGTCGCGTGAAGTGGGCGACGAGATCACCTTGCGGCGCCCGAAAGGCGAAGTGGCGTGCGAAATCGTCGAGGTGCGCAACACGGCTCCCGACTGAGGAAGCCCTACACCCTCGCGACCATGTTATAAGGGCCGCTTGCCGCGAGGGTTGGAACAAGGGGGTCGAGTATCGCGTCTCTGAACGAGAAGCTCGACGGTATGGTGAAAGACATCCCCCCGTCCGTGGTGCTCTTCTTGATTGCTCTTCCCCTATCGATGGGTATCGCGGTGGCCTCAGGCATGCCTGCGATGCTCGGGGTCATCACGGCGGTCGTCGGGGGCATCGTCGTCGGGTTCCTGGGCGGCGCGCCACTACTGGTCGCGGGGCCATCCGCGGGGTTGAGCGTCTTGCTGCTAGAGATGGTCGACAAGTACCGCACCGCGGACGACCCATTCGGCATTACGAGCATCGCAGTCATCGTCATGCTGGCAGGACTCCTGCAGGCAAGCGCCGGTTTCCTGAAGCTCGGAACGTACTTTCGAGCCGTTTCGCCGGCGGTCATTCGCGGCATGCTGGCAGGCATCGGCCTCATCATCGTCGTGAAGCAGTTCCACGTGATGATCGACGACGACGTCCAGGGAAGTGTTCTCTACAACATCTACCAGATCCCCGCCGGCATCGGAAAAGCACTCTCGACCGGCGAGGAAAGCTACCACTACATCGCGGCCTCAATTGGCGTCGCGACGCTATTGACCATCGTCCTGTGGGATCGCTTCCGGCCCCGAAGGCTCCACTACGTACCTGGCGCGCTCGCTGGCGTGTTGGTGGCGTCGGTCCCGGCCGCGCTGCTGAACCTGCCGATCGATTACGTGGTCGTAAATGGGTCGCTCTCTTCGTACGTCTCGCTTCCCGCTCCTGGGTCGCTCGAGAAGCTCGCCGATACCGACATCTTGGTGTCGGCGCTCGCGCTAGCCTTCATTGCGAGCGCCGAAACACTTCTGTGCGCAACGGCAGTGTCGCGCATGCGCCAATCGGGACGCACCGACTACGACCGTGAGCTCGCGGCACAAGGGATCGGCAACATGATTTGCGGCGGGCTCGGCACCTTGCCGGTCACCGGCGTCATCAGTCGAAGCACCGCCAACGTCGAGGCCGGCGCTCAAACCAAATGGTCCTCGATCTTACACGCAGTCTGGATCCTTCTTTTCGTGGTCCTCGCGCCAGGTCTGCTCGGCCTGGTCCCGGCTTCGGCACTCGCGGCAATCCTGATCTACGTCGGACTGCGCCTGTTGAAGGTCTCGACGCCCCGTCAGATGCTGGAGTATGGCTGGCCCGAGTTCCTGATCTACCTGTCGACGCTCATCGGGATCGTGGCGATCGATCTCTTGTCAGGTATCGTGATCGGCCTCGTGCTCTCGACGATGAGGCTCGTCTATTCGCTTGCGCACCTGGAGATCGAACGCGTCGACACCGACGGTAAGATCGAGCTTCACCTGCGAGGTGCGGCGACGTTCCTGGCGCTCCCGCTGCTGGCGGGGGCTCTCGAAGAGGTCCCACATGACTCCGAGCTCCACATGCACTTCGACGAGCTCGACTTCATCGACCACGCTTGCCTCGACTTCATCGCGTCGTTCGAGGTGAGGCACAAGGAGACGGGCGGCAAGGTCGTCATGGAGTGGCGCTCGCTGATCGGGCGCTACACACGAGGCGGCATTCGGGCGGCCACGCGTCGTACGTCGGTCATCCCGCCTGTCCCAGGGGGAGTCCGCACGGCGCATGATCCGCAGCGTTTCGAAACCAAAGACGTGGACGAATGAGTGGCACTATTGCTCGAAGCAGAAGAGTCGGAGCGGCGTGTCGCATCGAGGAACCTGACTGGCGGTCCAGCCAGCGTTGATCGACTGGGTCGTTCCGCATAGTGCAGCGCCAACTGTGCCTGACGTGAAGCCGTCGCAATCGGTCTCGGCGAACGAGAGGCCGCTAGGCAGCGTCCCTGTCCAAACGTCACCGCCTCGCGCTTCACCATTTGCATCGAGATTGAGGATCGCCTGGAGCGTGCCGTCGGTGAGGTCGTCCCAGTCATCGGCGATCCGCGTCCCGTCGACCAGGACGTAGGGCTGGGTCGAGCGGACGAAACGATCGGCAACCGCTGAATCGACGGTCGAAAGCCAGGCGTTGAACTCGCCAGAGAGGCCTGCTGCGGCAGCTTGGGAAGCGCAAAGCGCATCTGCACCGTCGATGCCCCCGAGACTGGCAGTCTGAGTGGTGCTGGTAACGAAGACCCGACGCTCGGACACCCCGGCATCCGTGCCCGCGTCCACGGCCGCGTCCACGCCCGCGTCGGTGCCAGCGTCCACGGCCGCGTCCACGGCCGCATCAACATCGGTGCTCGACGCGCAAGCGGCCAAGCCCAGCAGTGCCAGGAACAATACGGGTTTCATCCGCTTGCTTTCGCACCTCGACCGGCGCCGCGCAAGAACGGCCCTAGTCGTGTCGACCCACACGCGCGCGGGCTCGCTTCTTCTCGCTCTGCTGGCGCTTGGCTTGAAGCCGGCGGCGCTTCTGCGCTCGTGACGGCTTGGTCGCGACTCGCCGCTTGGGCTCGACCAAGGACTTCAGGATCAGGCGCCGAAGCGTTGCCCGCGCACGCTCGAGGTTTTGGAGCTGAGAACGCTCTGCTTGCGCGCTGACGAGAACCCCGCCGTCAGCGTCCAAGCGACGCCCGGCGATATTCCGCAATCGGCGCTTCTGCGCGTGAGTCAGCGCATCGGTTCCCCGCAGGTCGAAACGAACGGTCACCTTGGTTGCCACTTTGTTCACGTTCTGGCCGCCGGGCCCGGAGGCGCGCGCGGCGCTCCACGACAGGTCACGGCCCGGAATGAGCACGCGATCGTTGATGGGAAGTGCCTTCATGGTGAGCCGCCTGCGGGGTTTCGCGGTTGGGTCCGCAAGTGCTTGATATCACGTCGGCTCTAGGGGGGGAGCATGTCCCTCTTGATTTCGCGCTGCATCATCCTGTGCGCGTGTATTATCGCGACCTCGCAGGGGAGCTGCATTCCGATGGCAAGAACCGCATTCGTGACCGGTGGCACGGGCTTCATCGGGATCAACCTCATCGAGCTTCTCTCGAACGAAGGCTGGGAGGTCACCGCGCTTCATCGACCGACTTCCAATCTCGAGTACCTGAAACGGTTTTCGATCCGGTTAGCGGAGGGTTCGATCACGGACCGGGCATCGCTCGAGCGCGCGATTCCGCAAGGCACAGACGTCGTCTTTCATCTGGCGGGTGACACGAGCTTCTGGTCGAAGAAGAACGCGCAGCAGGACGCGATCAACATCGACGGGACACGCAACATGGTGGAGGCCTCCGCCGCCAAAGGCGTCGGAACGTTCATCCATACTTCCAGCAACTCGGTCTGGGGTCGCGCCAAGGGAACCATCACCGAAGAGACGCCATCCGAGGGCAAGAGCTCCTGGATCAACTATGAGCGGAGCAAGCACCTCGGCGAGATCGAGGCGCTCGAGGGGGTCAACCTCGGGATGAAGGTGGTGGTCCTCAGTCCTGGCGATGTGGCAGGTCCTTATGACGCCAACAACTGGGGCCGACTTTTCTTCCTGCTACGCGATGGCGCGCTTCCCGCCGTGGGTTCCGGAACAATCACCCTGACGCATGTGCACGACGTGGTTGCTGCACATCTCGCGGCGGTGGACAAGGGGCGAAACGGAGAGCGCTACCTGTTGGCGGGCGAAGATCACGAGCTTGCCGAGCTCGCGGCGGAGATGGCTGGATTGTCCGGCGCCAAGGTGCCGATGAAGGCGCCCGGATGGGTGCTCAAGGTCTACGGCCGTATCGCGGTGCTGGTCGCCGCCCTGACGGGAAAGGAACCGGACGTCACGCCGGAGCTGGCGGAGATCGCGAGCGCAACGGGCGCAACGTTTCGGAGCGACAAGGCAGTTGAGGAGCTCGGCTATCGGATTCAGCCGATGTCGGTCGCAGTCCGTGACAACTACGAGTGGCTGGTCAAGGAACGCTTGCTTCAAAGACCGTGATGCCGCCGACGACGGTGCGCTCGATCTCGATCGAGCGGAGGTCAGTGCTCGGATCGAGCGGGTCGTCGGAGAGGATCACCAGGTCGGCCTGCTTGCCTGTCTCGATCGAGCCGATTTGATCCTCGAGGTGGACCTGCCACGCAGCGTCGATCGTCATCGCACGGAGCGATTGTTCGGCGGAGATGCGCTCACCGAGGCCGAGGGGCTGTCCGCTCGATGTTTCACGCGCGACGGGCGCCCAGAGCTGAAGCCGTGAATCGATCGGCACGACCGGCGTATCGAGGTGCGTCGTGAAGCGGATACCGAGCGCGGCTGCCGACGCCGCTGGGCTGATGCGGGCCGCCCGCTCGGGACCGAGGAAGATGTCCCGGTGCCGGTCGCCCCAGTAGTAGACGTGGGCGCTGAAGAAGCTGGGCACGACGCCGAGCTGCTTCATCCGTTCGAGCTGGTCGGGCCTCGACATCTGCGCATGCACGAGAACCGGCCGGCTGTCTTCGGCCGGACAGGCTCCGAGGGCAGCCTCCCAGGAATCGAGGAACTGATCGATCGAGGCGTCACCATTGCCGTGAACCGCGACTTGCATACCGGCGCAATGGATCTGCTTCACCTGCTCACGCATGGTGGCTTCATCGATGTTCGGATAGCCTCGGTACCCTTCAGGGTGCTCGCCAAGCACGTGATATGGCTCCGAGAGAAAGCCTGTATACCCTTGAATCGAGCCGTCGCCGACGAGTTTGATCGCCCCGATGTGCATGCGATCCGTTCCGTACGCGCCCAGGTCCCGCCCCGACTCGATCGCATCGAGGCCGATTTCTTCGCTGGGCCACGCAACGACGCGAAGAGGAATGAGCCCCACTTTGGAGCCGACGCTCATGCCTTTGAGCTGCTCCTCGGTGGCAAGTCCGTTCTGCACGGTGGTGAACCCCTCTCGTGCGTAGGCATCCACGGCCGCACGCACGACGGCGATCTGGTCTAGCGGGGGGAACTTCAGGGCGGTCAGCATGATCGGACGCCCTGCGGTCTCGAGAAGAAGGCCGGTGGGTTCGCCATCCTCGTCCCTCTCGATCTCACCACCGGGTGGATCGGGCGTGCCTGCATCGATCCCAAACTGCTCGAGTACGAGCGAGTTGACCACGACCATGTGCCCCGAAATATGCATGGCGAGTACTGGTCGCGTTGTACTCACCTGGTCCAAGTCCTGGCGCGTGAGGTGCCGCTTCTCGGCGAGCATCGTGTCGTCGTAACCGAAGCCGAGCAGCCAGCCACTTCCAGGCCGTTCGGTGTTGACCACGCGAAGCGCTGCGATGGCCTCGGCTACGTTCCCCACTGCGCCGATGGGTGGGCTATTGAGGTCCGCGCCGACAGCGGCGAGCCCCGCCCCGGGAAAGTGGCCGTGTCCCTCGATGAAGCCAGGCACGACCGTGCGACCTCCGAGATCGACGACCAAGTCCGCATCGGACATCCAAGGCTCGATGTCTTCGTCGCCGCCGACCGCAACGATTCGATCTCCCTCGAGTGCGAGCGCGGTCGCGACGCTTCCTCGTGCGTCCATTGTCAGAACTTTCCCGTTCCGCCAAACCTGAACGCCAGGAGGAGACGGATGGAGTCGCGCCCATGCAACGGCAGCAAGGACGGCGACGAGCAGCACGAGACCGCAAATCGAACCCAGAATCCACTTAAGCGCGCGCATGGCCGAGCTCCTCTCAGAAGAGAGTATAAATGAAGGGTGCCGCGGCCGTCCCGCCGAGCACGACGAGGAGTCCGAGCAATAAGATCGAAATGATGATCGGCGCCAACCACCACTTCTTGTTGGCCTTGAGGAAACCGATGAACTCGCTGACGAGCCCGGCCTGCTTTCTGGAAGCTTGCTCGAGGAAGTCGTCGCTGGGGTCTTGGTCTTCAGCCATCGTGGTCGCTCAATACTGGTGGAAGTAGCTCTCTTTGTCTCGCGCGGCGCGCGCTCTGTGCCAATAGCTCACGGCGCTGGGATCGTAGCCCCGATGAAGCTCATCGCGCCGCAAGAGTCGAAACAGGAGGGCAATTGGGCCAATGATCAGGAAGAACAGCGTGCCCATGATGACATAGGAGAGCACGAAACCGATCGGAAATGCCAGGAGCGTGAGCCCGACGTACAACGCGCGGTTGGCGCGCGGTGCGACCAGCGAGAAGAACGCGGCCACGGCCCCAAGCGAGGCCAGCGCGACAGCGAGTGGAACGCGGGCGTTTCCGAGGCCAAACGAGAAGACTAGGCGCTCGTAGTATGCGAGGGCAGCCAGAATACCGAATCCGACCAAAGCGATGATGCCGAATTGGCGCAAGGTCTTCGTGTCGGGGTTGAAGTTGATTTCGACGAGTTTGCTCATTGTCAGTCGAGTGCGAACTGCTTCAGGTAGGCGTCCCGATCGATGGTCTGGGCGCTCGGTTGTTTGGACTTCTCGAGGACGAAATTGTCTATGACGAGAACATCCATGTTGGTTCCCATGAAGCACCGGTAGGCATCCTCCGGCGTGTTGACGATGGGCTCACCGCGGACGTTGAAGCTGGTATTGATCAACACCGGGCAGCCAGTCTTGGTCTTGAAGGCCGTGAGGATTCCCGCGAACCTCGGATGCCGTTCCGAATCGACCGTCTGCACACGCGCCGAGTAGTCGACGTGCGTAACGGCCGGGACGACGGAGCGCTTCTCGTGCAACTTGTCCAATCCCGTCGCGGGGCCATCGGACGCGAGGCGTTTGTCCTCCTTGACCGGAGCGACCAAGAGCATGTACGGGCTGTCCTCGTTCGGGCGCATCTCGAAGAACTCGTCGACGTGCTCTCGCAAGATCGCAGGCGCGAATGGGCGGAACGACTCGCGAAACTTGATCTTGAGGTTCATGGTCGCCTGCATGTCGGGCGAGCGGGCGTCGCCGAGAATCGACCGGTTTCCGAGCGCGCGTGGCCCGAACTCCATGCGCCCCGCCATGTGCCCGACGACGTTCTGTCCCGAGAGCAACTCTGCGACCGCGTCACAGAGCGCGGCCTCGTCCGCGTAGTGGTCGTAGACCGCACCCTGGGCGTCGAGGCACGTGCGCGTCTCGCTTTCCGAGTAGCTCGGCCCCAACAGGGATCCACGCTGGCTGTCCTTGCCCCCGTTGTCGCGAGCCTTGTCGAGCAACTGGTGCCACGCGAAGAGCGCGGCGCCAAGAGCCCCCCCAGCATCCCCCGCAGCGGGCTGAATCCAGATCTCGTCGAACGGCCCCTCCCGGAGGACGCGTCCATTGGCCACGCAGTTCAGGGCGACACCACCCGCGAGCGTGAGCTTGGACATCCCCGTGACCTCATGCGCATGGCGCGCCATTCGTAGCACGACCTCTTCAGTGACCGCCTGAATCGACGCCGCGATGTCCATCTCGCGCTGCGTGATCTCGGTTTCAGATGCCCTCGGCGGTCCGTCGAACAGCTTGCTCATCTTGGCGGATGTCATGCGGTCGTCGTAACAGAACGCGAAATAGTCCATGTTCATGCGAAACGAGCCGTCCTCTTTGAGGTCGAGCAGCTCGCTCAAGATCCGCTCTTTGTAGATGGGACGTCCGTAAGGAGCGAGGCCCATGAGCTTGTACTCGCCGCTGTTGACGCGAAACCCGGTGAAGTAGGTGAACGCGGAATAGAGAAGGCCCAAGGAATGCGGGAAACGAAGCTCTTGCAGTAGCTCGATGTGGTTGCCCCGCCCTACCCCGATGCTTCCGGTCGCCCATTCGCCGACGCCGTCCAAGGTGAGGATTGCTGCCTCTTCGAAAGGAGACGGGAAGAAGGCGCTCGCAGCGTGCGACTCGTGGTGCTCGAGAAAGACAAACCGGCCTTTGTATTCACCTCCGAGCCCTTTTCGGAGCTCCCGCGGCGTATGAAGTTTTTGCTTCAACCACAGCGGCAGCCCCATCAGGAAAAGCTTGAACCCGGATGGCGAGTACGAGACGTACGTCTCGAGCAGGCGCTCAAACTTGAGTAGAGGCTTGTCGTAGAATACGACGAGGTCGAGCTCACTTCGGTGTATCGCCGCTTCCGCGAGGCAGTAGTCGATCGCATGCCGCGGGAAACCGTAGTCGTGCTTCCGCCGGGTGAACCTCTCCTCTTGAGCGGCAGCGACGATGTCGCCGTCGCGCACAAGCGCAGCCGCACTATCATGGTAATATGCGGATATTCCGAGGATGTTCATGCGACGAGCCAGGTACGAACGTAGCGGAAAGTCGGGGCTTCAGCCATCGGCGCACCACCCGGATCGTCTCTTCCGAGGCGCGTTTTTTGGTGTGGGAACGCGTCTGTGCGGTTAGCATGCGGGTGAAATGTATCGGTTGTCCGTCCCGCCCGCGCACTATCCGTTCTTCGAGATCGTCCAAGGCTACCTGCACAAGGCTGCGGACGTGGTTGGCTTGCCTGACCACGTCCGGATAATCCTTGGCGAACCGAAGAACGAGATCATCGTCCATTTCCCGGTGCGCATGGACGACGGCAAGATGAGGCTCTTCAAGGGCTACCGAATTCAACACAACAACATCCTCGGGCCGTTCAAGGGAGGCATTCGATACCACCAGGACGTGTCGCTCGACGAGCTGAAGGCGCTCGCCTCGCAGATGACGTGGAAGTCGGCCCTGATGGGGATCCCGTTTGGCGGCGGCAAGGGCGGGATCAAGTTCAACCCGCGCGAGCACAGCCAAGATGAGCTTCGACGGATTACACGGCGGTTCACGCACGCGCTGAGCTCCAACATCGGTCCATCGCACGACATCCCGGCGCCGGACGTCGGTACCAACGCTCAGACTATGGTCTGGATGATGGACACCTTCATGAACACGGGCGGCACCAACGAGAAGAGCGACCAGCGAGCGGTCGTGACGGGCAAGACGATCACCTCGGGTGGCTCGGAAGGCCGAGAGCGGGCCACTGGGCAAGGCGTCGTCCACTGCATCAAGGAGTGGGCGAAAGACAACCGCTTCTCCCTCGAAGGCGCAACCGCCATGGTGCAGGGATTTGGCAACGTCGGCTCACACACCGCTGGGCTTCTTGCCAAGCTCGGTGTGGCAACCATCGCAACAGGCGACCACACGGGATACCTGCGAAACGAAGAGGGCTTCAACACACACAAGCTCAGCGAGCACGTGAAGAAGCACGGATCGATCGCCGGATATCCGCGTGGCGAGGCGATCTCGCGAACCGAGTTCTTCGAGACCACCGCGGACCTCTGCATCCCAGCCGCCCTCGAAAATCAGATCGGCGAAGAGGAGGCGAAGGCACTGAATGTGAAGCTCGTGGCGGAAGGGGCCAACGGACCCGTGAATCCGGACGGAGAAGCCGTGCTCGCGGACCGCGGCATCCCCATCATCCCGGACGTGCTCGCGAACTCGGGCGGCGTCACCGTGAGCTACTACGAGTGGGTGCAAAACCGAAACAGCGAGCACTGGGACGTCGAAAGGGTCGACGCCGGCCTGATGCACGTCATGCGCCGAGGCTATCAACGCACGATGTTTTTCGCGGAGAAACATGGCGTCGACGTGCGCACCGCAGCGTACGGCTTGGCGCTCGAGGCGCTCGCCACGTCGTACGCGGAACGCGGAATCTTTCCCTAGCGCGCGCGTCAGTGGGTTTCAGGCGTGCGCGGCCCGATCAGGCTTTCGGGAACACCGGCCCGACGGAGCGGATTGGCGAGGTCATCGGGCACCGAGCTTTCAAATAGGACGCGCTCACCGGTAGCGGGATGCGGGAACGACAGACGCTGTGCGTGGAGAGCAAGCCGGTAAAGGCCGAGCTCGGCACGGTAGCCACGGTTCTCTACGCCCTTGCCGTAGTTGACGTCCCCGGCGACCGGGTGATTGATGCGGCGAAGGTGGCGGCGGATCTGATGCCGACGGCCGGTCCGAGGTCGAGCCAGCACCAGGGAGACGCGTGCGACATCGGACACGAATAGGGTCTCGAACTCGGTCACGGCTTCGACTTTGGGACCGCCCTCCCGCTTCTCCATCGGACTATCGATGACTCCGTGTGATGGGGGCTTTCCACGGACGAGCGCGAGGTACGTCTTGTCGACGTCACGGATATCGAATGCACCCTGAAGCACGCGCGCACACTCCGAAGAGAGCGCAAACACCAGGACGCCACTGGTCGCCCGGTCGAGGCGATGCACCGGATAGACCCACTGACCAATCGCGTCGCGCGCCAAGTTGAGCGCAAACGTCGTGCCCTGGTCGTCGCCACGGTGAACGGAAAGCCCCGACGGCTTGTCGACGACGACGATGGCGTCGTCGTGATAGAGGACGTCAATCGCGGATGGGATTGGCGCCGGGCGAGGCGCACTGGGATCGGGGGTGTCCAAGTGGGTTTTCGCGGTTGTGTTTGTAAGCGGTTGGAATCGCGACGGTTCTAGAGGGGGAGCATGTCCCCGTGCTATCGGCGGTGCATCACTTGGAAGCGTTGCACGATGTCGGGGCGTTTCATCAGGAGCTTGCTGAACCGCTCGACGGGCATGCGCAAGACGAGCACGTCGCTTGCTGCTTCGACTGTGATTCGCGAGGGCTCGCGAGTAAGGAGCGAGTCTTGGCCGATCGCAAGGCCGAGCTCCATCGTGCCAAGACGCTTCCCGCTCGGCGCACGAACGATCAGCTGGCCATGGAGCGGAAGGTACATCCCGTCGGAACGCTTTCCGGCTTCTACGAGCCGCATGCCAGCGCGCGCTCGTCGGACTTCGAAAAGGCGCGCGATGTTCGCCCGTGTGCTCTTGTCGAACCCCGTGAAGATCGGATTGGTGCGGAGCAGGGTCGCGATGAGTCGTCGGCTCAGCGCCTCGAGGAGAACGTCGCCAAAAGGGCGATGCTGCTGTACGAGGGCGTCCAAGAGTGGCTTGCCGATGCGAAGCGCCCGGACCCGGCCGCAAGCGACGACGTCCTCGGCGTAGCTCACGTTCGAGAGCAGGCACGCGACGCCTGCGATGTCTCCCTCGCCAAGAAGAAGATTTTGGTGATCGATATCTCGTGACCCGACTGCGTTGCCCTCGACGAGAACGTATAATGCGTCGGCACTCGTCCCGGCGGTCGTCAGGCGTTGACCATCGCCGACATCGACGAGCGTAGATTCCTTGACGAGCACCTGAAGCAGGCGCCGCGGCACCTCCGCGAAGAGCGGCATCGACGGCAGCTGCGCCAGGGCTGTGGCGCTCGGCCGCTCGCTGACGAGCGGATCTGCGGGCGGGGCCGGCTCGAGGAGCTCGACGTCCGTGAAGTCTAGGGTGACGTCCTCGGTCTTCTCGGGCTTGGTGAATCGTGTTTCACCCCGCGGTGCTCTCCGATCGGCGATCAGCGGAAGCGCGTCGGTGATCAAGCTCTGTGTGTCGGTGGGCGGCCCCTCGTATTCGGCCGTAGGCACGTCGTCCGCCGTGACGATGACCGCGCGGTTCTGACGATGAAGTCTACGCGCTGCGTTCGGA
>Ga0316198_10001611_pt1 | contig 13339 bp, 6 predicted proteins | sample OudBieAanoxic_MG_FD_204935 | JGI IMG/M metagenome (GOLD analysis project Ga0316198, IMG submission 204935) | Coastal sediment microbial communities from Oude Bieten Haven, Netherlands - site A anoxic | ecosystem: Environmental > Aquatic > Marine > Coastal > Sediment | place: Netherlands...
TGATGTGCCTGACTACAAACAAGCTGAATTGTTGCGTAAGTTATCAACGCCTGCTGAAAAGACCTCGCCAGATATGGAAGACCAATTTAAGCAGTTTATGGCGTTTCAGAAGATGATGGGAAAATAGCTCATCTAATCAAGCCTAATGCTGGTATCAATAAACATTCGTATATTGATACCAGGTTTCTTTATTAAATATTGGTATCATAAAATTAGGGTGTAGCTTTGATGGTGCTTTAATTATATGATACCCCTATATTTGATACCTTCTAAAAGAGTGAGTGACCTATGCGTATCTTTTCTTATTGTCGTGTTTCTACGACAGAGCAAACAACCGAGAATCAAATTCTTGCTATCCGACAAAAAGGGTATGAGGTGGATGATGCTCGTACTATCAGTGAAACGGTCTCTGGGTCTGTTGAGGCAATGAAGCGCGAAAAATTCAAGATGCTCATCAATCACCAAATGGAAAGTGGTGATATGTTGGTGGTATTGAAGCTAGACCGCTTAGGCCGAGATAATATTGATGTTCAAAACACAATTAATCTGCTTACAGATAAAGGCATCAAGGTTGCTTGTTTAGATTTACCCGTAGCCGATCTATCAAGTGCTGAGGGTAAGCTGATGCTGCAGATGTTTTCGGCCTTTGCGGAGTTCGAGCGAAACCGGATTAGGGAGCGAACAAAAGAAGGGATCGAGAGAGCTAAAGCTCAAGGGAAAAAGCTTGGTAGACCAGAAGCCCACGCCACAACTCTTTCAGTTCAAGCGAAGAAGGCAGAGGGGTTATCTCAATCTAAAACGGCAGAAGTACTAAGGCTGGGAATTGCGACCGTTAAAAGGCATTGGAATAAACAACTAAATTCAAATGTCTAGACTATTTTATAATTGGCTCAAATTGCTTGGCTGTATCAACTCGAACTAGTTTAAACCCCAAAGCTCGATAGCCTTCGAATGAAGAGTAATTACATTTTATGCAGATTGTTGGTTTTGGAAATGTGTTCGAAGATTGTACTTTCGTGGGCATTTACAGCATGTAGTGTGCAGATAATCTCTCGATATGCTGTCAACTTATCCTTGGCGCTCTGTGATTCTTCCTCCTGAAATAGAAGCCCTAGATTTTACTCACCTGAGCAATGAATCTCTTTGATTATCAATTTCTAGATTTTTCGTATGAAATGGTCATTGCCTCACAGAAGTCTTACTGATAAGTTACTAAAATTATTATAGATAAGTTGCACTCTTGCGGTTAGGTTACTTGCCTGTCTGCGGGGGCTAACCAACTTACTCCGCTGGCTGCGAACAGATATGCTTCCGATGAACCACTAGTAATGAACGCTTCTATTCAGGAGTCAGGATTGCAGTGAAAGTGATTGGTTGGTCTAAGGGACTTTCCGATATTAAAGGTAAAGAAATTGAGTCAAGAAATGGTTTCGATCGACACTGTGCGCGCTTCCCGTGCTGGTCACACGTTCCATGAACGATGGACTGCCCGTCGCGCTTTGCAGCTTATATTTCCCAAAGATGATCTTTTTGCTATCGCAGTCGAAGGTCTTTCGACGAATGAAACCGCTGAACCGGGTGATGAGGCCGAGGACATTGCCGACCTTATGTTGTATTTCGGACAAGGCGATACTTTTCAAACGTCCCGTGCTCTTCAAACTATTCAGTTCAAATACAAGGCCGATGCAGAGCCGGTGACATCTTCATATCTCAAGAAGACAATCAAAAAGTTTGCTGCGACTATACTCGGGTATGAAAAGGATGTTGGCCGAACAGAAATCGATACAAAGCTAACATTCTCATTTGTAACAAATACAGATTTTTCGGAACCGCTATGGGAGGCGGTTCGCTGCCTCGGGGCGGGTTCGAAACCAAATGATAAAGCTGCACTAGCCCAGTACGAAAATCTAAAGAAATGGTGTGAGGAGGTAGGCTTAGAAGCTGACCGCCTGTTTCCAGTAATCGAATTTCGGGCTGCCTCGAAAGACCTTCCGACACAAAATCGAAACCTTCATAAGACCCTTAGCGACTGGACTCCCGGTGTGGATAGTCAGGCCCGCACGCGCCTTCACGGTCTTGAAGAACTCATTCGAGAAAAGGCAGGTCTATCCGGGCAGCGAAACAACCTCGTGAAACGCGAGGACGTTCTGGACTCACTTGGATGCGACCCAGAAGATCTTTTTCCCGCGAACACTGAATTTGTGGATATCGGCATTGTCATAGAGCGGGAAGCTCTCTGCGAAGCCAGTAATCTCATAGAGAGTGCGACGCCTCCTGTTTTTATTTATGCAGATGGCGGAGTTGGAAAAACGGTCTTCATTCAAAGTCTCGCACATCACATGGGGAGTAATTTCGAAACGGTTATATTTGATTGTTTTGGAGGCGGAAGTTACCGCGCTGTGGATCAAGCCAGACACCTTCCTAAGAATGGCCTCCTCCAGATTGTCAACGAACTGGCATCCCGAGGCCTCTGTGATCCGCAGCTTCCCTCTGACGGGGATCGGTATGCCCTCATTAAGGCAGCTAGAAAGCGCCTTGAACAGGTGGTGAAAACGGTCCGAATGCAATCAGCGAAAAGCGGTGTGCTAGTGATCATCGATGCAGCAGACAATGCACAACTTGAAGCCGAACAGCGTAAGGAAGACGCCTTTCCGAAACTACTTCTCGCGAATCTGAGCCGAGATCCGGTGGATGGCGTAAAGTTGGTCTTGACGGCCAGACCGCACCGTATGGATGGCGTCATAGGCAAAAACAAGGTCGTTGGTTTTAAACTTTGCTCCTTTTCTACAGAAGAAACGCGCAGTTTCTTGGAGAGCAGGCGGGAGAACCTGACGAAGTTGGAGTTTTCGACTTCTCTGGTGCGCTCTGTCGGAAACGCACGAGTTCTGGACTACCTGGTGACGAGCTGGGATGAGAATATTTCTGGCTCGACGTCAAGGGAGGTGATCACCGTTGAGGAACTGATCATCCAGCGTTGTACTAAAATTCGGGATGAATTTCACTTGGCCGGGTGGGGCGATGAAGAAATCAAGCAATTCTTCGTTGCCATCTCTCTTTTGCCTCCGCCCATCCCACTGAACGAGATGGCTTCTGCGCTTGGCTGGCAGCAATCTAAAATTAATAGTGCGGTTGCTGATCTTGCCCCTATGTTTGAGTTACTCAAGCATGGAGCTATCTTCCGAGACGAGCCAACAGAAACATTTATCCGCGAAACCTATGCCATAGAGAAACAGGCCCAACAGGACATCGCTGGTAGGCTCTACGCGTGCCAAGCGATCTCTTCATATGCAGCCGAGGCGCTGCCACATTTTCTTGTAGTGATTAATGACGCTCAGCGCGCCTATACCCTTTCTACTTCTGTTGAGTATCCAGCCAGTATCCAGTCTGAATACGGACGACGAAGATTACGGCTCTTGCGGCTGCGCGCGGCATTCAGTCTTGCAGTGAAGGCAAGAGACCATGATCGTGTACTAAGGCTTACCATGCAGCTTGCGCAGGTAGCCGCGGCAAACGCAAAGGGCGATCAATTCTTACGTCGTTTGCCTGGAGTGTCGGTATGTCTCGGTGATCAGGATGCATCACGGAGGCTGTTTCAAGACCGTTCCGGGTGGCGCGGTGCTAGAGACGCACGATTAGCTGTTTCGTTTGTTTTTCAAGAGGAGATGGAAGAAGCCTATATCCACCAAAATCGCACTGTCGGATGGATCAACTGGTACTATCAAAGCCGTCAGAATGATGAACGAATGGGATCGGAAGGTCCCTCTGATTTCGACTTTGCATCCGTTGTGTTTCTCAGGATTTTGAAAGGCGACTATTCTCGGGTAGACAGTAATATTGCGAAGTGGAACTTTCACTTTTCCTTAGGAGTCTGCCGTCGTCTCATCTTGCTCGCTGAGCAATATGAAAAGTTTCACGGCATTCGCGTTCTTACCGGTCTTGTCAAATTTGCTTCGAGTAAAAATTGCCAATCTCTTGCGCTTCAGGTCACTTTGCTGGCGAGTAAGAGATGCCTCGATATCGTTGAACTAAAGCAGCTTTCTCGGGCTACAAGCACAAGCGCAAAGAACACTAATAATGATGAGTTCGATAATGGTCATGATTACAAAAACGAGCAGCTTAATTTTTTGTGTGATGCCGCATTATCAGCGCTAATTTACGGTTCACGCCAGTCTGCTCTGAACATTATTCGAACAACTAAGGACAGGCGCATCACTAGTTATGACTATGGTGATCGCCATGGTTCTTTCCGAGCCTGGGGCGCTATTCTTAGCTCTTGCGTTGGCGCATGGTCAGCCGGAGAGAAGTTGCGCTTCCACCACATGTTACCGAGTGAAGTTCAAGTGAACCGCACAGTTAAAACCATCAAAAAATGCTCGGAACTTTCTGCGTTTCTAGGCGATCTAATGAAAGTTCCTTCTAGCAAACTAAAAAGTGAGAAAGGCAAAGGTAAACCGGAAAAGCTATTTAGCAATTATGATTGCGAGAACATAATAAAAGGCATTCAGCTGATAAATGTCCTAGCGGAGCCTTTGCAGACTGTGGTTCTGTCACGACGCTTAATCAACGCTCTTGATTTCCACTATTTTGTTGAACAATGGAAAACAAACCTCAGGTTCTCTATCAATAGGCATGCTGAAAATGCACAAGATGTCCTAGGAAGACATGTAGGGCTCGGTTTTGCAACAATATTCCTGCAACACGCAACAAGTGTTGATAAGGATGATTGCCAAACACTTACCGATTTACTTCGCGATGGACGATTCACAATACCAGACAAACTTGACGTGCTATCTCTGATGGCACGACATGATAATTTACACGAACAGACAGGATTGTTCGCGCGAGAAATCTCGGAGGATATTCGTAAGGACGAGTATATCGACCAGCGGGCAGAGCATTACTCCCGGCTTTCAGAAGCACTCTTGCCCATCAGCATTGCAGAGGCACGTCAATATTTTCGAGAAGGACTTTCCCAGCTTGATCAGCTAGGCGGTGATGACTATGACTTTATCTACTCTCTCTTGAGGTATGCTGCCGAGCAAAATGGCGGTTGGCTTCAACCTGCGCTTGGTCATCGCCTGATGAACCTCTGCCAGACAATATTTCATTATGAACCTGACAAGTTTGGCTGGACGCTATTTGGGAAGGCTGCGGCCCAATCTATTGGGTATCAAGCGCTATTTAAACTTTTAAGGTGGGCTGACCAGGATGTATCCGACTTTTCGTACGGACTCCCACAGTTAATTTGTTATCTTGCAAAGGAGCAAAGCTTTGATGCTAGGCGTGCGACGTTCTTGTTGTTGCTCTGCGAGGATCATGGATGGTACGAGTGGAAAATCGGAGATGGACTAAAAGATATTCTGGAAGTCGCGAATGAGGCAGATCGGCCTGTGATTTTTCAAGCCATATACTCAAAACTTAAGCTTGAGTATCCCTTTGGTGGGTCGGAGTCTCTGTGGCAGAGCCTTCTTGATACTACGAATAATTACCCTGGCATTGCAGATCAAAGCGATTTGAACACGCTCAAATTACTTGGTAATAAGGGACGTTCCCAGCAAGAGGATGAAGACAAGAGCCTGATTGCTTTTAACTTCCAGCATCAATCTGGCGAAAATCCGGATGACAAAGATAAAGAAAAAAAGACCGAGGAAGCATTTAAGCGGCTCGTCGACGAGTGCTGTCTTGATTCGCCTCACTCCATCGATGCCGTAATTCTAATAGTTCGGGAAGACCGGAAATTCATGTTTCACGCGGGCAAACGGGTTGTGAATTACTTGCGAGATCTGTGTCCCTATGATGGACGCACGAAATTCATAAATATGCTTGCCGAGCTTGTTGAACTGGATTTCGATGATGCAATTGAAGCGATGAAAGACTGTGTCGAACTTTGGGAAGGTTCGTCCGCCCATATTTCGTCGGGCAGGAAAGATTTCATTCGGAAAATCTTTGAAGTAAGGGGCACGGAACTTTTTGATCAAAGATATACGGGAGTCCTTCGCAAGATACAACATCTAATAGCTTTTTGCAGTGATGGTAACTTCGTTCTGGATTTAGTTTTAGATACACTCGCTAAGGAAAAGGTCGAGTTGTCAGGCGATGAGTGGCTTCAGCTTGCAACAAGCCTTTGTCCATACGCTTCCAACGAAGCCAACTTGGGAGCGCTAGAAGACCTATTATCCGGTCCCGCGGCCAAAATCGGCGATGAGGTCGGGGAAGGCTCCTTCAAAAGTGCATTTTTGCCAATAGGTCAGCAAAGCTCGATGGTGGCTGGAATTACCTGGCACCTTCTTGGCAACGCGAAAACATTCGTTCGCTGGACAACAGCAAGGTGCATCAAAAGCTTTGCGGACTTAGGACTTCACGATGATCTTAATGCAATGCTTGGCTATTTTGACCGCGCCAAAGTGGATACTCTTGTCTCTGAAGATATGGATTCATCTTTCCTCAATGCGGGACAGTGGTTGCTAATGGGCCTTGCAAGAGCTTGTTATTACCATGGAACATCTCTCATATATTTGCATGATCGACTTGAAATCCTTGCGAGAAGAAATGATATCCACGTGATCAATAAGCTCCACGTTTTGAGGTGCTTGAAGAGTAGCTCTGCCTGTTCTACGCCATCATTAATTTTCAGGGAACTTGAAGAGGAAATCTTTAGTCCTGCAAAGGGGTATGTTGTTGAAAAAGGTTGGCCCAAGCCTGTAGACTCCAAAACGGGATTTTGCTTTGATTATGAATTTATCAAGCATGAAGTTTCCAGCCTTGCCACGCTCTTTGGTATCTCAGAAGGAGAAGCAACCGATGCCATTGCTGCCGAAATCCACAAAAGGTGGCCAGATGCGAAAGACATGGATTATTTCTTAGGTCATGAACGCTTTAGTCACACGCACTCGGAGCAATATGAAAGCTATCGCGACAGCGTTCAGCGACACTCTCTGCTGCACGCTGCAACAACACTTGCTCATGACCGAGCTGTCATTAGAAACAGATACGAACCAAACGATACTCGTCCCTGGGTTGATTGGCTGCAGCAGCATGATGTTACGTTCGACGATGGTCGCTGGCTTGTAGACCGAAAGGATTGCATTCCAGAGCAAGCAAAGGAAATATTTGTTGCTCGTTCTGAGGGAGCAGAGGCGCTTGATGGCGACGAAACGTTACTTCGTAAGTTAGGGATGCTTACCGGTGTTGCGGAACCTTTTGTACCGATATGTGGGGACTGGAAATCGGGTGATGGCGTTCGAGTGCACATCTCATCAGCTCTTGCTCCACGTAAGGGCATCATAGGGATATGCAAGGAGCTTTCTCGGGAGTCTAACCACGATATCTGGCTCCCAACGTTCGGCTCGGACGGTGAATCAGATCGGCATATGATACACAACAAGTTCGAACCGCTCATCTGGGTGCCAGAGAAATATCCTATAGGCATTGATTCCGGCGATGAGTTAGCGACTCGCTATTCAGCTGAACGAGCACGACTTGGTAGGGCTTTAACCGAGCGATTAGGGCTTAAGTCAAACCAAGACTTTCAGGAATGGTTTACGCAAGATGGAAGGCTAGTGTTGGGGAGCCAGGTATGGGGGCAATGGCGACAGGAGCCAAGCGATCAACGCACTTGGTATCAGGATGGAGGGCGTATTCTCAGGGCTAACTCTATGTGGTTAGACTCCACTTTATCGACACTCAATCAAACGCTAGTGTTGCATATTGACTTTCATAAACACAAATCATACAGGAGTTACGATAACGCTCCAGGGCTTCGCGCCGTGTATATTTGCTTACTTCAGCCTGGAGGGAAATTTAGATATTGGAAAGCAAAGAGAGCATCGAAGACTACTTATTAGGAATGCTAATAGTATGGCCCCCCAAAATTATTGATGGATTGTCCAGCGCCGATTGGTGTAGAAAAAATATAAATGGGTGGCTAAGTTGTTTCTTGGAGCCATTTATCTCAACAGAGCAGACCTAGCTGTGAATTGGTCCTTGTCTATACAAAATAAACTACTGCGGTAATAATTAACTTTATATTTTATTATTGTTAACTCGATAAAATACAATTGAAAATCCGGAATCAACAGCATCAAAAGACCTTCAAGGTTTTTGGTCATTCCACGCGTTGTGTTGCCTAGAGCTCCTACAAAACAAGAAAGAGAATACGATTGTAAACCCTGGCACGCTTAACTATGTAAGTCATTGAAATAAAGAGGTAAACAATGTAGCATTACAAGTTGTAGCGGTTCGTGTCATTGTCAACTTGAGATTGGAGCGATTTTGGGATTAAAGATAAGGGTTCTTCAGGCTAACAATGGAGACTGTTTCATATTTAATGTGGAGGAGTTGGACTTGTGCTTTATCGTCGATTGCGGGTATAAAATCACCTACAATCAGCAGATAAGAAAAAATATAAACAAAGCAGACTTCTTAATTGTCACGCATTATGATAAAGACCATATTCTCGGCGCGTTACCTCTGCTTCAAGACACCCCAAATAAATTTCAGTTAAATAGAATTTATGCTAATACTCCTGAAGTTATTCTCTCTCGGCTATCTTGGGGACCAATATCCATCGGGCAAGCTATTAGTTTGGACTTCCTGGCTAATGAGAGTGATGTTCCAATTAGTCCACTGATTAAAGGTGAATATCTCAAATTTTCAGACGAATGTAGTCTAAAAGTTTTATCGCCAAGAGAAGAAGACTTAGAACTATACAAGATGGATATTATTAATCACATAGAAAAATCTTGTGGTACAGCAACGCAAATATCATCCGGTAAGTTCTCTCCTGCTACTGTTGATGAGTTAAACAAAAGAAGAGATAGTGTGCCTTCTATTGCTTGTGACTTGTCAAATGCGACATCAATTGCCTTTATTTTAACTTACAGAAATAAGAACTTACTGTTTTTAGGTGATTCTCATCCAGATATTATTGCGGATTCACTAGAAGAACTAGGTTATAGCCCTTCAAACATGTTAAGGCTTGAATACGTTAAGTTGTCCCATCATGGAAGTAAAAAAAACATATCAAAGCGGCTTCTATCTATTATTTCATGTTCAAATTTCATCATCAGTACAAATGGTGGCTCCTCTAAAAGTAGACACCCTAATCCAGAGACACTAGCTAAGCTAGCCAAACTGGTAGATAGGAATGGAAGTGATACGATTACTTTCTTATTTAACTACCCTGTTAATAAAATAGAAAATAAAAATGGACTTATGATGAGCGACCTAGATAAGACTAAACACAAGGTTGTATTTCTCGAGGCTAACGAGGTAGTTATCTCATGAATATGAGCGAAGATTTACCAATCCTTGCTGTCTTTTTTGAGCATAAAGATAGGGGGCATGAGGGCTCTGGAGTTCTCTTTAGGCATGGTGAACTTTTATACGTTTTAACCGCATCACATGTAGTACATGGCACAAACTGTGAACACTACGAGCCTTCTAATATAAATAGCTTTAAAATTGTTAGCGAACGATTTGGAGAGTTGACTCTTAAAAAAGAAATTCTCAATGAAAAGTATCAGAGACAGTATGATATTTCAGTTTTCGAGGTTGAGGTCAGTGAAGGAAATCTTGAATCTATTCCTCATGTTAACTTATCAGATGAAAGTGATTTTCCAGGCGTAAAACTTGCTTTTAGAGGGAAGTCTAACGCACCATCAAAAAAGGCATATACAATACGTGAGTGCGATGTCGATTCCAAGACTGGTGGCATTATAACTGTAGGTTTTCCTGCTAGATTTTATACTGACTATAAAGGAGCTACGGGTGCGGAGTTGCTTCAAGGGTATTCTGGTAGTGGAGTTTTTGTTGTTGGACAAAACATTACGGAGATATACTTGGTTGGAGTGGTCACATCTGTTGATGATGATGACTATAGTGGAGTAAGTTGTTGTTGTATCTCGCGGGTGCAATGCTTTATGCCTGATGGGTTTGAACTATCTCCTTTTAAGGAAAGAAACAAGGTCCTCGAAACTAGTATTCGTGATATAAGAAAGCAAGTCACCCAAAATGTAATTGAAGAGAGAAAAGCGAGTGATAATGTATCTGTTACTCGTTTAAATGACAAAATGAATGTTTTTTTAGGTTCTTGGGAGTTAGAAGAGCTAGATCAATATATTGAAGATATGGTGACTTGGGAAAATTTATATTATAACAACGTTAAAAACGATGAAGATATCAAGCTTGTTATTGATAACTCTAGAAAGGAGCTAAGCAGTGGTTCTAAAAAATTTAGGGTTAAGTCTACTCTAGATGCACACAACAAATACCGTGATATTGAAAGGGAATTTAAGGAAATAGTCGATATGCACCTTGAAGAGTTCCCCCAATGGAGAAAGTATAAAAGAACTATTGTAAATGGTGAAATTGCGAAAATGTTGGCTCAGTGTAAATTGGATTTTATTTTATTATGAATGTTGATATCGTCGTTTCAGAAAATATAATTGCCCCAGAAGCTATAGATGACTTATTGCTTAGACTGGTAATTCTATGTACAGCTCTAAAGCATTGTATGGGGAATTCAAAGAGTATGCGTTTTGATAAGTTGTCATACTTATTTGATACGGCCATAAACAGAAAGTCTAGTATCAGTAATATTTCCACAGGGAAACATACTTGGAAAGTTACCCGAAGATTTAAGCAAACTTTAGTCCGAGCTTGTACTGTTGGCTATATCTCGTTAGAAAAAAAACATGATGGCCAAGTGGCCATAAAACTATTGGATAGTGGCCTGCTGTTCCTCTCAGAAATAGAAAGTAAACATGGCTTCGAATCGTATATATCTTATTTAAAAAAGAGTCAGATATCAGATGTTCTATTTTTGTCTTCAGAATTAAGGTGTGAAATCAATGAACATTAATCGAGTTGAGTTATGTATAGTACCTTTTGATATCGCGGACTCTAACACTTATGGTTTTGATTATGAATTTGATGATGGGTTAAATATAATAACTGGAGATAATTCAAGTGGTAAATCTACAATATTATCTTGTATTTATTATTGTTTGGGCCTTGAACAGTTAATTGGAAGTAAGGGTTCTAAAACATTATCCCCAGCATTAAAAGACTATTTCAAATATGACAAAAGAGATGTAAAAGTTAAAGTTTCATATTGCAAATTATATATAACTTCAGAAAATGGTAATAGCTACATCCTAAAAAGGTGGATTAAGACAGAAGACCCAAGCGATACAATATTTAATGAGATTGAAATATTTGCAGATTCTGTGCATTTTTCGAAATATGTACATTCTCCAAGAGACCATGAGGAACATGGCTTTTATAGATGGCTCGCCGATATTAATAAACTGGATGTAATTAATGTAGAAAAAGGAGTCCGAGGGGGTGAGAAGCCTCTTTATATGCAGAATATTTTTGCTCTTTCTTTTGTGGAACAAACTAAAGGCTGGGCAGATTTTTTCTCAATGATGCCTCCGTTCGGAATAAAAGACATTAAAAAGAAAGTTATAGAGTATGCATTGGGATTATGCTCACTTGAAAACTCGATAAAATTGGATGAAATAAAATTAGAAAAAGAAAGGTTAAAAGAAGTATGGGCTAGAGAGGTAAGTTACATTTCTTTCCAGGCCAATAGTATTCAAGCTTCAATTTCTACAGTAAAGAAAGAAACTCCAGTTCCCAAAAGAAATATTGATAGCATTTATGCTGCTTTACTTTGGACTGGTGGTGAGATTCTCCCGCTAAAAAAAGCAATTTCAAAAATTGAAGTTGAAATTGAAGAGTATTCTAATAAAATTGATTGCGTTAAAGGTGATTTTATTACTGCTTCTGGCTTGATCACTGAGCGTAATAAAACTCTCAAGTCAATATTAGGCTATAAAGAAGACCTGAAGGAGACAGAGATACATCTTTTTACTGAAGTTGAAAAAGTAAAAACTTATGAAAATACAATTCAACAAATTACATTTGACCTTAATGACTTTACTGATATTAAAAAGATAACAGTAAATCGTGATTGGCGTAAAGTTGCTACAGAAAACTGTCCTCTTTGTGAACAAGGTTTAGCAAGTATCAATGATTGTCACATTTCAACACCAAGTATCGATCAAAGCACAATGTTTTTAAAGTCACAACTTGTTACTTATAAGTCTTATTTGACAGCGTCACAAACAGTGATCGAAAAATACAAATCAGCTATTAATTTTTACAATCGAAAAATAGAAGTTAAACGAGTCGAACTAAATAGTCTTTATCAGGACTTAGATGGGCCTAGCATTAGCTCTCTCCGAGGGTTTATGCAAAAAATAGCAGAGCTTAACCTTAGGCTAAATGAACTAAATTCTTTTGATGTTCAATTTAATGGTGCTAAAGAAAAATTAACCTTAGTTAGTCATGATTATTTCGAACAAGTAAAACTGGAAAAGGATTTGAATGATGAGATTGACGTGGACCAGGTAAAGGTTTCTAACTTCGAAACTAAATTTATTGGTTACTTGAATAGTTTTGGCTATAAAAGTAATGGTACAAAGAATATTAAAATAACTAAAAATGCTAACAGTAATTATATGCCTATTGTTCAATATGGTTCAGAAGCGCAAAGCATCCGGTATGTATCGTCTGCAAGTGACTTCGTTAGATCCCTATGGTCATACTATTTTTCACTACTTGTTAATTCAGAAAGGCATCCAGGTTTCTTAGTGTTAGACGAGCCTGGACAGCATCAAATGCGTTTGAGTAGCTTACAAGAACTACTCAAGTGCTCTGTTGCAAGTGGCAAGCAAGTAATATTAGCTATCTCACAGGACCGAAAATACAATACGGAAGATGAAAAGGTTAATGTGAATCAGCTTCTAAATCAGTTAAAGGGAGTACAATTAAAGCATCACCATATTACGGATGGAAATGGTTGTGTTATCCCATACCAAGGTGCTCAGCCTGAAGTAAAATAGGTATTTCTTACCGTACATAGCGATTAAGGAATGGATTGGTGAAGTAACGATGCTACTCAAGTTACTGCCGAATGAAAAGGCTAAACTGTTGGTTTTTGCTCCTTCGTCGCCTATTTTAATCAACTGTTTATTGCCTCTTAATGTGGCGTTAGCTGTTTCAGGGAAGTGTGATGCCAGAATATAATTATTCACAATTAGAATATGAAAATGACTTTCATGTTAACAATAGACGTGAAAAAGCTCTTGAGCATGCATTAGATATTCGTAAGTTTGAGATAGAACTTTATTGGAAAAGAGCTACATATTTCTGGACTTTTATAGGTGCTATTTTTGCCGGTTTTATTGCAATACAAGCCACTTCAATTGATGAAAAACAGGACCTGTCGGTTATTCTCTCTTGCTTAGGTGTTGTCTTTTCTTTTGCTTGG
>Ga0316198_10001612_pt1 | contig 13336 bp, 8 predicted proteins | sample OudBieAanoxic_MG_FD_204935 | JGI IMG/M metagenome (GOLD analysis project Ga0316198, IMG submission 204935) | Coastal sediment microbial communities from Oude Bieten Haven, Netherlands - site A anoxic | ecosystem: Environmental > Aquatic > Marine > Coastal > Sediment | place: Netherlands...
ATCATCGGTGCCAGGGCGAGAGTTTACGGAACGCTCGGTACCAGACCTTCGGACCCCGAGTACTTTACCCTTTGACCGAAAACCTGCTTTGTCCTTCCTATGCACCCCAGCCGCCGCGTCGTGGCGCTGCCGTCCGTACCCGGGGCATGGTTGACAAGCAGGGCAGGCTGTGGATCGCCGACTTCCTGTCGGGACGGATCCACGTGATCGAAGACTCGGCGATGCGCTGACGGGCTGACAGCCCTGGAGGCGCTCTGGATAGGTGACCGCTTCGATCCAGAATCCAGCCACCCGATCGAATTGCACTTAGCCCAACGTCGTTTCGTTGGAGGTCGCCATGGGTACGTGGCGCGGGTGGTTTCTTGCTCGCTGTGTTCGTCGTTCGCTCCCCCGCCGCCCTCGCGCGGTCGGACACCGAGCCGTTGCTTATGAAAAGGAGATTCCAGGAATGCGAACACGACCGGTCGGCATGGTCACGGTGGCGGCACTGCTTCTCATGACGGCCACGGTTGGGTGCGACAGGAACACCGAGACAACTGCATGGAACTCCGCTCGCGATGCTGACACGATCCCCGCCTATGAGGAGTATCTATCGGCGAATCCGGACCGGGAGCACGCTGCCAACGCGCGTGAACAAATAGCAAAGCTCCGCGAAGAGGAGAACTGGCGAATCGCCACGAACGAGAACTCGATCGTGGCGATGCACTCATTTCTGCAGGATTACCCAAGCAGCCTCAACGCCGGGGAGGCCCGACTCCGCATGTTCAATCTGGCGATCGGCGAATCGTACAATGGACTAGGCCCCAGTGCGACAAGCCTCGAGCAGGTCCAGCGCGTCGCATCGACAGGCATCTGTCCTTCAGACATGACAGAGGATCAGCGTCAGTCCCTGCTGCTCGTCCTCGCTCATGCAGTTCGAAGAATCCCCGCAGAGGAGCTTGCGTCATTTCCGGAGATCAAACCGGATCCCGCCGGGGATCCCATCGTGGTTCTTGCGCCCGAAAGGTCGGACAGCGATTCAGGCAACGACGATGTGTCATTCTCGATCGGAGGTTCTGACACTTTGGTGGATGTGCGCAACGTTGGCGGATTGATCTCGCCGGCGTCCGGGAGTATCGTAGATTCATTCATGGCGACCAAAGGCGACTCCGTGGTCGGCGATCCTGAAGGGAGCACTCGGAACGTGCGCAGCTACCTGACGGTCAGGACGCACATGCTCCAGGGCCACTCGGTCTATGTCTTGTACACGGAACTGCCGCGAGAAGCGGTTCCCTATGGCTTGGGCAGTGGCGGCAGCTTCGTCGGGCAGCCTAGTGCGGTCGTGCCGAACGGGGAAGGCAGTATCCTCCGCTTCCGAGGCTCGGTGCGCGACTTCTATCCGGGTTGGACCATCGAGAGTAGCGGCGAAGAGCCCTTGAGCTTTGTTCTCTTGAAGGAGAGTGGCCTCACCTACCTCCTCGGGCGTGGGGTTGTCGTTGATCCGGATGGGAGACGACACGAGTTCACGGCTCTAGCCGCGCCTCGCTGCGGAAGCCCGGGGCCGAATTCGGACTCCGGAAAACCCGGGGGGATTCAGGGATCATCGTAGGTTGTCGCACGAGGGGTCGATTCGAGAGCCGTATCGCATGCAAGGGGGTGGACATGCTCGGGATTCGGGTGGCCGTGCAACGTAGCGCGATGGTTCTCTTGGTCTTGACGGCTTTCGTTTCCGTGGCGCTCACGGCGGAGCGGCCGGCAAGCAGTTGGGGTGGCGAGGGAGACGAGTTCGTCTTTCTTGCGCAAACCGAAAACGGTGAGTTCTACGGCGTCGGCTGGACGACGAGTTACGGGACTCAGACGAGAAACGCGCTCATGCTCAAGGTGAACCGGACTCTGGATGGCGTGGAATGGGGGCGCGTGTGGTCGTGGATCGATGGAACCGTGGACTTCGAGGGTCCCGCAATCGCATCGAACGGCGATCTCGTATTCGGCGGCTGCACGAACTACAACCCCACGAACGAATCCTGTAATGGCGACGTGTTCTTGCTCAAGTATGACGGCACGGGGACGTTTCAATGGGCAAAGACCTGGTCGAGTGAAGACGGAACAGCGGTCGATGACGCGGATGCCGTCGCTATCGACGCGTCGGGCAATATCTACGTAACGGGCGGGACGACGGTCAGTGGCGTCACGGAGACATTGCTACTCAAGTGGTCTCCGAGTGGCGATCTCATATGGGACCGAAAATGGAAGAGAAGCGAAGGATTCGCGGACAGTGCCAACGCGATCGGGCTCGATGCCCTCGGCAACGTCTACCTGGGGGGCAACACCCAGAACCTGTCAGGAAGGGTGGAAGCCCTGGTCATGAAATACGACCCGGACGGGAACCTGCTATGGGCGAAGTCCTGGTCGAATCTGCCGATCGGTACAATCAACAACGATGCATTCGCAATGTTGGTGAGCGCCGCCGGCGACGTCCTTCTGGCGGGCGTGGACGATAACAGCGGCGTGAGGCGGCAATTCCTCACGCGGGTTGACTCGAACGGCTCGGTCGTCGGTTCCATAGTCTGGGAGCACGGCGGAGGCCTGGATTCCGATGGCGGAGTCGTTTCCGCAGACGCTGCCGGGACTGCTGCCTATGTGGGAGGCGTTCTGTCAGACCCCGACAATATCGAGCCGACCGAGGGTTTGATTCTCGCGTACGACTCTGCCGGTGGATTGTTGGCCTCCAAGCGGTGGACGGACCCGGTAGGAGCTCAGTTCGCGACCTTCTTGCCGATCGGTTCGAAGCGCCTCCTCGTCTCTGGTTACACCGTCCAGACGGAAGGTCCCCTTCTGAACACCGGGGGAAGTTCCTCGCCCGGAGTCCCCACCCAGACTGATCTGTCGGGGTCGGGCGGGAGCGCACCGGGGACGGTCAGCACGACGAGCGGAGTGGAAACCGTGCCGGTCGGCTGCGCTCAGCCTCCCTGCGGCGGCGCCGACGTGATGTTTCATGAGTTGACACGCGTCTGCCTCGGTCTGGATCCGGGGTTGTCCGTGAATCCGGATCTGTGTAGCGGCGGCGCGTCCGCACCCGCCACGGATGTCATTCGAGGCGATCTAGAATCCCTGAGGATCGATCAGGGCCAGGTGGATCTGGGTGACACCCGGTGCGTCGCAAGTGGTGTCCCATGGGATCGAGTGTCCGATCTGTCGCCGGTTCCCGTCGCAGGCACCGGGACGTTCTATCTCGCAAAGGCTTCAACCGATCCTGACTTCGGAAACGCGTCGACGCCGCGAACTCGGTGGAACGACGTGGATCCGTGTCCGTAGGTACCGCCCGTCACCAAACCTCGGTCCGAGTCGTCCGTTTCGGGGCTAGCCGTCTTCGGGGACGTCGATCTGCCCGGAGTATCGATTGCTCTCGCCAGTCGCGCGTCCCGTTTTGAGAACCAGCAAATTCGCGGCTGAAGGTGAGTAGACGTCTCCGATGTTCAATGATGATTCGCTCCAGCGCTACACGGTGAACTCCCAGGCTGTTTTGTCGCCGTGAGACGGCCGCGCCCGGGACTCGTCAATTCCGGTTCACGCTCGAGCGAGATGTATTGCCGCGCAGGTCCGCGACAGTTCCGGCGTCAATGCCGATCTCTGAGACTTCGGCGATTGCGGGCCCGGCGGCGACAACCAGGAGTGCCGCGAGAAACAGGACTTTTCCGAGTTCGGGGGTACGACAGGTACGATCATCGGTGCCAGGGCGAGAGTTTACGGAACGCTCGGTACCAGACCTTCGGACCCCGAGTACTTTACCCTTTGACCGAAAACCTGCTTTGTCCTACTTATGCGCATTCGTAGACGCCGTCGTCGGCCAGCTCCTCGAGCTTCAGGTTCTCCAGGTTGAAGATGCCGTTGGCGTTCGCCGTCGACGATCTCGCGACCGACGCGACCGGATTTTTCCCGAGGGCTTGTGAAAAGTAGTCCCGCCGAGCGTCAACCCTCCACCCTCTTGCGACGTTGATCACACCTCGAGAAAGGAGATCTCATGAGACGTGGATGCATCTTGCTGGCATTGATCCTGTTCGGTTTCGCTGCGGCGGAACCGGCCCTCGCCTGCTGGCCGTACGTCACCGGGCGGGCCGAGAAAAATGGCGTTCCGGCGGCCAACATGATGGCCACCATCTACCGTGCCCCGGATGGCATGTTCTGCGACGAAGGGTCCTACGTTGACTACACCGACGCCAACGGCGAGTTCTCCATCTGCGTTCACTGCGCGGGCAACGTTACAATCACGATCGAGGACGAATCACGAACCCTCAACGTCAACGGCTACACCGATTTCGGCGTGTGGCAAGTGGAGGGAACTCCGGGAGACAACGATCGCGACGGCTTGGCCGACGCCCTCGAGGAACAACTCCTCGCCACCTACGCCCCACAGTTGAGACTGCATTCCGACGACTGGACCCGTCCGGCAAGTGTCCCCTGGCATCTTCAGCGCAGTTACATGCGCTATACGCATGCGGGCTGCTCGGACTGCGAGATCATCCCTCGTGGGCAGGTGACCACGTCCAATATCACCGAACGATGCCACCAGAACAAGAGTGGCTGGCCCTGGTGCAACCACGAAGGAGCGTGCAACCACTCGGACAGCTATGTCTCCTCCCAGCACAACGTCGGCTTCTTTCTTCAGCAACACAACGCGGACCATTCGGGCTCGGGAAATCATGGCGACTGGGTCGTCTACGGGCACGTCTATCCCAACCACGTTGACGGTGTGACGATCCAGTACTGGTTCTTCTACCCGTACAATGACTCGTTCTCGGGATTCAACCACGAGGGCGACTGGGAGTTCATCGCCGTCCTGCTGAACGCCGACGGCTCGGTGCACAACCTCCCGTACTCTCAGCACGAAGGAAAACACGACTACATGCCGAATGAGGTTCAGTGGGTCGATGGCACCCACCCGGTCGTGTATGTCGCCAAGGGGTCGCACGCCAACTACGCGGCGACCAACGGCGAGGACTGCATCGGTGGGCCGTTTTACGACAACTGCGACAACGGGGGAACCTGGTGGAACACCGGTGACAACCAGGCTTTCGGCGGAGTCAACTGGGTAGGCGAGAAGACGCGCAACTTCAACGACTCGAACTGGCTACGCTACAGCGGCCGCTGGGGCGAGATCGGCACCAGCGACATCACATCCGGGCCCTTCGGGCCAGCGTACCAGTCGAACTGGACCGTCTGGGGCTCGTACGAAAAGTGCGACAACGGCGCTGACGACGATATCGACGGCGCGATCGACGAGCTGGAATGCGTGGAGCCGCCGGACTTCCGGATCAACGAGATCAACCCGGCGGCGGGTCCGGACGGTGACGCCTTGGATACGGTGGTATCCACGAACGGCTCCATCCCGACCCGGTTGACGCTCGCAAACACGGGCAGCGGCTACAACGGACCGATCGAGGTCGATCTGAGGCTGTCCGACGACACGACGATCGACGAGAGCGACCTTCCGCTCACCGGCTGCTGCACCTTCTCGGGGATGTGGGGAAACTCGACGATCGGTCCGCTACCGACCTGGGATCTGCCACTCCCCGCGTCGGTCGTGGCCGGCGACTACTGGGTGACCGCGGTCGTCGATCCCGACAACACCATCAACGAGGGGTTCGACGGCGAGGCGGACAACGATGGCGTCAGCGCCAGGAAGGTGCGGGTGATCGACGACGCGATCCTCCTGGACAACTTCGACGATGGCGTGGCGGACGGATTCTCCCCGCAGCTCGGCACCTGGTCGGTCTCGGGTGGTAGCTACGAAGGAACGGCGCCATCCTACGACCACAACGACTCCACCTCGGTCGTGAACATCGCGACCGGAAGCGTAACGATGGAGTTCGACGCCAAGGTGACCGGCGGAAGCGGCAACTTCTACCCGTACTTTGGCGCCATGCTTCGGTTTGTCGACGAGTTCCACACCCTGCGTGTCGACGTGTACCATTCCGAAACCGATCGTGTGCGTCTGATCGGCTGGAACGGCGGCGGGATGTCGGACTACATCCGCTTCGCGGAAGTCAATCTCGGTACCAACCTCGCCAGTGGTTGGCACAACTTCCGCATCGAGGACACGGGCTGCGATGTCTCGGTGTACATCGACGGCAACCTCGTGCTCCAGTCCCCTTACTCGATCACCGTACCGTCGGGTAACCGTGGTTTCTTCGTCAACTACGAGGATCAGGTGAAGTTCGACAACCTGGTGATCACGGCGCTCGACAGCGACGGGGACAACGACGGGTACGACTACTGCGATGACTGCAGCGACAGTAACCCGAACGTGAGCCCGGGTGATCCCGAACGGTGCGACACGCCCTACGATGACGACTGCGACGGACTCGTCAACGAAGGTTGCGGCGGAGGATCGCCCATATTCAGGAAGCCAGACATCCAGCAACAAACCCCCGGCCTGCCGTAAGGCTCGCCGGAAAGTGCCCGCCCCGGATCGATTCATCGGTCCGGGGCGGCGTCTCCATCGTTCTGCGGGTCGGTTGCGATGGACGAGGAGAGGTCGACCGAATGCAGCGTCAAGCAGCAGCAGGCTTCCGCCTCGGGCTGATTCTCCTGGTGGGATGGGCCCTGGTGCCGTTCGTCGCGATGTCGGCGGGACCGGATCGATTCGATTCTGCCATGGGGCGAGGTCTCGAGGGGCTGGCCGGCTCGTTCGACGGTGAACGGTTCGCCGACCCCTACCTGAACTTCGTCTACGAAAAAGAGCAACTGCCCGTCGTGAACGGACACCGCGTCACCTACAGGATCCTCGACGCCTACTTCATGGTGCTGATGCTCGAGGAAGCGGGCGTTGCTCCCGGTCCGGCTTCGTTGCTGTACAAACGCGCCGGAGAGGTGACCGATACGCTCGCGCCGATCTGGAAAAACAGCGGGATCTACAATCTGGCCGAACGGCCTCATCCCGGCGGCGTCGCCCTCGATACCTACGCCATTCTGGCCTTCCTCAAACGCGATCGAGCGATGGCGGAGGTCGTGAAGGCAGCTCTCCACCGCGATCGCTGGCTTCCAGCCGACTACTATCGAGAACCGGAATCGTACCGGCATCCGGCGGACGAATCGTGGGCCCTGCGAGCCATACTGCACACCGAACTCGATTCCGAAGTTTGCGATCGAATCGCCCGGCGGCTGGTAGCGGAGACTCGAGCCCTTCTGGACGAGGCGAGTGATCCAGTCGCCCGTGTGATCCTGGTGTTTCACATGCTCGAGATGCTACGGGAGCTACCCGGTGAGACGTCCACCGCAACCGGAGCATTCCTGGAAGAAGCGGTCCAACTGATCGGTCTTCCTGGCGATCAACTCGATACTCTGACGACCGCCAACCTGCTGGCCACCGCGGCGCAGGAAGACGCGATTCCGATCGATTCGTTGCACCCTCTGACCGAACGTTTACTGAATGCGCAGCGGAGCACCGGCCTCTGGCACGTCGAGTCCGACGATGACTCGGAGGATGGATCGGTGTTCACGACGCTTCGTTGCGTGCTGGCGCTGAAGCAGTACGTTGATCGGCTCGATCGCCAGGGCAGGGCAGCGGCCCGCACGCGCCTCGTCAGCGGATCGCGATAGGCCGTCCAGGAGAGCCGGTCGCGCCCTTGAACGGCACCGGCGTGAAGAGGTTTTCCTCCTCGCTCGCCGGTCAGTTGCGGAATCCGTATTCCAGCACCCAGTAGCTCGGCCCCAACTCCGTCAGCGGTTCGCGCATCTTGGCCAGCTCTTGCTCGGGACCGTGGATCTGGAGGTCGGTGAGCTCGGCCTTGCCCGTGCCCAGCATCTCCTGGAGCAGCGGTCCGACGTTCTCGAGATGAGCCAGGGCGCCTGCCGCGTCGGTGTAACCCTCACGGCAATGAACCCGGCTGCCGCAGATCGAGAACCCGTAATAGAGGCAGGCCGCCTCCGAGCGGGTCAATCCCACCAACCGCTCGAGGTAGCCGCGAACGTCGTCCATCTCGCCATCCTTCACCTCGAAGTAGGGCTGGATGGTCACGCATCGGTCGTCAGTCGCCATCGTCGTCTCCTCCGTGACGAGATCGTCTCGTCGCCCCATGATAATCGTTCGACGGGCTATCATGGATGGTGCATTTGGCGGCACCGGAAAGAAGGGGAGGAAGGTCGATGGCCAAGGCCATTCACATGATGGTACGCGTGCTGGACGAGCAGCGGTCGCTCCGTTTCTACAAAGAGGTGTTCGGTCTCGACATCGCCGATCGCTTCGACTTCGACGGATTCTCGCTGATCTACCTGCGCAACGCGGAGAGCGACTTCGAGCTGGAATTGACGGTCAACCGCGGCACGACCGAACCGTACGATCTCGGCAACGGATACGGGCACCTGGCGTTCGTCGTCGACGATCTCGCCACCGAGCGCGAGCGCATTGCGGCGCTGGGTCACGAGATCGGCGAGGTCAAGGAACTCCATCGGGACGGTGTCATGCTCGCGCGATACTGCTTCCTTGCCGACCCCGACGGCTACAAGATCGAGATCCTCGAACGACACGGTCGCTACCGCTGATCCGCACCAGACCCGGAGCGGTAGCCGTCCGGCCACCGCCAAAATCTGAATCGTTGTCGTTTCGGCCAGTTGTCGTAACATGACACACTGTGGTTCGTCCCCCCGCACGGGAAACCACCAAATCTCGAGGAGATCGTGTTCAAGCCAAACCTGCGCCCGCCCGTCCACTTTTCCGCCCTCTTCTTCGTCATCGTTGCGGTCACCGCTGCGGCACCGGGCCTCGCCCAGCAATCCGTCAGCGCGACCACCACGGAACCGCGGATCGTCGACGACAAGCTGCGGGAGGGCGAGCACATCGAGAGCCGTCTCGAGTGGTTCTACGAGTCGCGAAGGGCCGGCACGAGCAGCGACACGGAGATGGCCCGTCTGCGTGCCGAAGGCGTCGTGGCCACGCGGAACGCCCTGAAGCTCCAGCGTCTCCTGCGCGACAATGGCAGCCTGTTTCAGAACAATTTCTGGGTGTCGAAAGGACCTTCACCCTCGAACTTCGGTGGCTGGACATTCGGTCCGGTCGCGGGGCGTGTGTCGTCCCTCGACGTCGATTGGGCCAGTGGCGCACTGTACCTCGGAACGGCCTCGGGGGGTCTGTGGAAGTCTACGAACGACGGACTGTCCTGGACGCCGCTCTTTGACTCGGCGGGAACGATGACCATCGGCACGGTCGAGATCGACCCCAACGACCCGAACGTCATCTGGGTCGGCACCGGCGAAAACAACCAGGGGTGCGAGAGCTACTTCGGCATAGGTCTGCTGCGCAGCGCGGACGGCGGGCAAACCTGGGAAACCCGGAACGGATCGGGTTCCCAATCCCTCGAGTCTCTCTCGAGCTTTGCCAACGTCGTCGTCGATCCCCGCGACTCGAATTACCTCGTCACGGGCGGTCGCATCCGTGGTTGTGAGAATGGAAGCGAGTCGGACGGAGGACTGTACACCTCGAGCGATGCCGGTGCGACCTGGACCCAGCGCCTGTTCGTGAGGGTCTACGAGATCGCGCAGGATCCGACGGTACTCGACACGATGTGGGCTGCGACCGCCGACGGGGTCTACAAGTCGATCGACAAGGGGCAGAACTGGACCCTCCAGACCTCATCAGGTCTTCCGAACGGGTCGACCGAGCGGACGGAACTCGCGATCTCACCCAGCGATTCGAACACGGTGTATGCGTTGTTCCAGTCACCGAGGTCGCTGTGGCGAACCACCGACGGCGGTGTCAGCTGGGAGCAGCGTTCGACTGATACGAACGCATGCGACGGGCAGTGTTCCTACAACATGGTCCTGCGCGTACACCCGACCGACCCCGACATCGTCGTTCGGGGGACGATCCGTATCTGGCGGTCGACGGACGGTGGCCTGACCTGGGTCGATCAGAGCAACGGGTGGGGCGCATCGCAGAAGGTTCACCAGGACATGCACGTGCTGGTGATGGATCCCGGTAACCCCGACGCGTATTACGCCGGTGGCGATGGTGGCCTGTGGAAAACCGAGAACAACGGGTCCTCGTTCGTCAACAAGAACGGGAACCTGAACATCACCCAGTTCTACGCGATCGGTGTCAAGGAGGACGACACGGAGACCATCTGCGGCGGTTCGCAGGACAACAGTTCGCTGGCTCGGACGACGACCGACACGTGGAACCTCCAGACCGTGACCGGCGACGGATTCGTCTGCCACTTCGACTCGCTCGATCCAAACTATGCCTACATCACCTCCTATCCTTACGGCGGCAACCCCAGCGTCTACCGTTCGACCTCCGGGGTGTTCGGTTCCTTCTCGCGAATCACCGGCGACGGCAGCGGGATCGAAAGCGGAGACTCGATCAACTGGGTCACGCCGTACCTCCTCGACCCGCGCTCTCCATCGACTCTCTACCTGGGGACGAGCCGCGTGTGGCGGTCTGACGATCACGGAACGAGCTGGACTCACGTCGGCCCGCAAAGCCTCACCGGCAACTCGGGCTCACTCAAGGCGCTCGAGATCAACCGCAGCTACCCCGACTATCTCTACACCGGAAGCCTGAGCGGAAAGTTGTGGCGCACGATCGACGGCGGGTCGACCTGGGAGGATCTCAGCGCCGGGCTTCCCGGGCGCAGCATCAACGACATCGCAGCTGACCCGACGAACCCGGACCGGGGGTTCGCGGTCGTCGGCGGGTTCGGTACCGCGCACCTGTGGGAATGGAATCAGGGCGCCGGCTGGGTCGAACGCGGCACCGATCTACCGAACGTCCCGGCCAACTCCGTGCTCATGCTCACGGCCACCGATATTCTCGTCGGCACGGATACGGGAACCTTCCGCAGTATCGACGGCGGCCAGACGTTCGCGCCGTACATGGACGGCCTGCCCGAGGGTACCGTCGTCACCGACCTCAAGTACAACCAGGCGCAGAGCGTGGTCACGGCGGGAACCTACGGACGCGGTGCCTGGCAGGCATCGGTCGACTCGTTCGGGCCGATCATGATCTACGACTCCGTCGAGCTTCCGATGACCGAGGTCGACGGCGACGGCGACGGTCAACCCGAACCTGGCGAGACGTGGTCGGTGCGACCGGTCCTGCGCAACGCCGGAAACGAGGCCGCGCTCGAAGTGAACGCGCAACTCGCCGCGGCCTCGCCGGGAATCCACTTCGTCGGAGGTGCCTCGCGGTCGTTCGGCGAGATCGCGCCGGGGGCCGCCGCCATGCCGCTGACCGCGTTCGAGTTCTGGATCGACCCGTCCTTCGCGTGCGGTCTGACTGCGACCTTCGACGTCGTCAGCATCACGACCAGCAACCCGGGCGATTCCCACGTCGACCGGCCCGCCGCGTTCGAGGTTCTGGTGCAGGGCGGGACTGGGCCGCCGAATTACACGTCGCTCGTCGACGAGACGTTCGACGGGGCCACGCCGGACTGGTCCCACCGCGTCGGGACCTTCGTTTGCCAGGGCACCAACTACGTCGACGAGTGGAATCTCGCCTCGAAAGATGCAGAACACGGAACCAGTTACCTCGCCGGCCAAGGGGGCAACAAGAACTACGGCGCCTCGAATTTCGCCTGGCTTCACCATGGCGGGCGAGACTCGCAGGACGGGCCGGGCGTTTCGATCCCTCCTTCCGCGCTGGCAGCCTCGCTGACGATCACCCACTGGTACGAGACAGAATTCGGTATCGACGGCGGGCAGGTCGTGCTCGACAGTGTCGACGACGGACAAGATCTTTACTCTCCGCTGGTGCCTGCCGGTGGTTACCCGGGCCTCCCCCTGGAATACGGCGGATGCAACGCCCTGGAAGGAAGCGATGTCTTTCAGGGTGACTCAGGGGGCTGGATCACCAGCACCTTCGACCTCTCTGCACACATCGGTCGCACCGTCTGGCCCGCGTTCGTCTTCGGTTCCGACAACGACAAGCGCGGCAACGGAGAGGGCTGGTATATCGACCGGGTCACGATCGAGATCGAGGAGATCGGCGATCCGGTCTGCCAGATCACCCGCAGGCCGGGGCAGATTCCCGCTACGGTACGGTTCGAGGCTCTCATCGGCGGCGATATCGAGGCGAGCTGGGGCGAGGCCTGCAACATCGGTGAAGTCCCGGGCCAGACCTACTCCGTCCAGGCGGGCGACCTGGCGACGCTGAACTCCGCCTCGACCTACACCCATGCGCCGATCGGGGCTGACTGCGGTCGCAGTTCACCAGCGACCTTCACACCCGGCGCCGTCGACGAGTACTACCTGGTCGTTCCGGTGTTCGATGGCCACGAGGGAGATGCCGGACGGGATTCCAGCGGCATCGAGCGGCCGCAGCCCAGTGTCGTTTGTGGCGAGCGACGGGTCGAGGTCTGCCCGTAGGTCACCGCCGCTATCGATATCGCCCGCCGGAACGCATGCGAAGGCCCGCGACGTCATCCCCGACATCTGGTCCACGAGTATGCAGGACTTACTCTCGAGAGGACGCTAGGACTTGGCCCGCTCCGGAGCGATCTGGTGCAGCATCAGGCCGTTGCCTTCACTGTCCTTGATGATCGCCATCTTACAGACCTTGTTGTCGCGGACGTCCATGAGGATCTCGACGCCGGCCTGCTTCAGCCGGGCCACCTCGGCCTCGATGTCGTCGGTCTCGAGTGCCAGGTACGGCGGAGTTCCTTCGGGGGAGAACGTGTCCAGCCCGATCGACTTCCCCTCCGGGGTGTCGAACTCGCACCACTTGTCCTCGTACTCCGCGGTCTTATCGAGTCCGAGAACCTCTCCGTAGAATTTCTTGGCGCGCCCCATGTCCTGAACGCGGTGACCGATGAACGCTATCTTCTTGATCATGCCCGTGCCTCCTCTGTGGTCTGGCACGCATTGTCGCAGATTATGGGCCTTCGGGAAAACCCCGACTCTCCTGACTACGGGCACTCCGCAACGTTGCGATCCGCCGGCGTGCTGTCCATGGCGACGGCCTCCCCGCACAGGCTCTGCACACGCACGAGGTAGGCGAAGACGGCACCTGGCGCCGGGGTGTCCGGCGCCGTGGCGGTCGTGTCCGCGCCGTCGTCGCCCTCGGCGCCGGCGATCAGGTCGGCAACCCCATCGCCGTTCATGTCGCCGGAGGCGGCAATGGACCGACCGAGATAGGCGTTCGCGGTCGCCGCCGGATCCACGATCGATCGCAGGAAACTGCCGTCGGCCCCGCTGAACACGCTGACCGAGCCTGCGCCCCCACGGTTGGCGATATTGTCGGCCAACGCCCCGGCGATGAAATCCGGGATGCCGTCGAAGTCCACGTCTCCGAGCGCCGAGACCGAGATGCCGAGTTGATCGTTGGAGCGCCCGTGCGGGTCGCCGACCTTGTACAGGAACGCAC
>Ga0316198_10001613_pt1 | contig 13335 bp, 6 predicted proteins | sample OudBieAanoxic_MG_FD_204935 | JGI IMG/M metagenome (GOLD analysis project Ga0316198, IMG submission 204935) | Coastal sediment microbial communities from Oude Bieten Haven, Netherlands - site A anoxic | ecosystem: Environmental > Aquatic > Marine > Coastal > Sediment | place: Netherlands...
TATTTTCCGCTTCGTATTTCGAATAAAGTTTTCCATTCCGGTACATCCTGATTTCATTTCCTTCATAAACAATGGCCATTTGAATCATTTGACCCAGGCTTTCTTCGGTTTCAGGAACCAGATCACTCATATCCTGGTTGGTGCGTTTGAAATGGTCACTCCCGGGAATCCATTTGCCGGTTTCAATTTCTCCAAATACAATTCCATCGAATTGGCTGCCATGCTGGATAGTCAGGATAGAGCCATGGTCAACGTTAATATCATACAGTGTGACCCATGAAACAAGAGTTTTATCTGACAACTCCGACTCCTGGAATTGACATGAATAAAACAATATCAAGAAAAGACCGAAAATGAATGAATTTCTCATAATTAATTTGAGCATTTCAGTTAATAATTATTCCCAAGGTATATATGATTCAAATATTTTCAAGTTACTTGTTGTGAACCAGGTATTCAAACCAGTCGACATCAATATAACCTGATTCAGATACCGTATTATAAGTAAAGATCCCTACCATATTTCCTCTGAAATTACCCGATTCAATATCATATGTTTTCTTCAACTTTTTGAATGATTTACCATCATAACTATAATACCAGTTAACCCTATTATCCATTTTTACTCTGGTCCTTAAATAAAGCGTATCACTGTCTGCTTCCATCTTATCGATTTTAGAAGTTTTACCATTCATTTCATAAACCAACCTTTTCTTTCCGCTATTCATTGCAATGCCGAATTTGGCATAGCTAGTACCCCCAGTAAAATGAGATAATCCCGCTTGTTGTCCGTCTGTCATTCCGGTAGTTAAAATCTTTATGGTTACAAATGTGCTGTCGCTTTTAAAATGTCTTTGATTTATGGTATTCGGAGCCTTGAAAAAGTTGCTGGCTTTGCCGGCATACATCCTTAAAAATCCCGGATGTTCGGAAAGTGTCCATTTACTTTTGTCTGGTTGATGATTCCACTGCCATACAGGATTCAAATCGGCCGTATCAAATTCATCACTTATAAATGGGTAAACCATTGGAAAGCTATCTATTGGCTTGGGAAGTTCCCATTTCATATATCCCTTTCCATTTCTGACATCAGCGCCAAACACAGGCCAATCATCTATCAAGGTAACAGGTATCAGGTGAGGTACTCTATACTTGTCAATATTGATCCGGTTAAATTGTCCAATCCAGAACCATCGATCATCGGGTGTATTTACTAAACCTCCCTGGCCGGGAAATTCCTGGTTTATGCCTTCACAACCATCTTCTCCAATTTTGTAGATCTCGTATTTTCCGGGATCACCCGGACTACCCGGTTTTCCATCACTTTTCAAGCCATATATGTGTTTAGAGCGCATTACATATGTCCCACAACCCTGGCCATCAGGAAGAAATTCAATATGTATCAGGTAATAAAAACCATTTCTTTTGTAGATCTTATTACCTTCAGTCGATTGAAAAGGCGAATAAAGTGTTCCCCCCATAGGGTATTTATATTCAATATCTTCTTCATTCATATGATCTACATCTGCATCCAGTAACTGCCTGCCATCCGGTGTCATTTCAAACAGATAACCATACCACACGTCTCCCGGCCTGCTGGCAGCCAGATAAGCTTTTCCATCCTCATCCCAAAACGGACAAGGATCAGTCCAGTAGAGTGTTCGCAATGGTCGACCTTTTTTATCTTTAATCTGATGGATTTCCCATTTTTCTGATGGATGTTTTGTGGTAGCCATATAAAAACCATCCGTATAAAAATTTACAAAGACCCAGAATTTATTCTCGTGATATCTAAGTGAGGGGGCGAAAGCTCCCTCTCCATATCTTTCCATTTGATCCCACCTGAAAGCGTCATTTACCTTTGTTAGATCTGAAAATACACTTCCGGAATACTCCCAATTCACAAGATCTTTGGAATGTAATATGGTAACTCCAGGGGAAGATTCGAAGGTAGAAACGGCCATATAATAGTCTTCGCCAACACGTATTGGATCCGGATCACTATAATCGCCTGCTATTATGGGATTTCGAAACATATCATTTCCCTGATCTCCCCATTTACCTGTTTCCTGTGCATGAACCTGGGAGGATAGTAGAAAGAATGATAATAGCATTATCTTCATGCTGAGTATTTTATCTGGTAAGTATATTATAAGATTCAGATTCATTTCATACAGTGGCTTTTGATGTTTTTACTATAATCTAACTCTACCGTAAATTATCATTTTATATTTATAGTTAATCAACAGATTCGTATGCACCAAGATCCACCACCCTGTTTATTATTCGCTGTTTAGCATCGAGGTCTGTGGTAATGCCTTTTGGGATAGCATCATTATTACCAGCATCAATACATTTCGAACCTTCCGATAACCGTAATTCTTTATCAGCAAAAAGTGGGTCGAAATCGATATTACCTGTACCATCATAACCACCCTCAACATTGCAATATGTAATATCTGGGATGGAACCGTCATTCGTTATTTGAGGATCAACCGGGGCAACATTTCCCCATAAAATGCTATTGACAAATATAGGATCACTGACTTTATTGCTAATCCCCCCTCCTTTTTCAAAAGCCATATTTTTATAAAATGAACAATTCACTACCACTGATATGCTGGAGTTTACATTATACATCCCGCCACCTGTTAAGTCAGCTGAATTCAGATAAAACACGCAATTGGTTACTTGAGGATTACTCTCGTTATTGTACATTCCGCCTCCATCCTCACCGGCTGAATTCTCAATAAACCTGCAATTTGTAATGATCGTACTGCTGCCGGGTCCGTTCATTACACCACCACCTTCCTGAGCTACTTTATTGTTTCGAAAAGTACAGTTGGATATTATTGGCTTACTATCTCCCCAGTTTCGTATACCGCCTCCATCCGCAAAGGCATTGTTCCCTATAAATAAGCAATTGGCAATAGTTGGACTTCCGTTATGATTGCTCATCCCACCTCCGCCATCATCAGGCCAGGTATCGAAACTGGCATTTCCGGCGGTTATTGTAAAACCATCAAGAACTGTGGTGCTATCTGTATCGTCACCAATAACAACGTGGTAGCTGTTATCAACCATATTATCAAAATCTTTGTCATCTCCATTAAGATCCCCACTAAGTATGGTTTCATTACTGTTCCAATCCCGTTGTTCCCGGTCAGTTTCAGTACCGATGAATCCCCCATAAATACCTATTCCATTCTTCAGATAAAAAGATCTGTGACGATCTTCATTTCCACCTGCTTTTTTTGTTGGCTTATATATACCGGCGGCCACCCATATCTCATCGCCTTTTCCCGCATTATCCAATGCATCCTGCAGATCCTGGTATGCTGTAACCCAGGTTTTTCCATCTCCTTTTGTCGCAGCATTAGAATCAACGTAGATGATTTTTGGTTCGGTTGACATACAGCCGAACATCAACAGGATTGTGGCTGCTAATAACGATATATTTAAACCTGACTTGTATGTCATCATTTTCATATTTTTAAGACAAATATTAATTTATTGCCATATTGATTCCAGTTCATAGACTTCAAGGGCATTAATCTTTATATCATTTATTTCCGATCCCCAATCACCAGAATCAAATCTCATTCCCCTTTTTTCGGGATTTAATTTCCGGGGTAAAATCATGGTAAATCTTCCATGATCCACGAAAACTTCCAGACTCGTTCTGTCCACTATGAATTCATAAAACATAGTCTTGCTGCCTAACTCCGGCAAATATTTAATTGTAAAAGATTCAGCATCATCCACATCAGGATTATAGTAAAAAATATTAGGTTTTAGAGTATAATAAAGAGAATCTTCATCGAACATAATGCTGTAGGCAATGGAATTTATATTCTCAATCTCGCATTTTACATGAAGAAGGTCGGAACTGATGTTTGCCAATCTTTCATTTGCATCTTCGATGCTAAGGTTTTCCCATTTGTATTCCTTTTTGTGTAATTTTTCTATCTCATCCACCGGTTCATTAAACATCCTGATACCATTTGCCGTGGTTCTGAGCGTAAGTTCCGTAGGGAAACTCATAAGGCCATTAAACGGGGGATTGGGTTCCGGGACTTCTACCCATCCAGGAATCTCTACGTAACCTATCTGTATTCGCCGATTATCTTTCTCCGGAACATTATTGAATGTTTGTGCAGCGAAGAATTTACCCTGTAGATAATTGAACATCCCTGATTCCGGAATAAATTCTTTTCCGTCAAAATCACCAATCAAATAATCTCCTGAAACCCCATACATTACCCATTTTTTATTATCAGGATTTCCATCAACCGGTAATTCAAATAATTCAGGGCATTCCCAGAATGTTTCAATATGACTCTGATATTCCCATTCCTTCAAATTATCTGAAGTAAATATTGAATTCCCAATACGTTCAAAAACTATCATCACCCATTTATTCGTGGACTCATGCCAGAAAACTTTCGGATCACGGGCATTGTAAGTGCCTAAAACAGCTGTCCTGTCACCTATAACAGGATTTTTATCATATTCTATATAAGTGCGTCCTCGATCATTTGAATAAGCAATGTTCTGTGTCGGTGCTGTCCCATCCTCGACAACGGAATAAGTAGTATAAAATGCTACAATAACATCATTATCTCCTGCTTTTAATCCCGATATGTTGTTGTAATCAACCACAGAACTCCCGGAATAAATACCTCCGTATTTATGTCGTAACAATACATCTGATAGCTGTTCCCAGTGTATCAGATCGGTACTAACCGCATGCCCCCAGTGAGGTTGCCCCCAGTAATATCCAAAAGGATAGTGCTGGAAATACAGATGAAATTCCCCATCATAATAAACCAATCCATTAGGATCATTAATCCATCCTCTGACCGTCGAAAAATGTAATTGGGGACGGTGCTTCTCCTTATATACATTTTCAAGATAGATTCTTTCATCAGATTGGTAAATCAGATCTAGACCCTTTCTTTTTTCTCCATCTTCAGTTCTTAACAAAGCCTTTTCTCCATGAAACATGCTTACATCGAGAAACACCCAGAAATCCGGTTCTGAATTTGGAAGAAAAATATCAAAAACACGTTTAACTTCATTATCAATAACAAGCTGTAATGTAACCGCATCATCCTCGTTGTATGAGACCGGGAAATTTATATAGTTTTGACTGATTTCCAGGTTAATGGAATTTTGAGACATCCCAATACGATAAATGCAAATTGAAAGTAGTAGAATAAATAGTATTTTTTTCATTTTATTATTTCATTGTTTTTATTCCTTGATATTTATGTTACTCTAAAACAACAACTGTCTGGAACATCCTGGTTGAATCATTAGCACCTGCTGTAGCCGGGAATATTACATTCCCAAGACTTGTTTCAGCCTTAACATACCATTCAAAATCTTCCTGTTGACCAGGAATGGTCGCTCGATATACTCCTCGTGCCACGTGTTTAAAATTGATGGAATTGAATGATGAACTTCCAATTGTTCGATAGAATAATGTTGGATTCTGGACTTCGCCCATTATTAAAGCTTTTATTTTTATAGCTTCTGCAGGCTTAACCACAGTCAATATGGGAGTACATGTAATGAATTTCTCCCCATAATAATCCTGCGAGGGGTCTTTATCAGCGGGCAGTATCCCTCCCGCTTCCTGGAAATTTGCATCATATTTTCCAACCACCCAATTCCTCCAGGTGCGCCAATCAAGGTTAAGGATAACCCCCAGATCGACTTCATCATATACCCTCTGAACTGATGTACTCATGATCTGCTCCCAGAGCCTGGCAAGCCGGGATCTATGACCAGCAGCTCCGGACAGATCCATGCTTTTAGTCTTTTTATCATATTGATTAAGCTCCGAAGCAAATTCCGCCATCAGCTTATAGGCTTTGAGTACATGCATCCAATAATCGAACCTCGCCAGGTTTCCAGTTCCCTTTACTGTAGGGCGAAGCTTTGCCCAGTCATCGATCCACCTTAGTTTTGGCTCCTCTTCTTCCCAGGGGCCCCATATATGGTCACTACCCCAATCCCATCCGGTAATATACCCCTGGGAGTAAATATCATCAGCCCCTTCAATAAAATCTGTGACATTCATGAATCTTTTCTCTTCCCTTTTTTCAAAGGCTGCAAAGAGAGTTGAAATCTGTTCGGCCGCAGGCCCGGGACCAAATTCATGAATGGCCCAATCCTTATGGATCTCATCAATCCTGTTATGACGACTTTCAAGATTATCAGGAATATTATGTGTGATTTCCTCATCTGTAGAAGTATAATCCCAGGTAAGATCCTTATAAGCTGCAAACATTGGAGCGATCATCTTTGTGCGCCAGAATTCTGCCAGAAATCCATCTGCATTCTGCTCATAAGCATCCCATCCATCTTCCAGTACGCGATACATATGAAAAGAGGGCTGTTCCAAAGCATAATCATATTCCATCCAGGTAAAGGGCCATTTGATGCGGGCCGATGGTACCTGATCGATCCACTCCTCCGTTTTCATTGGTTCTCCATCTTTATTAAAAGGTGGATTCATGCAGGCATAAGGTGCATTCAGGTCCGGCAATACTTCCCCGAATACATCCGGATCACCCTGTGCACCCAGTATCCATCCTCCGGTCGCAAACTGCTGAAAAGGCTTTTCAGTCATGTTGTTATACACATCTACAGCTGTTTTAATACTCTGTTTTGCGGCTTCCACCCTGACCGGATCCAGTGACGCGCCTCCCCATGGCATCCATATTTCAGTGGTCCACAACCAGAAATAATCTATAGGTATCTCATTATTGATCAACCATTTATACATTCCCTTATATAATTCCGCTGCAGCCTGATCTGAGAGCGGGTCTAGATCATATTGATCCCGGAGACGATCCTGGACAACAAAAGGTATTCCGTTAACCATTACCTCCCCCCTTGTTTCCGCATCTCTCCCTAGAGGAATTTCTATCCCGGTAGCCGTTTTAACACCCAATGTATTTGCGTAAGAGAACACTTCACTGAACATATTCGCTGCATTGTTAAATGAATTAATATATCCATTCTGATCATAGTGATAGGTCTCACCGATGATCTCTGATGGATATCCATCGGTAGGAAAAAGCTGGCTGGCTCCTCCCTTTAGATCCCTGGTATTGGTTTTTCCCCAACCGATGATTCCCTGTTGTGTATGAAAAAACGTAGCATCGAAGGCAAAATCCACTGTTCCGTCAGGATTTAAATCATCCTCATGACCTAGCCAGATATTTAAATTGGGACCGTAATCTCCTACATGGTCGTCTTCAGGATCATGCATGTAGGTATGTAATCCGACAAAATTCATCCCCATTTTCGGCAATTGACCTATATACATTTTCCAGTCATCTTTACCCCACATCACCGCACCAGGCGGAAAATTCTGAAAAGGTTGAATACCACGGGTAATAAATTGGCGTCCATTTCTTGTGAGTGGTTGTCCTTTTTCATCGAAACCTCTTATACTTAGCGGAATTCTGCCATCTGGTATAACATCACCATGCAAATAAAAACGACAGCCAAGTTTTTCTGCGAATCTATAAGCGGCATAAAGGGTATTAATGGGTTCATCACCTGATATTATAAGAACGGTATGCTCATTTTTTATTTCAGATTTTATAAAAAATCCGCCATCTGGTGCATATAAATCTGTTGCCTGAAGTATCAATGGGTCGCTGTCCTCTCCAATGAGAATCACATCTTCTGTATCGGGAAGTTCAGTAACCTCCTTAATTTTCAATAACTCACCCGTTCGAAGATACAGGTAGCGACGCACCTCCTTAGCTGCCAGATATTCTAATTTTGAACTATTAGCAGGATATACTATTACCTGACAATTAACCTGACTATAAATAAAGAAAGCGGCAAATAATAGTCTGAACTTCATCTTACCAGCTTTTATCCATTATCCGGATCTTAAAACTCCAGGCATAATCACAAGGCAGGGGATCGGGCAGTTCCTCAATGATTATAGTAAAACTCTCATCATCCTCATCTTCTTCGACTTGTTTCCACTTGAGAGGTTGATCACTTCCCAGCATTTTGATTTCCGAACCCGGCATGGCAAAGGTATTGGGAATTCTATAGGGTAGTGTTGGTTTTTCAAGATCGATGGCATAGAGATATTCTTCTTTTTGAGTGAAATGAATCGTGCCGGCCCGCCATTGGTCAGTACCACCCATCAGAAATGGTGCTGGTGTCGTACCGTGTAATGCTTCCTTGTTGATGGCCATCCAGTCTCCCAATTTTCGCAGTCCTACAACTTGGGCTTCAGGCAGGGACCCATCTGCTTTGGGGGCTACACTGAACAAAGTGATACCATTCTTACTGACATTACTGACTATCAGATCTGTGAGTTCATCCATATCCTTACAGCCCACCTCAGGGGAATAAGACCAGGTATCACCCAATGGAACATCCATCTGCCATTTTCGTGGCCGGGGATGGTTGAGCGCATCCATTTCACGGTTGATAGGAGATATCTGTGGTGGCAGATCCTGACGCCGATGCTCCCATAATTTCTTGGATGTTACCACAACCTCCTTATCCCATTCCTCGGCGGCATTGAAATAATGAGCCAGCATTTGCCTTTTCAAGGTATCGGGCGGATTGCCAGAATCCATATGTTCACACCAGATCAGATCCATCTCGTAATTATCCACCAGTTCTTTCCATTTATTCAAACGCTCATCCCAGTGCGATTTAGGCCAGTCTGCACCAGGGTATTCATTGTCAATAGGTTGTTCATGTGTTGGCTCATGCACCGGGCCATATAACCCTTCATATTGCGGATCATTAACATCCACACCTGGTGGACAAAGTCTCCTACCGGTATCATAAGTTATGTATGTACGCCAGTAATGGATAGCCACAGAGGTCTTCAATCCCTGTTTTTTCAAAGCTTCAACCAGGGTGCCGACGATATCTATCCCGGGTCCCATGTCAACGCTATTCCACTCGTCAAACTCCGTATCCCAAAGGGCAAAGCCGTCGTGATGCTCAGCTGCAGGACCTGCGAAATCGGCACCTGCATATTTGAATAGTTCCGCCCATTCATCAGGATCATAGTTTGGAGCTTTCCACATAGGAATAAAATCCTTATAACCAAATTCGATACCTGGTTCACCATAATTTTCTTTAACAAGATTATAGGCGTCAGAACCGGGAATATACATGGTCCAATAGCCCCAGCAGAAGAAGGATGGAACCGTATAGGGTCCCCAATGAAAATAGAAGCCCAGTACAGCATCCTCGTACCATTGCGGGTATCCGTCTTTCTGCATTAACGATTCCCAGGTAGGTTCATACTTGGGACCAATTTCAACTACATTATCCACTTTACCACAGGAATGACTTAACATAATTAATATTAAAAGAGGCAGTGCGAAACGCGAGATCCTAATTGTTTTCATAATGATCAATATTTTAAAAATCTACTGTTTGTTCTCTTTATGGAAAAAATATTTAAAAATGCTCTTTAAGTCCCTTCCGTAATCCTTTTCTTATGATGAATATCCCTGGAAGAGGTACCTATCTGGATCTCAAATTCACCGGGTTCTATAATCCAATCCCTGGTTTCTTCATCCCAGATCTGAAAATCCTGGTTTTTGAGTTCAAAGGTTACGGTTTTTTTCTCATCAGGAGCCAAAGAAACACGCTTGAAATCCCGCAATCTTTTTTCAGGTTGAATAACTGAAGACTCAAGGTCTTTGATGTACACCTGAACTACTTCATCACCTGCGAATTTACCTGTATTGGTAATGTCAAGACTAAGCATTATTTTAAATTCTTTGGAAGGATCATAGCTAACCCTGTCAAGGGATACATTTTCAATCCTGAACGAAGTGTAACTCAAACCGAATCCAAATGGATATAGCACTTCTTCCTTAAAGAACCAATAGGTCCTCCCTTTGGTAATATCATAATCCCCGATATGAGGGAGGTCATCTTCAGATTTATAATACGTGACTGGCAATTTACCACCAGGATTATAATCACCAAACAAAACATCCGCTATGGCGGTCCCCTGGGCTTGTCCTGCATACCATGTTTCCACGATAGCCGGAATGTTTTCGACTTCCCAGTTCATAGTAATTTGAAAACCATTCACAAGCACCAGGACTACATTTGGATTGGCTTTGTATACTTCCCGGATCAATTCCTGCTGCCTGCCTGGCCAGTCCAGGGATTCGGCATCTGATTCTTCGTTGGATACAAATTTACCTGTACCCACTACAAGGACTACCTGGTCAACTTCCCGTGCAAGTTTTGACGCCCGTTCAATCCGTATCCCATCATCCTCTCCAAATTCATCCTCAGCTTCTGCAACAATCATATTATACTCTTCCTTTTCGGAGTCTTCCACGTATTTGCCCCATTCTTCTAGTTCCTGCCAAAAAGATTCATCCATTGTGGTTACGGCACACCCTTTTTCATAAAATACCTCAACATCGTTTCCAATCTTGTTTTTTATTCCTTCCAGAACAGAAATGGTTCGTGAAGGCTTGCCGCTATAGGCACCCAGAACTGCTTTATTCGCATTTGGACCAATGACAGCTATTGATTTTATATCTCTTGATAGAGGGAGAAAATTGTTTTTATTTTTGAGTAATATGATAGATTCCCTTGCTGCCTTCAAAGCAAGATTATGGTGTTCATCACTTTCTATGACATCTTTATCGATACTTGAATATGGAACTGAACTAACAGGATCAAGGTCTCCCAAACGAATCCGCCCCTTCATCACATTGATGACACTCTGATCTATGTAAGACTCCTCAAGATATCCTTCATCCAATGCCTGTTTCATGTATTTATCATAAAGTTGTTGTTCATCCCCACCACCTTCACATTCCAGGTCCATTCCTGCTTTCAAAGCCGCAGCCACAGCCTGGGCCTGATTATCCGTATACTGATGCTGATGTATAATATCACTGATGGCACCACAATCAGAAACTACGAATCCGTCAAAACCCCATTCGTCACGTAATATATCATTAAGTAACCAGTCATTTGCGCATGCTGGCACTTCATTTACCCTGTTGTATGCGCACATGGTGGAATATGCTCCCCCCTCGACAAAAGATGCTTTATAGGCAGGAAAGTAATATTCACGGAGCCATCTTTCACTGACATTGGAGGTGCCATCATGACGGTTGTATTCGCTATTATTAGCAACAAAGTGTTTTGGGGTAACAATGGTTTTGAAATATTTCGGATCATCACCCTGCATACCCCGTACGAAAGCCACCGCTATCCTTGACATCAGATAAGGATCCTCGCTATATGCCTCATCATTTCGACCCCACCGGGGATCCCGTAACATATTAATATTAGGACTCCAGAAAGTCAGATCAAGTTGTCCCAGGTTGTTATATGCCCTTGCTTCGTCAGAAATAGCAGAAGCCACCTCCCTTATCAGGTCCGGATTCCAGGTACTACCCATGGCAATAGACTGGGGGAATGAAGTAGCTTCCATTAGCCTTCCATGAGCGGCTTCAGCCAGCCCATGGAGTGCTTCACCCTGATAGGTGTATTCGCTCAATCCAAGTCTTTCAATAGCAGGAGCATAGCTGCTTAACTGGGAAATTTTTTCTTCCAGGGTCATTCGGGAGACGAGATCTTCAGCCCTTTCCTGTGGAGATAGATCTGTATTAAGATATGGAGGTAAATCACCTTTACATCCAACAAAAAGCAAGATAAAAACAATATTGTAGTATTTCATTTCAGTTCATTTTCCAGTTTACAGATTGTCCTTCAGGAATAGATAATTCCCAAACTTGTTCATTATACTTTAACTTTAAGTCAACAGCTCTATTAGCGTGAATTACAGCAAATTTTGGTGCATTTTTTTCCCAGACAAGGTCAACAGTTACTCCACTTCTAGTCCATACTCCCTTAATCTCTCCCTCAGGCCATTGTTCCGGAAGAGCAGGTAAAAGAATTATTTCATTTGCTGTTGATTGAATGAGCATATAGCATACTACAGCGGGTAATCCTCCGCTAATATCCAAATTAAAAATTGCACCCGGATTGTGGTATGATACGAACGCGGGAGTCCAATAGGATGAACTTAACCATTTCACACATTCATAAGCATGGTCAACATCCTTTATATGGGCTGCTGCCGTACCTAGTTGTACTAACCCAAATGCCATTTCTGCTCCATTACTATTTCTACGATACTTCAGCCTGCTTTCAATCGATTTTTTAGCGGCGTCCAATAAAGCAGGATTTTTTATGAATTCTTCATCTACGCCATCATACAAAGGATATAAATGTGATGCATGTCGGTGTGCATTGTCGTTTTCAAATCCTTCCCAAATCCATTCTTTCAGTTCTCCGTTGGTGTCTATTGCATATTTCGGCAAATTTTCCAGGATATCTTTGTATTCATCAAGCGGTGCATTTTCAATATAACCTTGTAAAGCGAGCGCTATCAGATTCCTCACCAATTGCTTCAAGGCTGCAACATCCATGGTCGCATTTATGGCAATTGGCTGTTTGTTCAGGGGGGCAATTTCAGGAGAATATGATGGGATAAAGATATATTCATCGTTGTGTTTGTAAAGAATCTCTTTAATAAAGCTGTATGTGTCCAACATAAAAGGCAACGCTTTATTTTTTAGAAATTTTTCATCGCCAGTATACATCCAATAATCATAAAAATAATGACTTGCCCATGGTGCCCCTGCCCACCAATATAACATAGGATACTCTACATTGAAGGTATAGCAATTTCCCATATCACTGCCGCGAGAAGGAATAAAAATACCATTAATACCAAATAATTCTTGGGCATTAAGTTTATAATCATCGTACCAGTCTGTCATAATATTAAGATATGCCTTTGTAACTTCTGGAAAATTTCCATTTAATCCTGCAGCTATGGCAGAAGGAACATTACCATTAAATGTAAAATCACCTGACCATTCAGGCATCCAGGTACCTCCCCAAATTCCCTGGAGTGTAGGCGGAAGTTCCCCGGTGCTGCATATATTGTTGTATCGACAAGCTTTAAGTAATTGAACCAATAAATCCTGATTAAAATTGTTAAATGTTGAAGATGCAAGTAACGCTTCAGATGTTAACTTTAATTGGCTGTCATTTTTAAGGTTAATACTAAAGCGGTTAAACATTTCGCTATGAATTTCTTTATGAGGCGTTAACAAATTGTTATAATCAGTATCAATACTATTAAGCTTTTCCTCAAGTATATTCTTTCTATAAACCGGAGAGTCATAGTTCAAATCTATTGAAGCAAGTATTAATATTTCATCTGCATCCTCAACGACTAAAGATTTTTCATCTACTTTTAAACTACCATTAGTA
>Ga0316198_10001614_pt1 | contig 13331 bp, 12 predicted proteins | sample OudBieAanoxic_MG_FD_204935 | JGI IMG/M metagenome (GOLD analysis project Ga0316198, IMG submission 204935) | Coastal sediment microbial communities from Oude Bieten Haven, Netherlands - site A anoxic | ecosystem: Environmental > Aquatic > Marine > Coastal > Sediment | place: Netherlands...
CCTCGGCAAACGAATCCTGCAAAATAACTCTAATAATATCTTTGTGTTTTTCCAAAAGCTTAATGTCTGAAAAACCATCTCTGAGTTCAGGATATGGTGCCTGCGTTTCCAAAACATATTTAGCCCTGGATGATAACAAAGGATCATCACTTCTGGCCATAGTATCATATTGTTGTAATAGCTTATCGAAGCTAATTAACATTTCCAGCGGCATATCTTTATTTATAGATCCCATAATTATATATGTCTACAGATTGACCGTAAAATTACAAAACTATTCGATTTCTTTTTGTTAAAGCAATTTTAGCGTTGTTCGGTGCATTTTTTGGATATTTATACAAATTATAATAATGTCTTCAGATAACAGACTTACTAATGCTTATAACAGGGCCAAAACTATAACATTTGATGACTCCTCCAAGTTTATTCTTTTTAGTGATTGTCACAGGGGTGACAATAGTTTTGCAGATGAGTTTGCCAATAACAGAAATATCTATTATCACGCTTTAAAGCATTATTTTAATAATGGGTTCCAATACTGTGAACTCGGAGATGGCGATGAGCTTTGGGAGAATTTAACTTTTGAACCTATTTTTGAAGCCCATAAGAATATTTATATGCTAATGAAACGTTTTCACGAAGAAAACAGGTTGCATATGATTTATGGTAATCACGATATGGTATATCGAAATCCGGAATATGTAAAAAGAAATCTTTATACCTACTTTGAACCTAAAGATGAAAAGGAAGCTGCCTTATTAGACCAATTACAGTTTCATGAAGCTTTAATTTTAAAACACAGAGAAAGTGGTCAGGAGTTATTTTTAACACACGGACACCAGGCAGATTTTATGAATTATCACGGCTGGCGGTTCAATCGCTTTTTAGTGCGCATACTTTGGAAACCCTTGCAGGTTTGGGGAATAGCAGATCCCACAAGTCCTGCCAAAAACAACCGTGAATTAATAAAGGTGGAGAGAAGAATAAAGAAATGGATTCTGCGAAATAACTTAAAAATAACCGTGATGGGACATACCCATAGGCCAAGATTCCCTGAACCCGGTGATATCCCCTTATTTAATGATGGAAGCTGTGTACATCCGAGAAGTATAACCGGGATTGAAATAGAAGACGGATTAATTTCACTTATAAAGTGGCAGATAGCGACCAAGGAGGATGGGACACTTCAAATTGTAAGGGTATTACTCGAAGGACCACAAAAGTTAGTAGATTACAAACAAAATGAGGATTGATCCTTTCCAATACCGGGGTACTAGTTGAATCAATCCTCGGGAAATAGTCATGTGCTCTATTTCTATTGAATTATAAAGTTAATAGGTATACTATATGGAACTTTTACAGATTTTCCGCGTTGCATCCCCGGAGTCATATTTGGGAGTGAAGCAATAATTCGATGTGCTTCTTTCTCCAATAGTTTATCCGGGCCCCTTGTCCTTATTCCCTCTACTACTCCTTTAGAATTAATCATAAATTGTACAAATACTTTTCCCTTAATTCCCAGTTCAAGGGCACTCTCTGGATAGGTAAATTCTTTAACAATGTGTGCTTGTATCATTTTTTGAAAACAAGCTTTTCGTTCATCATTGCCTTGTGCATTTTCACAACCGGGATAAATCGGAACATTTTCTATGACTGCAAAGGGGACTATGATATCTTCTTCTTCTTCGCCAACTTCAACATCACCAACGTCCATTACCTCCTCAATCACTGATTCCTGACTGGTTTCTGTACTCTCAATAATAGTTTCTTCTATTTCCTCTGTATCTTCTACTACTTCAATTACTTCAGGAGCAGCTGGTGGCGGAGGCGGAGGTGTTGTTTTTATAATCTCGGTTACCGGAACATCTTCTTTAAGGTCATCTACGGCCTGAGCAATATCCATAGTTGTGGTGTCTTTAGGATACGTTTTGTATTCCAAAGCACGCCAGGTCAAAAATAGAACGACTGTGAGTCCTATTACAAAATACAGTCCGCTATTTCTATTTAAATCGACTTTTGGGTTTTTTTTGACTTGCATGACTATTTTTATTATGATATACTCAAAATTACGTCATGTAAAATGCAGATAATATGATATTTATCAGGTTTAACTCGTTATGTCATAATTTTGGATTATTTAAAAAATGGTGCAAAAAAAAGTAATCAGGACTAAAAAGAGTCCTGATTACTTGCAATATATCTTCTTAGATATAAATCTTTTGCTATTGTTTTTCGCTACTACATCCCAGATAAAAGTACCTCGTCAAAATCGATTCCTTCAATGGGAATAATACGCTGTGCTGCAGCGTCCCATTTGATTCGTCTTCCGAGTTTAACTGAAAGTCCTGCCATATGAGCTGATATTGCTTCATCAAATCCCTCATTTATTCCGCAGCTCACTTCACCTCCGTTACGGGTACTGCTGAGCCATTCCCTTAAATGAAGAAATGTTGAATCAACCCTTGCACCGTTAATGTATGTCCACATAAGGCCTTTATCCGCGAAGTACTGAGATGTTGCCGAGGAAACCGCATCGGGCACACTGGCCCCTGGATTATAGCTGTAAACCGGAACCGATGGTTTCATTTTCTCAGATTCAATCTGATCAGCATACTTTGTAGACCTGCTATCCGGCCATATCGTAAGTCGATTACCCAATTCCATGGTGCCGTCATGTCCCATAAGAATAGTTGGCCTGCTGAAGCCATTACCAAGAGTTGCACTATAGACAAATGTCATCCCTTTTTCCTTCCCTTTTTTCTGACTACTCCCTGTACTAAAATCTGGAAACTCCATATTTACCTGGAGGACGTCAGGCACATTACGCCCGTCATTGTGAGTGTATATTCCACCTGAAGCCATTACGGATGTAGGGATACCCATTTGCAGTACGCAGTTAAGACGATCATAATCATGGGTCAACAAATCTCCGGAAAGACCGGATCCATATGCCCACCATTTTCTCCATCTGAAAAAATGATTCTTATTAAAGGGTATTTTTGGTGCCGAGCCTAAAAAGAGATCCCAATCTATGGTTTGTGGATTTGCTTCGTCCTCTATATAGTAGTTCCAGGCGCCGTTGTCATCATTCCTGTTAGTATTGGTCTGGACTAGTGAAACATGACCAAGCACTCCTTTAGACACGATATCCTGGGCTGTTTGAAAACTCAAGGTTTGCCTGTGTTGATGACCAACCATTAACACCGCCTTTGACTTTTCAGCGACTTCCTTTAACCTGTAAGTCTCTTCTACTGTATGTGTCATCGGTTTTTCCACATAAGCATGTACCCCATTTTCAAGAGCATCTATAGCCATAGGTGCATGCCAATGATCAGGGGTGGCAATAATTACGGCATCTACTTTACCGCTACGGATCATTTCCTGATGTGTCCTAAATCTAATCACCTTGGTATCCTCAGTGGAAAAAGAATTAATTACTCTGTCTGCCCTAACATCATACACATCGCAAACAGCAGTAAGTTTTACATTCAGTTCATCCTGATTCAGAAAATCTTTCAGTCGAGAATGATTAGGATCCTCTTCTGCAGCCAATCTCATTTCTTCTAACCATTCTTTTGTTGCAAATCCTAATGCTCTGCATAATTGTTCTCCCCGAATACCAAAACCAATAATTCCGACTCTTACGGGATCACCGCTAATTTCTTTTACCGCAGAAGGTAACGAAGGCTGTATATTTAATTGTTCGAGTATAGCTGAGCGCTGTCTGTTTTTGGAAACCGTATTTGCGGCACCAGCCCACCAAACAGCACCAAGTATTGGGATTCCGCCTAAGCCTTTAATTACATCTCTTCTAGTCCATTTCATAAGGTTTCAGTTTTAGTTTGTTCTTTGTTTTTATTAAATAAGAATTTTATACCAAAATATTGTCCGGTAGGATATTGATAAAGAACCATACAGGCTGCAAGTTCTATCAAATTTTTATTGACAAACCAATAACTCCCCTCAACATTTAATTGTGTTAGCCAGGGGAAAGGAGGATGTGCCCAATAGTACATGGCAAGTAATAAAGCCCCTACCAAAGCTCCTTTTTTCTCAAAGATCCCTAACAAAAGAGTAATCCCTACAAACATTAAAGCCATCCAATTAAGGGTGTCAGCCCATCCAATTAATGGTTCTTTTGCGATTGCCAAAAATAGGGGCTCCAGAGGACCTTGTGCTGTAGCCAGGTAGCCAAAAGAGGTCCAATCCGGGTTGTAAAGCTTTACAACACCTTCATACAAAAAGTGCCAGCCAATAAGTACGCGCAATAACACAATACTGTGTTTTAATTGCCATTTTCCTTTAGTTTCAGTCATATTGTTTAGTTAAAGTTGTTAATTAGTGTTTTCTCTTAGAGGGCTTATATTTTAGATTTTTATATCGCAAGTCTTGGTACTAAAAAATAACAATATCTATAACACCATTATCTATTTTACTAATAAAAGATTTAGGAAATTACTCCCTTGAGTATTAATAAAACCTTATAAATAGCAATATAAATTTGAGCGTGATAAACAGAATAAAACAGCCCAAAACTAGACCCTCAACCCTTATCTTCCTATGACATATATCAGGTTTTTTATTTGGCGAAACCATCTATAATAAATGGACTAAATAGCTGTTAAAAACATCACGCTCTTGAAGCCAATGTATTCATAGCTTCTACAAAAGTATCCAGTTCTTCTGTAGTCGTGTATACATTAGGAGTAATTCTACATCCGTGAACGCTGGAATTATCTATAGCTACCGTAAATATATAAAATTCATTAAAAAGAGTATTTGCCAATTCTGCAGGGGCTATTTTTTTAATTCCCACATTGGCAATCCCACAACTTCGATAATCCTCAACTGGTGTATTTACATTAATATTTTTTACATTCCTTAATTTTTCACTCCAATATCTCTGTAAGAATCTTAATCTTTTCTCTTTTCTCTCCATTCCAATCATTTCCAGATAATCTATGGCATCATCTATTGCAAGATCGGTATGAACCGGGTGGGTGCCTGTATGATTTAACCTTGTAATGTCATTTGGATCCCGGTCATGTTCTGCTAAAAGGGGCCAAATTTTTGATATCTTATCTCTGGCAACATAAAGTAGTCCAACTCCTAAGGGAGCACTTAACCATTTGTGAAGACTTGAAGCGTAATAATCGCAGTTCAGATCATCTATATTAACCTGAATATGGCCAATACAATGTGCTCCATCAACCATGACCTCAACACCATGTTTATGCGCCATATCGCAGATCTTTCGAATAGGTAATATTTGCCCTGTAATGTTGATCATATGGCACACCATAATCAATTTGGTTTTAGGGGTAATTTGTGCCTCGTACAATGTAACTAATTCATCATCTGAAACCGGGTGGTTAGGCACGGAGACTACTTTATTGACAACCCCGTACCGCTTAGCGATCAATGCAAAATGATCCTGCATGGAGCCGTAATCCTGTTCTGCAAAAATTGCCTCATCATTCTCATTCCATGGATAACCCCCAATTATCATGTCTAAAGATTCCGTAGTGTTGCGAGTAATGATCAATTGATCAGACGAGCAGCCAACCAAAGCCGCTAAACGTGCAGTGACCTTTTTTTTATTTTCCCACTGAACAGTTCTCATATAGTAGGAGCCCTCATAATTAATGTTTTTAACATGCTCCAGAAACCTGTTCATGGTTGGTTGAGGGGCTATATTGTAATATCCGTTTTCCAGGTTTATATACTCAGGTTTTAACAGATAATCCTTTCTGATACCCTTCCAGAATTCCTCATCGCCATTGCCATAATCCCGCTGAAGGTCTATTTCACTTGCATTCAGGTTATAAGGAAGAAAAGGCGTAATTGCCGCCATCTTCCCCATACTTTTTAAAAAGGCCCTTTTATCCATCCCTGCTTTATTTCATACAAGGTAATAAAAGCAATTCAATATTTATTAATTGAAATTTTTTAGTAATTAGAATCATATTCTAATCAGCTTTTCAATTCCAATTTATATAAAAATGTTTATCTTGAAAAAGATTGTTTATTAACCAACAAAACAAAAAAATGAAAAAACTACTAGCAGAATTTATCGGCACCCTATGGCTGGTGCTTGGTGGATGTGGAAGTGCCGTCCTGGCGGCAGCGTATCCGGAACTTGGAATTGGTTTCTTAGGAGTATCCCTTGCATTTGGCCTTACTGTGTTAACTATGGTCTACGCCATAGGGCATATTTCAGGTTGTCACCTGAATCCCGCTGTTTCTATTGGACTATGGATAGGAGGGCGTTTTGAAAGTAAGGAATTGGTTCCATATATTATTGCGCAGGTATTGGGAGGTATTGCAGGAGCAGGAATATTATACCTAATTGCTACTGGAAAACCTGGTTTTGAAATTGGCGGCTTTGCAAGTAATGGTTATGGGGAACATTCCCCGGGTGGTTACAGTATGTTAGCCGCTCTTATTACAGAGGTTGTAATGACTTTTATGTTCCTGATCATTATTCTTGGAGCTACCCATTCAAAAGCTCCAAAAGGAATGGCAGGTATAGCCATAGGACTTGGACTTACTCTAATTCACCTTATCAGTATTCCTGTCACGAATACTTCGGTAAATCCTGCCAGAAGTACTAGTCAGGCCTTATTCGCAGGCGACTGGGCAATTGGCCAGTTATGGCTTTTTTGGGTAGCGCCTATAGTAGGCGCCTTATTAGCGGGCCTTGTTTATAAATATATTTCTCCCGAAAGTAAAAGTTAAAACAAATAGGGGCCAAATTGGCCCTTTATTTTTGTTATTACTAAACTCTGTTATTTCTTTTATGAAATAGTATATTTAATATTTCAAAGATCATAACCAACGACCCATATGCCGCTGCTTATAGTAATTATAGGGATAATACTTCTCTTTATCCTGATTGCCAAATTTAAACTTAATGCATTTATAACTTTTATACTTGTTTCATTATTTGTGGGTATTGCAGAGGGAATGCAGCTTGAAGATGTGGTACAATCTATCCAGAACGGAATAGGGAATACTTTGGGGTTTTTAGTTATGATTTTAGGCTTTGGTGCCATGTTGGGCAAATTGGTTGCCGATAGCGGAGCAGCACAACGTATAACTTCAAAACTAGTCAGTAAATTTGGCATAAAAAATATACAATGGGCTCTTGTACTAACCGGTTTCATAGTAGGTATCCCCATGTTCTATTCTGTAGGTTTTGTTATTTTAATACCCCTGGTTTTTACTGTGGCGGCCTCAACCGGGCTTCCCCTTTTATATGTAGGTTTGCCTATGCTGGCCTCACTATCCGTTACACATGGGTATCTTCCCCCTCATCCTGCTCCCACTGCCATAGCCGTAATGTTTGATGCCGATCTGGGGAAAACCTTGTTATATGGGATCATAGTGGCAATCCCGGCAATAATTGTAGCCGGCCCCTTATTTTCCAGGACCATAAAAAATATAAAGGCAACCCCACTTAAGGAATTTGTAAATCCCAGAATACTGGAAGATCATGAAATGCCGGGAATGCGAATAAGCATTTTTACCGCTTTATTACCAATCCTCCTTATTGGAATTGCCACCTTGGCAGATCTGTTTCTTCCTGAAGATTTCTATCTTAAGCCCATTATAGATTTTCTTGGCAATCCAGTAATAGCCATGCTTATAGCTGTACTGGTTGCAATCTATACCCTGGGACTTGCACGAGGTAAAAAAATGCCTGAAATAATGGGGTCTGTGAGTAGTTCAATTTCAGGAATTACAATGGTACTTTTAATTATAGCAGGCGCTGGTGCTCTAAAACAGGTCCTGGTAGATAGTGGCGTAAGTGATTACATAGCCAATATGCTAAGCGGATCTACTATTTCTCCGTTAGTATTGGCCTGGTTCATAGCAACAGTGATCAGGGTCTGTGTAGGATCTGCTACAGTGGCAGGATTAACTGCTGCGGGAATAATATTACCACTAGTTTCCAAAACAGGTGTGAATGCTGAATTAATGGTACTGGCTATTGGATCAGGAAGTTTAATGCTTTCTCATGTCAACGATGGAGGTTTCTGGTTATTTAAAGAGTATTTTAACTTGTCTGTTAGAGATACCCTCAGAACATGGACAGTTATGGAAACCACTGTTGGGGTTATGGGGCTTATTGGAGTATTGATCTTAAACACATTAATTTAAAACAAACATATGAACAAATTACCTTCGCAACGAATAGCAAATTTAGGGTTGATATTACCTCCTGCTCCCCCTCCTGCCGGATTGTATAAGCCTATCTTAGTAGTAGATAATTTTCTTTATGTATCCGGACAGGGTCCTATGCAATCAGATGGAACATTGATGACAGGTAGGGTTGGTGAAGATCTTAACCTGGGGCAGGCCAAATTGGCAGCAGAACAGGTTGGTTTAACTATGCTGTCTACTATACAAACACATTTTGGAGATTTGGACCGGATTAAAAGGGTCGTTAAAGTACTAGGTATGGTGAATTCTACTCCGGATTTTGGACAACACCCTTTAGTTATCAATGGTTTTAGCGAATTAATGGCGGATATTTTTGGTGCAGATAATGGTGTTGGTGTGCGAAGTGCTGTAGGTATGATGTTACCGGGAAATATCCCGGTTGAAATTGAGGCTATGTTTCAACTGCATTAAACAGATTCAAAATGGCAGGTAAAAATTGGTACGAACTTGATAATCCAGAAGAAATTGTTTCTCCTTCTTTGTTGGTCTATCCAGATAGAATTGAAAAAAACATTGCATTGATGATTTCAATGATAGGAGATGTAAGCAGATTACGTCCGCATATAAAAACCCATAAGACGGCCGAGATTATAAAGATGCAAATGCAACATGGTATACAAAAATTTAAATGTGCCACCATTGCAGAAGCCGAACTTTTAGCACAATGCGGTGCCAAAGACATTTTATTGGCACTGCAACCTGTTGGCGCCAATTTAAACAGGCTTTTTCAACTGATTGCGACATATCCCAATTCAGTATTTTCTACTATTGTGGATAATGAAATTACCGTTGGCCTTGTTTCAGAAATGGCTGCTTCCAGAGAGATTTGCGTTCCATTATACCTGGACCTTAACACCGGCATGAACAGAACGGGGATAGAACCAAATGACCATGCGGTTGAGTTGTTCAAGCAAATTGCAGAAGATCCAAACTTAGAGGCTCGTGGACTTCATGCCTATGATGGCCATATCAGAGATACCGACATAAAAATTCGAAAAAAGGTTTGTGATGCTGCTTTTAGCTTAGTGCTAAATCTTAAAAACAAAATTGAAGCTTTGGGGTTGGAAGTAAAAACCTTAGTTATGGGTGGTTCCCCATCTTTCCCCATTCATGCGGCAAGAAATGATGTAGAAACCAGTCCCGGTACTACATTGCTTTGGGATGAGCGCTATGGAACTTCTTTTAAGGATATGCCATTTTTACAAGCGGCAGTTTTGATCACCAGGATTATTAGTAAACCGAAAGAGGGGGTGATCTGTTTGGATCTGGGGCATAAAGCGATAGCTCCGGAGATGAATTTTCCAAGGGTAAAAATCTTTGGACTGGAAGATGCAGAGCAAACCGGGCAAAGTGAAGAGCATTTAGTGCTGCATTTTGCCAAAAGTGAAACCTTAAAAATTGGCGATATTTTTTATGCCATTCCTATGCATATTTGCCCCACTGTAGCTAAATATTCCAAAGTTTTGACTGTTGAGGACGGTAAGATCACAGGAGCGTGGAAAATTGCCGCAAGAGATCATCAAATGCAAATTTAAAAAGCACATATGTTTATTTTTGACGCACATCTTGATTTGGCGATGAACGCAATGGAATGGAACCGGGATCTAACCTGGTCCGTTGGGGATATCCGGGCGAAGGAGGAAGGGATGACGGACAAACCTGATAGGGGTAAAAATACGGTTTCTCTCGGTGCCATGCGCAGGGGGAATATTGGCTTGTGTATGGCTACTCAGATCGCTCGTTACGTAAAAAAAGAAAATGAACTTCCCGGATGGAACTCCCCCCACCAGGCATGGGCACAAACTCAGGGTCAACTTGCCTGGTACAGAGCTATGGAAGCCATCGGAGAGATGGTTCAGATTACCAATCTGGCAGAATTAAATAGCCATTTAGACCTTTGGAATTCTTTGGATAACAGCAAAAACCCCATTGGCTACATTCTTAGTCTGGAAGGAGCCGACTCTATTATTACCATTGATCATCTGGAGAAAAGCTATGAACAGGGCCTTAGAGCCATTGGACCCGCACATTATGGGCCCGGAACCTACGCTCATGGCACAAATTCCATTGGAGGAATAGGCCGGAAAGGAAAAGAGTTATTAAAAGAGATAGCACGGCTCAATATAATTCTGGACACCACCCATTTATGTGATGAAAGCTTTTGGGAAACCATGAAGGCATACCAGGGGCCTCTTTGGGCCAGTCATAATAACTGCAGGGCACTGGTAGACCATACTAGGCAATTTTCAGATGAACAGTTCAACGAGCTTATTCGAAGAGATGCGGTTATAGGTGTTGCCCTGGATGCCTGGATGATGGTACCTAACTGGGTCAAAGGAGAATCCACTCCTGAAAGTATGGGTCTGACTCTGGAGCATATGGTAGATCATATAGACCATATTTGTCAACTTGCCGGTAACGCTTTACATGTGGGAATAGGAACCGATCTCGATGGCGGATTCGGCAAGGAGCAAAGTCCGGCTGATATAAATACTATAGCCGATTTACAGAAACTTCCGGATTTGCTAACTAAAAGAGGTTATTTGCAAGAGGATATTGAAAATATTATGCATGCAAACTTCATTCGTTTTCTTAGAAACACCTGGAGCTAAACACAAAAAATCCTCCCGGGAATTTGGGAGGATTTGACTAAAATAATAATTAAGCTAAACTAAAAATTCAACGAACTTTTCTTACTAATGTTCCATGAGTCACTGACTTTAGGTCTCTAAGCTCGTTCATTTCCTGATATGCTTTTTGCTGTTCCTCATTTGCTGGTCCATTGTTGCTCCCATTAAAAAACTGATCATACCCGGTAAACATATCCACTGTAATATGGGTTGCGTATGCCTCCGTTGGATAACCCAGCATATTCCTCAATAATCCCCAATTAGCACGGCCGCCAGAATCTACATCACTTTGGTGATATTTTTTAAAGACTTCTGATTCCATTTTCTCGTATGCACCTGACTTCCCGGGTTTAGCCTTCATAAAGTTAATTATTGCCAGAGTTCCAAGCGGCATATCAAAATCATCTTTTGTCTTATCTATTTCAACCAGGAATACCCTATGTGTAAGATCCCTGCTTTTTGCGGTCATCTCCATTTTTGCATTGCTTTCTGAATCCGATAAATTGGGATATGCATCTGTCCACGCCTTATTAAAATCTCCTCCAGACATCATTTTAACCGGATCATTGTAAAGACTGACAGTCATAAATTGAGCACCTTGTTTTTGCCCACTCGGCTGAAGACGCCAAAGATCCCAACCTATACAGTCCCCATTCTTAACCCTTTGTACATGAACTTTTTCCCAAAATGCCTCTGTTTCCGCATATGCATCGCCCTGGCCTTCATCTACATGCATAAACTCAAATAACAGATAAAGCGGTTCTGAATCCTGTGCTATAGCCATTGTGCTGAACAAGGCTATTGTCATAATCATAAATAATTTTTTCATCTTCTTGAATATTAATGGTTTAATACAAGTAATGAAAAGATTATAGCAATACGAAGTATTCTAGGACGAATACAACGTATTAATGTCCCAAGCACAGGTTCTTTTTACCCTAAGAAATTACAATAGTATTCAACTAATGATTTTTTCCTCCCTAAGAAACGTATCCAGGCTATCTGCAATGTTAAAACATCTGCTAACGTTGGTTACACCACTGCAGAATCTTGAATCTAATTGATGAGCTTCGCATTCAAAGCCGGATAAATTTACTTTTTCAAAATTCCTGTTCACAGCTTTACATTGTTCATATAACTTATCAACAGATGCGCTTGCGTCCGGCTCTATATCATTTTCTATTAAAAACCCCTTTAGGTAATTATCGATGGCAATATGAGAATTCTGGCATACCATAAAAGCAACAACGTCTTCCTCAGGTCTGCACAATTCATCATTAGCCTCTTTCAGTTTTTGAATGGCAGTCTCGTAGAGTCTTTTTGCTTTGTCTTCCATAAACTGTGTTAATTTAGAATTGACTTTAAATACTACATTTATATTTATTTAAATTTCTGAATAACAGAATTACATATCTCTAAAAAGTTCCAGGCGTTCCCATTTGGTTTCTACCTCTTCCTGAGCCTGCTTCAAGAGATCTGCACCCAATTCTGCATTTTCTTTTACTACCCTTGTAAAACGGGTTTCGTTATACATAAAATCACTTAGCGGAGCGGTGGGTGCCTTCGAATCTAATCTGAACTTCTTCCCTTTAGGTTTAGAAGGATCAAACCTGAATAATGGCCAATACCCGGTCTCAACGGCTTTTTGCTGTTGCAATGCTCCATCTTTTAGGTCATATCCGTGTTCACCACAGTGTGAATAAGCAACAATTAGCGATGGTCCCGGATACGCTGCAGCCTCTTCAATGGCTTTGAGCGTATGAAGATCCTTTGCGCCCATTGCTACCTGAGCCACATATACATTCCCATAAGAAACGGCCTGAAGAGCCAGACTTTTTTTACCTGTTCGTTTTCCGGATACTGAAAACTTAGCACTTGCCCCTAAAGGAGTAGCTTTAGATGTCTGACCGCCTGTATTGGAATACACCTCGGTGTCAAGAACCATAATATTCACATCTTCACCTGAAGCCAGGACATGATCAACACCTCCAAATCCTATATCATAAGCCCAACCATCGCCACCAAGTATCCAGACTCCTTTTTTACGGAGATATTCTGTAAGTTGACTTAGTTTAACAGCAGCGGGATTATCTTTTTTCTTTGACAATACTTCTTCAAGTTTATCAATATCAGCAAATTTCTGGCTTCGTTCCGCTTCCGTTTCTTCCGGATTGTTCAGAATGGCTTCTGTTAATTCAACCCCTACTACATCTTTAAGCTGCTTTAACATATTAACTGCAATTTCCTGCTTCTTGGTTAAGGCCAGTTTCATTCCAAAACCAAATTCGGCATTGTCTTCAAATAAGGAATTTGCCCAAGCAGGACCTCTTCCCTCCTTGTTGGTTTTATAAGGAGTTGTTGGAAGATTCCCTCCATATATTGAGGAACAACCTGTTGCATTGGCTATGAGAATACTATCACCGTATAATTGGGTTAGCATTTTAATATAAGGAGTCTCACCACATCCAGAGCAGG
>Ga0316198_10001615_pt1 | contig 13327 bp, 12 predicted proteins | sample OudBieAanoxic_MG_FD_204935 | JGI IMG/M metagenome (GOLD analysis project Ga0316198, IMG submission 204935) | Coastal sediment microbial communities from Oude Bieten Haven, Netherlands - site A anoxic | ecosystem: Environmental > Aquatic > Marine > Coastal > Sediment | place: Netherlands...
AAGACTAGTGGACCCATACAAGTAGGAAATGATTTAGGTTATATAGGGACGTTCGTGCAATACATTCATAACTTCTTGATAAGATCATCAACATCAGGCTTTGTACCGGATGCGACAAACCGTGTTACACAGGAGTTGGTTACGCCTAAAAATCGAGCGACATCTGCGCCAGAATAACCCAGTTCTCTGACCGCAACCCAGGATATTGAACTGCGGGCCTCAACGACAATTCGTCTGCGGCTGCCGGAACAAAGCTCGCCCAGGGAAATATGGAATTTTTTGCAAACATGTTTGGCCAACGCGGCTATATCCTTCCGCTGCCCCGAAAGCCGCAGATTCTTTTTTACCAGATCATCCAGTCCGGATATAACGTCTTGGACAAACTCACTGTCTCCTAAAATTCTTTGATCTGATCTTTGTTTTTCGCCACGGCTCCTTAGCGCCAAAACCTCTGACCAACCCCCCAGACTCCTGACCAACCCACCTCCAACCAGTTGCGGCTGTTGTCCCAACCTCACCCCTTTTTGGACATATCGTTGATAATTTCTGCGACGGTAACGATCTTGACCAAAAATCGAAAGAACAGAATCTGTGTCCTGCCATTGTCGTTTAACCTTACCCATTAAAGCAGAGTGACCTGACCAGGGGTTGAGACTCAGTTCCTTAACATCTTTGACCAAGCCCGCTCTTAACAAATTCAAGTGAATATAGCGCACCAATTCTTTTAAATACCGATCTTGCTGACACACAATCGACTTGTACCGGTTCTGGAACAAATGCCCGTATCGGCGATAACGTCGATTAAAATTGACCACATAACCAGTCAAAATTTTTCGCATACTCGATGACAAGGGACGGTTTCGAGTCTTGCACAAAATATGATAATGATTCGGCATGAGCACCCAGGCATAGACATCCATCGCGCCTTCTTCGACTAAATTAGCTAGCCGTTCAATGAAATCGGAGCGATCCGTGTCGCTATAAAATATCTTTTTTCGTTCGATACCCCGACCGATGACATGGTGCAAAATACCGGGCGCATCTAATCTGGCTAATCTTGGCATGGGCTATAGTTGTCATAAATTGGTCCACCTGTAAATCATTTTCTGCACGAACGTCCCTATATTTCAACAACCCTATATTTCTGCTCATTTTAACACTTGCGGTCATCAGTCTCCTCTATATAGGGCGACCCGTTTGGTGTGGTTTACCTTCTTATTATTGAGTCATCTACCCCTCAACCCCCCAAATTTGTCACCACTCTTGTAAATAAACCCTGGCAGCCTATGGAAATTTGCGCTTCTCGGCAGCGCATACCTATCCAGATATGGTTCTGTATTAAATTTCATACACTTAAATCCGGCGATTTGTATGTTAACCCATACAGTAATCCATGCAGCATAAAATATTGTCACTGTAATGCTATTTAATTACAGTTAGTTAAAAATTGACAATTTTTGGCACGGCGATTGCTTTATCCTCCTATCAGTAGGATAATTATAATGTCGACTCCAATGTCGCTTCTCTTGATAGGAATTGGGTTAATAGTCGTTGCCAGCATAATCCAACAAATTTCAAAATTTTCATCATCCTTTAAACTATGGTCAAGGATTAAGGAAGCGGTCGGTTTGCACTATCCCAAACAGGGGTGATGCAAGGTAGCTTTCCCCGTGTTTATGTCCGAGACCCCAGCAAATGAGGAGTCTTCCCCGCTGGCCGCAGAGTCAAAACTTATGACCTTATTAAATCGCAAGCCGGCTCCACCGTTATATGTGTATAGTAGAACTTCACTCTTTTGGCAGCGGCTCCGAGCTTTGGGACGGCATCCGCTATTGATTTAATTTTTATAACAGGGATCGCTTTCACCAACCCCTTGAAAACCTGACCCCGGATGAGGTCTATTATGGTCTTCCTCATCCATTCGCGGAGGCAGCCTGATGTCTCCCACTGCGAATCGGCTTAGAGTTTATCTGCTCTTCCAGACTGACCAGCCTTCGGGGTCCATGGCTATTCCCCGGATGAGCCAATAGTCACTTTATAAGGAATCTACCACCTGTTATTACCGAGAATAAACGTTGGGCTTACCAATATGCAAACACATATGTCCTGCTTAAAGCAGTTGCCAATGCGTTATACAAATTGCTGAGAAGACAGCACTGCAAGTGGGCAAGAGATGCGAGGTGCAGTAATGATGAATAAAACAAGAAGGAAATATTCTCGATATTTTGAACGTGTCCCTATTTTGTATGCTGGATACGACTCTGAAGGTTATAACAAGGCCGTGATGCGCAATAGCTGTTCGGATGGAATGTATTTTGAGTCGGACTCGCCAATTCAACTAACAGGTGATCTTTACATTAAAATACAGGGTCATCGGTCGGGGCGCGATGTGTCTGAGCAGTACAAGGCTTTTCGAGCCAGAGTGAAATGGTGTCGTCAGGTGACAGCTGATAAGATGCCGTGCTATGGAACTGGCGTTCGATTCATTGCAAAGAGCCATCTCTCATACGGTACCAATAGCACCAATTCTGATAGTCTTTGCGATTTATGTGAGAATCGGTCTTCCAGCAAATTGATCCATCGTACAGAAACCGGGATGCAGTTGTGCCCCGATTGCTTACACCACATGGAGAAACTTCCCCACTCTATCGAAGAAGCTGTGGAGCGCTTCTTATTGGGAAACGTGGTTTAACTATCTCTCGCAGGGTGTTTCTCGAGTGTTCATTTCCTCTCTCAGGGCGATCCGTCAGGCCAACGGGTCGCCCTGAAATTTTTGTACATATTTCCACCTCAGACAAATCTCATATTTGACATACCACAGGAATCAAAAATAACGAGATTTCAGCTAATTGTGCCACACTGTAGCAATTGACAATCCCTGTACTTGGTCGGTATAGCCAGGCAGTATCAGGCAATTTCCTGAAATTTATGATCGTTTCGTTACTGGCAAGGTAAGCCAACATATGATTCATCGAAATATAATATCTATCCAATCTAATCAAATTTCAATGTAAAGTGCCACGTAGTGGTATTGACATAGCCATTGGTTTAAGATTATGCATGGTTTGGGGCTTTTTAGCACTGATACTGAGCCAGATGCTCCCAATTCACCTGCCTACCCGAATTTCGCTGAGTTGACTTACCAACGCCTTCATCTTCATCACTCTTCATATCTATTTTCTTCTCTTTCCATACCAACTTTAAGCCTCAATCTCATTCTTTATCTATAATTATAGCCGTAGATTGAACTTTACATCTCTCAAATGAAAGGGGGCGGTATGATGATAAAAAAAGTGATCTTCGCTGTTATTTTTGTTTGCCTATTCACAAACGCTGTACCCTCATCTGCGGTCGTATTTCGTACATCCGATATGGCCGGAGATTGGTACGTATACAGTATTGAGGTGAATATCAATCTGCCAGCTGTATATTGGCTGAGAGGTTTTATGAAGGTTGACGAAATGGGTAATATTACCGAGGGTACTTATTATGCTCCGGATAACACAATGGTGACAATAAGCAGCGGGCAGTTCGCTCTCAATGCTCAGGGGATAATTTCCGGCAACTTCACGGCAGAAGGGAATATGGCGACTGCCGTTAATGGGAAATTGGATCAGAGTAAAACGATCGGGACGGCCGTGTTGGCCGGTACCGATAATACTTTAGATATCGTAAACTTCTTCAAGGGCGGCGGTACGTTCGGTACCAATGATCTCGAGGGTACATGGTATGGATATCAAACGCTAATTGATGCCTCGACGGGTGCTGTCTTCTGGGTCTACGGGACATACACGGTCGATGCCTCTGGAAACGTCAGCGGTTCTTACGCGGGACCGGATGGTTCGACCCTGACAATCGACAGCGGGAAATTGTCAGTGGACAGTGAAGGCATAATTACCGGGAATCTGTCATTATCCAATGGTCAAACAACAACGATCGTGCATGGGAAACTCGATCAAAGTAAAACGATGGCGGTTGGTGTCAGTGTCGAGCCTGGCGGCGTCATGGGAATTGCATACCAGGTTAAAGCAGGTGGGACATTCAAACAAAGCGATGCAGCAGGAAATTGGTATGTCTATAGCCTGAATATTGATCCAACAATACCAGCTGTTTATTGGGCCTATGGTAAGGCTGGTATCGATGCTTTAGGGAATATTACAGGCTCGTATAATGGGCCAACCGGTCAAAGCGTAAAGTTGACATCGACATTCCAAATGAATAACGAAGGCTTATCCACCGGCACATTTAATTTCGATACGGGGGATTCTGGAATCTTACCTTCAATAAAATTGGATCAAAGTAAAACAAGCATGACTGGAGTTACTATTATTACCAGTGGCAGTAGCGTCGGTACTATGAGTATTTTGCAATTCATTAAAGAATCCAATATAGCAATGCCCTGGATACCGTCGCTGCTTCTTGATGAGTAGTGAAATTAATTTTTTTGATAAGTGAAAACTAACATTAATTGGAACCACTCCAAAAGTGCATGTATCTGCTATATAGCAAAAGTCTACCAGGGCATCGATCAATTTGAATAGTCGTCTGGTATCGTAAGTATTAGTTTTATCAGGTTAGCGTACAGGTCTATCAGGCGGGTGCGCACTCATTTGGTCAACACTTGGTCAACACTTTGCAGAAAACATCTCGCGATTTCACACGAATTCATCAGTGTTACCGCTATTTTGCGAAAATTTATAACTAATTGAATAGATATGAAATAATCGTTTAACAGGGGTTACCGCTGATTACCTGAAATTAATAGGCACATGAACTTCGAATCCGTAGGCCGCAGGTTCGAATCCTGCCGGGCGTACCAGTTAAATCAAGGGGTTATGGCGCCAGTGCCATAACCCCTTGTTGTTGGCGTCAACATAGTGTCAACTTTGACATCCCTTTTAAGCGCAACGATTTGATAATTTGATATTTAATTGCAAGTTTATTTATAAAGCAGAAGTAGCGGCACCCAGGGCATTGCTTTGATTGCCTGGTAAATGATATTCAAGCTCATACCGCTATAGGCCTCAAACCCCACTATAACAATGTACCATTTTCCGTCTTTTGGCTTTGGTACAAATATTTGTTCGTTGTTATCCAGATTCTCTGAAAAGTAATTCTCCCATTCGGTTAATGGGCGATGGTACGCGAGGGCAAGATCGGCGTCGCCCGTCCCCCCCATGGTTTGTAAATCAAGATCGGTTGTGCCGGAGGGAAGGTTAATCTCGTAACACTTAACGCTATCCACCGCGCCATTCAGGCCGGTAAGTGTTGAATTGTTTTTTAATATCTGACAAGTCTGTTTGTAAGCATCAATGCTACCATTTCCCGGTATGCCATCAGCGGTGAAGTTTATTGAGCTTGTAAAATGACTGTCGGATAGAAAAGTGAGTGTAAAGGTTGAAACAATAAAATTTATTCCTGCGTAGTTAATGTCCAATGGGGAAGTGATAACCCACTGGTTCCCGGACTTTACCATTTCAACTTTTCCGAAAACTTGATCAAACTGGTGCAGGACATTAGCACTTTCCTGATAAATGATTGTCCCGGCATTTAATGTTTCATTGAAAATACTAAAGCTTATATTTAGAGGACCAACCCAAACACCATCATAATCACCAATGGCAGATGCATTGATCGGGTTTAGAATTGTCAACAGCAAACCGAGGGCGAGGATATTTAATTTAGGTCGCATGATTTTGTCCGCCTTTTTTTAATAGTCTGAAGTTAAAAACTACTTGTGGATTGTTAGGGATACCATGGGCCTTTTAGTTTTACAGCCCAATCGGGGTCACCAAATTTTTTCACAAAGTACCCTTTTAGCCGATCAAACCATTTGCCAAGACTATCGTCCTTTGTGTCTTCTTCCTTGATTATCTCTGATAGAACCACATCAAGCTCCATCATCTTATCTTTGGGTATATATGCACAAGCACCGAGTTTCAAAGACTTTGCAAAATTATCCGGACTAAGCGCATGGGCTGTTAAAATGACTGATTTTATGTTTTTTTTAATAGCAATTTCTAATAGCGCATAGCCGTCAACACCCATTATATCGAATACTGCTACATCGTAAATGTTCTTCCCAAGCAACTCCTTGGCTGACTCGAAATTTTGAGCTGTATCTACTTCACACATAAATAGTACTTCTTCCATGGTCTCAAGAATATCCGGTTCATCATCAACGATTAAAACTTTCTTCCCTAGTAGCAGATTTGTAGGATCCATTTATAAAATCTCCATCTAAGTTTCCAGTGGTGACATTTGCCAGATTGAAACATTTAAACTGTAATTAGATTCTGGGAAGTCTAAGATATGGACTGGACTAATTTACTAAAACCCATCTCAAAAAAATTATAAGAGACCATGGGCTGTGTTACGAACCAGCTCAAAATGCTCACATACGGCATGTATGCGCCGCTTTTTCGCCGTTGCGTGCCTTGGCATAAACCTCTAAATCCTTATTTTTGAAACAGGCTCTAATAGATTCCTAAATTTGGGCATTGAGTTCATATTTTTATTACAGGGGCAATCGCGCAATGAATTTGCCATAAGCATCGTGTTAAGGCCAAGATCCGACCAATTATTTTACGTAACCATATGATTGCCTTATTGATGTTATGATGACTTATCCGCAGTTGCTCATTGTTTCAATTTGATTAATCGGGGCCTATCCGCCCGCTATCCTAACCCTGTATCCCTTTCTCTCCAGATACTCTTTGATAGTATCCAGATTTCCCCCCTGAATTACAATCATATTATGCTTGATAGACCCACCAGCACCACAATGATGTTTCAGTTGTTTAGACAGAGCCTTGAGGTCGTTATCATCAATGTCAAATCCAGACACGGTTGTCACCGTCTTTCCCTTCCGGCCTTTAGTTTCGCGTTGGATTCGGATTATGCCGTCAGATTTAGGCTGCGGTTGAGGGTCAGACTCCATCCGTTTCTTTTTGCAGGTACAGCCGGGAACGGGCTTTTGACACTTTGGGCAAATGCGGCCTGTTTCGGTTGAGTATACAAGATGATTGTTTTTCATATCGATACGAAAGAGCCTGGATCAGATCACAGAGCAGGTATTCGTCAGAGGTTATACGGTAACGGTCGGTAGGTGTCAAAGGTAAAACTTGAAATAGCGCCGACCAAGTTTCCAGGTTCTATAGATGAATAAAACTCAGTATGCCTATGCAATGATAGTGTGGTTGTTAAAAAAACTTTCCGTTGTGCGGACACAGCACAGTCTTGGTTAAGTTACGACTCGAGGTACTTGTTGAATGATGATTACAAGCTAAAGCTCTGAACTTATTTAGGCGCTCAGTCTTGGACTATTTTGGTTTTGTCCGCGAGATCTGGCTTTCCATACCGGCAGTTTGCTCTACGGGCAATACCATGGCGATGCCTGTGCCGGGTTCGCTGAATTGCCCGGCCTCTTTGATGGCGGTGAGGAGAGGCTCGACAATAGTTTCGTTGACCAGGAAGAGAACCAGGTCCGTTCGGATGTCCAAACAAAGCCCAAAAAAAGTCTTTGCTTCGCCGGCACCGGTTCCAGAGGCTGATATAATGGTCGCCCCGGTCGCCCCGGCCTTTTTCGCCGAATCGACGACCTGGTCGGTGAGGTTCGGCTTTACCATTGAAATAATGCATTTATAAGCCATGTTATTTCCTCCTCTTTTGTCCGATCCGCGGCAAATGTGCCTTTGCTTTGCCAATAAATTGTCGCATGTCATTCATTCCTGTTTCGCCGTCGCACCAGCCATTGAGCCAGTTGGGCATATCCCAAGACACTGATGATCGGGAACAAGCTGGCAAAAGCGATGAGCCCGAATCCATCCAACACCGGACTTCGTCCGGGAACATTGGATGCCAACCCTAAACCGAGAGCCGCAACCAGGGGTACGGTCACCGTAGAAGTGGTCACCCCGCCGGAGTCATAGGCCAGGGGGATGATCATTCGCGGGGCTAGAAAGGTTTGGACGGCAACAATAATATAGCCCACCAGAATGTATATATAAAGCGGCGTTCCGGTAACAATGCGAAACGTGCCGAGAGTTATGCCAACCGCCACACCGATGGCCACCGCAATCCGCAAGCCCATAGATGATATGGCTTTGTGCGAAGCCTCTTCTGCCTTGTTGGCCACGGCGATAAGCGACGGTTCGGCGATGGTGGTGGAAAATCCGACCAAAAAGGCAAACAGATAGATCCATCCATAGGCGGACCAGATGTCATTACCGCCAGCTTGGGCCCCCTTGACCAATTGCAACGCCATGGCCCTGCCCACAGGGAAAAGAGCCAGATCCAGACCCCCCAAAAAACAGGCCATGCCGACAAGCACCAAACAGAATCCGAAAATAATTCTGCCCGGCCGCGGCAGGGGCTTCTTTAACACCACCATTTGGAACAACACCAGCAGCCCAATAACCGGCAATACGTCTTTGGCGGTGGCCAGCAACAACCTGATTGGGTCATATAATAGTTCCATATACCTACCTAATGGACGAACAATCCGAAAACCATGACTAAAAACATCGGGGTAAGCGATGCCAGGGCGATCAATCCGAAGCCGTCGGTCAAAGGGTCCCTGCCGCGAATGGTTCGCGCCAGTCCGACTCCCAACGCCGTTACCAGCGGTACGGTGACGGTTGAGGTTGTCACCCCGCCCAAATCGTAGGCCAAGCCCACGATCTCGTCCGGCGCGAACAACGTCATCACCATGATAAGAATGTAACCGCCAACGATGAGAATCGGCAACGGCCATCCCCGAAGTATCCTCAACACGCCGAGAACGATCGCGGCACCGACGGAGAAAGCCACGGTCAAGCGGACATGTAAGGCGTAACGAAGGATAACGGCGGGAGAATTATCGATAAGGCCGGCTTCCGCCACGGCTCTGGCTCCTTCGCGGGTCACCGCTATGAGGGCCGGTTCGGCAACAGTGGTTCCGAATCCCAAGGCGAAAGAGAACAACAGCAACCAGAAAAGGCTGCCCTTGCGCGCGAATTCTTCGGCCAACGTTTCTCCGAGGGGAAAAAGGCCCATATCTAAACCAACGACAAACAGCGCTAAGCCGACGATAACCAAGCCCAATCCCATCAGGACTGAAAAAAGTTCCGGAAACGGTTGTTTTAAAACCAGAATTTGGAATAGAGCTATGACGACAATGATGGGGGCCAAATCACGGCATGCTCCAAGTAGGGAACTGCCTAGCGTTTTCATTAATAGGGGGAAAGATCCGGTGAGCATAAACCACGTTTGCGGTTGGACGTTATTATGTGTCGGTTATCATTGCCATTGTTGCCGATAAATCGCGTTATCATAACAAGCTAAGGATTGGCTTCGGATAATCTGCCTGGTCATTGAACTTATCTTATGAAGGGCAACGCTCGTTTTGGCACTCGCTCAATGGCATCGATGACAAATATTCTCCGAATGCTTTTGAGGGGATTCACTTAAGTGAGTGACAACGAACTTTAGACTATTTCAGAATACTTTGGCCATAAAAAAATAGAGAATCGCCGTTACCACGCTCATGCGAGTATATTGGGGGCTTTTTGTGGTTTGTAAAGGGTCTATACGAAATATTCTGATCACAACTTTCTGGCGAGTATATCGCCGTAAAAACCTGTTGGCCGATCAGAATGTTATTCCCATTTACCAACAGGACACTGTCTTAGTGAGCTTATCGGGTAAGAGCCTTTACCCCTATCTGTTTTGGCACAGTATTCCCGTTGCTGACCATTCCCGTCAAAGTGGCCCTCCATCCTGAAGGCATGTTTACATCTGTGACCGAACGGTTGGCATAGGGGCCATTTGAGAAAGAACCTATCCACAAACTTCTGACCAAATTCAATTTCCTATCTGGGTAGCATCGGTTGCTGTCCTTTTAAATGTATTTTGTACCGGAAGGTGACTTAACATACAGTAATAAAACAGTAAAGGATGTTATTCAATTAGGGCCGCAGCGCCTGACATGCGATACTTTTTTAGTTATACCGCTGTTCAAAAATAAATTCCGAAATACGGAAGGGTGGTATAAGTGGTTGTAGAAAAAAACGTTCGCATAACGGAACGTTTTTTTCACAACCACTATAACGCGAAGGCCTATCTTTCAAAACAGCCGATCCCTCTCTTGCATGCTTATTCTCATTCTCGGAAATAAATCGACCGTCTTTTCGAGCCCAATTTTCTATGTGATGAAGCCAAGGCCATTGCACAACGTTTCAATGGTGTTTAAGGTCAATAGTAATTTGTCGTTTGATTCGAATCCGGAAATATGCCTAAAAGATTTATATAACTGAGCCTTCGGGGAGTTTTCGTCAACCGGGAGCGGAGGGAATGATCAGCGACTCCAACGCACAAACTCATGCATAAGGCAATCTAAGTAAAGAACAGTTTTCATAATAATATAGTAATGTTAAACTCACTTCACAATTTATACCGCTTTTCAAAAATAATTTCCGGAATATGGAAGGGTGGTATAAGTGGTTGTAGAAAAAAACGTTCGCATAACGGAACGTTTTTTTGACAACCACTATATGGTCTCAATCTAACAGCCGGGGTTTCCACTGTTCTTTCCCAAGGCTGCTGAATACATTCAGATTCCGCCGCGGCGGGACCCGCTTTTGCTGCTGATCATTTCCTCCGCTCTGGTGTTGCATTTGCGGGAAAAACTCCCCGACCACTGATACAACTTCAATATGTTCCAGAGATGATGGAGAAAATTAAATGATCCCCTTAAAAGACGCCTCATTACTCAAACAACAGGCTTTTATCAACAACCATTGGACGGAGTCAGACACCGGTGAAACCATCCCGGTGAACAATCCGTCAGACGGCAACCGGCTGGGGATTGTCCCTTCATTGAGCGCGGTCGAGATCGGCAGTGCCGTGGACGCTGCACAGCGGGCCTTTAATGACTGGCGGCGAAAAACGGCCAAGGAGCGTGCGGCGTTGCTGCGACAATGGTACCGGCTGATTATTGAAAACCAGGAGGATCTGGCAGCCATGATGACGGCCGAGCAGGGAAAACCCCTGGTAGAGGCCAGGGGAGAGGTCATTTATGCAGCTGGTTTTATCGAATGGTATGCTGAGGAAGGTAAACGGGTTTATGGCGATACCATACCGACCCACCAGGCCGGTTCGCGTATCGTGGTGCTCAAAGAGCCGGTGGGGGTCTGCGCGGCCATCACCCCCTGGAATTTCCCGGCCGCAATGATCACCCGAAAGGCGGGACCGGCTCTGGCTTCCGGGTGCACCATCGTGGTTAAACCCGCGAGTCAGACGCCGTTTACGGCCCTGGCCCTGGCCGAGCTTGCCTTGCGCGCCGGTTTGCCGGCTGGCGTTTTCAACGTGGTGACCGGAGCGGCCGCCGTCGTCGGTAAAGCACTTCTCGGTAACCCCGCTGTCCGGAAAATTTCTTTTACCGGCTCTACCGAGGTGGGAAAACAGCTCATGCGTCAGAGCGCCGATTCCGTGAAGAAGATATCATTGGAGTTGGGTGGCCACGCGCCGTTTATCGTGTTCGACGATGCCGATGTGGACGCGGCCGTTGAGGGCGCAGTGGCCTCCAAATACCGCAACAGCGGCCAAACTTGCGTGTGCACCAATCGCATGCTTGTTCAAAGCGGCGTGCACAAAGAATTCGCACGTAAACTCGTGGACAAGGTCAAGGCCTTGAAGGTAGCCGATGGTTTCGAGCCCGACTCCCAGCAGGGACCGCTCATCGACATGGCCGCCGTTGAGAAAGTCGAATTGCATATTAAAGACGCCGTTTCTTTGGGAGCGCAGCTGTTGACCGGGGGCAGACGCCATGCCCGAGGCGGCACCTATTTCGAACCCACCGTTCTGATCGGCGTGACGGCCGACATGCTTATCGCGCGGGAGGAAACCTTCGGACCGGTGGCTCCGATTATCCCCTTCGAAGACGAAGCCGAGGCGCTCCGGTTGGCCAACGATACGATTTACGGCCTGGCGGCCTATTTTTATAGCCGGGACATCGGCCGCATCTGGCGCGTCTCAGAGGGGTTGGAGTACGGAATCGTGGGCATCAACACCGGTATCATCTCCACCGTAGAGGTACCGTTCGGTGGTATGAAACAGTCGGGTATCGGGCGGGAAGGAGGAAAATACGGCATCGAAGATTACCTGGAGATAAAGTATTTGTGCATGGCGGGTATTGATTCATAGCAGGGGATGATCCGCAAGGACGCCCGTGTAAGTTTCGATTAAAACGACGCCGAGGTTCGCTTTTGAAACTATTTTGATGAGCCCGGTGAAATTTTTGGGTGGAGGATAGCCGAGGTCCCTCGTCTGGAAAATAACAGCGCCATTATGAATCGGCATCAGTCCATCCCTAAACGACAATGTCCTCCCCCATAGTTTATTTCCGCTATGAGTGGGAGGACACTTATTTTTGTCGAAACGAAACCCCGGGTCTCATGGATTGAGACCCGGGGTTGCTTCTCAGAAAGAAGCAAACTATCCGACAATCGGAATTATATCATTGCGACGCACGGGTTATGCAAATGAGCATTGGGATACACACTGGTTATGCCTGTTTTTGCAATGATCCCGACTCTCACCGCGCGATTCGCAATCCGATACCACCTGTTTGCATTTTATCGAACAGTCAAGCTCGTTGCTGTTTTTGTTTTCCATGGCCGTATCTCCAAAATAAGCGTAAACCATCTATGGTTTAGATTCTCGATATAGGGTGTACGATTTTCGACTAGACTGCGGGGCTTTCAGCCTTTCTCCAGAAACCCGAGCATTCCCAGCGTTTCTGAATGGCTCTCCACATCGCTGCATCGTAAAGCGCACTTATACCCACAGCGACATAAACCATCCGGCTGAACATACTCATTTCTCCGAAAAGCCAGGCGACGAAGTCAAAACCGAACAGGCCGATCAAACCCCAGTTGACGCCACCGACAAACAGAAACGTCGCGGCAATCACGTCGATACTTTTCATATAGTTATTGTTTTTGGTTGACATACGGTCCACCTCCTTATGGCACCTTAAAACCTACCGATACTCGGAGTGCCACACGTTGATGCCGGAACGATCGATGCGCCGACATATAACATAGATTAATGACGGTGCCACTGTTGTCAATCTATGCCCGTCCAGAGCCGGTCGCCGAATTGAGAAATTCCAGTCAATTTGAAATGTGAACCCGTCCTGAGCGCCTCATTTCCCGTTGTCTATGACCAGAGTTTGGATGAATTCCCGTTAGTCGTGCAGCGTATTCAATGCAACAAGACGCGGGGTTTCGTTTGTTGACGAAACCCCGTTTTGTTTTGGTAGAAGCCCTTTTAAGTGGAGAAGGGG
>Ga0316198_10001616_pt1 | contig 13327 bp, 7 predicted proteins | sample OudBieAanoxic_MG_FD_204935 | JGI IMG/M metagenome (GOLD analysis project Ga0316198, IMG submission 204935) | Coastal sediment microbial communities from Oude Bieten Haven, Netherlands - site A anoxic | ecosystem: Environmental > Aquatic > Marine > Coastal > Sediment | place: Netherlands...
TCTCGGGCAGGCAGCCTCGATGGCGGCCTGGATTTTGGCGTCTGGCACGACAGGACTGCGCAAGTGCCTGCCCAATAGCCGCATCATGATCCACCAGCCGCTCGGCGGAATTCGCGGCCAGGCGACAGACATCGAGATCCACGCCAAAGAGATCCTGAAACTTCGTGAACAAATGAACACGATCCTGGCCAGGCATACAGGCCAGACGAGCGAGCGTATTAAGGAAGACACCGAGCGCGATCGCTATCTCTCCGCCGAAGAGGCGAAGGAGTACGGGCTGATCGACGTCGTCATCAAGCCAAAACAAGACGTCTGACGCGCGCTAAAACACAGGAAATGCGAGCCGCCCAGCTCTTGCCGTAAATGAGGCTGGACGCTAGACTCACACGAGCAGGTATATGGTGGATCGCAGGCGAGACGACGGGCACGGCAATCTTCAATGTTCTTTCTGTGGGAAGTCCCAGAAAGAGGTCAAAAAGCTCATCGCGGGCCCGACGGTCTACATTTGCGACGAGTGCATCGGTCTTTGCAACGACATCATCGCCGAAGAGGTCGAGCGCGAGGAATCGCTCACGACCACGACGCCGCTTCCGAAGCCCGCCGAGATCAAAGAGATCCTCGACGAGTACGTCATCGGGCAGGAGCGCGCGAAGAAGGTCCTCTCGGTCGCGGTGCACAACCACTACAAGCGCATCGACTCGAAGCTGACGACTAACGATGTCGAGCTCCAGAAGTCGAACATCCTTCTGCTCGGCCCAACCGGGTCCGGCAAGACCCTGCTCGCGCAGACGCTGGCCCGGATTCTCAACGTGCCGTTCGCGATTGCAGACGCCACGACGCTAACCGAAGCCGGCTACGTCGGCGAGGATGTCGAGAACATCATCGTCCAGCTCCTGCAGAACGCCGACCACGACGTCGAGCGCGCACAGCGCGGCATCGTGTACATCGACGAGATCGACAAGGTCGCACGCAAGGGCGACAACCCGTCCATCACGCGCGACGTGAGCGGCGAAGGCGTCCAGCAAGCACTTCTCAAGATCATCGAGGGCACCGTCGCGAACGTGCCCCCCAAGGGCGGGCGCAAGCACCCCCAGCAAGACTTCCTGCAAATCGACACGGGCAACATCCTGTTCATTTGCGGTGGCGCGTTCGTCGGCCTCGACGAGGTGATCGAGCGTCGCATCGGCGAGCGGACCCTCGGTTTCGGCGCGGACATCCCGTCCCGCAAAGACAAGAAGATCGGCGAGCTCCTCGAGCGCATCGAGCCCGAGGATTTGCTCCGTGCCGGCCTGATTCCCGAGTTCATCGGCCGTTTGCCGGTCATCGCGACCTTGCACGAGCTGAATGAAGAGGCGCTCGTCGATATCCTGACCAAGCCGAAGAACGCTCTGGTCAAGCAGTATCAAAAGCTTTTCGAGATGGATGGCGTGAAGCTGAAGTTTGCCCAGGGCGCGCTGCATGCGGTCGCACGCGAGGCGCTCAAGCGAAACGCTGGCGCTCGCGGCCTCCGGGCCATCATGGAGAAGTCGATGCTCGACATCATGTACGACGTCCCGTCCCAAGCAGACATCCGGGAGGTCGCCGTGAGCGAAGAGGTCATCGCATCGGGCGAGAAGCCGCTCATCGTCTACGAAAAGGAAGAGGCGGAGCTCGCCTAGTGCGGCATGTGCCGCCCATTCCCGCTCCCCTCGGGCTACGAGTAGACTGATGTTCTTTCACCGAAACGACAACGACGAACAGAACCCAGGCGCTGGCACGCCGAGTGGTGAAGCCTTTCCATTGCTTCCCCTTCGCGACATCATCGTGTTCCCGCACATGGTCGTGCCGCTCTTCGTAGGGCGCGAGAAATCGATCAACGCGCTCGAAGAGGCGATGGGCCAGGACAAAGAAATCCTGCTCGCCGCCCAGAAGAAAGCCAAGACCAACGATCCGACCGCGGAGGACATCTTCGAGGTCGGCACCGTCGGGACGATCATTCAGTTGCTCCGTCTGCCGGATGGCACGGTGAAGGTGCTCGTCGAAGGCAAGCGTCGCGCCCGCATCACGGAGTTCCTCCCGCACGACGACTTCTTCCTGTGCGCCGTCGAGCCGGTCGAAGAGGTGTTCGCCGAGAACGTCGAGATCGAAGCGATGATTCGATCGGTCCAGTCCGCGTTCGACGTCTACGCGAAGCTCAACAAGCGCATCGCGCCCGAAATGCTGATGACCGTCCAGACCATCGACGATCCGTCGAAGCTGGCCGACACCGTGGTGGTTCACCTGACGAGCATCAAGCTCTCAGACCGCCAAGAAATCCTCGAGACCGTCGATCCGGCGAAGCGCTTGGAGCGTTTGTTCCAACTGATGAACGCCGAGATCGAGATCATGCAGGTCGAGAAAAAGATCCGCTCCCGCGTCAAGAAGCAAATGGAGAAGACGCAGAAGGAGTACTACCTGAATGAGCAAATGCAGGCCATTCAGAAGGAGCTCGGCGAGCGCGACGAGTTCAAGAGTGAGATTCAAGAGCTCGAACAGCAGCTCAAGCAGAAGAAGCTCTCCAAAGAAGCGCACCTCAAGGCCCGCAAGGAGCTGAAAAAGCTAAAGATGATGCAGCCGATGAGCGCGGAGGCCACGGTCATCCGCAACTACATCGACTGGGTGATCGCGCTGCCCTGGGGCGACAAGTCCGAGGAGAACTACGACATCGACGCGGCCGAACAAATCCTCGACGAGGATCACTACGGCCTGAAGAAACCGAAAGAACGCATCGTCGAGTACCTTGCTGTGCAGGCGCTCGTGCAAAAGCTCAAGGGGCCCGTGCTTTGTCTCGTCGGTCCGCCCGGCGTCGGCAAGACTTCACTCGCGAAGAGCATCGCGCGCTGCACCGGTCGCGAGTTCGTGCGGCTGTCCCTCGGCGGCGTTCGCGACGAAGCGGAGATCCGCGGTCACCGACGAACGTACATCGGCGCTCTTCCCGGTCGCTTGATTCAGTCGCTTCGCAAGGTGGGCACCAACAACCCGGTGTTCCTGCTCGACGAGATCGACAAGCTGTCGTCCGACTTCCGAGGCGATCCGGCCTCGGCGTTGCTCGAGGTGCTCGACCCCGAGCAGAACCACAACTTCAACGATCACTACCTCGACCTCGACTACGATCTCTCCGAGGTGATGTTCATCACTACGGCGAACACGCTTGGCGGAATTCCGCTTCCGCTCCGCGACCGCATGGAGATCCTCGAGATTAGCGGCTACACCGAGTTCGAGAAGCTCAACATCGCGATGCGCTATCTCGTCCCGCGTCAGCGCACGAACGCGGGTCTCGAAGAGATCGACCTCGAGATCAGCGAGAACGCGGTTCGGCAGATCATCCACTACTACACGATGGAAAGCGGCGTCCGTAACCTCGAGCGCGAGATCGGCAGCGTCTGTCGCAAGATCGCGCGGCAGGTCCTGAAGGACGGCGAAGAAGCCAAGACGAAGAAGTACCTGGTCGAGGCCAAGGATGTCTCGGAATACCTCGGCGTGGCGAAGTACCGCCCAGACAAGACCAACGAGAAAGACCAAGTCGGCCTGACCAACGGTTTGGCGGTCAACGCGTTCGGCGGCTCGATCCTCGAATGCGAGGTCGCGGTCGTTCCAGGCAAGGGCAAGCTCAACATCACCGGCCTCCTCGAAAAGGGGATGCAGGAGTCGGCGCAGGCCGCCATGAGCTACATCCGCTCACGCCAGAAGGTCCTCGGGCTGGAGGTCGACTTCCACTCGAAGTACGACGTCCACGTTCATTTCCCGAGCTTCGTTCCAAAGGACGGACCGAGCGCCGGCATCACGATGGCCACGAGCATCGCGAGCGCCCTACTCAAGATTCCGGTCCGCAAGAACGTCGCGATGACAGGCGAGATCACCCTGCGCGGCCGTATCCTTCCGATCGGCGGCCTCAAGGAAAAGCTCCTCGCTGCGCACCGCGCCGAGATCAACGTCGTCCTCGTCCCGAAGGAAAACCAAAAGGACCTGAAGGAGATCCCGCGGCGCGTCCTGAACGCCCTCCGCATCGTGCTCGTCGAGCACATGGACGAAGTCCTGAGGGAGGCCCTCACACTGAGCGACCCCGACGCCCTCTTTGGAGAGCACCAGGTGCGCCCGGCAGAGTACCGCGAAGGCGAGCTCATCACCCCCGAGTCGCCCGCCCAGGACGACCTCCCCGACCCCACCGTCGACGCCCCCGGCGCCCGGCAGTAGCGGGACAGGATCCTCCCCTCCAAGTGCTTGGATCTACTTCGCTTCTCACGCGAAGATCCCGCAAGTTGGCGTGACCTGCGATGCGAGTGCTCGAGGCATGTATGGGATCTTCGAGGGAGATCGCGTTTGATTTCTGATGGTTAGGGGGGTGGATCCTGTCCCCTCTATGGGTCATGCTCGCGGCCGCAAATCGGTCGGGTAACTCAGCGGTAGAGTGGCGCCCTTACAAGGCGCAGGCCCAGGGTTCGAATCCCTGTCCGACCACCGGTGTTTCGTCACATCCAACCCACCCACCCCCGCCCGTAGTCCTCCCTCCGCGCCCTGCGGGCTTGGCGGCGCGTTTGCACCGGGCTTCGCCCTTCGGGCTCGCGCGTCAGCGAGCATGACCCACTGGTCAGCCGATCACCTGAAAAATGCAGCTTGGAGGCGTTTTTCGACTGGCCCGCAGGACAGTCGGCCCTAGTATTGCTAACCAGTAGTCAGTCACTGACCGGCGGTCAGCGACTGGAGGGCAAGCACCTTGGCGGTAGCCGCGCGGCGTGAACGGGAGCGAACTGCGCGTCGGGAAGCGATTCTCGACGCGACGCAGGATCTCATCGCCAGCGAGGGCTACCACGGGCTTCGGATGGACGCCGTCGCCGACGCGGTCGAGCTCAGCAAGGGCACCCTCTATCTATATTTCGAGAACAAGGATGCGCTCTGCGCCGCGGTGGCCACGCGTTTGATCGATGCCTTTCTCCCCTTCCTTCAGGGTTCGCTCGATGACGCGAAGTCGGGCCTCGATGCGATCCGGGCGCTGCTCCACGCGTACCACGACTTCACGCAGGACAACCCGCACCACTTCCGGTTCGCGCTCGCGTGGCTGAGTGCCGGCGAACGCATGGACGACTCCACGGAGGCGTTCCAGACCTATCGCGGTCGCGTCGGCCAGATGCTTTCGCTCGTCGCGACGTCGTTGCAACGCGGCCAAGCAGATGGAAGCATCCGGCAAGACATCGACGTCTTTCCGCAGGCCATTCAGATATGGATCAGTTTTCTCGGCGTCGTGCTGGTCGGCCTCAACCGAGAGGCCATGCAGCAACGCGTTCCAGTGCCAGTAGATTTGCAGCAGCTCGTGCCCCTACACGTCGACAGCGTGCTTAGGGCACTCGCTAGCGAAGGGGCTTTATGATGCGAGGCAAGATTGTCGTCCTGCTGATTTCGGTGCTCGCCGTCGGGTGCAACTACAAGAAGAACACGGACATCGAGCCCAACATCGAAGTCCCGACGACTTACTCAGAATCGGAAGGGCAGGAAGTCCCTCCCCCACCCAAAGCGCCGGACGCGGAGGAGCCCGTTCGAGACGCGCGCTGGTGGCGACAGATGGAGGACCCGACGCTCAGTGCGTTGATCGACGAAGCCCTTCGCCGCAACCAAACCGTCCGCGCTGGCTGGGCCAGGGTGAATCAGGCCCGTTACATCGCAAACCAGGTTCGTGCCGCGCGGATGCCTCAAATCCAGCTCACCGGCGAATACTTGATCGGCAAGCAGCTTTTCGCAGGTCTGGGTGAAATCCGATCACAACGGGCAACCGGATCCATCCCCGTCTCGTACGAAGTCGATATGTTCGCGCGTCGCGCCAGGGAACACCAAGGAGCAAAGCTCGATGCCGAGGCCGCCCGACTCGACCAAGAGGCGCTGGCCATCACCATCTCGGCTGAGGTCGCGGAAGCGTGGTTCGATTCGATCAACGCGCGGATCGAGGTCGCAGTCGTGAAGGAGCAACTCGAGACCGACCTTCGCTTTCTCGAGCTCGTCGAGCTTCGCTACCGCGAGGGGCTGAACTCGGCCGTAGATGTTCACCAGCAGCGACAGCGGGTCGCAAGCCAGCGCGCACTTCTCGCGCTCGCGGACGCTCAGATCGATCTCACCGATCAGCGCCTTTCGGTTCTGCTGGGGGAGGCGCCGGGAAGACCCTTCCCCGTCGACGGCAAAGTCCTTCCCGAGATCGGCCCGACGCCCGACATCGAGGCGCCGGCTAGCCTGCTGCAAGCACGACCGGACATCAAGGCGGTTCAGAAACGAGTCGAGGCCGAAGACCGCCGAGTGGCCGCGACGGTCGGTGCACGGCTCCCGACGATCACGCTCGAATTCAGACCAGACTACACTTGGCTCAACGCGGAGACCTCTGTGAGTCCAGAGGAGAAAGTGTTCGGCTGGCAATGGCAAGCCGGAGGCCGGTTCTCGGTCCCGATTTTCGACGGCATCGCGGGCTGGTCGGCGATCAAGGCTCAGCGCGAGGTGCTCAGCCAGCTTGCTGAGCTGTACTCCGAAACAATCCTCACAGGCCTGATCGAGGTCGAAAGCACCCTCGTGCTCGAGCGGCAAGAGCGACTCCGCATTCAGTACCTCGAGGACGAGTTCCGCCTCGCCAACGTCACCCTCGAAGCGACACGGGATCGATACCGCGCTGGCCTGAGCGACTTCCTGCCCGTGTTGACCGCGCTCGCCACGCGTCAGCGCTCCGAGCTCCAACTCGTCGCCGCCCGCCGGCAACTGGTCTCCTATCGCGTTCAGCTCTATCGGGCGCTAGGCGGCGCTTGGCCCGAGGAATTTGGGGAGCCAGAAGATGAGTAAGCGCAACGAGCGTCGCATGAAGTGGGTGCTGTCGATCGGCGTCATCGTGGCTGCTGTGGCCATTGCGGGCGTCTTGATCGCGACCAAGGAAGAGCCTCCTCGCGCGGACAAACCGCTCGAAGGAACGCTGGTCGAGGTCATTCAAATCGGCACCAGCCGCCACGAGGTCGACTTGCTTGCCAAGGGCACCGTCGTCCCCGCCATGGAGGTCATGCTCCAGACAGAAGTCGGCGGCCGCGTGACCTGGCAAAGCGGTGAGCTCGTTCCGGGCGGTCGATTCAAGAAGGGCCAGCCCATCGTCAAGGTCGACAGCCGCGACTACGAGCTCGCGGTCGAGTCGTTCCGCTCGGAAGTCCGGCGGGCGCGCCTCGAGTACACGCTCGAAAAGCGGCGTGGCGAGGTCGCGAAGCGTGAGTGGGACAGCTTTGGCAAGATGGACGCATCGGACGAGCAGCGCGCGCTCGCGCAGCGCGAGCCTCAGCTCGAAGCGACCAAGCTGGCCCTCAAGGCGGCCGAGAGCACCCTCAAGAGGGCCGAGCTCGACTTGCAGCGCACGACGCTCCGCGCGCCGTTCAACGCCATGGTGGTCACCGAGAACGTCGACCTTGGGCAGCTGATCAGCCCTCAAACCATGGTCGCGCGGCTCGTCGGCACCGACGAGTACCGAGTTCAGGTTTCTGTTCCCGTGGCCTCCCTGCGGACGATCCACGCGCGCACCGAAGACGAGCCCGGCTCGCCCGCCACGATCATCCAACGTGTCGGCCAAGGCAACATCGAGCGGCAGGGCGAAGTGATCCGCCAGCTCCCCGATCTCGATCCCGGCGGAGCAATGGCCCGCATTCTCGTTCGCATCGAGAACCCCCTTGGCGAAAAGGGCGAGCTCCCCTTGCTTCTCGGCTCCTTCGTCGACGTTGCGACAGAAGCCCTGCCTATCAGCAACGCGATTCGGGTACCCAGAGTCGCCTTGCGCAACGGCCGCAACGTCTATGTCATGAACGATCGCAACCTGCTCGAAATCAGGGAGGTGGACATCGCCTGGAGCGAGCCAGATGCGGTCCTGGTGACCGGTGGCCTTCAGCCCAACGAACGCGTCGTGATCAGTCGCATCGCAACGCCGATTCCCAACATGCTCCTGCGCTCGGTCGACCCGTCGCCGCAGCCGGACGAGCCTAAGCCGGACGATCCTGAGGCCGAAGCGATCCCATGAGCGAAGACACGCAGTTCGATCCCGACAAAGAGCACGGGCCGATCGCCTGGATGGCGAAGAACCGCGTTGCGGCCAACGTGCTGATGCTCATCTTGATCGTCGGCGGCCTGGTGACGCTCGCCTCCGGCATCAAGCAGGAGGTGTTCCCCGAGGTCGAAATGGACATCGTTTCGACCCAGATCACCTACCCCGGCGCAAGCCCTGCCGAAGTCGAGCAAGCGGTCATTTTGGCCGTCGAGGAGGCGGTTCGTGGGGTCGACGGCGTCAAGAAGGTGACCTCCACGGCCATGGAAGGCATGGGCACGGTCAACGTCGAGCTTCTCCTCGGAGCAGACAAAGATCGGGGGCTCAACGACGTCAAGAGTGCCATCGACCGCATCACCTCCTTTCCCGAAGACGTCGAACGCCCCACCGTGAGCCTGATCTCGAACCGCCAGCAGGTCATTTCGCTGGTGCTCTACGGCGACGTCGATGAGGCCACGCTCCGGGCCGTCGCCGAGAACAGCCGGCGGGACTTGCTGCGCGACCCTCGCATCACGTACGTCGAGCTTTCCGGCATTCGTCCCCTCGAAATCAGCATCGAAGTCCCTCAAGCGCAGCTCCGCAAGCACGGGCTCACGCTGGACGAAGTCGCGGCCCGCGTCCGGGCGGCCTCGATTGATCTCCCGGGCGGCGGCGTCAAGACCAACGCTGGCGAGGTGCTGCTCCGCACGACGGAACGACGGGATCGCGGTGACGAGTTCGGTGAGATCATCCTCCGAAGTCCGTCGGACGGCTCCCAGGTTCGCGTCCGTGACATCGCGGTCGTGAAGGACGGCTTTCGGGAGATCGACAAGGAAGCCACCTTCAACGGCAAGCGCGCCGTCATGGTCAACGTGTTCCGCGTCGGCTCGGAGACCCCCCTCACCGTCTCCGCGGCCGCGAAGGAATACGTCCAATCCCTCGAGGATCAGCTACCCGAAGGACTCTACGCCGCCACGTGGTTCGACACTGCGGAGATGTACGAAGGCCGCCTCGACCTGCTGATCAACAACGCGCGGATCGGCTTGATCCTCGTGCTCCTGACGCTCGGACTGTTCCTCGAAGGGCGCCTCGCGTTTTGGGTGACCCTCGGCATCCCGATCTCATTCTGCGGCTCGTTGCTGTTCTTCCCCGTCACCGACGTGTCGATCAACATGATCTCGCTCTTCGCGTTCATCATCACGCTCGGCATGGTCGTCGACGATGCCATCGTCGTCGGCGAGGCGGTCCACAAACAAAGGACGGATGGCAAAGGCCGGCTCGAAGCCGCAATCGGCGGCGCCAAGGAAGTCTCCCAACCCGTCATCTTCGCGATTCTCACGAGCTGCTTTGCCTTCGCCCCGATGCTCGCGGTGCCGGGTGTCATGGGCAAGTTCTTCCGCGTCATTCCAATCGTCGTCATCTCCGTCCTGCTGATCTCGTTGGTCGAGTCGCTGCTGATTCTGCCGGCACACCTCTCGCACCCGATGCCATGGTGGCTGCGCGTCGTGCTGTCACCATACCTGTTGCTCATGGAGTGGATCGCTAAGCTCGGCGTGCCGCACCGGCTTCAGCACCACATCCAACACACCTATGTGCCCATCCTCGAAAAGGCGCTCAAGTGGCGCTACTTCACGATTGCGGCAGGAATGGCCGCCCTCTTCGCGACCGCCGGCTACGTCGCCGGCCGGATTCCCTTCACGTTCCTGCCAAAGGTCGAAGGCGACTTGATCACGGCACACCTCAAGATGCCCGTCGGCACGCCTGTCTCCGAGACTGAACGGATCGCCGACAAGATCGCAGGGGTCGCCCAATCCATCATCGACGAGCAGGACGCGCAGAGTGAGATCCCGACGATTTCGAGAGGGTTGTACAAGGAGGTGGGGGCGCTCTCGGCACTGGAGTCCAGCCCGGACGGCCCGGCGATGTCTGAAGGGAGTCACTACGCGACGGTGATGACCTACCTCGTCGATCCGGCGGAGCGCCAGATCAACACACAGCAGTTCGTCCAGCGCTGGCGAGCGGAGATCGGCGAGGTCCCGGGCATCGATTCTTTGACGTTCGCGTACGAGGTCGGTGTCCAGACTGGCAAGCCGATCGACATCCAGCTCATCCACGACGACGTCCCGACGCTCGAAGGCGCCGCGGAGCGCCTCGCCGGCGAAATCACCAGCTACAGTGGATTGAGCGACATCGACAGCGGCGTGACGAAGGGCAAAGAGCAGATCGATTTTCGCCTGACCGAAGCGGCGCAGGCCCGAGGGCTCACCGAGTTCGAGCTCGCGCGGCAGGTCCGCGGGGCCTTCTTCGGCAGTGAAGCCGTCCGCCAACAGCGCGGGCGCGACGAGGTTCGCGTGTACGTTCGATTGCCGCTCGACGAGCGCCAGTCGCTGTACAACGTGGAGGAGCTCGTCGTTCGGACCCCCGGCGGCGGCGAGATGCCACTCTCACAAGCGGCCATCATCAAGCGCGGCCAGGCCTACACGGTCATCAAACGAACCGACGGGCGCCGCAACATCAGCGTCACCGCAGACGTGGCGACCGAGGACGACAACGCGAACGAAATCATTGCTCAGGTCCGCGAGCGCGAGCTTCCGCAGCTCCTCGCGGACATCCCGGGCCTCGCCTACAGCCTCGGCGGCGAGCAGGAGCGGCAGGCTGAAACGATGGGGGCCCTCGGGATGGGCTTCATGCTCGCCCTGATCGTCATGTACTCGACGCTCGCCGTCGTCTTCCGAAGCTACGGGCAGCCGATTTTGGTCATGTCCGCCATTCCATTCGGCATGGTCGGCGCGGTCTGGGGCCACGTCGCCATGGGCTGGTTCCTCTGGGACAGCGTCAGCCTCAGCCTCATGAGCATGATGGGCGTCATCGCGCTCTCGGGCGTCGTCGTAAACGACTCGTTGATCCTCATCGTCGCAATCAATCGCTACCGCGAGGAAGGCATGGGCCTCTGGGAAGCCGTGATCGCAGGCGCCGCGCGCCGCTTCCGGCCAATCTTACTGACCTCCCTCACGACCTTCTTCGGCCTCGCGCCCATGATCATCGAGACCTCCGTCCAAGCACGGTTCCTCGTGCCCATGGCGGTCTCCCTTGGCTTCGGTGTCCTCGCTGCCACGTTGATCATGCTGCTCATCGTGCCGTGCAGCTACATCATCCTCGACGACCTCGAGCGGAATGCCGGCAATGTGTTCGCAAGGCTCCGTGGCCGGCCGACGGTGCCGCCGCCTCCAGTCACGGTGCCAAGCGACGCGGACGTCGAGCTGTTGACCGCCGAGTAGAGGCGGTTCGCTACCGACTTACGACGCCGCCGCGAAGGTCCAGCTGCCGGTGGCCGCGTGATTGCGGTTGAGCTCAACCGGCTTGCGCATGAGCCCCATCGCGGCGACCGTTGCGTGAAGCCCGGTCCAGGACGCGAGGCTGCTGTAGGCCTTGATCGAGGAGCGCGCCGGCGTGCGGCTGGCATGGTCCTTGGCGATCTCGAACACCTCTAGGTAGCGCTGGACGCAGGCTTCGGGGTCGGAGCGGTCCTTGGCGTTGCTGACGGCCTTGGCCGACATCTGGCGGCGGAGGGCTCCTTTCGTGAGCAAGAGCTCGACGTCGTGGCCGAACTCCTCGTCCGCGTCTGCGGCACGTGGATTGACCAGGAACCCGTCCTCGCCGTCGGTCACCTGACCGGCAACGCCCATGCCGTCGTCCATCGCGACGACCGGAAGGCCGCACCAAAGCGCCTCGCTGATGACCTGGCCATAGGTCTCCGAGAGCGAAGCGTAAACGAAGAGGTCCGCGTGACGGTACCAGGCGGGCATCTGCTGAAGGCTCTGCTCCCCCATGAAGTACGTGCGGTGGTCGATCCCGAGATCCTTGGCGAGTTGCTTGAGCGCATCGCTCTCCGGACCGTCGCCGACCAGCGTGAGCGTGGCGCCTTCCACCTTTGGGTAGACGTACTGCGCGAAGATGCGGAGCACACGGTCGACTTCCTTTTCGCGCGCGTGCCGACACACGACGACGAGACGCCCACCCGGTGCCGCTTCTGCCGGGAACGGGTCGTCCTGACCGGTCGCGTTGAAAATGCGTGTCTCGATGGCACGGGGAATGACGTGAATCGGGACCTCGACGCCGCGGTCACGCCAGTACTGCTTGAGACCGGGGCTCAGGCACACGAGCGCGTCGCCCGTGTTGTAGACGTCAGTCGATTGCGACTCGACCATCGGAATGACCCGATCCTCAAAGAGGCGGTTGACCGGACCGACCGCGTTGAGCGCGTCCGGCAGGATCACGTTGTACACACTGGGCATGTGGACGGTGTTCACACAGACGAGCGGGATGCCGTGCTGCTGGCGGAGGAAGCTGCCAGCGTAGAGCAAGCCGCTCGGGCTCTGCACGAGCATCATGTCGAAGTTGGCGTCCTTGAGGCTCTCGAGCGACGCACGTGAGGGCATCGCGAGATAGAAGCCCGGATGGTTGCGGAGCGGGATGCTCGGCAAGGAGATGTGGCTCGGCGGAAGCTCGCTCGGCTTCGCGTGCGGGTCATCGGGGCCGACAACCGTGACGTCGACACCGCGCGCGCTCATCTCTCGGTACAGGAACTGCGAGGCGTAGGACGACCCATTCGCGTACGGAATCCGTACGTAGTCGTTCAAAATCGCCAACCGCTCTAGCCATCGTCGCTCATGCGAATACATCGATGCCCTCCGTGTGTGTCAAGAGTGAGACTGTCAACCGTGACTTAGATTCACGCATCGTGAAGAAAGCTGTGGTGTTTAGACCACAGCCAACTACATCGACCCCCTCCTGCGGCACTGCATGTCGCAGTTGAAGGCGTTTTTCCCAAGTTTTCGGAGACATGGTCCCGCTCCACCCCCGGTACTTGCGAGAATCAGGCCAACTCCCCGGAATTCCCTCGGCGGAGAAAAATTCTAGATCGGGCCACCCGCCGGCACTGAGGCTGGCACTGACGCTGACGCTGAGTGTGGCGAGTTCGGGGGGTTTGCGGGGCGCAAACCAGCTCTTTGACAGCCTCTAACCCCCAGGCTACAAGGCCCGTCCCGAAGGGCTCTGCCCTGAGGTGGATGCGGCGGTAGTTAAGTTGGTTATAACGCCGGCCTGTCACGCCGGAGGCCGCGGGTTCGAGTCCCGTCCGCCGCGCCAAAGATTCCCGATAGTTAGCAGCTATCGGGTTTCTTCTTTAAGGGGTGTGGTCATAGAGTTGGTCACAAGAGAAGCGGCCCAAGGTTCCCCCCCGAGCCGTCTCGCTGTCGTGCCGAAAGTGACCGGCGCTGACTGAGCAGC
>Ga0316198_10001617_pt1 | contig 13324 bp, 9 predicted proteins | sample OudBieAanoxic_MG_FD_204935 | JGI IMG/M metagenome (GOLD analysis project Ga0316198, IMG submission 204935) | Coastal sediment microbial communities from Oude Bieten Haven, Netherlands - site A anoxic | ecosystem: Environmental > Aquatic > Marine > Coastal > Sediment | place: Netherlands...
CTGGAATATACCTTGGGTTAAGGCCAGCCAGCAAGCATAAATCAGCACCCGTGTACCAATGTAAAAGCATCAGCAGGACAATAATATGTTGATAATATACGTAGTATTACCAAAATCGAGGGTGAAGAGTTCAAAGAGACTTACAAGCTGATTTCCAACAGCTTGTAAAAACCGCACGAGTGTAAAGATGCAGAATGGGCGAAGTACTTCCAAATTGGGAGCAGGTGTATAGTTTCTTGACGTGCGACTAAAGCCGATGATGTTGAAAAAAATCGAAGTTCCGATGATGCTACAGTATGCGGAGGAGGATCTAGGGGGCAACGCCACGCGGGAGGACTATGGGAAAGCCCTCGAAATGACCAATAAGAAGTTTGTATTGCACACTTTGAGGGCGCACGCCGTCAATGAAGAACAAGCAGAAAATAGAGATTATTTCTGATAATATGCCCATCCCGTCAAATGGTTGGCAGAAGAGATGTTCCTCGGCAACGTTCAACTATTTGATAATTGATTGAAAAAAGTGATCAGGAAGAATGTAAAGTTGATGTCTTGAAGTGGAATATTTACCTTCGTGTTGGCAATATTAGCGCCTTAAGAAGGAACTGGAAATTACACAATGCGGAAGATCCAGCCTTGAAAGGATGCCAGCAATTATTTTGTTATTTGGCAATAATGGGGGCGTAGTTAGGGTTTAGTTTTAAATATCAATTAGCCCATAAAGCTGAATCGCTATAACAAATGATAACTTTATCATGTATTTCACATAATCATCACACCAACTACTCTGTTAAATGAAGACTAGAGGAATGGAAAAGTTCCTCGATAGATAACGTTCGACTGCATAATCCTTGTTCATAGGAATACCGAAAAAAAGTTTCCAGAGTTTTACGATTGGAGTCAATTCCGTAAGTCCAGAAGTTCTTACCCATTAAAGCTCTTGTAGCTGCCAACTCTTGCGAAACCCAAGGCAAGGTAGTCTTGTACCAAGCACTTTTGTTCAAGTAGTCGTAGGTTGACTGTTTGGCTTGGGAGTATGCGTTAAAAACTGCTTCAATCAACCATGGATTTTTTTCCAAAACAGCCTTCTTGATCGCGACAGCATGCATAATCGGAAAAATGCCTGTTTTAGAATAGTATGCTTGTTCGGTTCTTCGAGAATCCGGAAAGAGCCTCGCAACCTTGGGGTGACCTTCAGTATAGGCCCTTGGTTCCGCAGCGTGAAAAAGCGCATCAACTTCCCCAGATTCAAGCAAATCGGATTCATCTTTACCGGCGGGTCCCGTAATAACTGACAGACCATTGGGAATAACATTTTCCTGCTTCGACGGACCTCCTGAGGCCTTTGCAGTAGAGTCGCTCGCTGAAATAACCCAGTGGACGTCCTTCGGGGTTACCCCATACTCGTCCTGAACGATACCACGGATCCATGTCAACGAACTTGACGAATACCCCGGTGTGGCAATCTTCTTGCCACGCAAGTCCTCTGGCGTTTCAATGCCACGGTCTGTACGAATGTAAATACTTTTGTGTCGAAATACGCGCAGCGGGAAAACCGGAATAAGAGTGTAATCCCTAAAACCGTCATTATCATAGGCGAGCATAAAGGGATGAAGTCCTATTTCAGTAACTGCTCGTGTTTGCGGGCCGTTAAAAATATGCGTATTCATCTCGCCAATGGACGAAATCTCGAAAGTAATAGCACAATTTTCAATTTCAACATCGCCATCAATTAACGCTTTAACCCGGTCGTAATCATATCCGGCTATCTTGAGCTTTAGTCTGGTTGATTTATTTGTACTGGCCCACGAGATCGTATTACCTGTGAGGCTCAAGAGGCCGGTCGCTGCGGCAGCAGTTAGAAAGGCTCGACGAGAAATATCAATGGTTTGTTTATTTTCTTTAGATTTCAAATGCTATTCCCCTCAGTTTAAAGCTGCAGTACAAAGGCCTCGCGAACACCAGTACAAAGGCCTCGCGAACACTAAAGGTCCGAGAGGCCTCGTTTTGCGTTTTACCGCCCTATGCCTGGATCCAGATTGGGATCGAATGGCAGTTCATCGAGATGCTCAATGTACTCTAGAGGATCAAAAGGCAGTTTGTCTAGGTTGATATAAGGATTGGCCAACGCTTTGACTTCCGGGGTGGCATTATCAATACCTGTCCACGGAATACCGTGCTTCTCGGTAGAATTCGGATATTTTTTCATCCATAATTCATGCCTTAAACGCATACGATTAAACGGGCTTTTAAGATGGATGAGATTGACTAGCATCGGCGTGTATTCACGAGGGTCGGCTGGCAAAAAGAAAAAACCAGCTGGAATACCGCTTGCTTCTCCTACCGGATCTGATGAAATCCAGTGGCGTTTGTAATCTCCTTTAACTGTCGCTCCTAAGTTGGGACCAGCGTAAATAAACACGTAATCGCGGCGGCTATGCGTGTCGCCATTCAACAACAAGGATGTTTGATCAATCCCGTCAATGACTCGATCCGTTGGGATATGTTGAGTTACTCCACCCAAACGTGCAAAAGTGGTGAATAGATCCGCCTCATGAATAATATCACCAACTAATTGACCCGGCTCAATCACGCCTGGCCACCAGGCCATGGCGGGAACTCTTACTCCACCTTCCGTAAAATCACCTTTCCCACCACGGAAAATAGTTTCAGCCATGCCGAGGCCAGGTGGTGGATTGTGCGCCATGGGACCATTGTCGGCCATCGCAATAACGAGGGTGTTTTCAGCAATACCCCACTCCTTTAGCTTGTCCATTACCTTGCCGACAAAAGGGTCTACATTACACTGCAATCCATCTTGAAGGATACTCCGGGATGATGAACACTTTTCTGGGTTAGGGATGAAACTAGTTAGATTCGGCCAGTTGGCTATATAGAACGGCTTACCAGCTTTGGCATTACGCTCAATAAACTCTAGGGTGCGCCGTTGTGCCTCAGGGTCGATCTTCAGATAGTTCTCATGGCTGTTGTCACCCCATTGCAGAGTTTTACCACCTTTGACACCTTCCGCCATTTGAACCCAGCCTTTAGTAATAAATGTGTCATCAAGTTTATAAGGGTCCGGAGGCAGAATGTCCTCGATCAACCCGATTGAGGCGTTCGCTCCTTCGGCGAGTCTTGTATTAAGAGACAGAATTTGGTTATAGCCCGTGAAAAAGGCTTCGTCAAAACCTTGGTTGTGGGGATAGCTTTCTTCAATATCACCCAGATGCCACTTACCGTGGAATGCCGTGGCATAGCCGTTCTGCGATAGCATTTCAGCGATGGTTACTTCTTCGGCTCGCATGCCGTGGCTTTCCCGAAGCATTCCGATATTATACATGGCATTTCGTATCGGAAGGCGTCCCGTTGTGACTGCTGCCCGGCTCGGAGTACAACCCACTTCCGTGTACATCCTCGTGAACAACATACCTTCTTCAGCCAGAGTATTAAGATGCGGTGTTTCTAGTCCGCGTACTTTTTGAATTGCCGGTATCCCGACATCACCGAAAGCGGTATCATCCCACATAATATGAATGATATTCGGCGGTGTTCCGAATTGCTCTTTTAGCTCGGCCAGCTTTTTGTCAATTGCTTTGTCTTCTTTTGCCCATCGCTCACCATTCTGAGCTTCAAGGACGTAGTATTCCGCGTCCTGGAGCATTTTTCCGTTTTGAGTCTCTGCAGTTACTGCTCCTGAGAACAATAGCATGATCAGAGTCGGAAGCGTTATCAACCAACGTTTTATCATAACGGTCTCCTAAGATAGTTGAGAAGTGGTATATTTCAGTCGATTTTCACCAGCTGAAATTAATACTTAAAACAGGTCCGTTTACAGTTGCGTCAAAATTAAAATAGTCTGGACTCTGGCTGCTGCCGTCTTCTTAATCCATACCAACTGCACGATAACCTGCGATAAACGATGCATATTTCAATGGTTTCCATTCGATCATTCCTAATGCCTGCCAAGTAAAATCATAGCCGACCTCCAAACCTCACACATCGCCGCGAACGACCAAAGACCTGTCGCCAGCAAACTCTCAGATCTAACGTGTCCCGGCCAATGGGTCGGGCCAATCTTGCCCCCCTCTGCCAGCTAAGGATGATAGCAGGACACTACCTTCATGGTTACGTTGCGGGTAAGCACATTTGCGGACGCTCCTTGACTACCACAACGTGCAAAATATAGTTATTGAGAAACACCCACAACATCAAAAATCGGCAAAAGCTCAGCTAAATGAGACCATTTCTGATTTACAACCAGTTTTTCGACTTCGAGACGTTTGCCACTGCTGCGAAACATTGGAACCTAGATTTCATGTTGCTTGAACGAGGTGGGTTCCGAGGAACGCTGATGCAGTTCGGCGACGATGAGGTGCAGATCGCCGACTGCTGGCTCGGCCGGTCCATGTACCAGCGGGGCGAGGCTCGACCCGACAACTACACTTTTGCCATTCCCCATTCGCAGGGTACTCCATTCACATGGCGTAAAACCTCCTGCCCGGCAAACGGTATTGCTGTCTTCCCTGAAGACAATGAATTGGAGGCAGTTTCTCCTGCCGGTTTTCACGTACTCACGGTGACGGTCTCTGAACGGTATCTTGATCAATTCTGCCAAAGAGGTGGGTTTCCTGAACCGGAACGGTTCATACGAAGGGGCCAGATCTCGCTGTGCGAATGGTCCAAGGTTAACCAAATTCGTACCGTGTTGGAACCCCTCTGCAACCATCTCCGGGCCAATCCTGCCCTATTGAACGAATCGTCGTTACGCGGTTCGTTTAAGCTCGATATTCTCTTGCTAATCGTGCAGGCTTTATTAGCAAGCGCCGAACATCGGGTTTTTGATGACAAGTCTCGCAAAACAGAGGCGGTGATGCGTGCACTCGACTACATTGCTGCCTATCCTGAAGCGCCATGTACCCTAGTTGAGCTTTGCGGCGTGACCGGAGTGAGTGAGCGAACGCTCCGCAATGGTTTTCAGGACCTCCTTTCGGTGTCGCCGAAACATTATATCCTCTACCGGAAACTTCATCAGGTCCGGAGGAATCTCATCAACGAGGAGGGAACCTGCAAGCCAATCGCCGATATTGCCAACGCCTACGGATTCTGGCATTTGGGGCAGTTCGCCGCCGATTATCGCAAGTTGTTCGGAGAACTGCCCTCCAAGACGCGCACCAATGCGCTTCTCAAGCTGAGGTCATAGAATTGCCTACCTATTAGAGGAAATCTGTCGATCAGGCTATTCTGGGTATTATTACAGCTGGATGATTGTTCGACCGATTAATCTTGCCAGCGGAATCCTCTTGTCAGGAGCATTTGTCCCGATTCTCAACTGATCAGGAACTCCGCGTAACATATTCTATTTTTTCTATTTATATTAATATGTTAATTAGTGTTAATTTGGTCTTTGTTTTCCCTGGAGTCAAGGTTTTTCTCTGCACAGCGCCCACCAGGAACTAGTTCCTGGTGGGCGGCACGTCTGCTGTCGGACTTCGTTCCTCGATTCCGGTGATAAACTTGAGCAAGGAAAGGACTACATATCTATGATATGTTAACCTCAAATAACCGAATGGAGCATCAGTCCATGGCAAGTAAAACTGTAGTCATTACCGGGGCTACCAGTGGGCTAGGAAGAGCAACCGCACTTCAGGTAGCCGAAAAGGGCACCTTTTTAGTATTTATTGCTCGCAATATAAACAAGGCAAGTGAATTGCTCAAGGAGGTCGAGAACAAGGGAGGACGAGGTCAATTTGTTATTGCTGACCTCTCTCGCATGAAGGACACAGTTGAGGCTGCAGAAAGGATCAGTAAAATGGTTGACCGGCTGGATGTTCTGATCAACAATGCGGGAAATCACTTCCCGAATTACAAAATTACCTCCGAGGGATTTGAATCCACCCTAGCATTAAATTACTTATCCCCTTTTGTACTTACCCATCATCTAATCGAGAGAATGGAACAGACCGCTTCACAAGTTGGTGAATCACGTATTATCAACATTTCTTCCATAATGCACAAAGCTCCAATCAACTGGGATGATCTCAATTGCAAAAACAATAGATATAAAAGCACTTTCGCCTATTACCAATCAAAACACATGCTGACCTCATTCACTTATTTACTTTCCAACAAGCTGAAAGATACAGGTATAACGGTTAACTGCATCCATCCTGGATTTGTGAAAACGGCTATTGCTAAATCGGATTATCCTTTCCCGATGAATGTGATCGTTCCGATTGTCGGTCTGTTCATTGGGGAAAAACCAGAACAGGCTGCGGATACGCCGGTCTGGCTTGCTTTATCGAAAGAGGCAAAGAGCATCGACGGTGAATATGTCCATCACCGGAAAATCAAAAAAAGTTGGCCACCGACTAGGAACGAAGAGGCACAAAGACGCCTGTCCGAAGTCACACGAAACATGCTGGAGAAATGGCTATAGCACAAGTGTAAAAGCTAACTGGACATAACAAATGGTTGAGGTAGGACTGTATCAATACCTGACCTGCCCCCCTCAAATCGGTCCAGATTTATGTTATGTAAAAAGACCAATTTCAAGAGGAGGAATCCATGGCCAAGAAACGTTATCGTCCTGAGGACATCATCGCCAAACTCAGAGAAGCAGATATCCATATAAGCCAGGGTAAAACGGTTGCTGAAACGATCAAGCAGCTTGGGGTGAGCGATGTTACCTATTATCGCTGGCGCAAAGAATATGGTGGGATGACAACCACCCAGGCTAAAAGGCTTAAAGAACTCGAGAAAGAAAACCAGCGACTGCGCAAAGCTGTTTCCGACCTGACGCTGGATAACCTGATCCTTGAGGAAGCCGCAAGGGGAAATTACTAAGCCCTGATCGTCGCCGTAACTGTATCAAAACAGTCCAGGAGCGTTTGTCTGTTTCTGAGCGTCGGGCCTGCAAAGTGCTTAATCAAAACCGTTCGGTGCAGCGCCACCAGGAAAAACCACGAGATGATGAAGCGCTTTTGACCGAGGCAGTTACCAGCCTTGCTCTGCAGTACGGCAGATATGGATACAGAAGAATCACGGCCCTGCTGAGAAATGATGGCTGGCAGGTAAATCATAAGCGTGTTGAGCGTATCTGGCGACGAGAGGGGCTGAAAGTCCCCCAGAAACAACCCAAGAGAAGAAGATTGTGGCTTAATGACGGTTCCTGTATCCGCAAACGTCCACAATACAGCAATCATGTCTGGGCCTATGATTTTGTCATGGATCGAACCCATGACGGCAAGCGGTTTCGTATGCTGACGGTTATCGATGAATTCAGCAGGGAATGCCTGAGCATCAAGGTCGCACGAAAACTCAACTCAACCGATGTTATCGATACCCTTCTTGATCTCTTTATATTGAAGGGTGTGCCCGATTATATTCGTTCAGACAATGGATCAGAATTTACCGCACGTTTAGTGAGAAAATGGCTCAACAAGCTCAAGGTCAAGACCTTGTTTATTGAACCGGGCAGCCCCTGGGAAAAAGGTTACAACGAATCATTCAACGGCAAATTCAGAGATGAGCTGCTTAACGGGGAAATCTTTTATACACTGAAGGAAGCACAGATATTGATCGAACAATGGCGGAACCTGTATAATACTATTCGTCCGCACAGTTCATTAGAGTACCAACCACCAGCACCGCAAGCGGTGCTGGTGAAGCACACGGAATCAGTGCAGGGGAACAGGTCAAATGTACTGATTCACTAACTTAGGGGTGGACCGGTTAGGCGGGGCAGGTCACTGTCTAGTGCAGAACCACTCCCTAATGTCTCTCCGTCAGCTGCAGTGTGAGGATTGGTCAGCAATAGATGAGCCTGACAGGTTGAGTTACACTTTCAGGATACAACCGGCAACTAACTTTCATCTACTTGGAAACAATGAGGTTCAATGATGTCGCTTCTGCAATCCCCTAAGACAAAACTTGTCTGTACAATCGGACCTGCTTCAGATTCAGAGCAGATGCTTGAGAACATGATTAAGGCTGGAATGAATATAGCCAGGTTGAATTTTTCACATGGGAATTTTGCCTACCATGGCCAGCTCATAAAAAAAATCCGAGCGGTGTCAAAGCGCACTGGTGAACGGATTGCTATCATGGCCGATTTACCTGGCCCCAAAATGCGTATCGGGAAATTTCCCGACGACTCGGTAACACTAAAAAAAGATGCTGAATTCACCCTCAGTGTTGAGGACATAGTCGGCAGTGAAAGCCATGTTTCGGTCAGTATGAAACAACTCCCAGGTATTCTGAAAAAGGGCAACATCCTCTTTTTAAACGATGGGCTGATTCAATTAGTAGTCGAGAATATCCGGGGTGCTGAGATTCAGTGCCGAGTACTAATGGGGGGAGAATTACGATCAAAAAAGGGCTTAAATGTTCCCGGAATAGATCTTGGAACAAGTGCATTTACCAGCCGTGATAGAGAGTGCATGCAATTTGCGCTTGAACAGGGTGTCGATGCGGTTAGTCAATCATTTGTATCGGATGCTCAGGATATAAAAGATGTGCGAGGTGCAGCGCAGGAGATGGGATATGATCCGTTCATAATTGCTAAAATTGAACGGGCTTCGATTTATGACAAAATCGATGAAATCTTAGATCAATGTGATGGCATCATGGTGGCACGAGGTGATCTCGGAGTTGAGATTCCCATCGAGGAGATAGCAATCGTACAGAAATTTGTCATCGCCAAGGCTAACCTTGTCGGCAAACCGGTTATCACCGCCACACAGATGCTTGAGTCAATGACTCATAATCGCAGGCCAACTAGAGCAGAGGCAACAGATGTTGCCAACGCCGTATTGGATGGCACGGATTGTGTGATGCTTTCGGAAGAATCAGCGATGGGAGCCTATCCCATAGAATCGGTAATGATGCTTGCAAAAATTTGTAAGGCTACCGAACCGAGTCGTATGCAGGAACATTATAAGGGAGTTTTAAAACCTCAGACAACAGGTTATCACCCGAGCTTTGTTGATCATATCGCTGTCAGTATTGAAAAACTCCTTAGCGAGGTTAAAAATCCTGCTGCCGTCCTGATTCCAACTACCAGTGGCCACACCGCAACAAGCATAACTCGCGTGAGGCTTCCTATTTGGATATTGGCTGTAAGTTCTTTTACGAAAACCTGTCAGGAGCTAATGTTTTCATACGGGGTATGGCCGCTTGAAAACAAAAAGCGGCCGTTGGACTGGACAGAATTCATAAAAGAACAAATTGAAGGGCTGCAACTCAAGGGAAATAGCGTTCTAACGGTCGAAGGTCCCTCTCCTGATAATCCTGACCGAAACCACAAGATAGAACTTATCAGGTTGTAGCAGCAAGATACTGGGTGGGCGATCAATCAACCTATAGTCTAATATTCAGGCATGGACATGAATCAAAATTCTCAAACACCTTCCAGGCAGAAATACTCCCTTGCTGAGCGCGCAAAGATATATGCCATAGAAGCTCATAGCCGCATCAATCATCGCCGCAAATATTCGCTGGAACCGTATGATGTGCATCTGAAAGATGTAGTCGACATTGTTACTTCGATAACTGAGGACGAAGAAATCATAGCCGCCGCATGGCTGCATGATGTTGTAGAAGATACACCGGCTACATTTCTTAATCTCGAACAGGAATTTGGTTCTTCTGTGGCTCAACTGGTCTCCGAAGTGACAGATGTGAGCATGCCGGCAAACGGCAACAGGGCAACACGGAAGGCTCTTGACCGAGCGCACCTGGCCAATGCCTCATGGCGGGGTAAAACCATTAAGTTGGCAGATCTGATCGATAATTGCCGAGACATCTGTTCCCATGATCCAGAATTCGCAAAAGTTTATCTTACTGAAATGTCGGGGCTTCTCGAGGTTCTATCCGATGGGCATCCCGTTCTTTTTTCTCAAGCCATGGAGCTTATGCATAAAAGTGCCGAAGCTCTATCCCTGCCTCTGGAGGTTATAACTGCATTCCAGGGGATCAACAGAACGTACAAATCGGAATTTTTCACTCACGATCGCACCACCGACATGTTCCTGAAAACCTTTATGGCAAGAGATATCGCCCGAATTCTGCCATCCATGGATTTTCCACTTTCAGATACAGCAATTATTCTCATGGAAAAACAGAAGGTTCCTGCCATAGGAATCAGACATGATGGGGTTGTTCGGGCGTATGCGATCCAAGACGATCCTCTACGGGAACGAACCTTCCGGTCAGATCAGTTAGTGGATGAAGACGCATCCTTTAGTGAGGTTATTCTTGCCCTGACTAGACACAAGATATGCTTTGTCAGGATGTTTGGAACGGTAAACGGTATCATCACTCGCGACGACATTCAGCATCCATTTGTCAGGATGTGGCTCTTTGGTATCATCACCATGTTGGAGATGCAGACCGCACCATTGATAGAACGTCTATGGTCTGAGGGGGCATGGACCGAACTCCTGTCCAAGAGCCGTCTGGAGAAAGCAGAAACGCTGCTTGAAGAGCGATTGCGACGCAATCAACAGACTACTCTGCTTGGATGCCTGCAGTTCTCAGATAAGATTCAGATTCTCATTCAGGACGAAGCAATTCTGAAAGACTTGGGATTTCAATCCAAAAGAATAGCTAAACGTTTGAGCAAGGACCTTGAATCGCTTCGTAATAATCTCGCCCATGCGCAGGACATTGTTACTCATGATTTTGATCAGATTGCCAGGTTGGCAATACGCATTGAATCTGATCGGCATTTTTGATTAATGCAAGGTAAGATTATTCATAGCAAGCCATTATTAAATGCACTCATAATGGATTTAACCTATTCTATCAATCTTCACCTTGCCTGGTCTTTACCACATATAAGATTTCCCCTACCAATCTACTTTCTAGGAAAGGGTTAGCAGCAGCAATCCCAAAGCAGTAGGAAAACAGATAGTCTTAATCATAGTTTTTCAGTTCAAGAAGAGAGCTTGCCAGACAGTTAATTGAATGACTACCGGCGCAACGACATTTGTGACCGGTTCTGGCGCGCCACATATGGGTTTTCTAACGGTTGTCTGAGAGTCAGGTCCCATCAAACAGGCTCGCAGTACTTTGGAATTTGTCTGAGTAAATTAATGTATTGGAGCGATCAGGATGTATCTATGGGCAACCTAGGATATTCTGGGACTAAAAGGATGGTTTTTACTGAAATAAATCAAAAAATGTCGTGGCCATTGGCGTAGACTGGAAAGCGTGTACACATATCGTTTACTCCTGCTTTGACTGCATCCTGAATTTCAGGGTTTTCTGGATTGTTGATGAGCTGGTCCATCCATTCAACAATTGTTGACATCTCTTCTTTACTCAAACCCCGGGCGCTAAGTGCACCTGTACCAATACGTATCCCACTCGTTTTACCTGGCTGTTTTGCATCTGCTGGCACAACATTACGGTTAAGAACAATACCGCAATCTTCTAGGCATTGTTCCGCCTGGGCTCCGGTTATGCCGTTATCGCTAAGGTCTACAACTATTTGATGATTGTCTGTGCCGCCTGTAACTACCCTGTACCCTTTTTCCGCCAAGCAGCTAGCCATATACGCTGCGTTTTCTACTGTTTGCTTCTGGATTTCAATAAACTTGGGATCTGAAGCGAGTTTCATGATAACAGCTTTAGCTGCAATAAGACTTACCGCGCTTGTACCTTGGGTCCCGGGGAAAACGCTTTTATTTATCTTCTTCGCGAACTCTTCTTTTGCGAGAATCATCCCACCTCGTCCGCCCATGAGCGTTTTGTAGCATGTAAAGGTGACAAAATCGCAATGTGGAACTGGACTAGGAATTGCTTCACCTGCAACAAGTCCTGCCAGATGCGCGATATCAGCAAGTAGGTATGCGGATATCTCTTTGGCTATCTCAGACATCTTTTTGTAGTCAATAAGCCTAGGATATGAACTCGCCCCAGTTACAATCATTTTGGGCTTAAATCTCAATGCCATTTTCCTTACCATTTGGTAATCAATACGTTCGGTAGAAGGATCTAGAGCGTAGTGTTTAAAATTGAAGCATCTACTCGTAGCGGAAGCCCTATGTCCATGAGAGAGATGACCGCCGTGCGGCAAACTCATGGATAATATGCGATCACCAACATCGAGCACACTGAAGTAAACAGCCAGGTTAGCCGAGGTACCACTATGAGGTTGAACATTTGCATATTCAGCTCCAAAAACAGCTTTTGCTCTCTCTATTGCAAGATTCTCGACAGTATCAACATGCTTGCATCCAGCGTGGTATCTATTTCCAGGGTATCCTTCAATTGTTTTAGTGTTGAAGATTGAACCCATTATCTCCAAAATCGATCTGGGGGAATGGTTCTCAGCTGCAATTAAGTTGAGCGTGTTATCGATTCTTGCTTCTTCCAGTTTTACCAGTTCTGCCATTTCTGGGTCGTCTCGCAGCAGGAACTTCATAGCATTCTCCAGACAATCAATATGTGGTCGTTTTTATTGATACTTTGATACGTGGTACTGGTCAATATTGTCCAATAAGGCCCAAAGGTAAGCTTCCGACAGAAAGTACGTCTCGTAAATCAACCTTCCTCCTGATTATCTTCGCCTGAGCGTGTCTGGGGCTAATTCGACATAATCAGGAAGAAGGTTTGTTCACTATTTTCATAGCAAGGTTGATGTTTTAAGGGAACATCTTTTAATTTTATAAGGGCTGATAATATGGAAGATGGTGAACCATTATCTAAAGCTTTAAGCGCAATAGAAGGCCAATTGTTATTTGATATTTGAAGAGTCTACAATTTTCAGTTGCCATGATGCCTCACCTGGAAACAACTTGTAGGTCAACTCACGGGTACCACCTGTAGGATTAGAATTGTTGTCCGATGACAAATAAATTGGAAAAGATCGTATAATCTCACTCTCTGATATTTGGAACTGATCGTGTCCCATATAGCCGGTAAATAGTTTGTCTCCTTCTTCCGCTTCTGGGAAGTGAACCCGCGATAAACTCTTATCTTTGTTGGATGCATAAGCAATGATGGCCCCATAGCTCCCAGATCCTTTTGAGACGGTAATAATATAGAACTCATCAAATCCATTTCCGTCGAGATCGGCAACATGTACCTGGTGAATGGGATCAATATCTTCAAATATCTCAGAGAGATTATGCTGAAACCTTGAAGAATTAAGACTTATATTGCTCAGGCTTACGCCCTGAGGATGGCTCTCTTCAATGGACAAAGATTTTCCTGAATCAGTCATATACTCGCCAGCAAATAAATCCATACCTGCAAAGTGCAGCAAAAAATAAACTACAGCTACTAGTGGCAAAATGAAGAACTGCTGATTTCGTTTCAT
>Ga0316198_10001618_pt1 | contig 13322 bp, 10 predicted proteins | sample OudBieAanoxic_MG_FD_204935 | JGI IMG/M metagenome (GOLD analysis project Ga0316198, IMG submission 204935) | Coastal sediment microbial communities from Oude Bieten Haven, Netherlands - site A anoxic | ecosystem: Environmental > Aquatic > Marine > Coastal > Sediment | place: Netherlands...
GCTCAGCCTGATCCACGAACTCGCATCCACCGTAGTAGCGTTTGGCCGGATAGCCCTCGGCATATTTATTCGTTAATACAGAGCCTTGCGCCTCAAGCACCCGGGGGCTGGCGTAATTCTCGGAGGCAATCAGCTCGATGTGCTGTTCCTGGCGCTGAACTTCACCGGCGATAGCGGCGGCGAGTTCATCGTCGAACCCGGCGATAGTCATCTCTTTGCTGAACATTGGGCTTCCCCGGCACGTCTGAAAAAAGCGGAATCATACTGGAATTAGCCGCTTTCGCCCAGCAAAGCCTCAACCACCGCGGTCCATGCACATGCCAGGTTTTCGCGGTTATAGCCACCACCACCCAGCGCCAGCAGCCTGCCATGGCAGTATTGTCCGGCCAGTGCCTTCAGGCGAAAGGCGGCATACTGGTGCGCCGCCGCGGAATATTCCAGGTGGGTAATGGGATCACCCGCCAGACTGTCGGCACCACATTGAAACAGAATAAACTCCGGTTTCGCCTGCTCCAGGAACTGCTCGACCGACTCCCAAGCATGGAAAAAGGTTTGATCGTCGGCTTGCGGCGGCATGGGAATATTGAGCTTGGTGCCTTTGGCGATCCCGATTCCGCTTTCTTCGACCGAACCGGTACCGGGGTACAGGTAACGGCCATCCTCGTGCAAGTCAACAAATATCAGATCGGGATCACCCTCAAAAGCATAGAAGACGCCGTCGCCATGATGCGCGTCAATATCCACATAGGCGACACGCTGTATAGCATGCTTTTTGCGCAATGTTTCAATTGCGATACCACAGTCATTGAACACACAGAAACCGGCCGCAGCGTCACGACGGGCGTGGTGTAATCCGGCGATGGGAACAAACGCCTGATGGCAGCGCCCGCTTACGACATCCCCCAGCGCCGCCAGCACAGTACCCACCACAGTCGCGGCCGCTTCATAGATACCGGTAAAAGCCGGCGTGTCGCCGGCATCCAGGTAACCACTACCACTTATCGACTGTCGCTTTACCCGCTCAACGTAACTGGCCGTGTGAAAACTGAGAATCTGCTTTTCACCGGCCTGCTGCGGTTGACGCAACTGCACACGTTTATCCAGGCCGCGCCCAAGCATCCGTTCCCAGAACGCGTGCATGCGGTCCGCACCGAAAGGATGCCCCTCACCGAAGCCATAAGCCGACAGCGCCTCGCCGACATACACGGCAACCGGGCTGGAAGAGCTGCTACCTGCTGAAGACATGCGAGCCATTAAACCACAAACGCGGCAGAAAGGATTTGTTCCAGGGTCTGTGGCCAGATTCCAGGCTGTCCAATACTGAACCGGCCTGAACTCGATATCATCTGCCTGTATAATCGCCGCTATTTCCTTACAAGCGGTGAGAGGCTATGGCCCAGTACGTCTATACCATGAGTCAGGTCGGCAAGGTGGTGCCGCCCAAACGTGAAATCCTGCGCGATATTTCCCTGTCTTTCTTTCCGGGCGCCAAAATCGGCGTGCTTGGTCTCAACGGCTCCGGCAAATCCACTTTGCTGCGTATCATGGCCGGCATCGATACCGAGATTCACGGGGAAGCACGACCACAGAAGGGCATCAAGGTAGGCTACCTGCCGCAGGAGCCACAACTGGACGAAAGCAAGGACGTACGCGGCAACGTGGGGGAGGCGCTGTCCGATATCACCGACGCACAGAAACGGCTGGATGAAGTGTACGCCGCCTATGCCGAAGCGGACGCCGATTTCGACGCCCTGGCCGCCGAGCAGGCCAAACTGGAAAACCTGCTGCAGGCCAGTGACGGCCACAACATCGAGCGCACCCTGGAAGTCGCCGCCGATGCGCTGCGCCTGCCGCCCTGGGAGGCCGATGTCAGCAAACTGTCCGGTGGTGAAAAACGCCGCGTGGCACTGTGCAGGCTGCTGCTGTCAAAACCCGATATGCTGCTGCTCGACGAACCCACCAACCACCTCGATGCTGAAAGCGTCGCCTGGCTGGAGCGTTTCCTGCATGAATACCCGGGCACCGTGGTTGCCGTCACCCATGATCGTTATTTTCTCGATAATGTAGCCGGCTGGATTCTGGAACTGGACCGCGGCCACGGTATTCCCTGGGAAGGTAATTACTCGACCTGGCTGGAACAGAAAGAAACGCGCCTGGAACAGGAAGAAAAAACCGAAAGCGCGCGCCAGAAAGCGATGAAGGCTGAACTGGAATGGGTACGCAGCAACCCCAAGGGCCGCCACGCCAAAAGCAAGGCGCGGCTGGCCCGCTTTGCAGAACTGTCTTCGCAGGAAGCCCAGCAGCGTAATGAAACCAAGGAACTGTATATCCCGCCCGGCCCGCGCCTCGGCGAACTGGTCATAGAAGCCAATCATATTCGCAAGGGTTTTGGCGAGCGGCTGCTAGTGGACGACCTGAGCTTCAAACTGCCGCAGGGCGGTATCGTCGGCATCATCGGACCCAACGGCGCGGGTAAAACCACCCTGTTCCGGATGTTGACCGGCAGCGAAGCCGTGGATGACGGGGAACTGCGTATCGGTGAAACCGTGCAAATCGCCTGTGTCGACCAGAGCCGCGATGCTCTGGACAGCAACAAAACCGTGTGGGAAGAAATCTCCGACGGCCAGGACATCATCACCATCGGTAAATATACCGTCAACTCGCGTGCTTATGTCTCACGTTTTAACTTCGGCGGTACGGAACAGCAAAAGCGCGTGGGTGATCTATCCGGCGGCGAGCGTAATCGTGTGCATCTGGCCAAACTGCTGAAAAGTGGAGGCAACCTGCTGCTACTCGACGAGCCGACCAACGACCTGGATGTCGAAACCCTGCGGGCACTGGAAGAAGCGCTGCTGGATTTCCCCGGCTGCGCCGTGGTGATTTCTCATGATCGCTGGTTCCTGGATCGTATTGCCACGCATATTCTGGCCTTCGAGGGCGACAGCCACGTTGAATGGTTTGAAGGCAACTATGCCGATTACGAAGCCGACCGCAGAAAGCGCCTGGGCGAAGCCGCAGACCAGCCACACCGGATCAAATACAAGCGATTGAGTTAAGCCAATTCCTCCCTCAGGGCGATATCGCGGTCCGGAGGGGAGTCAGCGGCTCTGGCGCCCAACGCATGATATCAAGGTGTACCCAAGTCACCCGGCCAAGGTTTGCAGGAACCGTCGGCCGCACGAGCCCAGGGATGGGCGAAGGTAGAGCAATGCAGGAGCAATTGCCGGGGGATGCGGCTGTCGAGCGTACAGGGAGGTATTTACAAGGTGAATTGCGTAGCAAGACAAGGTGAATCGCCGTCAGGCGAGATAGGGCCCCCTGGGGGGGAGGGTGCCCTGGGGTACAGCGGGTTTCGGCAAACCCTGGCGGGGGACTTGGGTACCCTCAACCAGTAATCTGCCTGAAAATCAGTCCACCGCCAGCCGTGCATTACGGAACATGCGCATCCAGGGGCCGTCTTCCCCCCACTGGTCGGGGTGCCAGGAATTCTGCACGCTACGAAACACGCGCTCCGGGTGCGGCATCATAATGGTGAACCGGCCATCGGCGCTGGTCAGACCGGTGATGCCCAGCGCCGAACCATTGGGATTCAAGGGATACTCTTCGGTAGCCTCACCGTAATGATCCAGATAACGCAATGCCACCTTGTGGTCATCCAATGCCTTGCGCGCCGCCAGCGAATTTTCAAACTCGGCACGGCCTTCTCCGTGGGCAACCGCGATCGGCAATCGGGAACCGGCCATGCCATGCAGCAACAATGATGCGGTGGGGAGAACCTCAACCATGGAGAAACGCGCTTCGAACTGTTCCGATGTATTGCGCACAAAACGCGGCCAGTGATCGGCACCGGGAATAATGTCTTTCAGTCCCGACATCATCTGGCAACCGTTACAGACACCGAGCCCCCAGCTGTCCTGCCGCGCGAAGAATGCGCTGAAAGCGTCACGCGCGCGCGGATTGAATAGAACCGATTTTGCCCAACCCTGACCGGCACCCAGTACATCACCGTAGGAAAACCCACCACAGGCAACCAGGCCGCTGAAAGCGGAAAGATCGCTGCGCCCCTCGATGACATCGCTCATGTGAACGTCTTCACAACTGAAACCCGCCGCGTCAAACGCCGCGGCCATCTCCACCTGACCGTTGACGCCCTGCTCGCGCAGGATGGCGACTCTGGGGCGTACGCCGGTAGCGATCATCGCCGCTGCCGGGTTTTCATCCGCGTCAAAGCTCAGTACAGGCTGCATACCGGGATCACCACTATCCTGCAACGCCGCATGCTCCTGCTCCCCGCAATCGGGGTTATCACGAAGGAGTTGCATGCGGTAACTGGTTGCGGCCCAGGCTTGCTGCAGGTCCTGACGCCTCTCGTCAAACAGCGGCTGGCGTGCGTAGGTGAAAACCATGCGATCGTCATCACGTAACTGACCAATGACGTGGCTATGCTTGCCTAGTCCGGCCTCCCGCAACGTTTCCAGCACCGCATCGGTATCACAGTGGCGGACCTGCACAACAGCACCCAGCTCTTCACTGAACAGTGCTGCGCGCTGATCATCACCCAGATCATCCAGACGAACTTTCAGGCCGCAGTGACCCGCAAAACCCATTTCACACAGTGTCGCGAACAGTCCACCGTCCGAACGATCGTGATAGGCGAGCAACAGACCCGCCTGATTGAGATCCTGGATAGCGGCAAAAAATGCTATCAATGCATCCGGGTCATCCAGATCAGGCGCATGATGACCAATCTGTTTGTAGACCTGGGCCAGTGCCGAACCGGCCAGGCGATTTCGCCCCTTACCGAGATCGACAAGAATAAGATCGGTATCGCCATGATCAGTACGCAACTGCGGCGTCAGCGTCAGACGCACATCCTCAACCGCTGCAAAGGCGGTGATGATCAGCGACAAAGGACCGGTAACAGAACGCTCTTCACCCTCATCCTGCCACACTGTTTTCATGGACAGCGAATCCTTACCGACAGGAATGGCGATACCGAGACATGGACACAGTTCTTCACCGACGGCACGCACGGTATCAAACAAAGCGGCATCCTCACCGGGATGACCTGCTGGCGCCATCCAGTTCGCCGACAGGCGGATGTTCGACAGATTTTCAATATTGGCGGCCGCCATATTGGTAATGGCCTCAGCCACCGCCATGCGGCCGGACGCAGCCGGCTGTATCAGCGCCAACGGTGGCCGCTCGCCCATAGCCATGGCTTCGCCGCCATAGCCCTTATAGTCGACGCAACTTACCGCCACATCAGCCACCGGCACCTGCCAGGGGCCGACCATCTGGTCACGCACCACCTGGCCGGTGACACTACGATCACCGATGGTAATCAGAAACTGTTTACTGGCGACTGCCGGTAGTCGCAAAACCCGGTAACCCATTTCCGTCAGGTCGGACGGCAAATTCAGTTCGGATTTGGCAAAAGTCCGATGGTGGACATCGCGCAACATCTTCGGCGGCTTGCCGAGCAACACAGACAGCGGCAAATCTATCGGTGTATTATCAAAATAACCATCACCCACAAGCAGTTGCTGCTCCGCGGTTGCTTCACCCAGCACTTCAAACGGACAACGTTCCCGCTCACACAAGGCCTGAAACTCATCCATGCGCCCGGCCGGTATTGCCAATACGTAGCGTTCCTGTGATTCGTTGCACCAGATCTGCATCGGTGACATACCGGGTTCATCATTGGGCACAGCGCGCAATTCAAACGCACCGCCCCGACCTGCGTCGTTCACCAGTTCGGGTATTGCGTTGGATAGACCACCTGCGCCGACATCATGAATGGACAATATCGGATTGTCTCTGCCCATCGACCAGCAGCGGTCAATAACTTCCTGGCAACGTCGCTCCATTTCAGGATTACCGCGTTGCACTGAAGCAAAATCCAGCTCTTCCGAACTGGTGCCGCTTGACATGGACGATGCTGCACCGCCGCCCAGACCAATCAACATGGCCGGTCCACCCAGCACAATGATCTGCGATCCTGCGGGAATATCCAGCTTCTCAATATGCTCGGCGCGAATATTTCCATAACCGCCGGCTATCATGATGGGCTTATGGTAGCCGCGCAATTCGGCGCCATCCGGTCCGGGCACCTGCTCTTCGTAGGTGCGGAAATAACCACACAGATTTGGGCGGCCAAATTCGTTATTAAATGCAGCTGCTCCGAGCGGCCCATCGATCATGATATCCAGAGCGGACACCACACGCTCCGGTTTGCCATGATCTATTTCCCAGGGCTGGGCAAAATCCGGGATACGCAGATTGGATACCGAAAAACCGCACAATCCTGCCTTGGGTTTGGCACCACGGCCGGTAGCGCCTTCGTCACGGATTTCACCGCCGGAGCCGGTTGCTGCACCGGGAAATGGTGATATTGCCGTGGGATGGTTATGCGTTTCCACCTTGATCTGGATATGCACATCCTCCCGGCAACTGTGGTACTCACCCGTTTCCGAATTAACCAGAAAACGGTTGGCCGGCTGCCCTTCAAGTACTGCAGAGTTATCGTGGTAGGCAGACAGGATACCGTCCGGACTGGATTTGTAACTGGCGCGGATCATGTCAAACAGGGTGGATTCCTGTTGTACGCCATCGATGCGCCAGCTGGCGTTGAAAATCTTGTGGCGGCAGTGTTCCGAATTGGCCTGAGCAAACATCATCAATTCCACGTCGGTCGGGTTTCGTCCCAATAACATGAAACTGTCCAGCAGATAATCGATCTCGTCAGCGGACAACGCCAGTCCCAGATCGACATTGGCACGCTCCAGCGCCTGCCGCCCGGCTTGCAGAACGTCGACACTGACTACCGCTGCGGGTTCGGCCTGCTGAAACAACAGTGGTGCATCTTCGGCACGGGTCAACACCGACTCGGTCATTCTGTCGTGCAACGCAGCACCTGCTGCCTGCACTGCGTCGCTATCAAGCGCCCCCCTGGCTTCGAGCTTCAGGTCATAACGGATACCCCGTTCAATACGCCTGACCGAAACCAGACCGCAGTTATGGGCAATGTCTGTGGCTTTACTGGACCAGGGTGAAATAGTACCGAGTCGTGGTACCACCCACAGGGAAAACCCGTCAGGGACAAATTTTAAATCCGTCCCCTGACAGTCCAGCAACTTCAGCAAGATCTCATGCTGATCTCTGGTCAACTCCTGCTCAAGCTCGATAAAGTGCACGAAATGCGCTTTCAGTTCAGTGACACCGGCAACAGTCCGGCGGATCTGCTCGACGCGCTTTTGCAGACGAAACGGGGAAAATGCGTTTGCACCGAGCAATTGCAGCATGGGCTTTCTCTATTAAAACAGGGAACAGATTCAACCCGGGGACAGGCTTCTGAACCGTCCCCGACAAGGCGCCTAATGATACTGGATGGGCTGCAGCCGGTACAGCCACCTGTTGCCGCTGTTGAGGACTGTACTTTGTGATGAACTATTGCAGCGTTTTCCAGGGCATTCCGCCAGGCTGGTCAGCGACCATAATTTCGGCGTGCCGGCAAGCGGCCACGGCCGACAACAACTCACGCACCAGGTGCACGCGATTGTTGTTTTCGCTGAGATGTGCCGCAACCAGGTGCTGCAAACGGCCGGTGTCTATTCTGCTTAACAGGTCCGCCGCCTGCTGATTGCTCAGATGTCCGAGCCGACCGCCGACGCGTTTTTTGAGATGCCACGGATACGACCCGCCGGCGAGCAGCTCCGGGTCGTGGTTGCATTCCAGGATCAGCGCATCCAGCCGATCGAGCGCTCTGACGATATGTGGTGTCACACTGCCGGTATCGGTCAACAGGCCCAGGCGCCTGACCCCGTCGGAAAAGACAAACTGGCAAGGTTCACGCGCGTCGTGCGGCACCGGGAACGGCTGAATCAGCACATCGCCGATTGCAAAGTGCTGGTGAGCATTGAAACAATGCCACTCAGCCAGCTTACCGCATTTATGCGCAGCTTCAGTGCCGGCGGTCATCCACACGGGCAACCCATGGCGGCGCGAAAAACGGCCAACCCCCGAGATATGGTCGCTGTGTTCGTGGGTCACCAGAATCGCCGTCACGTCAGCTGGCTGCAGCGCCAGACCGTGAAGGCGCTTTTCCGTTTCCTGACAGGAGAAGCCGCAATCGATCAACAGACGGGTGTCACCCACCTCCACCAGGGTGGCGTTACCCTTGCTGCCACTACCCAGGGATGCAAAACGCATCGCCGGCTTATTTCAACTCTTCATACAACAGCGTAAGAATGCGTACACCGGTGACCGAGGCCTCGGGCTCACCCGCTTCATCCAAAACAACGACCCGGGTATCGGCACCGCTATCAGACAGCTTGATCTGGTAATGCTGGACCTGCTGCTCGTCATCCGATGACCAGAAGGCCAGCTTGGACAGCAAGCCCTTGTCTTTCTTTCCCTTCAGCGGATCGTTGTAGCGCACGTAATAGATTCCCTGCAGACGATCACGGTCCTCGACCGCAAAATCGACGCGATCCAGAACAATGCCCACATTACGCCAGGCTTTGGAATAATCGTCATGGACCACCAGCGTGGCCTGCCCGGAATCCTGCTGAATCAGTTCCGCCTGTATCCGCACGGGCTTTTCCTCAGCCAGCATCTGCTCCGCCTGCTCAGGCTGCACACCGAGATAGATCATCATGCGCTTGAGCATTTGTGATTCCAGCCCAGGATCTTTAGGCCGCGGCCCCCAAACGGTCGCGCTTTCATCACTCTCGCTGGTCAGTATCTCTTCCACACCCTGATGCGTAATGAATAATTCGGTGGTGCCTGGCTTCTCACCACGCTCCAGCCGCATCCGGTAACGATCCCGGTAAGCCGACGAATAAGCCTGATCCCATACCCGCCCGACCAGCTTGCGTATCGGTCCTTGCGGGATTTTTGCGCGATTTTCCACCCAGTCGGTTTCCAGAATTCCCGTGGCAGGATCTTCTGTCATTATGAAAAAACCGTTTTCCAGCCAGAATTCCCTGGCTTCAGGCCAGACCGCCCCGGGTTCACCCTGTACCACCAGCCATGCCTTGTCCTGGTATCGTTCCAGGCTCAATGACTCCTGACTCGGTAAAACCGCGCTGTCACGGCTACGATCACCCAATGTCTTGCGGGCCGTGGTATAGCCGGATAACGTGGTGGAATCACTTGGCACCACCAGACTATCGGTGACCGGCGTGGTGGTGAGATCCGGCGGCACCTCCAGGGAGGGCGCTGGCTCGGCCTTGCGATAATCCCTGCTGCGATCGGGAAAAAGGTTGTCCAGCCAGCTACAGGCCGTTAGCGACGGCAGCATGATTAGCGCCAACAACACCCGGATCCTGGTTTCACTTCGACGTATCAGCAAAAAATCAACCTTTTTCATGCTAGTGTACCCCGCCACTGATATTGGCCCATTCAGCGAGCCAGGAAGCGGTTAGCCGCACCAAAAGTAGGCGCCTTAGGCGAGGCTTCCTCGCCGGGAATGGCCGCTCCCTTTCCAAGAGGCATAACGTAGCGGATGGCCGCTTCCTGGCTCGCCCGCAGGGAGCGCCCCCACGAGGCCATTGCTGCGTTCCGATCCTTGTAAAGGGCATGCCATTCCCTGCAGATCGCGCCTGGCACTGACCCCGTGGGGACGCTCTGAATGGGTCAATATCAGTGGCGGGGTACACTAGACATCCGCCGTCTGCATAACACCGGCCGCCCGCAGGGCGTCGCGAACGCGCTGATGATATCGGGGAGAAAGCGACGTCAGCGGCAGTCTCAACCCGGGCGGGATCAACCCCATTTCGTGTAAAGCCCATTTCACCGGGATAGGGCTGGATTCGATAAAAAGATCCTCATGCAGAACCCGCAGACGCAAATCGATCTGCTGAGCACGGGCACGATCCCCGGCCAGTGCAGCGGCACACATCTCGTGCATGGCCCGGGGCGCCACATTCGCGGTCACCGAGATATCCCCCTTTGCGCCTTGCAGAATCAATTCCATGGCGGTGGCATCGTCGCCACTGTACAGGTCCAGCTGGTCTCCGCAGGTTTCCAGAATCTGCTTACCACGCTGCAGATCCCCGGTCGCCTCCTTGATGCCGACAATATTGGATATCGGCGCCAGGCGCTGCACAGTTTCCGGCAACAGATCACAAACCGTCCTGCCTGGCACGTTGTAGAGTATCTGTGGAACCGGGACAGCTTCCGCAACCGTCTTGTAGTGCTGATACAGTCCTTCCTGGGTGGGTTTGTTGTAGTAAGGTGTGACCAGCAGGCAGGCATCCGCGCCCGCCTGCATACCGCATCGGGTTAAATCTATGGCTTCCTGTGTGGAATTAGCCCCGGTTCCGGCTATCACGGGCAAGCGCCCATTGACCTGCTCGACGATGCGGCGCAACAGGGCACAATGCTCTTTTTCATCGATGGTTGCAGATTCACCGGTGGTACCCACGGCCACAATGGCATCCGTACCTTCAGCAACATGAAATTCGATGAGCGCTTCCAGGCTGTCATTATCCACCGCACCGTCTTCGCGCATCGGCGTAACCAGCGCCACCATACTGCCGTGAAACATGAAGCTCTCCGCAACGCAAAATAAAGCGCATGGTACGTTTCCGGCCCGCGACTGACAAGCAGCGCGGCGCACTGCTGCGGCTGGATTTCACAGCCATCCCACGCGCTTCGGTCAGCAAAAAACAACAAGCTCCCGGACACGGCGCCCCCTGATTAACTGATTTAATGCGCCCCTTAAGAGCCCTTTGTGTCCATTGTGTGCTTTGTGGTAATAATTCACCTCTGATCCAATCGGGAAACTGAATGCACCATGACTGACCAACCGGAAGCTGTCCGCGAAATCCGCATCAATCCTATCGTACCCAGCGAGTCGGTACTGGTATCTACGGCGCGCGGCATGCGTCCGCGAAAAGAGGAGGAACCGGCGCCGCGCGACGCCCGCAAACGCGTCGACCGCTGCCCGTTCTGCACCGGCAACGAACACATGACGCCACCCACCGTGGCCAGTTCGCCGAGCGAGGAAAACTGGTCGGTACGAGTGGTCGAAAACCTCTACCCCGTCCTCGGCGACGACAGCAAATCAAGCAATCTGGTCTTTGGTCTGCAGCAGGCGATCGATGGTTACGGGCGACACGAGGTTATCATCGATCACCCTGAACACGGTATCGCCATGCAGGACATGTCGGAAGACCACCTGTTTCGCCTCACCGGCATGTATCGCGATCGCGTTCGCGCACTCTATGCAGCGGACGACCGCATTCAGTACGTGCTGGTATTCAAGAATTTCGGGCCCGCCGCCGGCGCCAGTATTGCGCATACCCACAGCCAGGTTATCGCCATGCCGGTAGTGCCGGAAAACCTGTACGACGAAGTCACACACAGCCGCAAGTATTTCGAAAAGAACCGCCAGTGCATTTTCTGCTCGCTGATCGACGAAGCACTCACTTTTGAGGCGACCATATACGACCGCGAATCCGGAGCCGTACGCAGGCAATTCAACGTTGGTCAGTATGTCATCGAACGCGGTGAACACTTTGTCGCCATCAAACCCTTTGCCAGCCGCTACGAATGGGAAATCCATATCCTGCCGCTGCAACACCGCAGTGACTTCGTGGACATCAGTGATGCGGAACGCCACGATCTGGCACGAGTCCTGAAGCACTCGATGGCGCGCCTGGATGCTGTGATTGGCGGCGCACAGTACAATTTTTTCCTGCATTCGATTCCGCATAACAATGAATTTTCCCATTGCAACGACAGCTACCACTGGCACCTGGAAATCTGCCCACGCACCAGCATACCGACCGGCTTCGAACTGGGTTCTGGATTATTTGTCAGCACCATCAGCCCGGAACAGGCCGCCGAGCAACTGCGTGCTGTGGAATTGGAATAGTGGTAGGCTGAGTCACTGTGAAAACCATGGGTTACCGCTATGACTAAACAGCTGGTTATCGCCGCTGTAGGAGAGGACCGTCCCGGTCTGGCTGACCAGCTTTCCAAGTGGATTCTGGACAGTGGCTGTAATATCGCCGACAGCCGTATGATGGTCCTGGGTGGCGAGTTTGCGGTACTGCTGCTGGTATCCGGCAACTGGAACAGCCTGGTCAAGCTGGAGGACCAGCTCGTCCAGATTCAGACAAAACTCGGCATGACACTCAGCGTCAAACGTACCGAGAAACAGCAGCGCAGCGGGGCATTGCTGCCCTACGCCGTGGATGTTGTCGCCCTGGACCACCCGGGTATTGTGCACAACCTGGCGAACTTCTTTTCCCAGCGCAACATCAACATACAGGACCTGAGCACCTCCAGCTATTCCGCGGCACACACCGGGACGCAGATGTTCTCGGTACACATCTCCCTGGAGGTACCGGCCGACACCCATATCGCCAGCTTGCGGGAAGAATTCCTGGATTTCTGCGACCGCCTGAACCTGGATGCAGTAATTGAACCGCTCAAAGGATAAACGACATGAGCAAAGTACAGCTGGATAAAAAAGTTCCCGACTTCAAAGCAGCCTCCAGCAGCGGAAAAACCTTCAAACTTTCCGACTGTAAAGGCAAACACCTGGTGCTGTATTTTTACCCGAAGGACAACACCTCGGGCTGCACCCGGGAAGGTCAGGATTTCCGCGATAATTACAACAAGTTCAAGCGTAACAAGGCCATAGTCGTCGGTGTTTCGCGAGACAGTGTCAAGTCACACGAAAACTTCATAGCCAAACAGGAATTCCCCTTTGAACTGCTTTGCGATCAGGATGAAGCGCTGTGTACGCTGTTTGATGTCATCAAGGAGAAAAACATGTATGGCCGCAAGGTCATGGGCATTGAACGCAGCACATTCCTGATCGATAGCAATGGCAAACTGCGCAGGGAGTGGCGCAAGGTAAAGGTCGAAGGACATGTCGAAGAAGTGCTCGCAGCGGTACGCGAGCTCAATCGCGCCTAGGCCCCGTTGCCGCCTTCAATATGATTCAAACCCGCCTATCCTCCAAACGACTCTTTATCCTTGACACTAACGTGCTGATGCACGATCCCACCGCATTGTTCCGTTTCCAGGAACACGATGTATACCTGCCCATGGTCGTACTCGAGGAAATGGATGCCGGCAAAAAAGGGGTTTCCGAGGTCGCCCGCAACGTCCGCCAAGTCAGCCGCTTCCTGGATGAACTGATGTCCGATGTCGGTGTCGATAAAATTGAACAGGGCATTCCGCTCAACGACCGCGGTCTGGTTGAAGACCTGGACACGGAAAAATTCGGTCGCCTGTTCTTCCAGACCCACATGCTGACTGCCGCCCTGCCGGATGCCCTGGCGGGTAACAAACCGGACAAC
>Ga0316198_10001619_pt1 | contig 13321 bp, 10 predicted proteins | sample OudBieAanoxic_MG_FD_204935 | JGI IMG/M metagenome (GOLD analysis project Ga0316198, IMG submission 204935) | Coastal sediment microbial communities from Oude Bieten Haven, Netherlands - site A anoxic | ecosystem: Environmental > Aquatic > Marine > Coastal > Sediment | place: Netherlands...
GAAAGAGGCCGCCGGCGCGCGGGCAGCGTGGTCACCGCCCCTCCAATCTCAACCTGAATGACCACGCTGCCCGTGCGACGCTGGGACGCCAAAGGCGACCCAGAAGGCTGGTGCCGAGAGACGCCGGAGGAAACCGGATTCGGTTCTGCCGTCTCCTGCGGCGCGGTCCCGAACCCGGTTCTATGAACTCCGTCCCCGTGCGGATGCCAGGCAGCCTCTCGCAAGGATCAACGAGAGCCAGGCACCGCCGCCGCACGTTTTAATGCTCAGAACTGTCCCCAATACAGGACACTCTTGAGTCTGTCCTCTCCACGTCCTGCCTGCTTGAAAACCCTTGCGCCGACGTGGTTTCCAGACCAGCACAGAGACCACCCCACCACCTGGCACAAGCGTTGCTCTAGCCCTGGGTGAAAGGAGGCCGTCATGACCGGAAGAACCATCATCCCGCTTGCCGCCGCCATCGTCCTCACCACCGCAGCGATTCCAGCCGGCGCCGGCGGCTACGTCGGCATCGAGGTCTCGAACCACGGGGTCAGTCTGGGCTTCGGCGCCTCGAACTGGGGCATCTGGGGTTCGTCCTGGAATTCGGGGGGCGCCTCCACCGGTTTCTCCGCCACCCTCGCAGGTTACGGCGACTGGGTCCACGTCGATGGTCTCGGCCGGGTCTGGCGCCCCTGGGTCGCCGCGGGGTGGCAACCATACAGTCACGGCCGATGGATGTGGACGTCTCTGGGCTGGACATGGGTCGCCTATGAGCCTTGGGGTTGGGTCCCACACCACTACGGCAACTGGGCGTTCTCCACCATCGGTTGGGTGTGGACGCCCGGCTACACCTACCATCCGGGAAACGTCGTCTGGGTGAGCACGGGTGTCCACCTCGGCTGGTACCCCTGTGCACCGGTTGGCTGGAGTCACTCCTACCGGGGGTACCACCACGGACGGCACGACGGCTATACGTCCGGCCACCGGAACGGCTATTCCCGGGGCTACGCGGATGGTTGGCGGGACGCGCGCTATGCCACCTGGGTCCCGCGATCAAAGGTCACGGCCGAGAACATTGCGCACCACTCGGTCGGGCACGAGACGGCCACCTATGCGGTCGCAAGGTCGAGGGTCACTGTCATGAACGGCGCACCCACCCGGACCCAGGTCGAGGGCTATGTCGGCCGTCCGGTGCCCGAAGCCCGCATCGGCGAGCGGAAGGCGACGGTCGACGGCCGCGAGTTACGGATGGTCCGTCCCGAGGGGCAAGAGCAAACCGTGCAACGGCATGGGGCATCCACGGTAGAACGTGCGCTGAACACCGCGGCCCAGCGGAGGGTCTCCACCACCCAAACCGCCCCCACCCGACGGCAAAACACCGCCGTGGTGAAAAGCAGCGAGTCGACCCGGCCCACCGCCGGACGAACCGAGACCCGTCGATCCACCGGCTATGAACCCTCCGAACCCACCGCTCGTTCGAACGCCCGAACAACGGGAACGGCATCGACATCTCGGGTCCCGACACGCCGAACGACATCGGGATCCCCGCCAGACCCACAGCATCGAACCGCCCGGGTCTCGGCCGAATCACATCGATCGGCCAGGAACTCACGATCAACCCCGGTGACCACCGGTCGAAGCGAAAGGCCGGAGACATCCACGACCCGAACGAGGTCCGCCGTACGAGTAGCCCCCACTCAGCAGGTCGAATCCAGTCACCGGCGACAACCAGGCGCCGGAAGCGAACCTGAAGCGACGCCTTCGGTTGAGAGGCAGCGGCGCGCCCAAAAACAACATGCCGAACCGACTAAGAAAGAGAAGCCAAAGCGCAACCGCTCGCGGAACTGATCAATCGTCGACCGAGGGTGTTTGGGGTGGGGGCGGATCATGCCCCCGCCCCAATTTGATAGGATCGGAATCGTGGATCATCGAGACGGCTCTGATTCGGGATCGGAGATTCCGCGCATCGAACGCGCGTTGCGCCGTTGTCTCGAGTGGAGTCGCAGCGGACGCCACATGAAAATCATCAACGAAGTCGACCGCGCATTGCCGGCCATCGGCGATCAACCCCAACTCGAGGCTCAACTCCTGATCTGGAAGGCGCAGGCCCATCTCGCCATGGGCGACCCCGACAGCGCCCACCCCGCAGCCTCCCGCTCGTGGCACCTGGATCCCTCGTCCTACGCCTGCCACCTCCTGTCCAATTCGCTTGTTGCCGTGGGACAACCCGACGATGCGGAAGAACTGCTCAAGAGCGGCTGGGATCTCTTCCCCGACGCCTACCACCTGCCGGTGCAGTTGGCGATCCTCCTGTCCGACCAGGGGCGCCACCCTGAAGCCCTCGACACCATCGATTCACTGCCACGGGGCGCACCGGTTCCCGATGATCTCCAGGTTTTCCTTCTCGGGCTGCACGCAAACCTCCTGGCCGCCGTGGGCCGTTGGGGCGAGGCCGATGGCATTCTCAAGGAGGGACGGTACCGTCATCCTGACTCCGATCTCCTGGAGGACGCCCACCACAGTCTTGGAGGCGCATGGGACCGCTACCGAAAACAGGAAACCCTGTCGGACTCCTGGCTCGCGGGTCTGGCGCCCCTCGACGGTGTCGCATCCGAGGTCGATGACGCCGTCATCGAACAGGGTTCCTTGAATGAACTCCCCAAGCTCGTCATTCTCGGCGCCCGCCGTTTGTGGCGGGCCTATTTCGAAGCCCACCGTCCTCGCGTGCAGAATCCACAGGCCTGGGGCACCGCACTCCTGGCGGCTATTCTCGAACTCGACGGCGTCGCCCCCCCCATCGCAGCCATGGCGCGCCTCACCCGGGCCCCGGTCTCAACAACCCGGGGCGCCCTGACCCGAATCCGGCGGTTTCTTGGGTGTCTCCACACCGATCTCGCACATCGGGCCTTTGCTGCCACGACCAATCCCCAGCTCAACGAAACATCGGCACCGTCGTCCGAAACCGAACGTGGGACGGTTGTCCCTTTTCCATCCCGGTGACAGGAGTCCAAACAATGTTCGCCCGTTTCACGTCCACATGCGTCGTTCGGATTGTCGCGGTTATTCTCCTGGCTCTCGCCGCCGGCTCATTGCCAGCCGCCCAACGTGACTTTTCGGGCACCAAGAACTTTTCAGCTCCCGACGGCACACGGGTCGTCATCGACGCCGCCACCGTCGACATCAGGGTCCGGGCCGCCGATGTCAACGACGTCGAGGTCGCCACCGAACTCCATATCTCCGGGGTCGGCGAGGAACGAGCGGAGCGATTCATTTCGAGCCACACTCCCGCCACCGAGGTCGCTGACGGGCGGATCAGCATCACCGTCAACCCGGGGCGTTCGGGTTTTCTCGGTCTCGGCACCCTGACCGCGCGAACTCGAATCGGCTTTCTACTGCCGGGCTACGTCATCCCTGACATCACGACCACCGGCGGGTCCGTCTCTGTCCGAGGGGATTTTCCAAACGCGCGGCCGTTCTATCTTCGAACCGCAACCGGCGATATGGAGCTCGTCGGCGCCGCCTCCGCGGTGGACATTCGAACCGCCTCCGGCGACGCCAGATTGGAACTCATCCGTCCCCTCGATCGGTTCTTCGCGCGGACCTCATCGGGCAACCTCAGCCTCTCGGGGGGCGCCCGCGAGGTCCACGCCGACACCGCATCCGGGAGTGTCTGGATGGACAATCTCTCCGGCAACGCCGAAGTGATCACCTCGACCGGCAAGATCACGCTGACCTGGGACCGCCTCGAGGCCGAACACCGGGTGGTCGTCCGCAGCGATTCCAGCCGGATCCGGCTCACCCTCCCGGAAGGGACCGCTCCTCGAGGGAGCTTGCGGACCATCGGGGGCAGCGTCCGGTCAGACTTTCCAGGAATCGTGAACGACGCCGGCGACACCGTCACCCTGAGCGGCGACGGCCCGGAGATCCTGGTCGAGTCGGCCTCCGGCGATGTCACTCTCGAGGCCGGCACATGGTGGGGCGGCACCTCGGGTGACGAACCGAAGGGTTGATTCCTCAGCAAACGGCTGATCCGCTCCTTTCTCGACATCAGACACTCTCAATTGATACGGTACCCGCCCTCGATAAGGCGTTCCGCACGCCTCATGGGTTTCCCACCGCCAAGAGCGCCAAGCTCGCCAAGACCATCGCAAAGGGCACCGCATGTTTGACCCATCGCACCATCGCAGGATCTGATCCAGGGTTGGGCATACCTCTTTGCGGCGAACTTGGCGAGCTTGGCGGCCTTGGTGGTCCAATTCGCCGTCTGCAGTCACAAAGGTCGATTGGGTAAACGCGGGCTGCTCGGGAACCTCGTGTTCGTGCCGAAGAACTATTCTTTCGCTCTTACGTTTTACTGTTTGAGAGACGGCCACCGGCCGTGAGATCGACTGGAGTAGATCAATGAAAAGAAGCTTGATTGTCCTGGCCATCGCGCTTGCCGTCGCCGCACCGCTGTCGGCAGCAGCTCCCCGTACCCTCGATGGACGCTTTCCTGCGGCTGACCTCGAGAACGTCCGGATCGACGCCGGGGTCGGCGATATCGATATCTACGTTGTGAACGGCACTGACGAGGTATCCGTCAAGGTCGAGCTCAAGGCTCGACGCGGCGGGTTCTTCTCGTCCCTCAAAAAGGCTCAGGCCGAAGTCGATGAAGCCGAGCTCAGGATGGATGCTTCCCGAGGCATATTGCGGCTCAAGATCTCGACCGAGAGCGACGATCGTCACTTCGAGGAACGGTGGACCGTGGAGCTCCCGGCCCGCCTCGGTTGCGACCTCGACCTCGGTGTCGGCGACATCGATGTTCGCGGTCTGTCCGGAGATCTCACCGTCGATCTCGGTGTCGGAGATCTCACTGCAACCGTTGTCTCCGGCGACCTCAACATCGATATCGGGGTCGGTGACGCTTCGGTCGAAGCCGCCGCCGCCGACTACGGCTCGGTGGACGGGTCGGGCGGAGTCGGCGACGCTCAGCTTACGGTTCGCGGCGAGAAGATCTCCTCGTCCGGTTTTGTCGGAAAGTCAGCCGAGTGGAGCGGTACCGGCGAGCACATCATCGAGATCTCCGTCGGCGTCGGCGATGCGAAGGTGACGCTGGAATAAGCCAAGCTCACTCCTCCCCTTCGCTCTCGAGCATCCACTTCGCACCGAGTCGCGCGAGGAGGAAACAGGCGAACGCCAGAACGATCAACATGACCAATCCGATCATCTGACCCTGGAAACCCGTGTACCACGCATGCGCGTGCTCTTCGAGCACCGCGGTTCCCGCCACATCCTCGAGCCAGAAATCAACACCGATGCTGACATGCTGAATCAGGGCGCCGAGTCTGGGGACCCGGAAGACAGCGCTGATGATGCCGAAAATCGCCGCACCGGCCATGAGCCCGGAGGCGATGAGAATACCCTGCTCGGCCCGCGCCTCCCTGACTTTGTCGCTGCCCCCTGTCCTGGAGACCAACCACGCCACCGCGGCACCTGCCAGCACCGCCATGTTGATGGAGATCGGCAGGTACATCCCGAGAGCGAACGCCAGCATCGGGATGCCGCTCATCAGCAGCATCAATGCGACGACACCACCGAGCGCGTAGAGCAACCAGGGTTGATTGGCCGGGTCGCTCATCAGCCCATTGGAAACCGCGGCGATCATGTTGGCCTGGGGAGCCGGAAGCACCCGCTCGTTTGAAACCATGAGCCCGGTGGAGGGATCCTCGACCACGAAATGATAGGCGCTGTCCATGAGCGGGATGACCGCCGCGACCACGAGAGCCGCCACGACCATGCCGAGGAACTTCCACCGCTCCTGGTTTCTCGGCGTCGAACCGAGCCAGTAGCCGATCTTGAAATCCGTAATCAACGCACCCGATGTCGACAGCGCGGTGCACACCGCGGTGCCGATGATCAGGGCGATGATCATCCCCGCCGTTCCTTTGAGCCCGATCATGATCATGCATCCGATAGCCAAAACCACCGTGATGAGAGTCATGCCCGACACCGGGTTGACACCGACGATGGCAATGGCCTGGGCCGCCACCGGCGTAAAGAGAAAGCTGAGCAGGAACCCGACAAACATCCCGACCAGGCCGAACTTGAGGCTCGCGGCGAACCCATAGGCCGCGGTACCGCCTTCGCCCGGGGTGACCATGGCGACGATGAAGAAGAGCAGTCCGAGGCCGACGGTCGCAACGGCCTGGATGAGCAGGACGTTTTTCGCCGACATGTCGAGTTGGGTCCGTTCGCTCTTGTCGGATTCAGCCTGGGCCGCCTTGGAAAAGCCCTTGAATCCGAGGGTGACCGATGACGCCACGATCTTCCACATCCTGAGGATCCCGATGAGACCCGAAATCGCAATGGCGCCGATCCCGATGGGTTTGACAAAGGCGCCGAAGATCGCCGAGGCGTTCATCTCCGAAATCTGGTAGGTGTTACCGGCGAGGGCGAGCCCGTCGATTTCCTTCCCGAAGACATAAATCAGCGGGACCATCACGAGCATCGCTAGAATCGAACCCGAGGCGATGATGGAAGCGTAACGGATGCCGATGATGTAGCCGAGACCGAAGAGTGCTGCGATGCCCGCCAACTGGACCTCGATCCGGAGTCCGGATCCGAGACCGTGGAGCAGGGTGGAACTCGAAAGATTGGCGTTCCACAGATGGAGCGCCTCGATGGAGAAGTCGAAGACCGCACCGATGGCGAATGAGATGAGCAGAATCTTGCCGGCGCCGCCGGCCGAACGCTCACCGGTCACCAGGATGTTGTTGATCGCCGTCGCCTCGGGGAATGGAAGCTCACCGTGGAGCTCCTTCACGAAGTACTTCCGCAGCGGAATGATGAGCACCACGCCGAGGGAGCCGCCGATGAAGCAGGCGAGGAAGATCTGCCACCAGGAAACACTGAGCTGGTTGATGTACATCGCCGGGACGACGAAGGTCGCTCCTGCGGCGACGACCCCGGCCGCCTGTCCCACTGACTGGACCATTACATTCTCGAGAATGGTGCTGGGATCCTGAAAGTACCTTCGTAGAATCGGGAAAACGGTCCGCCCTTTTCCAAAGAAGATTGCCAGGATGGCGATGGGGATTGATGCCTCGATCGCGTTCCCGGCGCGCAGCGCCATATAGGCGCAGGCCGCGGTGAAGATCACGACCATGATGACGCCCACGATGATCGACCAAAGCGTAACCTCAGGTCGCCGATCTCCAGCTGGAACGACCGGCTCGTAGACCTCACCCGGTTCGAGTTTGCGGTACGCGTTGGCGGGTAGCAGCTTCGAGTTCACCGGTTTCGATTCTTGCATCGTTCCTCCATCCAAGACTGCGGGAAATAGTAACGCAATCGCGGTGTTCGGGACAGCGGGACACCCGGGAGAGTGATCATGATCCGGTCCGCGAAAGCGATATGAAGTGAATTCTCAGATCAGCGCGTCCTCGAGAGCCTCGATGAGTTCGTCGGCGTCTGAAAAAATCCGCAGGTCCCCCAGCGGACCACCCGTCGGCGTCTCGATACCCCAAGTCCCCCAACACCAGACCGGAATCGACGCTTTGAGGGCCAACGCAATCTCCGACAGCGTCCCCGTTCCCCCACCGATCGCGACGCACAACGAGGCCGACAGGACGTTGAACGCGTTTCGCGCATTTCCCGCACCGGTGAAGACCGGAATATGAACCCAGGGGTTGGGATAACCGCCACCGGCAAAGGAGTTGGGCAGGATCGCCAGGGTCAGCCCCCCGGCCTCGACCGCGCCGCGAGAAGCAGCGGCCATCACCCCGGGGCCGCCACCGGTCAAGGTGATCCAGTCGCCAAGGGCGGCCGTGGCCCCCACGCGTTCCGCGACCGACTCTTCCTCGGGCGTCGCGACGCTTCCACCGAAAACCCCGAGCACCTGCATCCTGACCGATTTCATGGCAGGAGCATTATCTCATTTCCGATCAAAAAAAACCCGGGCCGAAGCCCGGGTTTGATTTCTCGAAGAGAGAATTCTTACTTCATGAGCACGAGGCCGACGCGACGATTCTGGGCGCGGCCTTCACGGGTGCTGTTGTCGGCGATGGGCTTGTACTCACCGTACGACGTCACGTTCATGCGATGGAGGGGGAAGCCCTTCTCGCTGGAGAGATACTTCATGACCATCTCGGCACGCTTGTATCCGAGGCTCAGATTGTAGCTCTCGCTGCCGATGTTGTCGGTGTAGCCCTGGATCTCGAGATAGGCGCCGACGTTCTTCGCGACAACCTTCGCGGCGAAGGCGTCGAGAGCGGCCTTGGCCTCATCCGAGAGTTCGTAGTTGTTGAAACCGAAGCGAACGTCCTGATCGGTCAGGATGGTCTCCGCGATGAAGGTACCCTCGGCGAGCTTGCCTGCCTTCGTGGCGCGATCGAGAGCTTCTTTGGCCGTGGCGCTGAGCTTGTCAAGCTGCTTCTGCATCTCGGCATCGGTCTGGTGAAGGGACGAGATCTCTTTCTGGTTGCCCTCGACCGAAGTCTGGACTTCACCGATTTTGCCGTTGGTGACCGACTCGCTGTTGGCGACCTGCTCCTGCACATACTTCTTCGACGCGCAGCCGGTCACGGTGAGCCCAGCCACGAGCAGAATGACGATCGCCGGGGAAACGAACTTCCGCATCATCCACCTCCTGTTTATTTCGTTACTAATGCTATCCGATACCCTCAACGAGCATCGCGGGTCGAACTATAACATAGCCTACGCTCTTGCGAACTACTCGTCAATTGTTTGCCCGATGGACAACCGAAGTCGGTGACCCAGAGCCAATCAGCCCGTGAATCGCCGCTTTTTCAGTAGATCTCCATACAGATCGGGTTGTCAGCGGTGACCTCGGCGGCGCATTCCACCACTCCATCTGCCAATCTGACCAGCACCGGTGTCTGAAGAAACCAGTCAACTCCCGCCGGAAGCTCGGCGAGCCGGCATCCCGCGCATACAAAGGGCTGAACCCCGACGGCAGGGAAACCGGCCCGGTCGGGGACCGCAACCGCCGTCGTGGGCAGCGGAAGTTCCTCGGCGAAAAAGATCTCCATGAGTTCATGACAGTGTTCGCAGTCCTTTCGGTAGAAGAGCAGGTACTGCCGGCCCTCACCGAGATCATCGGGAAGGCCCCGAATCCAGCCCGCCACGTCGAGCTGGATAAACGGCTGTCCGACCCAGCTTGAATATTCTGGAAGATAGTAGCCCTCGACGGGTCCGGACGATGCGCTTTCCAACCCGTTGGAATTTGTCTCCGCGGGAATGCCCGGCGAAGTCAGACCGAACGAAACCGCGACGCTGAGCACCGCCCAGAGCCCGGCGGACACGACCTGCCGTGTCGGTAAGGATCGAGGCGTCTTCAATCCCGGAACACCGTGCGCGAGAAAGAGAAGGGAGAGCAGGAAGAAGGCATCGGTCACCAGTGTGACCCAAGGCGGAATCTGGACGGCGCCGAAACACCCACAGCTCGAGGCGCCGAGCGCAACATCGCCCATGAGCACCGGCAGAAAGGACGCGAGCATCAGGATCCCCGCCAGACGAGCAAGACCGGGCACCAGAATCATCACGCCCACCACGATGAGTTCGACCGCAATGGAGAACTCGAGAACGAAACGCAGATCCACCCCGAGGCCCCCGAGCAATTTCACCAGCGCCGCAGGAAGGTTGCTCGGGCTGCCGTCCATGATTTTCAGGACGGCGGCGATACCGAGCCAAAGGGGAATGATCACCCGAGCGAGGAGAATCGCCACCGAGCTTCGCAGGTTTCCAGGTCCGTCTTCTTCAATCAGAGTCATACGCTTCTCCCTCTCCTTGCGGCCCTGAGATTAGCGCGGATTCTTGCGGTGAAAACGACGCGGTCAGGAGCTTTTTACCGCTTTCTGACGGCCAATCCCGCGTCCACAACCGCAACCGCAGCCGGACACGAAAAACGACGCACACCGGGACGTGCCGGGTACGCTATTGTGCAGGCACAACCATCCGGCATCGCGGCGCCTCCCGCACAATGGCGCTACCGGGCACTCCTCGGCTAAAACGCCGTGAGCATTTCTCCAAGCGTCGAGGGAGGCCGCCGGCGCGCGGGCAGCGTGGTCACCGTCCTTCCAATCCCCACCGAATGACCACGCTGCCCGTGCGACGCTGGGGCGCCGGGACGCCAAAGCGTCACGGCGGCCCAGAAGGCCGGAGACGATGGACGGGCCGATGGTGCGGCGTCTTCGCCTCCCTCGCACCCTCGAGGTTCAACCCTACGGCAGCTCTCCACCCCCGAGCGAGCTCCACACCTCGGCCTCGAGAGCAGCCGCAGCCTTTGTCGTCTCCGTGAGTGCTCTGTCCGCACGCTCGAGCATGGCCGCAGCCTCGGGATCGTCGGTCATGTCCTGGAGATTGATCCTTACGTTCATGGCGGCGCCGAGAGCCGCCGCCCGCGCCATGGCGGCACCGACCCCGGCGTCCGATGCCGAGGCCGCCATCCCGATCTCTCGGGCGCGCGCGCACAATCCCACTACCTCGGGGCACGCCTCGGTCACCTCGAGAGGCACCAGGGCGGCGCCGAGCGTCGCGGCCCGCACAGCCGCACCCTTGGCCTCGCCGGAGACCTTGTTGGCGTCCATCAGGCGCTGGAACGACCAGGTATCTTCGTCGATGGCATCGAGCAACTGCTGCTTGAGCTCCTGTCCCCGAATCGCAACCTCTTCGAGCTGATCGCGGACCTTGGCGAACGGAGCCTTGGGGTGAGGTAGATTCGCCACCATGGCCGCGAGCGCCGCGGCAAGAGCCCCGGCCAACGCAGCCACCGAGCCGCCGCCGGGCGCCGTGGAATCGCGCGAAGTCTCATCGGCAAAGCCCTGCAGGGTCAGGGCCGCCAGCGGCCGCTCGGGGGCGAGGACTTCCTCGATAATCTTCTCCTTGGCGTTGAATCTCGAAACTTCGTTGAGTCCGAGACTTCGAACCGCCGCGTGAATGACATCCGACTCGGGCACCCCGCGAGAACGCTCCATTTTCGCCAGATAGTGGCATCCCGCGGCGAGCATGGAGCTTTTCGGAAGCAGACCCACCAACTCCGAACCAGTGACCCGAATCCCTCGTTCACGGGCCGACTCGTCGCAGGCATCGAAGGCGACGTGGACCGGGGTGACATCGAGATCGATCAGGTTCATCGAAACCTGGGCGCAACCATACTCGGGGATGGTCCAGCCCATTCCCCGAACCGCTTTGAGCAATCCGGGCTGTTGGACCTTGGTGCCGTCAGGACCGGGCACCATCCGTCCCGCCTCCCGGACATCGAAGGCGACTCGATTGGCCCATCGACTGTCGGTGACGTTGAGGTTCACATTGTAGGCGACCAGGAATTTACGGGCGCCGGTCACCATGGCGCCAAAGCCCGGGACAAAGGTCGCGGGGCCGTAATCAGGGGCAAACTCGGGGGTTTTGAGCTTTTCTTCCAGCGCCTCGTATTCACCCTTTCGGATATCGGCCAACGACCGTCTTTCGGGACGGGTGGCGGCATACTCGTAGAGAAACACCGGAATCCCGAGTTCCTCCCCCACCCGTTTCCCGAGTCTCTTGGAGAGTTCGACACAGTCATCCATGGTCACGCCCGACACCGGGACGAACGGACACACATCGGTGGCGCCCTGGCGGCCGTGAGCACCATGGTGGGTTTGCATATCGACGAGTTCGAAAGATCGTTTAACGACGGCGAATGCGCCTTCAAGGACCGCTTCGGGCTCACCCACGAAGGTGATCACCGTGCGGTTGGTCTCCTGTCCGGGATCGACATCGAGCAGTTCGACTCCCGTTACCGCGGCTGCAGCCTGGGCCACCGCGTTGTAGACCTCGGGATTTCGGCCATCTGAAATATTGGGCACGCACTCAACGATCTTCATCGGATCCTCCGTAACGTCGGCTCAAGCAGCCTCGGACTCTTCAGGAACGTGAGACCTCGTCCAAGTCATGCCGGACCATCATTTGTACGAGTTCGGGAAAACTGACTCTGGGTTCCCAACCGAGTTCGGTCTTGACCCTGGTCGGATCGGCGAGGAGCGCCTCCACTTCGGCGGGACGGAAGTGCTTCGGGTTGATCTTGATCCGCACCACTCCGGAGGCTCGGTCACGGCCCACTTCATCGATCCCTTCGCCATCCCACTCGAGCTCCACGCCGGCCTCGCGAAATGCGAGCACGCAGAACTCGCGCACCGAGTGATCCTCCCCCGTCCCCACGACATAGTCTGTGGGCTCATCGATCTGGAGCATCATCCACATGGCCTCGACGAAATCCCCGGCGAAACCCCAGTCTCGGCGAGCATTGAGGTTACCCAACGCCACGCTCTCCCGACGTCCCGTGACGATCTCCGCCACCGCACGCGTGATCTTTCTGGTGACGAAATTCTCGCCTCGCCGCGGAGACTCGTGGTTGAAGAGAATTCCGTTGCTGGCGTGGAGACCGTAGGCTTCACGGAAATTCACCGTCGCCCAGAAACTAAAAAGCTTGGCGACTCCGTACGGTGACCTCGGGTGAAACGGCGTTGATTCACGCTGAGGCACCTCGAACACTTTGCCAAAGAGCTCGGATGTCGACGCCTGGTAGTAGCGTGCATCGGGGGCCTCACGCCGCACGGCCTCGAGGAGACGGATCGTGCCGAGCCCCGTGACATCGCCGGTGTAGGTCGGCATCTCGAACGAGATGGCGACATGCGACTGCGCCGCCAGATTGTAAACCTCGTCGGGGCCCACCGAGGAGAGAATCGTCGTCAGCGACTCCGCATCCCCGAGATCGCCGTAGTGCAGGGAGAATCGGTCTCCGATGTTCTCCCGCGCCCTCAGATGATCGATTCTCTGTCGATTGAACGAGGAGGCCCGGCGGACCACACCGTGGACCTCGTACCCCTTTTCGAGGAGGAGTTCCGCGAGATATGAACCGTCCTGGCCGGTGATACCGGTGATCAGTGCTCTACGTCGCATGCCGGGAAGTCTAGCACTCACGCTGCCCGATTCCTGTACCCATCAGTGGCGAAAAATAGCGCGAATCCGAGAAAAATCGAATGAACCGCCACAGCCATCGGTTAGTATCTCGGACGATGTTTGAGCGAAACCAGACCCTACGCATTCTTCAGTGGATTCTCATCGTCGGCGGCCTCGTTCTGGTCGGCTTCTGGGTGGGCGCGCGATTGAGCGGCTGGTTTGGCGGGGAGACCGAGATTCAACGATTCGAGGAGGCGCGAGCGAAAGCCGTCGCCACCGCCGTTGCCGAAGCCACACCGGTGCCGATCGCCGGAGACCTCCCCATGGATCTGCCGGTTGACACGAGTCTGTGGGCCGAAGACCGCATCGACGAGTACAAAGAGAGTCTCGAGCACGATTTCGA
>Ga0316198_10001620_pt1 | contig 13315 bp, 10 predicted proteins | sample OudBieAanoxic_MG_FD_204935 | JGI IMG/M metagenome (GOLD analysis project Ga0316198, IMG submission 204935) | Coastal sediment microbial communities from Oude Bieten Haven, Netherlands - site A anoxic | ecosystem: Environmental > Aquatic > Marine > Coastal > Sediment | place: Netherlands...
CTTCGGTGACTTCGCCAACGATCTCGGTACGAGCCTCACGGGTGGCGACAAGGCGCGCTCGATGCATGCTCGCGGCAAGTATGACGTCGACACCAACGTGTTCACGGCATACAAAGTCGGCGTCTATTTATTGGAGCCCTGATGACCGGATGAGGCCCCTCCCCGCAAGTCTTATCCACCGGCATATTGTCATTGGCTCGATGCCGCCGCCGCAAGGCGGCGGCTTTTTTGCCCTTTTTTCACCAGTTCAAGGGTGCAATCGGACCGTCAGTGCGCCAGCCCTTCTGCATTGAAAGTTCCTGCAGCTCAGCCACACGATCACTAGAGCGCGGGTGGGTCGACAGGTAGCTCCCAATATCGATGAATTTGCTGTCTCCGCTGTCCCAGCGCTGGAACAGTCGCCAGGCTTCATTGACATGGTCATATTCGGCGTACACGACCGCAAGCCCGAATTCATCGGCGCGTGATTCCTGTTTGCGGCTAAATCCGCGTAGTGTGATGTCGGCAACGTTAATACCGATACCGGAAGCGTCGCCTCCCATGATTGCCGTAAAAAACAGCGAGATCACAAGACCGCGGCCCAACGCGCGCAGATGATCGCGATTCTTGAAATGCCCGAGCTCGTGACCAAGCACGAACGCCAGTTCATTTTCGGACTCGACCTCATCGAGCAAACCCTGTGTAACGACGATCAGGCCGCCCGGCAGCGCCATCGCGTTGGCAACGTCTGAATCTTCAATCTCAACGCGAAACCGGTACGGTGTGTCAGCCCAATGCGCCGTGAGCCGATCCAGCAGCAGCTGTGTCTCATGCAGCCTGTCATCGGAGGGTGCAACTGTGATCAGGTCCTCGGGTAACCAGTCGGCAAACAGCCTGGCCTCGCGATCTGCCGGCACGAAATACAGCGCTACCTCAACAATGAAAATCAGCGCCAGCGCTATGATCGCAAAAATCACGGTCAGGCCGACTATGAGGGTAGTGGCTTCGACAAGTGGATGAACGTCGCTGACGTTAATGCCTTCCCGGACCTTCTTTGGAACGTACCGCACGCTTTACCTATCCGAAACGGCTGGAGAACTTCACGGCCGTACCGAAGGCCAGCATCTCCACACCCGCGGTGCCTTTGCCGTCCCTGCCGGCATTCGCGAGGCGCGAGGTTTCAAGGCGGACATTGAAAACGGCATCAAAGCCCTGCGCGCGCGCCGCTTCCGACATGCGCAGCAACGCCTCCCGGCGTGCGCGTTCCAGCAGCGGCTCATAGGTCTTGATGCGACCGCCCACCAGGCCGCGCAGTCCGGCGATAACGCGCTTGAAGTAGTCGAGCGAAATAACGATGCTGCCCGACACCATGTCGGACGAGATCGCATTCCAGTCTTCGGGCATCGTGTCAAACGAGACGACCGGAAACCCGTGCATTGCGTCCTCACGTTCTTGCAGAACGCGAAAATGCTTGCGCTCGATCATATTTCCAATGAAATACGTCACGACCAGCAGCAGCAACGGCAGCCCGAAATTGACGAACAAGTTCAGATTTTCAAAGGTGGAGTCCATGATCAGGTAACCCGAACTGCCGTACCGTATGCGAATAGCTCGGCCGCACCCTGCGATATTGAGCTGGTTGCGAAGCGCACGTTGACCACTGCGTTGGCTCCCATCGACGCAGCCTGCTTTGTCATCCGGTCGGTGGCCTCGGCGCGCGAGTCCTGCAGCAATTCGGTATACCCTTTGAGTTCGCCGCCAACGATGTTCTTCAGTCCTGCCATGATGTCCCGCCCGACATGCTTGGCACGTACCGTGTTACCGCTGACGACACCGTAAAACTCAACGATTGTCTTGCCCGGTATGCTCTCCGTGTTGCTGATGACGATTGCGTGGGTGCTACTGACATTCATGAAACTCCTCCCGCTAAAATTGTAGTGGCTCTGCGGCGCATGGTACCACTGTCGGACAATGCCATTCGTATACACTGGCGCGTCGACCAGATGCTAAAACTAAAGGAAGGTCCGTTTGGAAATTGGCTCGATCAGTACCTGGCTGCTCGTCGTCGTGCTAACAGCCATAACGCTGGGTTCTCTGATAAAAGGTATGACGGGCTTCGGCCTGCCCTTGATTGCCGTGCCTGCGATCGCGTCATTCACGTCGGTCGAAGAAGCCGTCGTCCTCATGATCCTGCCGGTACTCGGCTCGAACCTCTGGCTGGTCAGTAGCCACCGAAGATTCGCGCCGCTACTCGTCGCGCACTGGCCATTCATTCTGGCCGGGTTTATCGGCGGCATTCTGGGCACTTTTCTGCTGGTGGCAATCGACGACCGCTGGCTGAAACTCATCCTTGCGCTGTGGCTGGCGCTGTATTTGCTGCAGCTTTTTCTGGGCGACGCGTTGAGCTTTGTGTTCAGGGCAAAAGGCGCTGCGTCTGCCCTGGTCGGTCTGGCCGCAGGCACGATACAGGGTGCCAGCGGGGTGTCGGCACATATCGTCGCGCCCTATTTCCAGGGCCGCCAGGTTGACCCCGCGGCTTATGCCTTTCTGATTGCGGCTGCTTTCCTGACATGCGGCAGCGCGCAGCTGCTGACAGCTTTCGGCAACCAGCTCTTCGACGCAGAGCGCCTGACGTTGGGCCTGCTCGCACTTATACCAACCTTGATCTTCACGCAAATTGGCATCCGCTGCGCCGGGATGGTCTCCGCCGCGGTTTTTCGGAAAATCATCCTCGTGCTTTTCATCCTGATGGAAATCAAACTGATCGCCGATGTCGTCTGAGGAAGGCCCAGGAAAGATCCTGCAGCAGGTGGCGCGTCTGGGTAAAACGGCCGCGCAGCGCCTGCGGAAAAAATGGTCAAAAATCGCCAAAACCGGCCAAATGGGTCGAAACCCAGTACTGGCGCGGTTTTCAGGCACTCTGGCGGTGCCTGCCGGTGACGTATACCGTTGAAAAAAGACGGTAATTTCTTTGACTTGGCGCTTTCTGGCGATATACTGCGGCCAGCTAGAACGATCGGCTGATATTTGTGTTTTCCATTTCGAAGTTCCTTAGTAGTACTCCGTCCTGTTTCTCATAAGTACCTGCGTCAATCTTGCGACCGGCCGTCATTTTGGTGGTCAACATTACTTTTGATTAATTAGGAAATTATTATGGCTACTACCACCGGAACCGTTAAATGGTTTAACGAAGCAAAAGGCTTCGGTTTTATCGAGCAGGAATCAGGTCCTGACGTATTTGCTCATTTCAGCAACATCGTCGGTGACGGATTCAAGACGCTGGCCGAAGGCCAGAAGGTTGAGTTCACAGTAACGCAGGGTCAGAAAGGCCCGCAGGCTGAGAACATCACCGCCGTCTAAACGCTTTGCGGTTTAGATAATAAAAGGGCGAGACCTTATGGGTCTCGCCCTTTTTATTTGTCGAAGAGATAGCCCTAGACAGCCTGTTCAAACAGCGCAGGTTCCTGTTTAGCCAGGTGCTCGTAAGTCTGCCAACGGCGACTAACCGTTTCCTGTGCCATCTGCATCATGCGCTCGGCTTCTTCAGGATTGGTCTTGGTCAGCACTTTGTAACGGTTTTCGTTGTACGCATACTCGCGCAGCGGAATCGTCGGCGCAATCGAATCCAGCACGAACGGTCTCTGACCGGCCGCACGCAGACCCGGGTTATATCGGATCAGCGGCCAGTAGCCACTTGCAACGGCAAGCTGCTGCTGGCGTAGTCCATTGGCGAGATCATAACCGTGCGCAATGCAGTGACTGTAAGCCAGTATCAAGGAAGGGCCGTTGAATTCTTCCGCCTCACGCATTGCGAGCAGTGTCTGCTGCGGATTGGCCCCCATTGCAACCTGTGCCACGTAAACGTTGCCGCCTGAGATCGCCTGCAACGCCAGATCTTTCTTACCGATACGCTTACCGGCCGACGCGAACTTCGCGGATGCGCCGAGCGGCGTTGCTTTGGACATCTGGCCACCCGTGTTCGAGTAAACCTCGGTATCCATCACCAGGATGTTTACGTTTCGTCCGCCGGCAAGCACATGATCCAGACCGCCCGAACCAATGTCATAGGCCCAGCCGTCACCGCCGACCAGCCAGATGCTGCGGCGAACCAGGTGATCAATGATCGACAGCAACGCCTCGGCTTTTTCGCTCTTGCGCTCTCGCGTGATTTTCTGGAGCCGCTTCTTGAGACTGGCCACACGTTTGCGCTGTGCCCGTATCTCACCGCCGACACGCTGTCCACCGTGTACCAGCCGATCCGCGAGTTTTTCACCGATGTCCTCAGCAAGTTCAGTCACCATCTGTTTGGCCATAGACATGTGATGATCGGCCGCGATGCGCATTCCAAGACCAAACTCGGCATTATCCTCGAACAACGAGTTCGACCAGGCGGGGCCACTGCCCTCGGCGTTCTTAGCCCACGGCGTTGTCGGCAGGTTACCGCCATAAATTGACGAACAGCCGGTCGCGTTCGCAACCAGCAGGCGCGGACCAAATAACTGCGATAGCAACTTGACGTAAGGCGTCTCCCCACAGCCGGCGCAGGCCCCCGGAAACTCGAACAACGGTTGCAAGAACTGGGCGCCTCGCACAGACGAATACTCGACGGCTGCGCGATCGTTGAACGCCAGAGTTTCGAAGAACTCAATGTCCGCCGTGTTGTCTTCAAGAATCGGCAACTTGTCCGTCATATTGATCGCCCGTATCTCGGCGTCGTCGGGACTCTTCACCGGGCAGGCATCGACGCACAGCGTACAGCCCGTGCAATCCTCGGCGTAGACCTGCAAGGAATAACGCGTCTCCGGGAAGCCGCGTGCACTGATCGGCGCCGATTGGAAACTCTCGGGCGCATCTGCCAGCAAACTCTCATGGTAGAACTTGGCGCGAATAACACTGTGCGGGCAAACGAATGAGCAATTGCCGCATTGAATACACAGGTCGGGCTCCCACTGCGGCACACGATTGGAAACGTTGCCTTTCTCAAACTGAGAGGTCGCACTCGGATAAGTACCGTCGATCGGCATTGCACTCACGGGCAGATCGTCGCCATGCCCTCGCATCATCTGCGCTGTTACTTCGCGCACGAACTGCGGGGCGCTCGTTGGCACCACATCATCCAGTGGTCGTGAGCTGCTCGCCTGTTTTGGAATCGTCACCTCATAAAGATGGTCAAGCGCAGCATCTACCGCAGCGAAGTTCTTATCAACGACCTCCTGGCCTTTGGATTTGTAGCTCTTCTCAATTGCCTTCTTGATTTGCGCAATAGCTGCATCACGCGGCAATACGCCCGACAATGCGAAAAAACAAGCTTGCATAATCGTATTGATACGCTTGCCCATGCCCGCGTCACGTGCAACGCTGGTTGCGTCGATAACGTGCACGCGGATCTTGCGATCGATAATGGTCTGCTGCACCGCCCCCGGCATTTGCTCCCAAACCTCATCGGGTCCATAAGGACTATCCAACAGGAAGACAGCGCCGTCAGCGGCATCCTTGAGAATCTCGATCCGGTTGATCTGGTCGAACTGGTGGCAGGCAATGAAGTTGGCTGACTGGATCAGGTAGGGTGCGTGAATAGCCTCAGGCCCGAAGCGCAGGTGCGACACGGTTCGCGACCCGGACTTCTTCGAGTCATAGACGAAATAGCCCTGACAGTGAAGGTCGGTATTCTCGCCGATGATCTTGATGCTGTTCTTGTTGGCGCCAACGGTACCATCGGCACCCAGGCCGAAGAACAAGGCTCTAGTGGCTTTGGCATCTTCAATCTGGAATGACGGGTCGTAATCGAGGCTCGTGAACGTCACGTCGTCTTTGATGCCGACTGTAAAGTGGTTTTTCGGCCGATCCTTCAGCAGTTCGTCGTACACGGCTCGAACCATCGCCGGCGTGAACTCCTTGGACGACAATCCGTAGCGGCCACCGATTACTTTTGGCATCGTCTCGCGAGTGCCCTCGCCGACGGCCTCGGCCAGCACTGTGATGACATCCTGGTAGAGCGGTTCGCCGCTGGCGCCAATTTCCTTGGTGCGATCCAGCACGGCGATGCGTTTCACTGTTGCCGGTATTGCCGCAAGCAGGTGTTTGCTCGAAAACGGCCGGTATAAGCGCACATTAATCATGCCGACGCCCTTCTCGGGCAACGCATCAATGGTCTGCATTACCGTCTCGGCACCGGACCCCATGAGCACGATGACGCGATCAGCTTTCGGATCGCCGTAGTAGTCAAACAGGTTATAGCGCCGGCCGGTTAATTTGCAAAAACGGTCCATCGTTTTTTGCACTATTCCAGGAGTAGTATCGTAGAAGCGATTAACACTCTCGCGGCCCTGGAAATACACATCAGGATTCTGTGCCGTGCCACGAATGAACGGGTTATCCGGATTCAGCGCGCGTTTACGGTGTTCATAGACGAGATTATCGTTCACCATCGCGCGGATCTCGTCGTTGCTGACAAGATCGATCTTGCTCACTTCATGAGACGTGCGAAACCCGTCAAAGAAATGAATGAATGGCACGCGCGCTTCGAGAGTGGCCGCATGACTGATCAACGCGAGATCCTGTGCCGCCTGCACGGAAGACGCCGCAAGCAGGCCGAAGCCCGTCGTGCGCGCCGCCATGACGTCCTGATGGTCACCAAAAATTGACAGCGCCTGTGCCGCCAGCGAACGTGACGCAACGTGAAAAACAGCCGACGTCAGTTCGCCGGCGATCTTGTACATGTTGGGCAGCATCAGCATCAGACCCTGCGATGCCGTAAATGTCGTCGTCAGCGCACCGGTCTGCAACGCCCCGTGTGCTGTACCGGCGGCGCCGCCCTCGCTCTGCATTTCTATGATGTCTGGCACGCGGCCCCAGATGTTTTCCTTGCGAGCCGCAGACCAGACGTCTGCCTGTTCTGCCATCGGCGACGATGGCGTGATCGGATAAATAGAACAGATCTCGCTCACCGCATAAGCGACTCGCGCTACCGCTTCGTTGCCCTCAAGCGCTCTTTTTTCGCTCATGCCGATGCTCCCTCGACGTCGGGTTCATCGATCATCTCGATCGCATGACACGGACACTGCTCGAAGCAGACGGCACAGCCAGTGCATTTGTCAAAGTCGAATTTGTAACGCTTACCCGGGCCCAGCTTGATAATGGCATCCTGCGGGCAGGCGCCATAGCAGCCATCGCATTCGAAGCAGTTGCCGCAGGACAGGCACCGCCCTGCCTCGAACCGAGCTTCGGGCTCGGACAGGTTCTTCATGATCTCCTCGAACCCCTCCCCGCGCCTCTCGACCGGTATACGATCCTGTTCTTTTTTCGGCGCATTCGTGCGATACCAGAGATGCAGACTTTCGTGCCCGATTATGTCGTGCCGTGGGGAACGCGTGTACACGTCGCCCTCCAGGAACGCATCAATGTGGCGTGCTGCATGCTTGCCGTGCCCTACGGCAATGGTTACGGACCGATCGCTGGGGACCATGTCGCCGCCGGCGAAAATGCCGACTGCGCCGGTCATCATGTTGGCATCAACGACCACGGTGTGATCCCACTGAAAGTCGATCCCCGGCACCTTTTCCAGGAACCCTGTGTCCGTATCCTGGCCAACTGCGAGGATCAACGAGTCTGCCTCGAGTTCCTCGACCTCGCCGGTCGGTTGCGGCCGGCCGTTTTCGTCGAGTTCCATGACCTCGACCTTGAACGTTGACTTGTCGATCTCCTTGATCGTTCGCAGCCAGTTGATCTTGATGCCCTCTTCGATGGCCTCCTCGGCCTCAAAATCATGCGCTGGCATGCTGCTGCGGTCGCGACGGTAAATAATCATTGGCTCGACGCCCAGTCGCTTCGCTGTACGCGCGGCATCCATCGCCGTATTGCCGCCTCCGTAGATTGCAACACGCTTGCCCAGCTTGGGCGGATCACCTTCATTGGCCTTGCTCAGGAAACTAACCGCGTCGAGTATTTTGCCGGCGTCCCTGGTCGGTATGTCGATATTCTTGCTGATGTGCGCGCCGACAGCGGCGAACACGGCATCGAAACCACCTTCTTCTTTTTCGGCGAGCACGTCATCGACACGATGATTGAGCGTGATCTTCACACCCAGATTCTCGATCTTTTTGATTTCTGCCCTGAGTTCATCGCGCGGCATGCGATACGCCGGGATGCCGAAATGGATCATGCCGCCGGCAACGGGTCCGGCCTCACGAATTTCGACCTCGTGACCCATTCGTACCAGGTGATAGGCAGCGGACAGCCCGCTCGGTCCGGCACCAACGATCAGGATCTTCTTGCCACTGCTGGTCTCCGGCTTGGCGAACTGCCAGTCTTTTTCGAGCGCGAGATCACCTAGAAAACGCTCGACCGCGTGAATGCTGACCGAACTATCGGTGAAAGCCCGGTTGCAGACGTCCTCGCAGGGGTGATAACAGACCCGACCATGTATCGATGGCATCGGATTGTTGTCGACGAGTTCCCGCCAGGCGGCCTCGTAATCGCCGGCCTGGGCGAGCGCCAGCCAGGCCTGGATGTTCTCGCCGGCCGGGCAGGCATCGTTGCAGGGTGGTAGGAAATCGACGTAGTCAGGCCGCTGCGTGCGCAGCGCCCCTGTACCCCGGCCGTGGCGCGTCAGGTCCGCGCGCTGTGTCAGGTGTTTAGTTTTCATAATTGGCTGCAATAATAAGGTCGGTGCGTCACAGTCGAATCAGGGGTATTACTGATACCAGTGCGGTCGCAGTAGATTTACGTATCGTCCGCGGGCGGCTCACTAATTAGAGTCCCAGAATGAAGACTATTATAGAGCCCTTCCGTATCAAAATGGTCGAACCGATCAAGCTGACCACGCGCGCCGAGCGCGAGGCCCTGATCCGAGAAGCCCATTACAACCCGTTCTTACTGAATGCCGAAGACGTCATCATTGACCTTCTTACGGATTCGGGCACCAGCGCGATGTCGGCCGATGCATGGGGCGCGCTCATGCGGGGCGATGAATCCTATGCCGGTGCTCGCAGTTGGTTTCATTTCCGCGATACGGTCAAGGACATCTTTGGCTTCGAGCAGGTGATCCCCACGCACCAGGGACGTGCGGCGGAGCATATTCTCTTTAGCGTGTTGATCAATCCTGGCTCGATCGTACCGAACAACACACATTTCGATACCACAAGGGCGAACATCGAATTCGTCGGCGGCAAGCCTGTGGATCTGCCCTGCGCGGAGGCGTCCGACCTCGACTCTGATTTCCCCTTCAAGGGCAACATGGATATCGAAGCACTGCAGGCGCTCGTTGCAGCCGAGGGGCCGGAGCAAATTCCCGTTATCATGGTGACCATTACCAACAACTCCGGCGGCGGCCAGCCAGTTTCGATGGCCAATATTCGCGACATCAGCCGCGTCGCCCGGTCGGCCGGTATTCCTTTTTATATAGACGCCTGTCGCTTCGCCGAAAACGCAAACTTCATCAAGCGCCGCGAACCCGGGTTTGAGAATACGGCTGTCATCGACATCGCCCGCGAAATTTTCAGCTACGCGGATGGTTGCACGATGTCGGCGAAAAAGGATGCTTTCGGTAACATCGGCGGCTTCCTGTGCACCAATGATGCGGCCCTGGCGCACAAGGAGCGCAACATACTGATACTAACCGAGGGATTCCCGACCTACGGCGGCCTGGCAGGACGGGACCTCGAAGCGATTGCAGTCGGCCTTAGAGAGATTCTCGACGAGAATTACCTCGACTACCGACTGTTGTCGACGCAGTACGTCGTGGATCACCTGCGCGACGCGAAGATTCCGGTGATGGCGCCAGCCGGCGGTCACGCCGTTTACATCGATGCCCGCCGATTTCTGCCGCACATTCAGCCACTGCAGTATCCCGGGCAGGCCCTGGCCGTGGAGTTATATCTCGAAGCGGGAATTCGCTCGGTGGAAATCGGCACGGTCATGTTCGGACTTGACCCGCACACCGGCGTGGAAAAACCGGCCAGCCAGGACCTGTTGCGGCTCGCCATACCACGCCGCGTCTACACGCAAAGCCACATGGATTACGTTCTTGAGGCCATCGGTCGGGTCTGGGACCGGCGTAATGACGTCGTCGGCCTGAAGATCCTGCAAGCCCCGCAGTTCCTGCGACACTTCACCGCACACTTTGCCCGCCTGAGCCCGGATTAGGGCGCTGCCCTGACAGTTTTTTTTACAATCAATAAGTTACGGCACTTTTATAAGGTGCTTTAGCCGATTTTTAGACTTATGTCACATTCTTTGTTCTGGACAACCATTACAGTTAAGGGACTTTTTGACCACACCGTGAGTGTCACGGAGAGTCCAATGATCGCACCGTCACTGCCTATCGACGAAACACAGCGCCTGATGAGCCTGCATTCGCTGCACATTCTGGACACGCCAGAGGAAAATCGTTACGACCGGATCACCCGCATGGCGAGGCGCTTGTTTGACGTGGACATCTGCCTTATCAGCCTCGTTGACACGGATCGACAGTGGTTCAAGTCAAAAGTCGGTCTCAATGCCTGCGAGACTGCACGGGATATTTCGTTCTGCGGCCACGCCATCCTGCATGACGAAGTATTCATCGTCAGCGACGCTACCGCGGATGATCGCTTCGCTGATAATCCGCTCGTCACCGGCGAACCAAAAGTTCGGTTTTATGCCGGTTACCCAATAAAAGGCCCGAACGGCCATCGCATCGGCACGCTGTGCATCATCGATACCGAGCCTCACCAGCTGTCATCCGGTGAGATCCGTACGCTAGAGGACCTCGGCGCGATGGTAGAAGACGAAATCAAGATTGCGTCCCAGGCCGCCGTCGATGACCTCACCAATGTAGCGAACCGCCGTGGCTTCCACTTATTCGCCAACAACACCTTGGCAGTTTGTCGACGCACCGGCACGCCAGCGGAACTCGCCTTTTTTGATCTCGACGGTTTCAAAGCGATTAACGACACCTACGGGCATGCCGCCGGCGACGATCTTCTGACGCACTTTGCGGAGCTGCTCGTGAAGTGTTTTCGCGATGCCGACGCCATCGGTCGTCTGGGTGGCGACGAATTTGTTGTCCTGCTGGTCGGGTCCGACGGCAACGCGGATACCGCACTCAATCGGCTGCACGCCATGGCGGCGGAAAGCGAATGCAAAATCCGCCGGCAGCTTGCATGGAGCGTTGGCATTATCCGCTTCGATCCTGAGCGCCACTCGACGATCGAGAGCCTGCTGGTCGAAGCCGACTCTGATATGTACGACAACAAGGTCAGCCGACGCGCCGCCAACGGCTAGACACCCGGTCTGTATTAGTACCTAGGTATCATCGGGGAAGTTGCGTATGCATTGTGCATACCGCGAGCGTATCCTCGAACTGTCGTGGGGGCTAACGCCCACCAGGTTAGTGGAGCACGAGCATGGCCCAGGCAAGCACATTGCCAGACGGCTCGAACCTCTTTGAAATCCGCTTCGAGTCGATCGGTGGACTGGGCGCTCATGCGGCCGGTCAAATTGTCGCGAGCGCCGCTGTCCTGCGCATGGGCCTGAATGGCTCGCACTTCTCGTCTTATGGCTCGGAGAAAAAGGGCTCCGTGGTGCGTTCTTTCGTGCGCCTGGCGCCAGCCGCAAAGGCCATTCGCACGAGCGCACCCATCGAGGCCCCTGATGTAGTCGTTGTCTTTCATGCGGGACTGCTCGCACACCCGGCGACGATAGCCGGAATGCGCGCTGGCGGCACGTTGATCTATTCGGGCAGCGAGGGCGAGATTCCGGATGGTCTGTCACATTTACCGGCAACGACAAAAATAATTCGCGTGGATGCGCAGACTATCGCCATGGATGAACGGTCCAGACCTAACGCAGTACTGATCGGCACACTATCGGCCGCGCTGCCGTTCCTGGATCGGCAGGCCATGCTGGCTACCCTCGAAGCCACCTTCGCCGGACGCCACAGCGGGGCCGTTGCCGCCAATGACCGGGCATTTCGGCGTGGCGCCGACGAGATAGAATTCATCGAAGATGTTGGCCGTGCACAAGGTGACCTTCCCGTTCTGGCCAGCAATCCGGTCTGGGGCTATCGAACGGCGCCGATTGGCGGCGTACTGCCAACGCCCGGTAACACCGCCCACAACGATCTGCAGACATCACGGTCAGGCTGGATGCCGGTACTGGACGAAGGCAAATGCATCGACTGCGGCATGTGCGACATGGTCTGTCCCGACCTGTGCCTCGTATGGTCGACACATATCAACGACGACGGGCAGCCGACGGTCAAGCTTGACGGCGTCGATTACCAGTATTGCAAAGGCTGCATGCGTTGCGTCGAGACTTGCGCCGTATCGGCGATGACACGCGAGGCCGAAACACCGGGGCTGGCCGACAGCCTGCGCGTGCCGCTTTTCCCGGAGCTCGGCAAGGCAATCGGAGGCAAGCATGTTACCTGAGATAAAACGCCCGCTAACGCGTACAGAACCAATTCGCCAGGTACACGACTTCAAGAGCGGCAACGAAGCCGCAGCATTGGCGGCGCGCGACATCGGCTTCCACCTCATGGGCTATTTCCCGATTACTCCGTCGACCGAAGTGGCAGAGAACCTGTCACAAATGCAGGCGGATGGCGAGCACGACATTGTCATGATTCCGGCCGACGGTGAACACGGCGCCGCGGGCATCTGCTATGGAGCGGCGCTGGGCGGTGGCCGGGTGTTGAACGCAACCTCTTCGCAAGGACTGCTGTACGCGCTTGAGCAATTGCCAGTGCAATCGGGCACGCGAGTGCCGATGGTACTGAATGTCTCGACGCGCACGGTGTCCGGCCCCCTCGACATTCGTTGCGACCATTCGGACATCTACTTCGTATTGAACGCCGGCTGGATCATTTTGCTCGCACGCGATCCGCAGGCCGCCTACGACATGAATTTCGCCGCTGTGCGAATTGGCGAACATCCCGACGTGCGGTTGCCGGTAATCGTCGCCTACGACGGTTTTCTCACCAGCCATCAAAAGCGCCGGATCGATCGCTTTGACGACCCGGAGGCCGTGCGCGAGTTCCTGGGCGAGCGACAGGACCCCTACTCGGCACTGGACCCGGACAGGCCGGTGACCTTCGGGCCATACATGAATGATCCGGATCTGATCAACAACAAAGTACAGCAACATGAAGCCATGGAAGCTGCGCGACGCGTAATACCAGAAATCTTTGCCGAGTTTCAGGCGCTCTCCGGACGCGATTACGCCACGATCGATGCCTACTGCATGGACGATGCGGAAGTCGCTCTGGTATTGCTGAACTCCGCCGCGGAAAACGCCAAGGAAGTTGTCGACAGAATGCGCAGCGAAGGCCACAAGGTCGGCATCGTGTCGCCGAACG
>Ga0316198_10001621_pt1 | contig 13313 bp, 11 predicted proteins | sample OudBieAanoxic_MG_FD_204935 | JGI IMG/M metagenome (GOLD analysis project Ga0316198, IMG submission 204935) | Coastal sediment microbial communities from Oude Bieten Haven, Netherlands - site A anoxic | ecosystem: Environmental > Aquatic > Marine > Coastal > Sediment | place: Netherlands...
GCCCGATAGTGTTTGGCGCACGGACACCTGCTGACCACGGCGCGCGAGGGCGCCTAGTTGATCCAGCCACCAAAATGTCCCCTCGTACTTGTCCGAGGAGTCGGGTTGCCCGCCGTACTGCGCGTGTCCCGTCTCGCCGAGCCAAATCGGAGTCCCGGGCGCCCCTGCATCGCGGTAGTCCGCGATCTCGTCTGCCCAGTTCAAGGCGAGGTCGAGGCGTTCTGGTGTGAGGAGCAGCCCACGCTCCCAGGGGTCGGACACGACCGAGCCACCGCGCTGCGACTGCTGCGGGTAGTAGTGCCAGGTGATGACGTCGATCAGGTCGGCGCCGCCCATCGCGAGGAAGTCGGGATAGACCTCCGTGACCTCTCCCAAGCTCGGCCAGTAGGCACTCGAAACACCGCCGAACATGAAGTCGTCGTAGAACTCTTCCAAAAGCGCCCGGGCCGCCGCGAAGTCCGCAACCACCTGCGATGGACCAATCGCGACGCCGTGCAGAAAGAAGAGGTCCCACTCGTTGCCAAGCTCCCAGAGCGTCACGTCGTACTCGTTGCTCGAGACATACTCGAGGAGCTTTCGTGCCATATCAGGGGTCCAGGCAGATTCATCGTCCCGCACTCCCTTGCCTGCGCCGATTGTGAACATGACGTCGTAGCCGAGCGCCTCGGAGAACTCGAACACCCCGTCGACCTGCGCCGCGGTGAGCACGAACTCGAAACCTTCGGGCGCTTCTTCGATCGGGTCGGCGCTCATGTCGTAGATGACCCGGTCGGCATCGGTTCCGCCAATTCTCAAGAACGCAGGCGCAAGCTCTTGGGCGAGCGCACGCAGCCGGGGCCGGCTGAAGTCGTATTCAGGGACCCGTTCCTGCCCGACGAACTCGACGCTCCCATCCTCCGACCAGAAGCGACCCCCGACCAGCTGAGCGGTGTCCACCGCGACCGACAGGTATCGCTCATCGACCGTCGCAACGGCTTGCGAGGCATCGACGCTGAGCTCGGCCGTCGTGTCGACAGGCGGGTCACTGGTCCCCCCGTTGCTGCTGCAGCCGGCAACGAGGATCGAAATCAGAAGCCCATGAGCCATATTTCGCATGACGCCGATCTACGACAGGCAAGTTTGGCACGCCACGCGGCCGCGGCTCTGGTCAGCGGCGAAGGGTTTGCGACCCGCGGGCCCAGTCGATAGCCTGTCGGAGACGGGAAAGGGAGAAGTCGGCGTTGTCATTTCTGAAGCAAGTCATGAGCCTGGCGAGCTCGGTCTTTGCGGTCGCCGCCATCGTAGTGGCTCCCGTCGTCATCCTCGCACATGGTCCACTCAATCTGCTCTGGGAGTTGTCGCGAGCAGTGCACAAGCCTGGCAGCCCTTCGGCGTTGCTTGGCTTCGGCGATCCCGGAGTCGGACTGATCATCGCGGTCTTGAAATTCGTTGTCGGCATTGTGCTGGTCTGCTGGATGAGCAAGGTCTTCATCCACGAGATGAAGGAGCGGCTGCCCGAGTCCAGCGGCAAGCCTCTGGACTCGTACTCCATCGCCGCGGGATGCCTGACCGGAACCGTCTACGTCATCGCGGTCATGCTCGGCTTCGCTCTGTTGATTGTGCCGGGCGTCGTTGTGCTCGTGCGCGGCGCGGTGTGCATCCCCGTCTCGATTGCCGAACGCCGTGGGCCGATCGCCGCTCTGCGGCGCTCATGGGAGCTTACGGAGGGCTGGCACTGGCCCATTCAGGGCGTGGTGGCGTTGGTGATCTTGATGGGCGCCGGGACCATTGCCGTATTGGTTGGCCTGCTCGTCTGGATTCCCGGCGGCACGACGGTCCTAGGGAAATCCATTTTGCTTACGGTCGCCAACGTGGTCGGTTGGTCGACCATCACGGCCGTCGAGTCAGCGATGTACGTCCGGCTTGCCTTCAAAGAGGAACCTCGACGATCGAGCGCTGCACTGGGGAACGCTGCATGCGTTCGAGATCCTCTTTGAAGGGCACACCGTCTTCGGAAAGGAAAACTAGACGTTCTGGTTTCTGTTCTTTGTAACTAAAATTACAAAGTACCAAAGCTTCTCTAACTCTCCGCGTCGTTCTTGCCGACCTCGGCGAACAGCGATCCGAAAACTGCCCTTCCAGCTCGCTGTCCCTTACGGTTTCTCTTCATGAAAGCCGCTGCAGAACCTACGCCCGCACTACGACACCCACCGGCGCCTCGACTGGCACCGCACGCATTCGGAAAGCTCCGGTCCATGTCGCTCGATCCGAGAGACGCCTTCGTGCTGTCGCGCATCGACGGCGTAATGCTTGCGCACGAAATCGTCGACGCCTGCGGTCTCGACGCCTGGACTGTGACGGAGATCCTCAATCGACTGACCGCGATGGGACTGATCGATTGGCACCAGGACGGGCCGAGCAGCTCGGCGGAACCTTCCGAAGAGCCAGGGCGTCGTAGGTCCGGGACTCGACTGAGCACCAAGCGAAACCTCGCGTCGCTACGAGCCCCCGAGGCTCAGCTGCTCGAGCGGTTTGAAGGGCTCACCCACTACCAGCTTCTCGGCCTCTACGCGGACTGCGGCCACGACGAGATCGAGGGCGGACATCTGCGGGCGCGAGAGCTCGAGGAAGGCACATTGGCTGCTCGCATGGCTGCACGGCTCGGAACGCGCCGGGTTCGCGAACGTGTGGCGGCTGCCTACCAGGTGCTTCGCTCCCCGGAGCGCAGGCAGAAGTACGACGAGTACCTGCTTTTCAGACAGGAAACACGTGCCATCGAGGACGCGCTATCCGAGGGCATGAAGCGAGCGTCCCTAGTGCCCCCGCCCGCACGAACCTCTGCGGTCGCGGTGCCGCAATCCGAGCGCGGTCTCATGGGAGAGAACTTGACCGCACCGCGACATCTCCCCGGAGAAAGGCTCGCCGAGTACTACCTCATCGCGGCACTCCGTGAGCATGCACCTCAAGGGGCTCGAAGGGCGCGCGCCGAAGGCTTGGTTCGCAGCGCCATCGTGGAACGCAAAGCCGAGAATTTCGTGGGAGCGACCAACGCTCTTCGCTTGGCGAACTCGATTGTCTCGCAGTGCGGCGCTCTCGAGGGTGCGCTGGCCACGGTCAGTCTCGAGATGAACAAGAGCCTCGCGCCGACGTTCCGGTCTCAAGCCGAGTACGAGGAGAACCTGGGCATGTGGGAGGCCGCGGCGAAGACCTGGGAGAAAGTCCTCCTCGGAGAGCCCGATGACGCACGGGCGGCCCGGGGCGTGGCCGAAGCACTTCTCGCGTCCGGAACGCAACTGCAACGCGCGCAACGTCGGGCTGAAGAAGCGGTCGCAAACGCACCGGACGACGCGGAATGCCACCGAACGCTTGCACGCGTCTACATCGCGACCGGTACGCCGCAGAGCGCAGAACGCTCGCTCCAGGTCGCGGAGCAACTGCAAGGCGAGCAGAACGAGCAGCAAGGGCTCCTTCAGCGCGTGGTCGAACGTTGGCGCAAGAAGAAGAGCTGAGCGACACCGCGCGACCAGGCGTCGCTATCTTTGCAGACCGCGAAGCTCGTCGTCGAAGCGCTGGACCTCGGCTCTCGCTTTCGCGAGCTGGATGAAGGCTGAAAGCTCGCTGTGCTTGGCACCCTCGAGCTCGAGCGGCGCGAGGTCGACGGGGGCGCCGGTTTCGTAGGCACGGAGGGCGTCGAGGACTGTGCGCGCATCGCTGGGCAGATTGTCTGCATCAGGAGGCGTCTGCCCGAACCCGAGGGCGTACTGGGCGAGCCGCGCCTGGGCGTCGGCAGCAAGATTGGTCCGCGAGAGCGTCTCCCGAAGCGTCGAAAGCACGACGGTGAGGCTGGCGGCGTCGGCGACCGCAGGGTCCTGCTCGAGCTCGCGCAGGGAATCTTCTACACGCCCCTGCGCCGCGATCAGTCGCAGCCGGAGACCCTGCGACAAAGGATGAAGCGAACCCGAACGCCCGGCTTGGTCCCGTAGGATCTGAGCCGCGGCGTCTAGGTGACCGAGCCGCGCTTCTAGCGTCGCGCGCGGGAGAGCAAATTGAAGATCCTCGGACAGGAGATCGCGCGCCTCCTGCGGCGTGAGCGCGATCGACCAGCCGGGAGGTCCGCTGTACTCGAATGCAGCGTCACGCGCGGCACGGCGGTATGTCGTCTGCAAGGCGAGCAGGGCGCTTCGGTCGTCCGGGCTTGTCCGAAGAGCGAGGGCCCAGGCGACGTCTTTGCCGGCTTGCAGCTGGTCGTCCCGTACGCAGCTGCGTGTCGCCAGTATTTGCGCGCGCTCGAGGTAGTCGAAGCCGCTCCCGAGAAGGCCAGCGCGTGTGCGGGCGGTTCCAACGGCGTGCAGCGCGAAGGGGTTGTCGGGGTTCCGCTTCACCTCGTACTCCCAGAGTGATGCCGACGAGGCGAAGACGCGGGCATGGAGCGAGGTGACGAATGCGAATCCCAGCAGGAGCATGAAGACCACGGTCGCCGCGGTCTTCCCAAGGGAGCTGCGCTTCGCGAACATCCACAGGAGCCCGCGGGCAAGAAGAGAAGCGACGCCGAGCATCGGGAGATAGAGAAACCGGTCGCCCGTGAGGTTGCGGCTGCCAAGGTCGATCAGGTTCGCGACCGGAAGCAAGGGAACGACGACCCAGAGCGCGTCGGCCAAGACCGGACGCCAGGCGGGTCGGCGAAATGCGGCGACCCCCAAGGCGAGGAGAGCTCCCGCGACTAGCGTTCCGCCCAGCCACCAGGCGGCTTGCAGCGACTCGCCCCCATCACAATCGTAGACCCGCATGCCCGGAAACGCGGTCGGATTCCAGGGCGCGAAGATCTGCTGCGCGTACAATCCGAGGGACGAAAGCACTCTTGGGACGGCGCCGCTGGTCTCTGCGGAGGGAAGCTCGACATCGACGATCCAGATCCGGACAAGAAGTGCCAGGACGACCGGCGCCGTCAACGCGATCGACGCGGAGCGCTCGCGACGCTTTTGCAAAAGGAACCGGTCCGCCAAGAGCAGCGGCGCCGCAACGATGGCCGACTCCTTTGCGAAGAGCGCGGCCGCAAGCAACAACCCAGCGAGCCAGTTCCGATTCGAATCGAACGCCAACGCCCCGAGGAGCACCAGCGCGCACATCCAGAGCTCCGTGCTTCCAGAAATCCAGGAAACCGCTTCGGCACGACTTGGATGGAACGCGAAGAGCGCAGCGCCCAGGCCGATGGCGAGCAGTCGATGCACCTCGTCACCCGGCGGGATGCGTCGTCGCAACCAGAAGAACGCAAGGAGGCAGCAAAGCGCGTGCAGCGCGAGGCTGACGGCGCGATAGCCTGCAGCGTGCAGGCCGAAGAGGCGGTACTGGACGATGTATGCCGCCGTGACGAGCGGCCGGTAGAGATGGTTGTAGGTCTCGTTGGCTTGCGCGGCGTCGCTCGAAACGTTCCAGAAGTGGCTCGTCAGCGCCTCGCCGTAGCGCTCCGGGCGCTGGATGTTCTCGTTCGTACGGATGAGGCCGTTGTCATCCCAGGTGAACTCATCGCTGAGTCCGGGGATGAATACCAAAACCGTGAGAAGAACAAGAAGGATCGACGCCGCGCCCCACCAACGTTCCGAAGCCACGTCGCCATGGTATCCCATCACTCGGCTGGGGCAGGAAAAACGCGGCGCTTTTGCTTTCCATTCGAGCGCCAGTAGTGCAGCATCCAGCTGTCCGCTGGATCGAAGTTGGGAGAGGGGTGGATGTCTCAGATTCTGAACGAATGGCCGACGATCGACATCGTCTTCTTGCTTTGCGCCGTGGCGGGGGGCGTAGCCTTCCTGGTGTGGCTCGGGCTGCAATTTCTGGGCGCTGATCTCGAAGGAGACGTGGACGCGGGCGCGGATTTCGACGCATCGGAGGCCTCAGGCAGCTCTGATGTCAGCTTCACCCTGCTCTCCTTTCAGGGGCTTTCCGCTTTCCTGACGATGTTCGGCCTGGTGGGCCTGTCGGCGCACCGTGAAGGAGAGGTCGGCGCGTTCTTGTCGCTCGGCCTCGCGATCGTCGCAGGCCTGGTCATGTCTTGGGTGCTCGGCCGGCTCTTCGCGACCTTCAGTAGGCTGCAGTCCAGCGGGACGATTCGGATGGAATCGGCGGTCGGCCAGGAGGGCACCGTCTACCTCACCCTGCCCGAAGCTGGCGAGGGAAAGGTGCAGCTGACGGTTCAAGGGCGCTTGAAGGTGATGCCCGCCATCGCCGAGAACGACGAGCGCATCGAAACCGGCGCCCGGGTCTTGGTGCTGCGGGTGAACGATGGCCACACGCTGGTGGTTACGAGACTCTAGCGCGAAGGAGAAACAGCGATGATGTTCACGATGCTTGCGGCGATTGCCGCCCTGGTTATCTTCATTGGCTTCGCGATCTATCTTGCATCGCGCTATCGGCGCTGCCCATCGGACCGAATTCTGGTCGTCTACGGCAGGGTCGGTGCCGGGCAATCGGCGCAGTGCATTCACGGTGGCGGCAAGCTCATCTTGCCGCTGGTCCAAGATTACTCCTACCTCTCGCTCACGCCGTTGACGATCAGCATCCCGCTGCAAAACGCGCTGTCGCTTCAGAACATCCGCATCAACGTGCCCAGCACCTTCACCGTCGGTGTCAGCACCCAGCCGACCATCATGACCAACGCGGCCGAGCGCCTCCTCGGCCTGGACGACGCTGCCGTCGAAGACATGGCGCGGGAAATCATCTTCGGGCAGCTCCGCCTGACGGTCGCTTCGTTGACGATCGAGCAGATCAACCAGGACCGCGAGAGCTTCCTCGAGTCGATTCGCAAGAACGTCGAGCCGGAGCTGAACAAGATCGGGCTCTACCTCATCAATGTGAACATCACGGACATCACCGACGAGTCCACTTACATCGAGAGCATCGGTAAGAAGGCGGCCGCCGAGGCGATCAACACCGCCCGTGTCGACGTGTCGGCTCAGGAGAAGATGGGCGCCATCGGTGAAGCCGAGGCCTTTCGCGAGAAGGACGTCCGCGTGGCCGAAAACGCGGCCCAAGCGGTCAAAGGGACGAAGGCGGCCGAGGCCGATCGGCGGATTTTCGTCGAGCAACAGGAAGCCGCGGCGATCAAAGGCGAGAAACAAGCGGAGGCCGACCGGCGAATCTTCGTGCAGGAGCAAGAAGCCCAAGCGATCGACGGTGAGAACACGTCGAAGGCCAACATCGCGGAATACAATGCGCGACTGGCGGTGCGAGAGGCAGAAGCGCTGCGGCAGGGTGAGGTGGCTAAGCGCCAGGCAGAGGCAGCCATTCAGAAGGCGCAGTACCTGACCGAGCAAGAGCGGCTTCGCGCCGCAGAGATCGCACGAGAAGAAATCGACAAGCAGAAAATCGAGATCTCGGCAGAAGCCGAGGCCGAGAAGCTTCGGCGAGAGGCCCACGGTGAAGCCGACGCCATCCTGGCCAGGTACAAGGCGGAGGCCGAAGGTACGCTCAGCGTTCTTCAAGCCAAAGCTGAGGGGTACCAGCGACTGGTCGAAGCGGCCGGGGGAGACGCCAAGGCCGCCGCCACCCTGCTCATGGTCGAGAAGATCGAAGCAATCGTCGCGAGTCAGGTCGAGGCGATTCAGAATTTGAAAATCGACAAGATCACGGTTTGGGACTCCGGAAATGCGGAGCATGGGTCCAGCACTTCGGGCTTTATCTCCAGCCTCATCCGATCGCTTCCGCCAATTCACGAGCTGTCCGAGATGGCTGGCGTGGAGCTTCCGGAGTACCTCGGCAAGGTGATCGAAGATTCGAAGAGCGCTCCCGACACGAAGGCGAAGGCCTAACCTGAACAAGCGACGCTGATCGCCCGTGTTTTCCGTGAACGTGTAGACATCGTAATTCCGCTGTGGCACCTTGAAAGCCGATTTGGGGGGGGCTTTGACGGGGGCTCGGACAAGCTGGGAAGTTGGCCAGGCGTGGGCGCAAGACGTCCTGCGCGCGCTGAACGCAGGCGTCATCGTGTTCTCCGGCAGCGGCGAGATTCTGTTTGGCAATCCCCGCGCGCGTGTCGTCCTTCATCGGAAATGGGACAACTTAGTCGGCGCCAATGTGTCCGATGTGCTGGTCAGCGTCGAGGATCTCGTCGCGGGCGCCAACGAAGAGCGCATCGAGTTCGACATCAGACTTCCCGGCGGTGAGCTCATCGCGATCGGCGCTTCGATCACGGCCCTGGGAGTCGACGAGTCGGCCGATCTGGGCTCGCTCCCACCGCAGAGCGAGCGAACCTACGCGTGCATGTTCCAGGACATCACGCAGCTACGTCAGATTCAGATCGAACGAGACCGCCTTCTTCAAGTCGGAGCCTTGAATGCTGCGCTGCCGTCGGTTCTGCACGAGCTTCGCAATCCAGTGGCCGCCATCGCCACCAGCCTGGAAGTTCTCGTGGAGGAATCCGAAGGCGATTTGCAGAACGACCTGCATGCGCTTCTCACGGAAATCCGGCGAGTGAGCCTGAACCTGCAGGGAGTCGGTTCGGTGGTGCGTGACTTGCGCTCATCTCGCTTCGCTGCAGTCGACGAGTGCCTGCACAACCTGCTTCGCGTCATGGAGGCCCAAGCCGAAGCAAAGGCGGTCACGCTCGTCGACGAGATCGACACGATGCCGCTGTTGCCTCTCGACGTCAGCGTCGTTCAGGCGATCGCGTTCAATCTGATTCACAACGCGATTGCCGCATCGAACGAAGGGGGCGCGGTCAGAGTCAAAGCCTGCCTCGATTCTGGTCGTTCGTTCTACCTCGTCGTCACCGACGCCGGTGCGGGCATGTCCGAAGAGGTCATGCAGAGGGCAACCAGCCTGTTCTTCACCACGAAGTCGCGAGGAAGCGGGCTCGGTTTGGCGCTGGTCAAGCGCTGCGTGGAAACAGCGAACGGCCAACTCCGGTTCTTCTCTGAGCTCGGCAAGGGGACCGAGGCTACCGTCATCATTCCGGAGGCGACCAGTCCACCGGGCAAAACAGTTGCAAGAGCGTAAGCATTGGCGGTGGGGTCCACCGCGAGAATAGGGGGAACACATGTCGAGAGTCGATCACCTGAACAAGATACTACGTTCGCTGCAGAGCGGCTCACCGGACGTCGAAGCAAGCGCACTGATCTCCGAGGACGGTCTCATGATCGCAAGCGCCCTACCCGCGCACGTCGACGAAACCCGGGTTGCGGGCATGTCGGCAACACTGCTGTCACTGGGCACTCGCGCTGCGACCGAGCTGGAGCGCGGCGACGTCATGGAGGTGCTGGTTCGCGGCAAGGATGGCTACGCGGTCATGCTCGATGCCGGTGGCGGGACTCTACTTCTGGTCATGGCAAACGCGGCCGCCAAGTTGGGCCTCATCTTTCTCGACATGCGACGAGCCGTCGTCGACATCAAGAAAATCCTCTAAGGGACGAAAGGATTTCCCATGCCTAATACAGTTCTCTACGACCAGAACGGCCACAAGAACATCCTTCTGCCCGATTTCGGCCACGGCGGCCTTGCGGTGCAGGCCAACCAGCACCTCGTCATTCACGGCAACGAGGGGATGATTCTCGACCCCGGCGGGCACAAAGTCTACAACAAGGTGCTCTCCGAGACGACGTCCTTGCTCGGCGGCGCGCAGCTCAAGTACCTGTTCCTGTCCCATCAAGATCCGGACATCATCGCAGCGGTGAACGGCTGGCTCATGACCACAGACGCAGAGGCCTATATCTCGTCGCTGTGGATTCGATTCGTTCCGCACTTCGGCCTCGATCGCCTGGTCGCCGACCGGCTCAAACCCATTCCCGATGAGGGAATGAAGCTGAGCTTGGGCGGCCAGGATCTGCTCGCGCTCCCGGCCCATTTCCTGCACTCGACCGGAAACTTCCACCTCTACGATCCCGTATCGAAGATTCTGTACACCGGAGATCTCGGAGCCTCCCTCGGGCAAGAGTACATCTTCGTGTCCGACTTCGATTCGCACCTGCAGTACATGGAAGGGTTTCACAGGCGGTACATGGCAAGCACCAAGGCTCTGCAGGTCTGGGTGAAGCTGGCTCGCCAGTTGGACATCGAAATCATCGCGCCTCAGCATGGCGCGCAGTTCAAGGGCAAAGAGATGGTCAACAAGTTCATCGACTGGTGCGACACCCTGGAGTGCGGCATCGACGCGATGGAAGGCATCTACAAGATCCCCAGCTGAGGAGCTCCTGGTGAACGCGTTACTCTTGGTGGTGGAAGATGAGCCGGTCCTGCGGATCTCGCTGGTTCGCGGCCTGACGAAGCTCCAAGGAGTCACCGCGGTCGGCGCTGGAACCATCGCCGAGGCGCTCGAGATCATCGAAAACGAACCTCCGCAGTTGATTGTCTCCGACATCGACTTGCCCGACGGGTCGGGGCTCGAGCTCATCTCGGTCTTGGACCAGAGGTCGCTGAAGATCCCGATCATCTACGCATCGGCGTACGTCGCGAAGTACCGCGTTCAAATTCCATCCCGGAGCAACATCACGGTTCTCGAGAAACCAATTCCGCTGGCCGAGATTCGCAAGATGGTAACCGATCGGCTCAGTGTCGCGCAGAGTGAAGAGGAGAAAGCGGCTCCCTTCGACGCGACGGACTATCTGCAACTGGCCTGTATGTGCCGCAAGTCGGTGGACATCGTCGTGCACCAAGAGGCAGAAGAGCTCGGCCACATCTTGATTCGAGACGGCGAGCTCTGGGGAGCGGTGAAGGGCCAATCGCAGGGAGAGGAGGCGCTGCGCGAGTTGGTGTTCGCCACCGGGGTGGAAGTCAGCTGCGTAGGCATTCGGCGCCCCGAGACAGAGCGAACGATCCATCAAAGCTGGGAGTCGATTCTGCTCGAAGCCGCGCGGCTTCACGATGAAGGGGAAGCCTCCCCCAAGGGTCCCTTCGACGACGACGGCACGGTCACCTTCGAGTTCGACCGTGTGGAAGAGGAGCAGCCGAAAACCGCGCCACCTCCAGCGCCCCCCGCAAACACGGCCGAGTCGAGGCCCACAGTCGTGTTCGACTACGAGAAACGAGAACGCCGCTTGCGAGAATACGAAGAGAGCCAGTACCCGGCCAGGAACGTCGACACCCAAAGTCAAACCGCACCAGCCGCGTCGAACTACGTCAAGGTCCGCTTTGACGAGCTCTACGAAGAGGGGGTCGACGCGCTTTTGGCGCGCGACTACCCGCGAGCTCTCGAGGCCTTCAAGGAATGCAACAGCCTGGTGCCGACCGACTCGCGCGTCATCGCCAACCTGAAACGGCTGACGGACATGGGGTACGCCACGGGAGAGGACTCATGAGCAACGCCGTTCGCTCGCCGGTGCTGGGAGAACAGGTTCCCCTCTTCGTCATCATCGGGCTCACGATCATTGGTGTGCTAAGCGCGCTGCTCACGACCAAGGCGCTTGCCGAGCGCGCGTCGAAAGGGCGGCCGAGCACGCCGACGCCTCAGGTCGCGCCGGCCTCCCCCGTCGACGAAACGCAGACGACGATGCAGGCGGCTGTGCCGGAGAGCCCACGAGAAGCGCAGACTCCCACCGTTGCGCAAGAGCCCGCTGCGCCGGACTGTCCCGAGTTTCCGGGCTTCTCGTTCCGTGTCGGTCGTAGCAAACCCGTCGACAACCTAGACGACGGTGTTCGCGCCGTCGTCGCCTGGATGCAGCGTCACCCCGACGCTGTGCTCATCATCGAGGGACATGCCGACGCCACCGGAGGCCCCAAGCTCAATCTGAGCCTGAGCTTCGATCGCGCCCGGGCAGTTGCCGAGCTCTTCGCTTTGCAGGGTCTGGACCCCCTGCGCATCGACGTCGAGGCGTATGGCGCGTTCCGCCCCATTGAACGGCGAGACGGACCATCCGCAGTCGATCGCCGCGTAAGCCTGCGCACCGGTGGTGAACCGGCGTGTTCACATCGAGAAGGGAACAAGCCATGAGTGCCATCGTATTGCTTTGGGCCGGCCTCGCCATCGCGATGCTCCTGAGCTCGGGCTATCTATTCGGCGTCTACTCGAGTCGCGTGGCCCGTCAGTCGCTACGCACAGCGCTTTCCAACGCCGAAGCGCACAACGCGGCTCTCAAGGCCCAGGTCGTCGACGATCAGAATGCAATCCGCGAGCTGGCGTCCCAACTCGAGCGCGCTCGAAGCATGCTCGCGGGTCGGGCTCCTCTTGCCGATCGCAGCGGCGAGCGCATGGAAGAGATCGCCAGCAGAGTGAAAGCCGAGATCGCGCCGCTCCTTCAAGGCGCGCAGAGGTCCGAACAGCTCCATGCCGACCTCAAGCGGCAACTTCAACCCCTTCTCGAACGAGACCAGGCGACCTCAGCACTCGCCAATCTCGACCCAGCAATTGCCGAGTCGGGCGACCTGCCCAACGCGCTGACGCTCATCGCGGACGCCGGCGGTTTCGGCACTGTCGTGCTCAGTGACAACGTCGGTTTGCCAATGGCGAACAACAAGGGAGGCAAAGACGTCGAAGTCCACGCGGGCCTATCGTCCTTGCTCTTGACCATGGTCGATCGTGTCAAAGGCAACGAGCTGCCGGCACCGATCGCCGCGGTTTTTCGCGACCAGGCCAACCAGGTCGTCGTGCACCGAGTTTTCACCGTGGACTCCGAACGCTACGTCCTCACGGCCGTGGCGACCGGCAAGTCGATGGCTCCGGACATCCTCGACCCGACCCTCAAAACCGTCGAACGCATCATCGATCGGGCGCGCTGGTAGGTTTCGTCAGCGTTCTCAGGACGGGCGACAATTGATTACAGAGAGAGGCGTCGGGCTTCTCTCTGTATGGGGCAAGCGAGGAACGGCGAAGATGCCGCATGTTTTGGGTCGAGCTCGGGCGACCTCCCAACCAATAGGACCGTCAGCTTGCCCTGACGCTAGCCGATACGCCTTGCGGGCTATCTCTCAAACGGTACCGTTAATACTTGAGGGCTATCGTAGGGGGGATCGTGATGTTGAAGATGAGATACGCCGTGTTGGCTGCCATATTGAGCTCGACAGGCTGTGGAACGGCTGCGCTCGAAGAAGTCGAGCCAAGGGATTCGGAGTCGCCAGGCAACGTCGACAATCCGGCTGCTTCGGATCCGAGTTGCGCCAATTGCCAGGATCCCGGCGCACGAGTTCCGCCCACCACCGACCCGGGCGCACAAGTTCCGCCCACCACCGACCCGGGCGCACAAGTTCCGCCAGCCGCCGATCCCGGCGCACAAGCTCCGCCGGTCACAGATCCCGGCGCACAAGATCCGCCGGTCACAGATCCCGGCGCACAAGATCCGCCGGTCACAGATCCCGGCGTACAAGATCCGCCGGTCACCGATCCTGGCGCGCAAGATCCGCCGGTCACCGATCCT
>Ga0316198_10001622_pt1 | contig 13312 bp, 10 predicted proteins | sample OudBieAanoxic_MG_FD_204935 | JGI IMG/M metagenome (GOLD analysis project Ga0316198, IMG submission 204935) | Coastal sediment microbial communities from Oude Bieten Haven, Netherlands - site A anoxic | ecosystem: Environmental > Aquatic > Marine > Coastal > Sediment | place: Netherlands...
AGGATCAGGAACCACGCCCGGTTGTCTTCCCACTTTTCCATAATCCCTTCCTTCCTATCGCAAGAGCCGACCATCAGCGTAGAGTTTAGTCCAGTCCGGCGGAAAGACCAGCCAGGCCTTTTCCACCGGCACCGGGTGGTCTTCCGGTACCCGGGCGCGCAGCACCTGGTTGCCCATGGCCAGCGTGATGATTTTACAGCTGCCCTGATCCTCAACCAGGGTCACCGCTGCGGACACGCTGTCATCAACCGGGTGATCGTGGACCTGCAGGTACATGGGCCGGATGCCCAGCTGAATTTCGCCGGCCGCTTGTTTGCCCAAGCTGGCCGTGGCGGCATCCAAGCGGATGGCCGTACCGTTAACCCGGGCCGAACGGCCCTCTATGGTGCAAGGCAGGAAGTTCATTCCCGGGCTTCCGATGAAATAGCCCACAAAGGTGTGCGCCGGTGATTCGAACAGCTCCTGAGGCGTGCCGATCTGTACGATTTCCCCTTCGATCATCACCACCACTTTTTCGGCAAAGGTCATGGCTTCCACCTGGTCGTGGGTGACATACACCAAAGTGAGCTTCAGTTGTTCGTGGATTTCTTTCAGCTTGCGGCGCAGCTGCCATTTCAAATGGGGATCGATCACCGTGAGGGGTTCGTCGAACAGAATCGCCGCCACATCGCTGCGCACCAGGCCACGACCCAGCGAAATTTTCTGCTTGGCGTCGGCAGAGAGACCGGCGGCCTTTTTTTTCAAAAAGGGCGTCAGGTCGAGCAACTCAGCCACGTCATGAACCCGCTGGCGGATCTCATTTGTTGCGACGCGGCGGTTGCGCAGAGGGAACGCGAGGTTGTCGTAGACCGTCATGATGTCGTAGAGCACCGGAAACTGGAAGACCTGGGCGATGTTGCGCTTTTCCGGGGGGAGATCGGTGACGTCTTGGCCATCATATAGCACCCGGCCTTCACTGGGCGTGAGCAGGCCGGAAATAATGTTCAGCAGCGTCGTTTTGCCGCAGCCCGACGGGCCGAGCAGGGCGTAAGCCCCACCATCCTCCCATTCGTTATGGATGCGTTTGAGGGCGTAATCCGATGGCCCCTGGGGCTTGGCAAGATAGCTGTGGGCGATTTCGTTTAGTCGAATGAGTGCCATTGGACATCCTCCTCACCAACGCATGGCGCTATAACCGTTTTCCGGGTGATGCAATCAGCTGGCCGGCATGGTCGTAAACAAACAGGTGGTTGGGATTGACAAACACGTTGATTTGGGCACCGATCTTGTGCGGATGGATGCCCTCGTCCTGAACCACCAGCGAGGTGTTCTCATGACTGATGTGAATGAAGGTTTCCGAACCGTTGATCTCCGCCAGTTCCACTCGGGCCTGGATCTCGGCGTCGCTTTCATCCTGGCGGTTAAGAAACAGGTGGTTGGAGCGAACCGCAAACGTATAATCACCCGGATCAAGGCTGCTCAAATGTCCGCTGGGAGAGAATTGAATGGCACCGATCAGACTGATGCCGTCTTTTTCAACGTGGCCTTCCATATAGTTAATGGGCGGATCGCTAAACACCTCGGCCACCTTCAAGGTGGCTGGATGGTGGTAGACATCCGGCGTGGGGCCGGTCTGCACCACCTGGCCTTCATCGAGAACGACAATGTTGCCCCCCAGCATCAGGGCTTCAGCGGGCTCCGTGGTGGTGTAAACCACGATGGCTTCCCGCTCCTTGAATATCGCCTGGAGTTCCACACGCAACTCTTCTCTGAGTTTGTAATCCAGGTTGACCAGCGGTTCGTCCATCAGCAGCAGGTCGGTGCGCTTGACCAGGGCCCGGGCAATGGCGGTTCGCTGTTGTTGGCCGCCGGAAAGTTCTGCCGGCAATCGATCCAACAAGTGCTCGATACGAAGCATCGACGCGGTCTCGCGAACCCGCCGATCGATTTCCGCCTTGGCCATGCCGCCCAGTTTCAGTGGCGAGGCGATATTGTTGTAAATGGTCAGTGATGGGTAGTTAACGAACTGCTGGTAAACCATGGCCACGTTGCGCTTGCGCACCGATACGCCGGTGACGTCCCGGTCATTTAATAGCAAACGCCCTGAGGTGGGACGATCCAGTCCGGCCATGATACGCAGCAGTGAGGTTTTGCCGGCCAGCGTTCGCCCCAAAATAATGTTGCGGGAACCGCGCGTGAATTCGAGATTGATGGCGTTAAGATGGGTTTCCTGGCCGACAATTTTATTGATGTTCTGGAGAAGCAGACCCATGGTTCAGACTCCGGACCCAAATTAAAACGGCTAAGTGAGTTTTTAGAAAAGGCAGAAGCGAAGGATTCGAATTAGTAACATTCATAGAATATTTTCGCAAGCGAAAATATTTCTCTTTCGTTTATTCGATGGCCTTCAGTCGATCTACATGTTGTTTCGGCAAGGCCGAGACCGCCATTCTCAGGCCACGTGAAGCGCCACTTCGGCCGCAGAAATGGCTTCCGCAAGCCCCGCCGGCGGGCGTCTGTCGGTAAACAGGGCGTCGATTTCCCCAATCCCACCCAAGCGGACCATGGCATTGCGGCCGAACTTGGTATGGTCCGCAGCCAGAAACACGCTGCGCGAATTGTCGATGATGGCCCGCGCCGCGCGCACCTCCCGGTAGTCGAAATCCAGCAGCGTGCCATCGGTATCGATGCCGCTGATGCCGATGATGCCGTAATCCACCTTGAACTGGCTAATGAAATCGATGGTTGCCTCGCCGATAATGCCCTGATCTCGATGTCGGACCAACCCGCCGGCGACGATGACTTCAAATTTTTCGTTTGCGCTCATAATGGAAGCGACGTTGAGGTTATTGGTGATCACCCGCAGGCGTTTGTGGTTGCCCAGGGCGTGGGCAATGGCTTCCGTGGTGGTACCGATATTGATAAACAGAGAGGCGTTGTCCGGAATTTGCTGGGCCAGCAGATGGGCGATTTTCTGTTTCTCGCGGAAACAGAGCACCTTGCGTTCTTTGTAAGCCACATTTTCAGTCGATGTCGGCATGGCGGCGCCGCCATGGTATCGATAGAGAAGGCCTTTTTCACTGAGCGTGTGGATGTCCCGGCGAATGGTCTGAGGGGTCACCGAGAAGGCTTGGGCCAGCGTTTCGATGGTCACGAATCCCTGGGATATAACCATTTTTCTGATTTTTTCGTGGCGCTTGCGAACCGGCGCCACCTTGCCATTAGTCATCGCTGTTGTTGGCATGCCGCCAATCTCCTCAGTCGATTAGCTATCATTGCGCGTGAATCGAATTCTATTTTCGTTTAAGCAGCTTTTCTATCAATGTTGGTTTCAAACGAACAATTTTAGGTGACAATATGTCAGCGGTATGCTATTTTCAGATTGATTCGTGTTTAAATCAGGGCAACAGATATGATCAACTTGTATAGCATTTGAAGCGGGTTTTCACAAGTGAAAACCCATTGGCATCAAAAACCGGTACCCGTTGGATCGATTGTTATTGGGAGAGGATGAACAAAATATTGTCAACGCAGGTGTTGATTGTCGGTGGCGGAGCCACAGGCACGGGGATAGCCCGTGATCTGGCGCTTCGCGGCGTTGGCTGCCTTTTGGTTGAAAAGCAGGACATCAATGCCGGTGCGTCCGGTGGAAACCACGGTCTATTGCACAGTGGTGCCCGCTACATCGCGTCGGACCCTGCCTCGGCCAAGGAGTGCCACGAGGAAAGCGAGCTGATCAAACGGCTGGCGCCCCACTGTGTGGAGACCACCGGCGGCCTGTTCGTGGCCGTTGCCGGCGATGACGAGGCCTATATCGCCGACTTCGCGGATCGCTGCAGTCAGTGCGGGATTAGCGCCCAGGCGATAGCGATCAAAGATGCGCTCGACATGGAGCCGGTCCTCTCACCAGAAACCATCGCGGTATACAGCGTACCGGATGCATGCGTGGATCCGTTCAAGCTGTCGCTGGACAATCTGGCCGACGCCCAGGCCCACGGCACGACGGCCCTGCGCCATACCAAGATCGTGCGCTTCGAGAAAACAGGTGGCCGCATCCATCGCGTCCATCTGGAAAACTGTCGCACCGGTGAACGCTTCACCATCAAAGCAGAGATGATCGTCAACGCCACCGGTGCTTGGGCCGGCAACGTGGCTGCCATGGCCGGCGCCAAGATCAACACGCTCTGCTCCCAGGGCAGCCTGATCATTACCCAGAACCGCCTATCCCACCGGGTCATCAATCGCCTGCGCAACGCCACCGACGGAGACATTTTGGTCCCAGGCGGCACGGTGTCCATCTTTGGGACAACGTCTGTACGCATCGACGATCCAGAAAAAAAACGCCCGACAGTGGCCGAGATCGACGCGATGCTGCCCGACGGCATCGCCATGGTCCCTAAACTGGCCGACACACGCTTTATCCGAGCCTATGCCGGTGTGCGGCCTCTGGTCCAGTCAACGCCCACCGCCGATGATCGAGCGGTCAGCCGGGGGTTTGCCCTCATCGATCACAGCGAAGACGGGATCAGCAACTTCATGACCATTACCGGGGGCAAGCTGACCACCTATCGGCTGATGGCCGAGAAAACGGCTGATCGGGTCTGCGCGCATCTGGGGGTCAGCGAGGCCTGCCAGACCCGCACCACTCCCCTTCCGGCGACCAACGCCGGGAAGTGGACCGAGGCGGGGTTGACCCCCAAAATGTGGTTTAAGAAAAAAGATCCATCGGACCTGCTCCTGTGCGAATGTGAAATGGTGCCGACCAGCGTAGTCGACAACATCTCCGCCAACATTCAGGAAGAGGGCGGACGACCCAGTCTGCGCGAGCTGGGCCAGCGCAGTCGTGTGGGCAAGGGCCCCTGCCAGGGGGCGTTTTGCAGTTTGCGGATGACGGCACACCTTTACAACGAAGGTCTGTTGAGGACTGATCAGGGGCTTGACGAGTTGCGCGATTTTCTCAACGAGCGCTGGCGCGGGGTCCGCCCCATTCTGTGGGGACAGGCCGTGTCCCAGGCGGAATTGCAGGAGGCGCTGCATTGCGGTCTCTATGGGTTAGAGCTCTCTGAATAGAAATACCCGAAAGGCGGTCTATCCGTCCTATCGAGGGAAATATCGCTATGCTAACGCCATCCAACACGACTAAATGCCAGTTGATGGTCATTGGCGCCGGAATGGCCGGAATGGCCGCCACCCTGTTTGCCGCCAAACAGGGCCTCCATGTCGTTCAGGCTGGCCTCACCGGCGAGGTGATCTATGCCAGCGGTGTCTTTGACCTGCTGGGTGTCTATCCCCCCGAAGAACGCCGCGTGCGCAACGATCCCTGGGACGCCTTGAATGAATTGGTGACCGCCGAACCCCATCACCCGTATGCGCGCCTGGCGCCCGACGCGATCCGAACGGCCATGGACACACTGACCGCCTACCTGGCGGAGATCGGGCTGCCCTACAAAGGCCACCAGAATAGCAACACGACCTTGTTGACCCCTGTGGGCACGGTCAAACGCACCTATCGTGTTCCGGAAAGCATGTGGGCCGGCAGCCAGGCACTGGCCGCCAAGGCCCCCTGTCTGATCGTGGATCTGGTGGGCATGCGCGGTTTCAGCGCCCGCCAGATGGTCGAAACGCTGGGCCCGACCTGGCCCGGCTTGAGAACCGCCACCATCGACGTCCCCGGCACCAGCGTGCACGGTCCCAAATACCCCGAACATGTGGCCCGTATGCTCGAAGTAGAGGCCGACCGTGAGCGCTTTGCAGCCGCCATCGCACCCCATGTCAACGGTGCCGCATATGTGGGCCTGCCCGCCGTTCTGGGCATCTATCAAACATCCGAAATCTTGGCCGACCTTGAGAAACACCTTAATGCACGGGTGTTCGAAATCCCGACCATGCCGCCGGCCATCACCGGCCTGCGACTCAAGGAGGCCTTCGAGCGTCACTTGCCCGTTCTGGGTGTCGAGGCCCATTACCACCATCGCGTGTTTGACGCCAGGCCCTTACCAGGCGGCGGTTTTAAACTGCAGATGGGCAAAAGCGAGCCCGAACACAGTGTCCTGGCCGATCGGGTACTCTTGGCCACGGGCCGTTTCATCGGCAAAGGCCTGACACCGGAACGGGACGGTATTCACGAAACCCTATTCAATCTGCCGGTGCATCAGCCAAAGCATCGGGACGAGTGGTATGCGGGAACTTTTTTGGCACCCCAAGGGCATGCTGTCAGCCGGGCCGGTATCGAAACCGATGCCCGGTTTCAACCCGTCGACGCCGGTGGCAGGGTTGTGTATGAGCGTCTCTACGCAGCGGGCGCCATTCTGGCCCACCAGGACTGGATGCGCACCAAATCGGGGGTCGGGCTGGCGGTGGCTAGTGCCTGGGGGGCAGTGAAAGCCATCGCAAAGCAGGTCGCAACGTCGTTCTAATCCCCACCGGTAGCGGAATTGATGACAACCGTGGGCGTTTCACCGGCGACTCGGGTTGAAGGGGCGCTGGCCGATTGGGCGGTCCCGGCGAAGACGGTTGGCGCAAGTGCGACTAGCGCCGTCCCTGGAACGTCGGAGTTGTATCGAACACCCTGAAGACGAATGTGATGTAGGTATCCGCACCAGTTCATCGCGGCCCAACGATGCCGTCTCTGGATGGATACGATCCAAATGGTAAAGGGACCTTATGCTGTTTGACGCAACGCTGTATCTGGCGCTCCTGGTCTGCTTCGCCGGGTTGCTTTGGCGGCTGAAGCGGTGGTTAACCATAGACATTGGCCCGGAGGCCCCCGGCACTGTCGGTCAACGCACCACCGCAGCTCTGCGAGGGGGGGCAGTGGTTATCTTTAGTCGACGCCTGCCGGTGGTTTTGACAGCCTTACTGCGCGACGTTCTGTTGCAGGGTGACCTGTTTAAGAAACACCGTTTGCGCTGGCTGATGCATATGCTGATCTTTTGGGGCTTTGGGCTGTTGCTGGTGTTTCACGCCCTTGAAGACATTGTCACCCAACGCCTCTTTTCCGATTACGCTTCGACCCTGAACCCATTTTTCTTCCTGCGCAATTTTTTTGGTGTCATCGTCCTCGCGGGGACAATCATCGCCCTGGTGCGCCGCCTCAAGATCCCCGCCCAAAAAAAGATCACCGGACGAAACGATCTGCTGCCATTGCTGCTCCTGATGATGATTATCATCTCCGGCTTGCTCCTTGAAGGGACCCAGATCGTATCTCAACCGATTTTCGATGAAATGGTCGACGATTACCTGTACGGTGATGACCCTGAAGAAGTGGAATCGTTGAGGGCCGTGTGGGCCCGGGATTTTCATGTGGTCTTCGATCCAGCGACGGAGATAACGCCTGAACTGCTCGAAGCGGGGCATGAGCTCAACGAGGAGAGCTGTGCGGTCTGCCACAGCCGCCCCACGGCGGCCTTCGCCTCCCTGCCCGTCGCCATCCTGATCAAACCGGCCGCTGCCACACTCAACCGGATTCGGGCGGATGAGCTGCTCCGGCACCTGCACTACCTGGTTTGCTTCACCGCCCTGGCCCTGTTGCCCTTTACCAAATTCAAACACATGCTGACGACCCCGCTGACGCTGGCACTGCGGGCCGCGGGCCATGCGGAGACGTCGCTATCCCTCAACCTCAAAACCCGGCGTGCCCTGGCCCTGGACGGCTGCACCCATTGCGGTGCCTGCAGCCAGGTCTGCAGCGTAGCGCCCAGCGCCCAGATCATCGGCAACCGCGAAATCCTCCCCTCTGAAAAGCTGATTTCCCTGGCTCAGATCTCACGTAAAGATCTGCCGGTTGCGCGCATGGAAACCTTCTCCGAGGGCTGCTTCATCTGTACCGAATGCTACCGCTGCACCCAGGTTTGTCCATCGGGGCTGGACCTGCAAGACCTCTGGCGAGCGTCCAAAGGGAGCTTGACCGACCAAGGCCTCCCCGAATTACACACCCGTGCGGTGCTTACACCGGTCGAGACGCTGTTGCCGGCAATGACCACGGCGAGTTCATCTGCAGCCAACGAAGATACCATGGATCTGTGCGACGACCCGTCCACCTTCCAGGCCTGTGTCCAATGTGCGATCTGTACCAGCGTCTGCCCCGTGGTGGCCGCCGCCACCGAACCCGATCAGGATCCCGAGATCGGCCCTCATCTGGTCACCAATCTGCTGCGTATGCAGCAGATGGAGCTGGCTTTGGCTTCCCGTATGGTCTGGGCCTGCGTCACCTGCTATCAGTGCCAGGAACACTGCCCCCAGCATATCCGCGTGGCCGACCTGCTCTATGAACTGCGCAATCGCGGCTGGTCACGAATGAAAGGCCCTCCGCCATCCAGCGTCAGCACCGAGGAGGTTCAGTCATGAAGCTGCTTTACTTTCCCGGCTGTAAAATCCGTTTTCATCTGCCCGCCTATGATCGCTCTACCCGGTCGGTCCTGTCTGCTCTGGAGGTCGAACTGGTCGATATGGATCTGAACTGCTGCGGCTATCCGGTCCGCCATCAGGATTTCAGCGCCTTCCTTCTTTCGGCCACCCGTGATCTGGCCTTGGCGGAAGCGCAGGGGTTGGATATTCTGACGCCATGCAAATGCTGTTTCGGCAGCTTCAAACATGCCCTCTATTGGCTGCGTCGCAGGCCTGCCCTGAGGGATCGCATCAATAGCCACCTGGCCGCTGAAAATCTGCATTGGAGCGATCGCAGTGATGTGATCCACCTCCTGTCGCTTCTCTATCATAAGGTGGGTACACACCGCTTGCAGGACTATGTCCGCACACCGCTTGAACACCTTAAGGTGGCCGCCCACTATGGCTGCCACGCCCTGCGACCGGCCGATGTCACCGGATTCGACAACCCCACGGCTCCCCAGCTTTTTGAGGCGTTGGTCGCCGTTACCGGGGCAACCCCGGTCTTCTGGGCACGGCGAACCGAGTGCTGCGGCAACCCGCTCTGGAGCAAAAACCAAAGACTCGCCCTGGCCCTGATGGAAAAGAAGCTGGCGTCGGCCCAGGAAGCCGGTGCGGATATGCTCTGTTCGGCCTGCACCCATTGTCAGCTGCAATTCGACGAAACCCGCCGCCAGCACCCTCATACAGACCCGACTCAGGGACGGCTGCAGGCCATTCTCTTCCCCCAACTGCTTGGCATGTCCATGGATCTGCCGGCAGAAAACCTGGGCCTTGATCCACGGACATTGACCGGTGCTTGTGCCTTTACAGTGGAAGCCGGGAAGTGATAATTAAATAGGCCGGGTCCGGCGAAGCATTCAGCCGTTTATACGATATCTATTTTCAACCTTCGACCCGTTCAGACTTCAGCAAGAATAGAGCCAAACACAGCGATCCGTTAAGGTCACCTCACACCCAAGAAGGAGATGTTATCATGGCTGCATACATCGGTGCCATCGACCTGGGAACCACCAGCAACCGGTTTATCATTTTCAATCATGACGGGCAGATCGTCGCTATGGACCAGATGGAACACGAGCAGATCTTTCCCCGTCCCGGATGGGTGGAACACGACCCCTTGGAAATCTGGAACAACACCGGAAAAGTGATCCGCGGCGCGCTGAGCAAAGCGGGCCTCAAAGGAGAAGACCTGTCCGCTATTGGTATCACCAACCAGCGTGAGACCGCGGTGGTCTGGGACAGGAAAACCGGCCAGCCCTTTTTTAATGCCATTGTCTGGCAGTGTACCCGAACCGATAAAATCTGCAGTGCCCTGGCAAAAGAGGGCGGTCAGGACCGCTTCCGTAAAAAGACCGGGTTGCCCATCGCCACCTATTTTGCGGGACCCAAGGTCAAATGGATTCTGGACAATGTTCCCGAGGCACGGGCGGCGGCGGAAAGGGGCCAGGCCCTCTTCGGCACCATCGAAACCTGGGTAATCTGGCAGCTCACCGGCGGTGCGGACGGTGGCGCCCATGTAACAGATGTCTCCAATGCCTCACGCACCCTGATCATGGACCTGGAGACCCTGGCCTGGGATGATGAAATCCTAAAGATCTTGGGCATTCCGCGGCAGATGATGCCACGTATCGTGCCTTCCATCGACAAGAATACCTGGGGCCATACCCTGAAGGACGGTCCCCTGCGGGCGACGGTGCCGGTGTGCGGCGCCCTTGGAGACCAGCAGGCCGCCCTGGTGGGCCAGACCTGCTTTGGGGTCGGCGAGGCGAAAAATACCTATGGTACCGGCTGTTTCATGTTGCTCAATACGGGCACCGAACCGGTCCAGTCCGCCCATGGCCTGTTGACGACCGTGGGATACCAGATCAGTGGGGAAAAACCGGTTTATTGCCTGGAAGGGTCGGTGGCCATTGCCGGCGCCTTGGTGCAGTGGCTGCGGGACAACCTGGGGCTGATCTCGTCGGCACCGGAGGTGGAGATGCTGGCCCGAACGGTGGACGACAACGGCGGCGCATATATCGTTCCGGCCTTTTCCGGCCTTTTTGCCCCCTACTGGCGCTCCGATGCCCGCGGGGTTATTGCCGGCCTCACCCGTTATGTCAACAAGGGTCACATCGCCCGCGCTGCACTGGAGGCCAACGCCTACCAGACCCTTGACATTATGGAGGCCATGAAAAAAGATTCGGGCGTTGAACTCAACAGCCTTAAAGTCGATGGGGGGATGGTGGCCAACGAGCTGCTCATGCAGTTTCAGTCCGACCTGCTCAACGTGCCGGTAATCCGGCCGGCCATCACCGAAACCACGGCCCTTGGAGCCGCCTATGCAGCGGGCTTGGCCGTGGGATACTGGGCCTCCATGGAGGATCTGAAACGATACTGGTCGGTGGACAAGATCTGGCAGCCACAGATGGATGATCATGTTCGCCAGGCCGGTGTCCGGGGTTGGAAAAAGGCGGTTCAGCGCACCTTGGATTGGGAGGATTGATGGTGGCAGACCCTTCAGTTAGAGAACGATTCATTCCCATCCGCAAGGCGGACCTCGTAGATGGTTTAGCCAACAGCAAGATGGTCACACCCAACGACCGAGATGCCTTTCTTCGCTTCAGCACCATCCTGAATAGTCTCTTCCATTTTGAATTTCATGCGAAAACAGAGACGCTTAAGGAAAACTATTACCCGTTTAACCCTGACAACGATACGGTGAGCCTCCGACACGTTTCCCATGAAGCACGCAAAGCTCATGAAAACCGACTCATGGCGGCATTTAAAGACGTGTTGAATCAGGCCAACTATCAACAAATCACCGCAACCGATCTGGCATACGCCATGAACCGGGAATCGCTCTTCAAGATCAACCTGTTGGTTGATTTCGAGGATTTTGAGAATCAATTGGTCTTTAGAAGGGGAGCTCAATCCCATCGGATCAAGCGCAGAAAATGGCTGTTCAATGAAGAGACCATCGATATCACCGTATACGACAGGGTGGCGTTGCTCATCAAGTACAAGGATGAATCATATTTTCAGGCCCACGGACGCAAAGATCTTAATTTTAATCCGGGAACCATGATCGTGAAGCTTTTCAAGAACATACCCAAAGGGGATCTGGAGATGCTGTTTCCCAACGCTCAGGTTCGAATGAAGCTCAAGGATAAGCTGTTCATGGGCGGTGTTGCCGTCGGTGGCGGAGTTGCGGTTTTATTGAAGGCCGGTGCGGGACTGGTTGCCATGGCGAGTATTTTATGGCTGATGACCCGGTCCGTTGTCGCCGGTGGCGGTAAGATCCCGCCATTGGGTCCAGTGGAAATTTCCGGCATGGTGGGCGGGGTAACGGCACTGGCCGCGATTGGGGCTTTTCTTTTCAAACAGTGGAACAGCTATAAAAACCGCAAAATCAAATTTATGAAAACCCTGGGGGATAATCTCTACTTTAAGAATTTGGACAACAATGCCGGCGTTTTTTATCACATCATTGCTGATGCGGAGGAAGAGGAGTTTAAGGAGGCCCTGCTGGGATATGTTTTCCTGGCTGAATCCCAAGCGGGGGTGACCGCTGCAGCGCTGGACGATGCCATTGAAGTCTGGGTTAAAGCGACCTACGACACCCCCATCGATTTCGAAATCGAAGATGCGCTGGGAAAACTGAAGCGGCTGAAGCTTTGTGAAATCACCGGGACCGCTGAGACCGGGGAACCGATATGGGCGGCAGTCTCATTGACGGAGGCCGGTGAACGGCTGGATTTTCTGTGGGACAACTTTTTTCAGATGCATGCGCCGCAGACCTGATTAAAAGGTTCAGGGTTCAGAGGTTCAGGGTTCACCGAAAACCGACGCCAAAGCAGCTGCTTACGATAAGCGCTGAGCCGGTGAATGTTTACACGCCTGAGTTACTCGTTCTGGGATTGATGGTTTCATCAAGAACGTATTGGCTTAAGAAAGAGGGCAACCAAGTAGAAAACAAACCCAGAACGGTGAACGCTGAACCTTTGAACGCCTACCCTTCCGTTATTGCGGTTTAACCCTCGCAAACAGTCGCATTTCCGACGGATTCGTAAGAAGCCCGAGATCAAGGCTTGCGAACCCTGAGGAATGAGGCGTACTTACGGTACGCCGCAGTGACGAAGGATGAAGCGTAACGCAGATATCGGGCTGCTTACGAATCCGTCAAGGCTTAACCCCCGTAAACAGATTGGCGATGCCCAGCGTCAGGCGACGACAGGTGACATGTGAAAAGCCCGCTTCCGCCATGATGGTCATAAAAACATCGGTTGCCGGGAACCGGGAAACCGAGTCGGGTAGGTAGGAATAGGCGAAGCTGTGCTTGGAAAAGAGGCGGCCGATGATTGGCAGCACTTTTTGAAGGTAAGTCAGATAGGCCTCGCGCAGACGGGTTTTTTTCGGTGTGGCCAGTTCCAGCACCAGCAACATCCCGCCAGGCATGAGGCTCTCATAGAAAGCCCTCAGCGCGCCGGCTTTATCCTGGATGTTGCGGATGCCGAAGGCGATGGTCACTGCGTGAAAGGATGCTTCGCCAAAGGGCAGCGCCAGGGCGTCGCCGGCCAGCAGGGAGATCGAGCTGTTTTGATTCCGGCGGGTCTTCTCCCGGGCCAGGCCAAGCATGCCCGGTGAAAAATCAAGGCCGGTCACCTTCACCCGCGACCCCTTCTGCCTGCAGATCTCAATGGCGACGTCACCGGTGCCGCAGGCCACGTCCAGCACCTGCCCGTTTTCTGGTATAGCCATGACCGACACCAACTTTTTTCGCCAGACGACATCCTGGCGGAGGCTGAGCAGGCGGTTGAGCAGATCATAGCGCGGTGCGATGCTGTCGAACATCTCCCGAACGAAGGGAAGCTCCCGACTTTCCATTGACATCCTTTCATCTTGCATTAATCTTATGCATCATTTAAACGACGAAAAATTAACACATCACATCGCCCGTGACAAC
>Ga0316198_10001623_pt1 | contig 13311 bp, 12 predicted proteins | sample OudBieAanoxic_MG_FD_204935 | JGI IMG/M metagenome (GOLD analysis project Ga0316198, IMG submission 204935) | Coastal sediment microbial communities from Oude Bieten Haven, Netherlands - site A anoxic | ecosystem: Environmental > Aquatic > Marine > Coastal > Sediment | place: Netherlands...
CGGGGCCTCGATATGATTCTAAAGTGACCAACTATATCTATTGGCAATCGTTGTTGAACGACTGCTCGTGGCCGAGAGTTGCCCCTCTGAATAGCACAGCGTTAACTTCCGCTTTGGCACGGAAAGCAGCCATGAAAGAAGTGAGTTTCTCGTTGACATTGAAGTCTGCAAACGGCCAGTTAAGGCTATTCAGTCGCTTCGATCCGTGTCGTCTTGACCGGCCCTTGTCCAATGATCTGAACCTCAACATACGCTTCACCACACGCGCCGTCGAAATGGACAGCACCTTTGGGGTGAAATACATACGCTCCAGCGGTCAGCGGTGTCGTATCTTCGCATTTGCCAGAGTCGCCTGTACCAAATGCCCAAATACCGGAAATCACTGTTACGTGTCGGTCTTGATCATGAAAGTGGGGAGTAAATACCAACCCGGGAGGAATTTTCAGGCGAATAGCATAAGTACCACTTTCATCGGGATCGCCCGATAAAACGGCATAACCCAGTCCAGGAAAGTCCGGGTCTGATTCATATTTGACATCGGCTGGTTGAATATGTACGAAACCCATACCCGGTTCATGATTCTGAGCTAAAGCAGCAGGGCTCGCCACAACCAATGAACTCAGTAAAACCCACTCGCTAATTTTCATGTTTTCCCAATATGCTGTTTAACTGTTCAGATCATGTGCTGTCATTTAGTCCAAGTATAGCCCCGGTAACTGCTTCTGGCCGACTACTGCTGGTCGTCACATTGAAATTCCTGTCTATTGAGCATCAGCTCTGAAACAAAAGCGGTTGTTCAAAACCATCGATAATTAGACTCCTTTCACAAGATAAGGAGTTTAGTCATGGCACATGCATTACTTTCCAAAGTTAATAGCGAACCTTGGAATAAGGGCAGGATGATCGGTCAAAAGTTACCGCTTAAGCTGAAAGAAATTTGGGCTATTCGCATTCGGCTTCAGCTTGCCGGAGAAATTCGTGACCTCGCATTGTTTAATCTGGCAATCGATAGCAAATTGCGAGCATGTGATCTGGTTGCGCTTCGGGTATGTGACGTCACTCAAGGTTGCTCGGTGGTTCAGCGCGCAATTGTGATGCAAAAGAAAACAAAACGACCAGTCCAATTTGAAATTACTGCTCAAACTCGGCTTTCGATCCAAAACCTGATCACGAAATTTGGACTAATGCCAAGCCACTTTCTTTTTCCAAGTCGTTTGAGTTCATCACCTCACCTCTCGACCCGGCATTACGCCAAGATATTGAAAGGTTGGGTGGCGGATATAGGATTGGATCCGTATGCATATGGGACGCACTCAATGCGGAGAACCAAGGTAACATTGATCTATCGACGGACGAAAAACCTTTGAACTGTCCAGTTACTGCTCGGTCACACCAAATTGGAAAGCACTGTACGATATTTGGGAATTGAACTGGTAGACGCCCTGGAGATTGCGGAACAGACTGACGCATGAAGCTCAGAAACGGAAGCGGTTTCTTTAGCCGCTTCCGGCCTGATAATCTTGGAATTAAGTGCATTTCGACTCTGTGAATAGCTGAAGTTGTTACAAAGCGGTTATTGAATAGGCGCAAATTTCGGTGCTGCCTATAGCTGGACCCGGCCAGAAGCAGCAAAACGCTTGATAGACTCATGAACGACTGTTAGTAACCTACTATGTTGAAAAACAAGATCAGGATCAGGGCAAAGCGACGGTTGACCTAACACTTTACCCTGACCCCATTTACTACAAGAGTTTATTCTCCGGAAAGATCATCGCCGCATAATGGCAGTTGTCAGCCATGCAGACGTCAGCACTGCAGGCAATATGATGATCTCGGGGCCAAGCCTTTGACTGAATACTGCCGTCAACATGACGATGATCCCGGAAGCCAGTGCCATCAGCGAGGTTGAGGGTTTTTGAGCATCCACTGCAATGGCAAAGAACACGAAGCTTGCTGCCCAGGTGGTTGCCTGTAAATAAACAACCAGTGCAGGTTCAGCGATAGTTGTTGCTGAGGCGGTCAGCAGGGCTAATCCCGCTGCCAGGGCAGTTAACGCCTTTGAGCCTCGATACAGGTATTGCAACATGGCCTTTGCCGGACTATTCAGTGCGTTAAATGATGATTGGAAGCTTTGTTCCCAATAGGTAGATTGTGTGTTCATGTTTCTCTCCTTTATCCGTTGCATTTACATCAATGGCGCCAGTGCGGTCGTAATGCGCTTCATCTGGGTGTCGCTCGTCAGGCCTGCCAGGATGTCGGTGAAACGCGGATACTGGACACCCGAGACGATGTACTGCCAGCGATACGCTTTCAGGATGCTATTGCCAATCACCTGTTCTTCGTCCGCACTGAAAGCCCGGTTGACGCATTTTAGAAAGTACTCGGTATCGGCCTTGGACTGGGCGATGAGAATTCCATCCACTGCCACGACAAGGTCTATCAGGTCATCTACGGCCATGTCACGCTCTTCACCGGTCAGCAGGGAATCTTCGGCTCTCCATTCCATTTCATCGATGATGGCGTGCTGGGATTCCTCCTTCCAGTGGTACAGGAACACGTCCTTGAACAGGTCGGACAGCCCTTCGTCGACCCGAATGCTTTGCTTGTAATGCAGTTGTGTAAATAGCTCGATGTGACACGTCAGGCCCAGCACGGACCATGTTGACTTGCCCAGCACCACCCGGGCTACCTCATCTGGGTCCACAGCAATGGTGTAGCCTTCGGGCATACCATCTGCACACATACTGTTGATGCGGCGGAACATTTCCTGGTGCTTGAGTTCTTCATCACTGAAGCGGATCAGTGCTTCCAGCGCCACCTGGTCGCCCAGCGCATGCTTGTGGCTGACCTCCAATACTTTGGCGTTGATGAATCGTTCCACCAAGCCAAAAATATTGGCGTAGGTACGCCCCTGTATTTGGCTAAGGAAACGCTGTTCAGCCGTGTTGAGCATTTCAAGTTCGTTAACCAGCGACAGCCCATCGGGTAAGAACTTCTGGCTGTAGTCAAAATCCCGGTCACGGAACACGTCCTTGTCGATATCCCAGCGGATGCGCTTGGATGCTTCGATGCAGCGGGCGTAGCGTTCATGGTTATCAGCGGCTATAACTTTCGGTTGTGCATTTTCGATATTTTGTTGTGTAGCGTTCATGTTTTTCTCCTTTGTTGTGTGTGTGGTGAAAGATTGATTCAAAAGGAGAGTGATAAATATGGGAGGAATGTCCCGCTGTTGATGAGAGTAGTCGAAGTGCGTGTGAATAATGTCCCGATTAACTACACTTAGGGCATTATGGACATTCAACAGACAATCCGGTACATGATGACCAGGGATCAGGTCCGGCTGGCTTGGGCCTCATCGGGAACGGGTCCGGCAATGGTAAAGGCATCCAACTGGATCACCCACCTGGAATATGATTGGGAAAGCCCGGTGTTGCATCACTGGGTCCGGTTTTTCAGTGAGCACTTCTCTCTTACTCGCTACGATGAGCGGGGTTGCGGACTGACACAGCGGGATGTCGAGAGTGTTTCACGGGATCACTGGATCGATGATCTCGAGGATGTAATCGACGTCGCACAACCTCCGCAACCGTTCGTATTGATCGGTATTTCACAGGGTGCTTGCGCCTGTATAGAATATGCCGTCAAGTATCCTGAACGGATTTCTCACCTGATTTTGTATGGTGGATACGGGCGTGGCTGGGCCAGGCATGACAATCCGGACCACGTACGCGAAGGCATGGCCCTGGTTGAGCTTACCGAATTGGGCTGGGGTCGGCCGGACCCAATATACCGGCGTCTGCTGACCAAGAAGTTTTTACCTGAAGCCAACGAGGAACAATTGCGTTGGTTTGACGAGCTTTGCGCTCGAAGTGTCCGCCCGGAAATGGCCGCACGCTTGCTGCTTAGTCGGGGTGAGGCCGATGTGAGCGGGCTTTTACCCTTGCTGAAAGTGCCAACCCTCGTGGCACATGCAATCGGCGATGAGATTGCACCTATTGGCGAGGGACAACGATTGGCGGCAGGTATACCCGGTGCCGAGTTCATATTGCTGGATTCACCCAACCACATCATGCTGGAACACGAGCCGGCCTGGCAGAAGTTCTGTGAGGCTGTGCTGGACTTTACCGGTGTCCGGTCCAAAGCCGAAGATGCTATTTTTCAGAGCCTTTCTGACCGGGAACGTGAAGTTCTCGGTAAACTCATTCTTGGTTTGACAAACGTGGAGATAGGCCGGGAACTGTTTATCAGTGAAAAGACGGTACGTAACCAGTTGACCCGGATCTTTGAAAAGCTCGGCGTTGGTAATCGCAGCCAGGCAATTGTGTTCGCGCGCGATCATGGATTTCGGGAGCGACAAACCGGACCACCCGAGGAACCCCGACATAGCTGATGAACATCCCAGTTTAATCAGCATTACTTCTCTATACAAAAGTCTACCGCCTTATTTGGGTAGCGTTACATTGAATTCGTTGGCTGCCGTTCCTAGAATAAATTGGCATGGCGCCTGCACAACTGTATGAAATCAAGTTAGAGGTGACTGCGCCCCAGTAGGGCGGTAAGCAAGGCATATTGTTACTCGGTCTTTGGTCTGCTCCTGGCCGGAATTAGTCCTTCATATCGCAAAAGTTCACACCAGGTGAATGACTGCTTTGCGCTCCGAAGCGGGATTTCACAGCCTGGTGCTGCCTGTACGTCGTCAGAGCATATGGCACCACTTGGCCTGTTTCTTAAGAGATACTCCTCTGCCTCAGTTTAAATTTAGCAGAAGTGTCTCTTAGTGAAAGGGGCTATGTTGTCCTATAAGGGCTGACGCCGCACAGTGGAACGATCGCACAGATCGGATCAGGAAGAGTTCTACCAGCTGCTAAATTACGTTGATGATCAGGATCTCAACAAAAAACTGGACATGTGGGAAAAATTCTACAATTTCTCCCGGCCACACGGTGCTTTTGGTGGCCGGGCACCCTATGAAATTCTAAGAGAGAGGTTACAATAACTGATGGATGGAGTGTCCCGGAAGGACGTGTATATTACAATCTGTCCTATCCGCCTTCGACGGTACTGAGGTGCGTTACTAAGGAGTGGTGTAAGGTTTAACAGGTGTTACAAGTGGAGAAACTGTGAATTGGGAGGCAATTGGAGCTGTTGGAGAGATACTCGGTGCATTGGCTGTATTTGTGTCGTTGATGTACCTGGCAGCTCAGATAAGAGGCCAGAATAAGCAAGCCAAGGCGTCGGCGTTCCAGGAAATTGGAATCGCCACTGCCGCAGGATGGTCAGTTCTTGCCCAAAATAGAGAGCTTAGTGATGCTGTTTGGACAGCGGTCGCAAGAAATGATGGCTATCTGGACCAATCGGAGTCCGACAAAGGAATTATTCGAGCACAGCTACTATCCTGGATCAGGCTCGGAGAAAGCCTTTATCTACAGACTCAGCAGGAGCTTCTTGACGAGGCGGCAATGGATACGCTTGGTTACGGAGATGTGACCTTCAAGAATCCTTTAGTAGAAGACGCATGGCCGGATTTAAGGCAGCTCATTACGCCCGACTATGCAGAATATCTGGAAGGACGTTTTCCGAAGCTTTCTCAACAGAAACAAGATTCGTTGTAGGCGGTATTCAGCATTTTTCACGGCACACAAAGCGATATTAAATTCTATTTGTCCAACGGTGATATGGCACCCAGGGCGCCCCGATTGGCCGTTAGGGTGCATTCTTAACAAAGAAATTAGCGATTCTAGGAGTTCCGCTTTGCGGTGAAAAGCTGCCGCTCTATTTACATGAAACGCGGCAGAGAAAGGGGCAGAAGTCGGCCGAGGGTGTGTGAAAACTATTTAGCCCTCGTTGATATTGGGATAACACCGTATAAATGACCGGTCATACCGATGAAATCGATCCAAAGACCCCACGTATTTTGGCAATGACCTATCAGATGGTTTTGATTTCCCACTTTTCATTTCTGAATTTGGGTTTTCACACGGCCTCGGCCAGGAGCGGCCTAAAAAGAAACTACAAATGTGCTGGATTCTAGTTTGCGTTAAGCGCCTCGCAAAGCGCAATGTTGTCACCAGCGACTCGTTGTATGGGAACTGTTCCTTGCCTGTTGATTGAGGGAATGTCATAGGTGACAGTCCCTCTGTTGCAACTGCTAAATTCGAGCATTATTGTTCCGTCAGAACCGGGCGGATCGGTGCGGGTAATTTCAGTGGCTGTATCAAAAAGACCACCCGATGTCATTTCAATGTTCATCATCACCTGATTGTCAACAATCGGACCAACTGACGTGATCCAGCGATGGCCTGGATCACCAAGATTGGCAACCGCATCAAGAGGCGGTGATTCTGTATCGTAGGTGAACCATGCCAGTGACACTACGCTGAGATTAGGAAAGACCGTGATGAAGAAACCCTGTCCACTTGTTTCGGGGTTATACCAGGCATCGTTCAGACCGGAGTTGGTCTGAAAGCTGGGGTCAGGCGGTAATATACCCAGTTCATATGCACCTATATCGCAATTTCTCGGCACACCGCGTTGATCAGTCTCTTCGCAAGAACCTGTCCCTCCGGTGTTAATGGCGGGGCTACCCGGCAAGAGCGCATGTGTGTCCGTAAAACCTCCATTGTTGGTCAGCGGGCCGAGCAGCGGGTCTTCATCGATGATGTTTGAATAACTAAGAAAAACACAGTCGGGAGTAACGACCTGTAACAGGTTGTAGCCTTGAGATGTAAGACTTCCAGTGCATTCAGAGCCATTCAGGTTGACGCGGTTACCAGCAATAATCGTGTTGGAAAAATAAGTTCTACTTTCCGGCCCTGTTGCGACTCCGCCACCCAGACCGATACCATCACCATCGTAATCGGCGACGTTGAATGCCACGGTAACATTGTTTAGCCTGACACTCCCCTCCCCAATTTGAACGACTCCGCCGCCGTAGCTGTTGGCACGGTTGCCACTAATTGTCGTATTTTCTATCAATCTACTGCCAAAGGCACCCCATACACCTCCCCCTTCATTGCCGGAAAAGTTATTGCTGATTGTGCTTTTTCTGATCGTTGAATTACTTGAGTGCAGGTACAGGCCACCTCCGTCAAACCCTGCCGTATTGCCGTTGATGGTAGTACTCGTGACGTCTATAGTGGTTGATGATGAAACACCGCTGGCGCTGGAGCTGACGCCGCCGCCCGCTCCGGTTGCCGAATTGGCGGAAATCGTGCTACCTGTGATAAACATCTCGCTGCGGTCGTTATAAATCGCACCTCCACGACTGGCCTGATTATTTCTGAACGTACTGTTATTGATTGTCGCAACGGCGTCATAATTATTGTAGATGGCGCCGCCTTCATTTATTGCTGTATTGCCCGTAAAAACGCCATGATCAATGGTTAACGCACCTCCGAAATTACAAATCCCACCACCACCATATTGACTGAAGTTATTACTTAGAGTGCTGTGCTCAAGAGTGAGCTTTCCTTCAATAACCTGGATAGCACCACCGCAATTTGAATGTGAATATCCGCCTGTAAGGCTTACACCACGTAATGTGAGTTCACCCGAAGATTCAATAAGAAAAAAAATGAGTCGCCACTCGACAATCCGTTCAATGATTGTCTTGAAACTACCTGCGCCCACAATACTTATGGGGCTTGTAATATGGGCATATATTGATGGATCTTGGGGATCATATTCGAGTATCGAATACAACCCGGCCTCAAGGTATATCGTATCGGCTTCATCATTTGTATTTGCAACATTGATTGCATCAGAAAGCCCGGCTATATCCCCTGTGGTCACATGGAAAACTGCAGACCAACCAAAACTTGGAATGGTCAGCATCAAGGTGCAGAAAACTATGGTCTTCGGAAGGTTCATTCCAGAATCATCCTAGTCTGGGTTTCTACCACGGAAGAAATTCTTCTGAGGTAAATCACTTTAAGTATAGGTCAGATAAGAACTCTATTCTCAGAAAATAAAAGCTACCCGATCAATCTTTGATCCAGCATTCGCGTAATGGGACCGCTTTTGGTCACAACCGAGTTATCGCTGCCGGTGATTACCTATGACGAAAGTGGCACATTCACTAGGTTTATTAGTTTGGGTGAAGGTCTGCTCCTGGCCGAGAACCGACCCTTTAGAATCTTAGAATCATGATCGCGGAACGGTCGCTCATGACCGCAAAGCGACCATTTCTTCCGCGCTAATCGGATTCGATAAAAGGTCGGAAACCGGCCAAATGCGGTCAGTTCCCAATACGCCTCTGAAAGGCGGCTTCAGTTTTCTTCCTGTATTTCATGCTCACCTCGAAAGGGTAGGCGTATCAGAGCTCTACAGGTGTTCTTACCCTTGGCTCGTGGAATAGCCAATTGCGCTGGCTACCCTCAATTCACATATAAAAGCGGATAAATTCAAGAAATGTGTTCCTGTTCCTCAATATTGGGGAATATGGTCACCTTTCCACCAGGTGTGCTGCTAAAATGAAAACATGAACGAAAACACAAAAGAAAAGACAACTGACCCCATCCACCCGCAACCGAGAACCCTCAAGCAAATGGCGTTGGAGGTTTTTTCTATTGTTGTGGGTGTGCTGCTGGCTCTGGCGGTATCCGAATGGCAGGAAGATCGCAGCAACACGGAAAAGGCAGGTGTTGCTCTTGCCAATATCCGTGCTGAACTGCAAAGCAATCTCGATTTGCTGGAAGTAATCCATCCGAACAATTCCCAAGTCGTTGAAAGCATATCATCTGACGAAACCGAAAATCCGGAAGATGAATCGGTAGTGCCAGGTGTACAGATGCGGTCATCTGCCTGGCAGACTTTGGCGGGCACTGGCCTGAGTAATTTTATCGATTACGACCTGTTGATTGAGCTGTCACAGCTCTATTCAATGATCGATGTATACAAACAAACGGCCTACGGCTTCATTAATGCAAACATGAGCCTGGTCGCAACCTCCACGGCCATGGATCGCGAAGTCGATAATGAACGGTTTGCTGAGAATTTTCTTGATTTCTTCCAGATGCTTGTGCAGATAGAGGCAGTCCTCATTGAAGCGCATGAGAAAACCATCCGGTCAATTGATGAGGCATAGGATTTATAAAGTGGGCATCACCGGGGACAGTGAATAGTTATTTTTATATGCGATCAGCTACGCTGTCACAGTGTAGTTAAAGCATCAGAAACGTTCAGGGGAAAAGCTTTTTGAGTCAATTCATGCATCAGGTTCAAATGGCGAAACAGGCCTAAGCCAGTGGTAAGTACGCGTAGGCGGTGAGGCTTTGTGATCAGTTGTCAGCGCAGCCTGGTCCACGTGAAGATCTGCTAAATATCAAGGCAATTTCCTTGTTGGCTTTAGGTCGGGTAGAGGCCGCTGAAAAAACGATACGACAGGCGCTAAAGCTCAACCCCCGTCTTGCAGGGATGCACCTCAAGGGCTCTGCACTCATTGATCTGGGTAACACCCAAGCGGCGCAGGCAGTGGTTGGATACTGGTCGCGCCAGCGTCGTAGCTGTCGACGACTCATACCGAGTTCCTCACTGACGGCCTTATCCGTAACCCCGTCTTCGCTCGCCCGTTTCAATGCATGGATCTTGAACTCGGGGCTGTAACGTTGATATTGCTTCTTTGTCATGGAACACCTCCTGCCGCATTATGCGGACATTGAAAGTGTCCATCAAACCGGAGCAAGACCTCAAAGCAGACATCTACCAGGTTTAATCTTTAGCTGTGCAGGGGTCGGAAAACGGCCAACAGCAGAAATTCCAGAACTCTGCAATTTGCAGATCAGAGCAAAGCCTATATAGCCTCAACTTCGGCGATGAGTATTTGCCATGTCCCGTTAAAGCAGTTAGTCAAGCTGCAAAGCATCCTCGAAGATACTTTTCAGTCTGTAGTTGATTACCCGTAAGGCTAGCGATTTCTTCACGCCCTGACGTTCAGCGAGAGCCAGTAAATCATTGAAGCTGAGGTAGACCTGGCCATTGTCGTCCTCCCAGACCAGAAACTTCTGACAAAAGGCATCCAGTCCCAATGTGGGTGATTTGGCCATTGCCTTGGCGCCTGGTGCCGGTCCGCCGAAAAGAATTAGGGTACTGGGAGCCTGAATGATGCCCAGTTCGAGTGAACGGGTTTGAAAGTCCACTTGCCCAAAACCCACCGTGTCATCCTGTGACTGAATGGCTGCGTGAACCCGCTCAAGTGTCGTGCCAAAGTCGAAAGGGCTGCTCAGTGTGATAATACCATCCGGATCCACCTGGTCGTCTGAGAAGCTCGCTATTTGCGCTTCGCTGACGCCTTGTAACGCCTGCTTGATACTCGCATTGTAATCCGCCTCAACCGTTACTAGCTCACCCAAATCATAGCGAGATCGCAGGTAGTCAAAGCTATTGAAGATAACTTTACTCTCGCCGTTAGGCGTTGACTCATAGGCGAGTATTCGCAGGGGTAAATCAAGTGCGGTCAGAGGATTATTCTGGATCAGGACAGTTTCCAACTTACGGTTGGAGAAAATCAACACCCTAGCCGGTGGCATGGTTGAACCCGCTTGACCACCCAGGCGTGAGTGATCAATCTCCTGAATCTGTTCCAGGTTTGCCGCCCCATGAACATTGCGCTTTACTCGCTCGAATAATTGATCAGGTGCTTGATACCGTGCGGTTGTTAAAGGCTCAGGTTTTTCACATGCCGACAGCCCAGTCAGCAATAATATGATAGTAAAACAAACAACTATAACTCGCATAAAACTTCCCATTTGCACAATGTTTTGCTCAGCTTAAATGCCATAACCTGGGCCTCTCAGTACGTTTGCGAAAATACCAAAATAGGCGCTATTGCCAATAAGACAATAACGGTAATTTCCGGAGTGTTCATGCTTTCTCCATTGTTGATGTCTCTAAGCTGTAATTATCCTGCGTCGTTCAAGACCTAGCCACTATGAGGGTAACGTATAGAAAGCAATGACCGCTACTGGCCTATTCTGTTGAAAAACTCCTTTTCTTCGGTTTTCGGACGTTTCCGCGGAAACGCACCTCAAAAAAAACAATGAGTTATATTCACTCAGCTTACCGTAATTGATCAAATTTACGAAAGTACCGAGTTTTTCAACAGAATAGGCCGAGAGCCGAACTAACTGACCCCCAAAATTCTACTGATTTGAGTTCTGCTTTGCGCCCAACAGCGGAGATTAGCCTGCGAGGACTGCCATCTCCGCTGTCGACCCGAAGGGGAACTTCTCTCCTTCAAATGCGCATGGCTGAGCCCGGCCAAAAGATCGCTGATTTTGTACAGAAAAAGTCAACCCCGGGCCTACGCCCGGGACGACAGTCCCCCTTATACGAATTGGGAATCAGGCCTGAGTAATGACAGCTATCGAACTGACGAGCATAAAGAGCAGCCACATAGAAAAAGTGTAAGCAGCTGCCATTGCGAAACATGCTTTCAAAACGTTGGTGATTGCTGATTTCATGTCCTTACCCCTTAACTGTTCTTTTTCCCTGTACCGGCGCTAAGCCCGGTACTTACAGTTCGATATGATTTGCAGGTGGCGTATGTTTGTTTAGCCTGTCAATCATCTAGTACAGTTCTATCAATGCAAGAGTAGTGCCAAGTAATTTGGATTTTGCAAAAGACATTAAAAACAGCAAGATAGAGTGCGCTTGGTTCTGCTTGCAGAAATGCTTTCAGCCAGAGGTGTCAGCCGTGGTCAGTAAAAGTGACTATTTTTGTCGGTGTTTGCGGATAAGGGGCCGGATACCTTTATGCCGCGAATCTCTGCTCCTGGCCGTTTTCCGACCTTTGTATCGCTAATAATCAAACCTATTAGATGTCTGCTTCCCTGACAAGAGCAGACAGTTAAACCTGATATAAACGAAAATTGTGTAAGAACGGTATGGACTACTGCACATCAATGCAGCGACTCTTCATCCTCTGCCAGTCGCCGATCAATGTCAGCTAGAAGCTCCTCAGTAGACCTGTGTACCTTGGTCTCGATGACTTCCTTGAACAGGCCAACCGATTTGCCCAGCATCTCACAAGCCCTGAGTTTGACGCTGTCGCTGGGTACAGCATGATCCATGAAATGTCTGAGTTGCTCCAAGACTCGTTCTCTGTCGGACAGGATTGAAGCCACCACAGCGCGATCCTTAACCCTCTGAAGGGCCTCCACTCTTGTGGCTATCTTGGGGTGTGACATAAGTGAATGCGCCTCCCTGTGTACCGTGGCAGGCTTCATGTTGCTTGTGTTGTATGCTTCTCGGTATGCGTCACTCAAAGTGCAGCCGGATACTATCGCTCGGCAAAAGTCCGCTTGCTTGCTGGTGAGTCCTGACTGTGTCCTTGCCATACTTCTCTTATGTTTTGCGTACTACATGCGTACTTCAACATAATTCAGACGAAAAATGAAAAGAACATAACCGTTATAAAATGTTTAATAACAGTGCATTAGAATGGCGCGCCCGACAGGATTCGAACCTGTGACCCCTGCCTTCGGAGGGCAGTACTCTATCCAGCTGAGCTACGGGCGCATTTGAAATCGTGTTGCGTAGTTTAGCTGCTTTGACGGTATAAGGAAACGTAACTTTGCTTCCCGCATCACGTTGATGCAGCTATAATAACCGCCCTTCAGGGTACCGCGATTGGCAGGGGTCAAGACGGTCAGTACCAGATTCAGAGGTGTAGAGTGGAAGAACAAACAGATAAAGTGTTTATTAGAAATATCAGTATCGTCATTGTGCTGTTGATTGTGTTTGCGTTCGGCATTGGTTTTCTCGCGATGGATATTGGCTTCAAAGACGAGGCGGAAATCCCAAGTCGCACGGCAAAAACTGAAGAGCGTATCCGGCCCGTTGCCGATGTTTATACCGGTGAAGCGGGTGCTGCGGCCATAGAAGCGGCAGCGGCTTCCGAAGTTACCGAAGTGAAGGTTGCGTTCGACGGCAGCCTTGATGCTGAAATGCTTTATAGCAGCGTCTGTGGCGTGTGCCACGCCACCGGGGCGGCCGGAGCGCCGATACCCGGCTCTCCTTTAATGGTAGAGCGCTCGGCCAAGGGTGTAGATATGCTCACGCTTAACGCCATAAACGGTATAAATGCCATGCCGGCAAAGGGCGGACGGGCTGACCTGTCGGATGAACAGATTCGTGTAATTGTCGAATACATGATTCAGTAAGGCTCATCGTGATCCTTAGAAATATCAAGACGCCGCTATATGCGGCGTTTTTTTGTGCCGTACTCACTTCCTGCACGGCAACTCAACCGCCGCCGGATACCGGCCTTGTGCAATGTACCGATCGCAGCACACCAATTGCCAATGTACAGGG
>Ga0316198_10001624_pt1 | contig 13310 bp, 12 predicted proteins | sample OudBieAanoxic_MG_FD_204935 | JGI IMG/M metagenome (GOLD analysis project Ga0316198, IMG submission 204935) | Coastal sediment microbial communities from Oude Bieten Haven, Netherlands - site A anoxic | ecosystem: Environmental > Aquatic > Marine > Coastal > Sediment | place: Netherlands...
GATTCCACCCGGGTGGGTTCCGGAGTGGCCGAAGGGAGATGTGCCGCCGGTGCCGATCCATCGATCGCCCCCGTCGTGACGTTCGGTCTGCTCACGGAGCCTGCTCTCGAACTCCTCGCGCAGGGCCTCGACATCCACCGCGTCCAGCATCTTCCACCACGCGGGATTGGCGATGTGCGGCGGCGCCGGGTTCTCGAGCCATTCCCAGATCTCTTTCTCGATCACGGCGGACGCCGACTCGACACCCTCAAAGTGCGCTGCAAAACAGAGATCGAAGTCGTCGAGCTCGGATTCATCCCTGACGAGGATGCCGCGGGCGAGCGAGTAGAAGCCGACCAGCGACGACCCGTGGAGGCCCTTCGCCAGCGCCTCCATCAGGGTCAGCCATTGTTGGGGGGTGACCTTGAGCCCGTGACCCCGCAGCCGATAGAAAAACGCCAGAAAGATCCCCGCCTGGCCGCCGGCACCTTCGCGCTCGCCGGGTTGGTCGTTGGTTCCGCCCTGCCGGTCCATCGGTCGCGGACTCAGGACCGCGTGCGATCGGCTCGAGCGACCGCTTCCAGGTCTTCCTCTCTCTTGATCAGAGCCCCGAGGAACGGGATCTCTTTGGCGAGATGGCCCCGTTGAACGCCGGCGGCCACCAGCGCCCCGATCCAGTCAACGAGCTCGGAGGTCGATGGACGTTTGCGCAGCCCTTTGACCTCCCGGAGCCAGTAGAACTTCTCCAGGCAGAGCTCGAGCAGCGTATCGCCGATGTCGGGATGGTGAACGCGGACGATCCGGGTCATGAGCTCTTCATCCGGAAACTGGATGTAGTGGAAGATGCAGCGCCGCAGGAATGGATCGGGCAGCTCCTTCTCGGCATTCGAGGTGATGATGACGATCGGGCGGTGCACCGCCAGGTGGCTGTCACCGGTCTCGGTCACGGAGAACTCCATGACGTCGAGCTCGTGCAGGAGATCGTTTGGAAACTCGAGATCCGCCTTGTCGATCTCGTCGATCAGGAGCACGACCTGGACCTCGCTGGTGAGCGCTCTGCCGAGCGGCCCGAGGTGGATGTACTGGCGGATGTCGGAGACGTCGTGGTCGCCAAAGCGGCTGTCCTGAAGACGCTGCACTGTGTCGTAGACATACAGGCCGTCGGCCGCCTTGGAGGTGGACTTGACGTTCCAGGTCATCTGTTCGAGTCCGAGATCCTCGGCGACCGCCTGCGCGAGAAGGGTCTTTCCGGTGCCCGGCTCACCCCGCACCAGCAGCGGCCGCTGGATGGTGACCGAGACGTTGACGGCATGCCGCAGCTCCGCCGATGTGATGTAGCTCTCGGTGCCCGAGAAGCGACTGATGTCATGGGCCATGGCTCTTCACTCCAGGCTCGCGGGACGTAGTTCCGCTGGTACAGCGACTCGGGGCCATTCACCTCGGATGGGCGCCACCCTTGACGGGTGCCGCGATCAGTACTCGTGAGTGTAGCGGGGACTCGAGGCGTCTGCGATGGTCCCCTCGATCTCCCTCACCACCGTCCCCCCCTCGATCACCTGCAGCGTGTACTCCGGCGTCGGGCTCGCGGCGCAGTCGGAGTACAGCACCACCCAGAACTCATAGCTCCCGTGAGGTGCATGCCCGAGCGGCCAAAAGATGTTCTCGGTCGGGTGCAGCGCCTGACTCATACACGCGGCGTTACTGTCCAGATCGAGCACTCCGCCGGTCGCCGAAAACCGATCGGCAAACCAAATCTCCTCTCCACTCGGCTCTCGAACGTGAAGGTCGAGATCCTGGATGCCCGCCCAACGCAGACGGAACGCGAGATCGCCGGTTCCCGCCGGGCCTGTGTAGGTGAAGGTCCCATCGCACTCGGGCCCGACGGTGATCGTGTGAATACCATCCTCGAGCTCGAAGGTGATGGTGCCGGCCATTGGATAGGTCAGGCAGGTCGCGGTGTCGATCCCCAGGACACCGTTCAGAGTGTTGACGAACTCAGCCGTGCCGGAGCCACCGGTGCCGGTGATGCTGAAGGCGCCGGCCGCGTGACCTTCACCGTCGACCCTCACTTGGAAATAGCCGCCGGCGTCATCGATCGGCGGAACTCTGCCGTCGATCTCGAGCCCGGTCGTGTGGCCTGTGTAGTTGATGTTGAGCTCGTCGGAAGTTGAGTTCACAAACGGAAAATCGACCGAGATCCGACCCTTCAAGAGGGTGCCGTCCGCGAGCGCATACCCGTTGCCGTAGTTCACCTCGAGGTGGTGGTGGGTCCAGGAGACGATGTTGGGGTTCTGACTCGCAATCGCCTGCAGAACGTCGTCGAGGCCGCTGGTTTGAACCCATGCCACCGCGCCCTCGATGTCGGGAACGACGCCGGCGCCGGGCACGGTTCCCAACCAGTCGAAGAGCCACTCGACGATCTCGAGGGGCTCGATGTCCGAGGTCGGACCCGGTGTCGGTGTCGGGGTCGGGGTGGGCTGCGGCGCCGCCCCGCCGACCGGGGTCGCGGGGATGCACACCGGATCGCCGGTGGCGTTGTCGACCACCGACGCGTACGCAACAAACCTCCCACCGGGATCGGACGTCGACACGACGATGTACCCGTCAGGAACCTCATCGGTCGTGACGGTTCCGAACACACGATCGATCTGTTTGTGCATGTATGGCTGCAACGTGACGCTCGTGGTTCCCAAGTAGGTGCCATCCGCTCTGTACATATCGGCTCGAATATCGACCGCTGAGGCCGCGCAGTTGACGTAGCCCATGTTGGTTCGGTATCCGGTATCGGTGGTGAGGTGGTGCGACAGCTCGATCAGCGCGCTCCGCTCCTGATACCCGACGGCCCTGGACTCACCGACGCCGCCGATGAACTGTCCGAAGGTTCCGTCGTCCGTCAGGTTGTAGGTGCGGCTCGTCACCAGAACTTGGCCGTTGATCGGGGTGATTCGCAGCGCCGCACCGCCACTCGCGCCGAAGACCGTGAGCAAAACGTCCTCCAGGCGCAGGCAGTGACCGCCGCCGACCTGATAGGTCTCGGTATCCGGATTCGAGTTCGCCCGATCCCGCTCGAGAAGCGCGATTTCATACCTCGCGGTCGTTGCGCCGGGGTTGTGCAGCTCCAGGTCCGTCCGCCAGTTGGTTCCCGCGGCTCCGGCCACGTGCGCCGCCGCAGGAACATAGACGGCTTCGTTCGACACCGTCCCGTTGAGCGTGACCGCCGGGATGTAAACGGGATCGCCGGTTCGATTGTCCACCACCGACGCGTAGGCGAAGAATCGGCCGCCCGGTGTCGCCGTCGTGACGACGACATAGCCGTCGGCGACGTCTTCGTCCGTGACCTGCTCGAAAATCCGGTCTTTCTGGCTGAACATCAGAGGCTCGAGGTCGTAGGATCTGGTTCCGAGACGATCTCCGTCCGACGTGTAGAGCTCGGCCCTCACGGCGATAGTCTCGGTGGTGCAGTTGAGGAAGCCGACGTTGGTCCGATAGCCGGTGTTGTTTGAGAGGTTGTGGGTGAGCTGGATGATCCGACCCTCCTGGCCGGCCTCGATCGCGTTGGCCTCGACGTCGGAACCGATGAATTGACCATAGGTTCCCACGCTTGTTTGGTTGTACGTTCGACTGACGGCGACGACCTCGCCGCTCGTGGCGGTGATTCTCAGACCCGCGGATCCGGTGAAGTCGAAGACCGAATTGAGGACATCGTCGTACCGAACAGCCATCCCGGAGACGAGCGAGAATCCGACCGTGGCCGGAGCCGGGTTCGATTGGTTCTTCTCGAGGAGTGAGATTTCAAAGCCCGCCTGTTGGCTGCCCGGGTTGTAGATCTCGAGATCGGTTCGCCAGTCTGTTTCGGCCGCCCCGGACACATGTGCCGCGGCCGGGATGTAGAGAGGACCACCCTCGGCCGTGGCGCTGGGAGACGGCGGCCGTGAACCGGCTCCCTCGCCCGACGGTCCGGTGGTGGTGAGCATGAGGCCGCCTGCAACGGCGGCGACAATGGCCAGGACATAGCCCGGCCCCATCGACTCTGATGCACGCCGAAAGATTGGAGACATGGCGTTCCCCGTTTTCTATTTGGTGTTCCTGATGGAGAACGTAATGACCGGAGCCGCCGCTGTCAATGCACGGTCGCCGGGCGTCACGTTGCGCCGGCCGTTGCAGACGGCTACTGAGATCCGATTGAATCCACAAAATGCGGCGTGTGGTAGGCTCGTCGAAAGTCTCGATTCGACAAGAGATTGTGGTCCGAACGCAACGGATTGGGATCGTGGAGGAAGAGAGACGCCTGAGCAGCTCTTCGGAGGCGGCAGAGAGGCCTTTGGGCATCGTTGCCCGTGGGCTGACCAAGAGCTTCGACGGTGGCTTGGTTCACGCCCTCCGGGGGACCGACCTCGAGATCCAACCGGGTGAGCGCATCGCCATCACCGGCCCGACCGGTTGTGGCAAGTCGACCCTCCTGTCGATCCTGGCCCTGCTCGAGCGCCAGGACGGCGGCGAGCTCATCGTCGGGGGCAGGCCGGCAGAGGGGATCCGATCACCGGAGCGATGGCGAGGCCGACACCTGGGCATCGTGTTTCAGTTCCACCACCTGTTGCCCCATCTCACCGTCGAGGAAAACGTCATGCTCCCGCTGGTCGGCGTCGGCGCTCGATCAACCGATGCCCGGCGCCGGGCGAGATCGATCCTTCGCGACATCGGTCTCGCTCATCGTGCTCGATTCGTCGCCGAGAAACTCTCCGGGGGGGAGAGGCAGATGACGGCCGTCGCCCGAGCCCTGGCCGGATCCCCCGGCTTGATTCTGGCGGACGAGCCCACCGGCAACGTGGACTCGAAGGCCGGCGATCGGGTTCTCGAGCTTCTATTCGGCCGCCGGGGAAATCGACCCGCGACAGTCGTCGTGGTCACGCACAACGACCGAGTCGCCGGCGATGCCGACCGGATTCTGCGGATGCGGGACGGGAGGATCGATGGTCGGGGTTGAGACCGGCAGCCCTCGGAACGAAGGAGGCCGAGAGTCGGGCGGTCACCGATCTGCCGCCAACGTGTTCGACTGGTTTGTGATCGTCAATCTGTCGCTCTTCCTCGCGGCGACCGGCTCGGTATTCCTGAGCCGGTTCGTTCATTTTCGCGGCGATGGGCACCTCGGTGAGTTCGGTATCTACGCGGTGATATGCATCGTGGTCGTGCTCGCGGTGTGGAGGACGCTGCGCCGGTTCGACTGGCCCCTGTGGTTGCTGGCGGCCGCGGAGATCGCGATCCTGATTCACTTTGCCGGCGGCCTGATCCCATACCAGGATGGCCGGTTGTACGACATCGTGCTGTGCGGGATTCGGTTCGACAAATACGTCCACTGGGCGAACTCGTTCATCGCTGCCCTGGTTGTCAGCCATCTGACACGGAGGGGCGGTCTGGCGGTGGTTCTGATGGTCCTCGGACTCGGGGCGCTCTGGGAAATCGTCGAGTACGCGGTCGTCTCCCGGATCCCCGATGCGGGGGTCGGGTTGTACGACAACAATCTTCGGGATCTGGTGGCGAATTTCGCGGGCGGGTTGACGTGGTGGCTCACGTCCGCGGTCGTGGACGCGTTGCGCAGATCGGTTCCCGGTCGCACCGAAGGCGGGAGGGGAGGCGAGGTCTGAGGTGGAGCTTCGAATGATCCTCCGCGGCACACGACGCCGACGGCGCCGGACGCTGCTGACCATCTCCGGGGTGTCCCTCGCAGCGGCTCTATACATGATCCTGGTGGCGTCTGCCGCTGGATTCCTCGCACAGTTCAGGGGGCTGGTGGGGGTCTTCGCTTCCCAGATCGTGGTCCAGCAGGAATCGGCCACCTCACCCTGGAGCTCGCTGCTGAGCTCGGAGCAGGTCGCGGCCGTGAGCCGGGTCAAGGGGGTCGGCGCGATATCAAGGGTTGCCCTGGGCAAAACTCGCCTTCCGGAGAGCTCCTACTTTCTCGTCTTCGGTCTCGACCCTGGGGAGACCATCATGAGCCGCCTGCCTCCAATAGACGGGAGGAGTGTCGGGGGAGGTCCGGACGAGATCATGCTCGGCGAACGAGCTGCGGCGCGCCTCGGGGTGGAGGTTGGACAACGGATCGACGTGAGGCGCAGGGCATTGAGCATCGTGGGAGTGTACCGGTCGGGGAATGCCATCCTCGACAGCGGCGCCGTCATCGAGCTCCGGACCGTCCAGGATCTCTTCAACCTTCGGGACATGGTGCATCTGCTGTTTCTCCTGGTGGAGGATCAACACGACAGAGAGAGGATTCTCGCGAGCGCGGCTCAGGATCTTCCCGGAATGGAAGCCGCCACCGCCGAATCGTGGGTGGACATCTACGGACAGATGAGTGTCGTGGAGCACTTCGCTCGTTTTCTCGCGCTGGTCGCGCTACTGGTCGCCGCCATGGGGGTCGCCAACTCGATGCACGTCAACGTCAGCGAACAGTACCGCGAGCTCGCCATCTTGAGGGCGCTTGGATGGAGCCGGTGGCGGGTCGCCCGCCTGGTTCTGATCGAGGGGCTGCTCCTCGCCGGCGTGGGTGGGCTGGCGGCCATGCCGATCGCGGCGGGCATTCTGCACGTCATCACCGACGTCCGCTTCGAGCCCTTCAACAGCTCCGGTTTGGTGCCCTTCACTCTCGGGTTGGCTCCCGCCCTCGAAGGATGGGTTGTTGCCGTTGTCGCCGGGATGGCCGGCACCATCACCCCCCTGATCAGGGTTCTCACGATCGAGACCGGACCGGTGCTTCGAGAGTACTGAATCAGGGCCCGGCGATCGTCGTTTCACCGCAGACTCGCCCGGCACCGGGACCCTCACCGTCTTCGACGCCAGGAGGAGACACTTCGCTATTCGGATAGTCCGGGGAGTCTCGCACGCCACAACTCGGCGCGGTCGGGCTTGTCCCACGCCTCGTAGAGGTCGACGAGGCGCCGGGTAATGGCGGCGGTGCGCGGATGCTCCTCGCCGAACTCCCTGCCCAAGATCGCGTGACCCGGCAGCAGCAGGTCTTCAGCCGGTGAGTACAAACCCGCCATCGTGCGGCACTCGCCGAGCTGCGTGGCACCTTTTATCCGTACCGGCGCTCGAAACGCTCCTCCCAATCCCCTCTCGTCGTCGAAGTGTGTCTCGAAGAGGCGGTACAGGGGCGTGCCGCGCGGAGAGCGCACACGATATCTGGCCGAACAACCGGTAGCCACTCCAACGCTCGATGTCTACTGCAGCGTGGACGGGTCTTCTCAGCGTGGCCGGTTGCGGCGCTTCAGTCAAGGGCCTTGCGGCCCGCAGCAGGAAACCCGTCCATTCGCGGGAAGACCAACCCATGCGCTCATTCACCAACCTGTGCGCGTGGTGACCAAGTCACGGTAATGCGACTCGTCGAATCATCCTTGGTGGGAATGGTGCGAGAAGCCATGATGAGAGCCGGCTTTGTTAACTTTGTTTCTCCTGGCGACTATTGCTGGATCGAGAGCGACGCCATTCTCTCCAGGGTGTCAGGATGGGAACAGCTAGCCCGACCTTCTCACCAATTTTCGTCACGAGGGCGTCGAGGCGCTGTGCACAGCTGGGATTTCTCATCTTCGGGCGCGGAGGCGTACTCTGCAGTACGTTGAGCACCCGGAGATGAGAAATCACAGCTGGGTGCTGTGCATCGTCGGACGCAGTAGGAAATTGGTGAGAAGGTCGGGCTAGGACCCTTCGAGCACCTCCCAGACATAGACCGAACCGCTGTGCAGTGAATCGTACCGACCGCTTCCGACCGCGAATCGGCTCCCGTCCGGCGCCCACGACGCGCTCCACATCGCCAGAGGGGGAATTCGCAGGTCGGCCACCGGCTCCCATGTCTCCGTCGACCACACGACTGCGGTATCGTTCTCCCCCGTTGTCACCAACAGGCGACCATCAGGAGAGAACGCGACACCCCTCGCCCAACCACGGTGAGCAACCAGGGTATGCAGCGGCTCTCGTGTATGAGCGTCCCAGAGCCACACACCGCCGTCCTGGTGCGCAGTAGCCAGCAACGTGTCATCCGGCGACCAGGTCAATCCGTTGGTGTCGCTCCTGTGCGCGACCGGATCGAGCCGTGCGAGCAGTCGCCCTGTATCCGGGTCCCACAGCGCGATGGTGCCCGCCAGATCGCCGGTCGCGAGGGTGAGACCGTCCCCCGACCAATCCGCGCTGATGACCAGCGATGATCCGGAGAGCTGCCGGTCGATGGTCCGACTCGGCACGTCCCAGATCGAAACGCTTCCTACCCTGGTCCCAACCGCGAGACGCTGACCGTCCGGCGACCACGCGACGCACATCGCCGAGCCGGTGTCCAACGATGCGACCTCCTGGTAGCCCGGGGGTCGCCAGAGCTTGACGGTTCGGTCGGAACTCGCAGTGGCCAACAACCGGCCATCGGGCGACCATGCCACACCCCAGACGAAGCTCTGATGGCCTCTCACGACGGCCTCGACCTGGCCCGTGATCGGATCCCAGATCATGATCATGCCGTAGGCCGCCGATGCCAGCGCCGTACCGTCCGGCGACCAGTCGAGGCTGTAGACAGGTCCGGAGAAACCCGTGAGTTCGAAGAGCTGAACAAATTCCAAACCGCCTGGATCAGCTCCATCCGGAATCACACGTCCAAGCACCTTGCGGGGGGGAGCCTCCTCAGCCGACGTTGGCTGAGTCCACTCCCCGGCGAAGAAAACTGGCAGCAGGAAGAAAGCGATGATCATCAGCGAGCGACAACGACAAACATCCGACGTCATGACGGGCACTCCTCTTCGTCGTCAACCGGAAAAACCCACCGCAGGGATGCTCGTATCTCAGACGCCCCCGCGCTCTAATCACCGCCTATTGTGGAGTTACGTTGGTGCCACCCATCCGGTTTCTCGATCGGATCATAGGACATAGGTGCCAGGAGAAACAAAGTTAACAAAGCTGTGATAGTTTTGGGTTGCGGGAGGTAGGTTGCCGCGCAGTTTGAGGGTGTTTGTCGAGGGCGGTTTGTACCACGTGTACAACCGTTTCGCGCGTGGCGAAAGCGTGTTCGCGGATCCGGAAGAGGCCATGGAGTTTGTTGAGCTTCTTCGGGGGGTGAAGAAACGCGACGGGTTGACTGTTTACGCGTGGGCGTTGCTTTCCAACCACTATCATGTCGCACTCCGAACATCTGCTATTCCATTGTCCCGAACAATGCAGTACCTGCAGGGAACCTACAGCCGGCGGTTCAATCGGAGGTGGGGACGAACTGGGCCGCTCTGGCAAAGTCGGTATCAAGCCCGTGTGATCGACGACCAGGAGTCCTTTGAACGAGTGATGGTGTACGTCCACCTGAACCCCGTTCGAGCGGGCGTGACGGACGATCTATTGGACTATGCCTTCTGTGGGCATCGGGAGTTGATGGGGAAGGTGAAGGATCCACTGGTGGATGTGGACCACGCTTTGATCGGTTTCGGGGAAAAGTTGAAGACGGCCAGGCGACTATACTCGGCACGTGTTCGGGCGGCGATGGAGGAAGACGGGTTCGATGCATCTCCTCGTCGAATCGACGAGTTTCTGAAGAAGGACCACAGGCTCGAAGCACCGGAGCCTGTCACCATCGATGAGCTTGGGCGGAGCACCGGACTCGAGCGACCAGTCCTGGACGGGGCTCGATACCTCGATGAAGCCTGCCGGATTCTGGAGGTCGAACCGGAGCGGCTTGCCAGCAGCCGCCGAGACCGGGAAACCGCGGCACTTCGGAAGCTTGTTGCTGCGGTCGGAATCGAACGATGGGGCCAGCGTGCAGGGGAGCTCGCGTCATTGCTCCACAAGCACACTGTGGCCGTGAGCCGGTGGGTTTCGGACGCAGCTCGCGAGCGGCAAACGGACCCCGCGTACGAGAAGAGACTCCTCTGGCTGGATGAGCAGCTCAGCAAGAGGGCGCTTTCTGCTCAAGCACGCGGCGAGCTTTCACCGAAGAAGTGCGAGAAACTCTGACGAGAGCCTGCTTTGTTAACTTTGTTTCTCCTGGCACCGACATGATATGGAAGTCCGTCTCACCGCAACAATTACGAAAACCGGCGCCGATCTCCGGTTATAGTTGGCCGGCCGAGATCGATGGATCATCAGGAGGAAGGCCATGACGTTTCGAGGTTTTTGCGTTGTCCTGCTCGCCTTGTTGTTCACTCCGGCGGTGACCGCTGGTGAGACCGCACCCGCGATCGCCGACTACCCCGAGGTCGCTGATGCGGTGGCCGCGTGGTCGGTGTGGGCGCAAAATCGGGCCGCCGTCGACGGTGTGCCGGGGATGTCGGTGGCGGTGGTGCACGATCAGGAGACGATCTATCTCGACGGCTTCGGCGAGGCCGACCCCGACAGCGGACTGGAGGCCGGCCCGGACACCCTGTACTCCATCTGCTCGATCTCCAAGCTTTTCACCGCCATCGGCGTGATGCAGCAGCGAGACGCGGGGGCCCTGAACCTCGACGATCCCCTGACGAAGTACCTGCCGTGGGTCGGCGAACTCCAGGACGCGCATCCCGATGACGAGCCGGTGACGCTGCGGCGGGTCCTCACCCACTCCGCAGGTCTGCCTCGGGAGTCGGACTCGCCCTACTGGTCGGGCCCGGATTTCGACTTCCCGACCCGCGAGGAGTTGCGCCGCACCCTCGGCGAGCAGAGCACGCTCTACCCCTCGGGCCGGTATTTCCAGTATTCCAACCTCGGGCTGTCGTTGGCCGGTGAGGTTGTGGCGTCGGTCAGCGGAACCACATGGGAGAACTACACCAGAAACCGGATCCTCGACCCCATCGGGATGCAGGACACCTACACCTCGGTAGCCGCTGCCCACGAGACCGGCCGCATGGCCGCCGGGTATTCGCAGCGCCGCGGCAGCCCCGAGCGCGAGCGGCTCTCGCTATTCGAGGTCGAGGGCATCGCGCCGGCCGCCGGGATGGTGTCCAGCGCCGAAGATCTGGCGCGCTTTGCATCTTGGCAGCTGCGTCTGCTCGCGGGTGGCGAGGGCGTCCTTCGCGCCTCGACCCTGCGCGAGATGCAGCGGGTTCACTGGGTGGACCCGGACTGGGAGACCACGTGGGGACTGGGTTTCGCCGTCTTCAAGGTCGGCGAGCGAACCGTGGCGGGCCACGGCGGCGGCTGCCCGGGCTTCTACACGACTTTCAGGATTGTGCCGAGCGAACACCTCGCGGTGATCGTGCTCTCGAACGCCATCGGCGCCGACGTCAGCCTCTACGCGGCCAGGGCCATCGAGATCATCGCCCCTGCTCTCGACAAAGCGCGCGAGGCGTCCGATCCGCCGTCCGAACGCGATCCGGAGTTCAACCGCTATGTCGGCACCTATGACACCGTCTGGGGCCGGTTTGCAATCGTCCGCTGGAAGGACGGCCTGGCGGTTGTCGACCTCGACCAACGGGACCCGTTCGACGATCTGCCAACCCTGAAGCACGTCGAGGGGCACACCTTTCGCCGGGTGCGAAGCGACGACGAGTCGCTCGGCGAGGCGTGGCGTTTCGTGGTCGATGCCGACGGCCGGGTGTTGTCAGTCACCTCGCACAGCAACCCGGCTCAACGCGTGAACTGAACGCCGATGATGGTGGGTGCGGCGAAAGGTGGCGCCCTCATGCTGATCTGATACCGCGCTCTCGGCCCATATCGGTACAACTGTTCCAATATCGTTTTCCAAGCCGCGTCAATCGGAGAAGTCACTATCCCATTTCGGGCACAGGGATTGCGTAACTCCTGGCGACTGGACAGGTGCCGATCACGAGACCGGATCGGGTGGATGTCACCCATCAAGAATGGAGACCTTCAATGGTTGGATGCACTCGCCAATCTGATTGCCCTTTGTTCGAGAGGTTTGTCGTTTCAGGCTCGGCGAACATCTGGCGCCTCCTGTACTGCGACAAGGAGGAGAAGTTCAAGACCTGCGCCCGCTATGAGGCAGGCATAAATGGCCGGACGGTGCCCGTGAATCTGCTTCCCAACGGTCAACTCCTGAGATCGATGCGGCTGGGGGCCGACGATGTTTGTTGAGGGTTTGTGGCCGTGGTGGCTGGGAGCCCTGGCCCTCGGCGCCACGTGTTTCGGCTACCCTCTGCTGCTCGGTCGGACGTGCACGGTCTCCGGCTTCTGGGGAGGCGTCGTCAACTGGCGCCAAGAGCGGGAGGCCGCTCGTGCGGAGGCCGAATTGGCCGCCAATCCGCAGGCCGCCGAAGAGGCCATGCTCGAAGCGGTCATGGCAGAGCTCGGCGGTGAGATTCCCGAGGAGATCCAAGCGGAGTTGGAGGCCATGGCCGCGGCCGACCCCGAGCTTTCCACGCCCCCGTCACAATCCGCACCACCCCGCACGGCGGGCCCATGGGGTTATCTTGCCTTCCTGGTCGGACTGGCCGTAGGGGGCTTCATCGCCGCCGTGGCGCGCGGTGAAGCAAGCCTGTCTCTCACGATGAGCCCGACATTTCACGCGATATTCGGACCCGGCGCTCTCCTCGCGCTCGCGTTCGGGGGCCTGCTGGTCGGTTTCGGCACCCAGATGGCAGGCGGCTGTTCCATGGGTCACGGCCTCTCCGGCACCTCCAACCTCCAACCCGGAAGCCTGCTCTCCACCGCGTCTTTCATGGGCGCCGCGGTGGTCGTCTCCATGGTCCTCGGGAGGTTGATCTGATGGCCGGCACGATCGTTCGCACGATGGTTGTCGGGACTTGGCTCGGCTTCACTCTCTCCCAGATCGGCTTCAGCGACTACGACCAGCTCCACCTCATGTTCACCTTCCAGGACATGAGGATGCTCTTCACGTTCGTCGGGGCGGTCATCATCGGGTCGATGGGCTTTCACCTGCTGGCGAAGATCGGACGAAGACCCAAGGTGCACCGCCCGATTCACAAGGGCACGATCCTCGGCGGCGTGTTCTTCGGCGCCGGATGGGCCCTCTCCGGCGGCTGCCCGGCGGTCCCCTTGGTTCAACTCGGCGAGGGCACGCTTCCGGCTCTGGTGACTGCGGCCGGCATCGTGATCGGCGTAGTGCTCTTCCAGTGGGTGCAGCGCAGGCATCTCAACTGGGACACGGGGTCGTGTCTGCACTGACGGACGCTCGAAAGTGGCACCCGTCCCGGACACGGTCGCGGTGCGTGATCATCAATCCTGATGTTCCATCAACGATTCGATCTTCGTTGAATACCTACTTTTCTGCTCGTCGGTCGCGGCCTCCTTCTCGGCCTTGGCCAGCCAACGACGGGCCTTTTCCTCGTCACCTTTCATGAGGTGGCACATGCCGAGAAGGAAGTAGTATTCATCTTCATCCTTCTGCTTTCTGATGGCGTGTTTGAGGTGTTCGATCG
>Ga0316198_10001625_pt1 | contig 13307 bp, 11 predicted proteins | sample OudBieAanoxic_MG_FD_204935 | JGI IMG/M metagenome (GOLD analysis project Ga0316198, IMG submission 204935) | Coastal sediment microbial communities from Oude Bieten Haven, Netherlands - site A anoxic | ecosystem: Environmental > Aquatic > Marine > Coastal > Sediment | place: Netherlands...
CTTGAAGATCTTGGTCAAGCTAAGCGTATCGTTATCAATAAAGACGAAACAACAATCATTGATGGTGCAGGCCAACAAGATGCAATTTCTGCACGTGTTAGCCAAATCAAACAACAAATTGAAGCGTCTTCATCTGATTACGATAAAGAAAAACTTCAAGAACGTTCTGCTAAATTAGCAGGTGGTGTTGCAGTCATTAAAGTTGGCGCATCAACTGAAGTTGAAATGAAAGAGAAAAAAGACCGTGTTGACGATGCATTACATGCAACGCGCGCGGCAGTTGAAGAAGGTGTAGTTGCCGGAGGTGGTGTTGCACTAGTACGTGTTGCTGGACTGTTAAAAGATCTTAAAGGCGACAACGACGATCAAAACGTAGGTATCCGTGTTGCACTTCGTGCGATGGAATCTCCATTACGTCAAATCGTTTCTAACTGTGGTGAAGAAGCATCAGTAGTAGCAAGTAACGTACAAAAAGGCACTGCAAACTACGGTTACAATGCAACAACTGGCGAGTACGGCGATATGTTAGAAATGGGTATTCTTGACCCAACTAAAGTTACCCGTAGCGCATTACAATTTGCAGCGTCTGTAGCTGGCCTAATGATCACAACTGAATGTATGATCACAGACCTTCCAGTAGAAGCTCCAGCTGCACCTATGCCTGATATGGGTGGAATGGGCGGTATGATGTAAGCTTTACCCTTTAATTCTAATCCTTTTAAATCAATGGGTTATAATTGATCTTGAGACCGTCTGTGTGACGTTATGTATCACGGATGGTCTCACATTTATTTACTTCTTATTCTTCCTCTCTGTTGTCCTTATAGTCTCTTCCTAGTGTTATAGAACCCTATTCAATAAACTTGTTTACTTTGCTATGAGCGTCTCTCAGGCTTCCTCTATGGAACCGTATGGCCTACCGTCTTGTTAACTTTTATTTTTCTTTTTATGTTAATGCTATTGAATACTGAGGGGGGAGGGGGCGGTGTATTGAAGTTGCCTTTGCGATTGCATCGTTTAGTTCCTTTTACACAAAACGTGTTTTACGTTTAGTCATTTTTTTGGATACCTTACGAAGCCTACTGTGTTCTACACTGTTGTGTACACCCTAAGATCTCTCAAGGTGTACACATGTGTACGGTTTATTGTTAATGTCCTGTAGAGCCCGTTGTGTGGGGCTTGTAGGTCTACAACGACATCTTAAAAGTCCTCTTCGGGGGATGAATTTACATCATAATCAGTATCACTTCCTCTAATTGCTCCAGCTTGTTCTAGCCATTTTTTTCTTGAAGATACAGAGATACCTAACTCTAAGCCCCTAACTGCTTTCCTCAATCCTTCTCTAAAGATATCGGGGTCATACCTCTCAATGAGCCTTGCTAGATCCTTAGCGTTAGATTCAATTAATTCTCTTTCTCTGTTTTCATCATCGGGTATAAAGTCGTTACCAGTAATTGCATCTGATAAGCGTCTAATCTTAGGGAAACCTTTAGAGTCCCAAGCACTATCTGTCATTGGATATTTATTGTTAAGACCTTCTGTTAACTGTTCGGTGAACTCTTTTAAGTTTATTAACTCGTCTAGGTTATAATTACCTAATGCCTCTTTACATGCTTTGAGTCCTCTAGCAATATGCGCTGCTTGACCTTGGCTACACCCTACTTTATTGACAGTCTCTGATACAGTTAAATTGAATTCACCGTTAACAATCAACATTCTGAATTTAGATTGCATTGCTTCATCAGGAGTCACCCCAACACCATGCGAACGATTGACTTCCTGTGCAGCAGTAAACGCTTCTTGGTATGTTCTATTATCTATAATGGAGGCTGGAATCGTTAGGTCTACATCAGGTTTTTCTTCAAGGTATTTTAAGCAAGCACCTGTTCGATGGAACCCATCTACAACATAGTAAATATCACCTACTACAAATACAGTTATGGATTGTCGTATGGGTAAACCGTTACGTAAATCATCAAGAATCTCCTTATCTTGGGCTTCTTGCTTGATCTCTTGTGCTGCCCTCAAGCGTTTATCTTTAATTAACTCTACATCACGAGCTTGCATTGCGGGGTCTAAAGTGAGCTTTCTTGGGTCAAGTTTACTGTGTCTACTATCAGACATATATTCATTCATTAATCATTCTCGTTGGCTGTTAAAGCCCTTTGTACTGTTGATAAAGATACACCTACAGTGGACGCTATCTTTCTTAAAGAGACTCCTTGAGAACGAAGCTCAGAGATACGCTGGTGGTTGGTCTCATTGATAGGTCTACCTTTGTATTTTCCAGCTGCTTTAGCCTTTTCAATACCTTCTTGACGTCTTTCTTGAATCATTGCCAACTCAAATTGAGCAACAGCGCCTAACATATTCAGCATTAATTCAGACATATGGTCACTTCCACCAGCATTAAAGCTTAGGTTTTCCTTATGGAATTTCACACTGACACCTTGGTTATTCCAGTCATTAATCAACTGCTTCAAATCAACTAAGTTACGAGCTAGGCGGTCAATACTATGAACATGAATGGTGTCACCCTCACGAACATAGTCTTTAAGCTCATTTAGGGCTGGACGCTTTGTTGAACCACCACTGCATTTATCAATAAAGGTCTTATCAAAAGATATACCTGTATCATTAAGTTGGCGGTCTGTGTTTTGGTCAACTGTTGAGACTCTAAGGTAAGCTATGCGTGTCACTTGGTGTACCCGTTTGGTTTTAAGAGGTTGGCAATGTTAGTGTACCCGTTAAATAAAATCAACCCTATTGGGTATTGATTGCTTAGTCTTTGACCATGGTCATTTGGGTATACCTAATGGATACTAAGGGGAACTGTAAAGACTGAATTAATGTTAGAGCGTATAATATTATATATTTAAACAATATTACTTTTCAGAGGTTCCAATGTATTTTTATAAATTCAGAACGATGAACAAAAATGCTTTAAGTTGTTTAGCTAACAATCAGTTCTGGTTTGATAACTTATGTAATCAAAATGATCCTTTTGAAGGTCAATGTACTGTAGACCCCCAGTTAAGCATAAAACAAAAAAATAATGTAACCGCTGAAATAAATTGGTACAAGAAAAAAAGCAACATATGCAGTTTTTCATACTTTGATAAAGAAGAAACAGATGACCCTTTATATAATACTCTTATGTGGGGACATTATTCAGATGGGTTAAGAGGATTTTGTTTAGTTTTTGATTCGAGATTACTTGAAGCTAGTTTGTTTCAAAATACCCAACGTCACACTATTGGTCTTGCTGTTGATTATAAAACTACGCCTAAAATTATAACTAGTGATGATTTGATTGGCGTTGATGGTGAAGAGGATGATTATTCTATAAAGCTTAGTGTCATGGAGTTAATTGCAAGAATATCAACTACAAAGTCAACGGATTGGGAAAGAGAAAAAGAGGTTAGGTTTATCTCCTTTTCATCCAAAAGACTAATTCCTTATAATATTAAATCTCTAAAAAAAGTTATTATAGGAGATAAGATGGAGAAGTCAGACCAAGAACTTTTGTTGAGTATTATTAGAAGTAAATATCCTGAAGCAGAGGTGTTTGTAATGAAGATGAAGAGTAATAGTTATAAATTATCAATAGAACCTTTGAGTATAAAACAAGTACAAATTAATGGTACAAAGCTATAAAGTGGTGTAATTATTAAATAATTGATTTATAAAGAATTACCGTTGGTAAGTTACATTCGAGAGTTCGAATCATTTCGTCTCTCGTTATGTATCTCTTTTCTAATTTCCTTTGTTAATAATCCCTTATGTTAACCATTCTTTTTCAACTTGGTTTGCTATCTGTGCAGCTGCTTCAGCTAGTTTATTAACGTCTTCCCTTGCGTAATAACCATAACTCATGGTCTGACCTGACTGGTGCCCTATAAGTTTTGCAGCGTCAAACTCTTTAATTCCCGCTCTTTGTGCCGCTGTAGAATAGTGTGCTCTTAGAGAGTGAAAAGAACGGCTAGAATCTTTAGTAATTTTATCTACTTTGAAGTGGGAAAATATACGTCCAGCGGTTTTGGCTTCGAGACCTAGTGGTAACCGTATGTCTTGTACTTGAGGAGGAAGCGGAACAAGCCGTTTAGCTGCTGCTGTTTTCCCTTTAGTTATAATCATACACCTCACGCCTTCAATAGTTTCTTCATGTGCACGGCACAACTCACTAATCCTTGCGCCTGTAAATAAAGCAAGCTTAGCAAGACTCTTAACTAGCACAGGGCTGTCTTTAAGAATCACTTTAAGCTGATTACTACTAAATAACTGTTTCTGTTTACTTCCTTCACCACGATATTGACTAAGGTCATGATCACAGAAAGGACTTGTTTTGGTTTCAATTTCACCTAGCTTATAAGCGTGCCCCCATACAGAGCGTAGGCGGCTTAAATGTCCAGAAATGGTGCCGTGCGCGTATTCATGCCCTAGGTGTTCGATATATTCAACCACTTGCTTTTTATGTATTTCTCTTAGTGGGATATCAGGAGTTTTTAAATATAATAGGAACCTGTTTATACTGCTCTGTAGTTTACTTAGAGTTTCAGGGCTGCTTGTATTGCTACGACCTAATAGGCTGTTTAGCGCCTCTTTAAGTGTATATGTATAAGCATGTTGCATCTCTCCATAGACCTCTTGTCTGTATGCCGCTTTGGCAATGTCATTGCGAGGTAGAAAGTCGTCCATATCTAAAGGGAAGCTAGGGTTTTTAAGTGCTTCAGCATATGGTTTAACTTGTTCTGAATAAGCTTTGAATTGAATTCTGTCTTCACTATAAGCACCTTGCGCTTGTGCTGCTAGTTCACCATTGATCCTGTCTCGTTTTATACGTGCAAGTTTTACAGAGCTCGTCCCTAAACTTTGGGTGATATGTGTTTTACTTGGATACAAGTGTTGCAGCCCTTTAGGTACTCGTCTGCAGTATACCCATGTGTCATGATGTAGTTTTAAGTGTTTGTTATTATTGTTCATTGTTCTTGTTATTTAGACCTAAGTTGCACGGAATGTATCACGCTATGTACTCTGTGGTCTAGTGTTTTCAGGGTGTTCAAGGCTTCTGTGGTACTAGGGGAACTTTGATGTAATTCAGGCTGCATAAATCGCTTACTTGATCGTTGCTTTACCACTCGTTTAAGAGACACTAAACGTCGCGGATAAAACGCCTTCAATTAAACAATTTCTGCTATCCAGAATGATTCGTATCAATAATCTAAAAAGCTCACTTCGGTGAGCTTTTTTGTCTCTAGAAAATAAGTTTAAATATTGCTATTAAATCGTTTACTTGATCGTTGCTTTACCACTCGTTTAAGAAACACTAAACGTCGCAGACAAAGCGCCTTCAATTAAACAATTTCTACTATCCAGAATGACTCGTATCAATAATCTAAAAAGCTCACTTCGGTGAGCTTTTTTGTCTCTAGAAAATAAGTTTAAATATTGCTATTAAATCGTTTACTTGATCGTTGCTTTACCACTCGTTTAAGAAACACTAAACGTCGCAGACAAAGCGCCTTCAATTAAACAATTTCTACTATCCAGAATGACTCGTATCAATAATCTAAAAAGCTCACTTCGGTGAGCTTTTTGTCTCTAGAAAATAAGTTTAAATATTACTATGAAATAGTCTCATTGAGCGTTGCTTCATTGATCGCTTAAGAAATACTAAACGTTGCGGACAAAGCGCCTTCAATTAAACAATTTATGCTATCCAGAATAGTCTGATAAAGAATCTAAACAGCTCACTTTGGTGAGTTTTTTTGTATCAAATGTTTACTATTATTCATACTTTGGTCAATGCGATAAGGACTAGCCATTATTATTTTAAAGCTAGTTTTAGTTTTTGAGTTAGTGCTTGAATCTTGAATTTTTGTTGGTAACTAGGTCTACCTACAAAGGAAATAGTTGTCACATAAAAGTGTTTCACTACACTAATTTATTGAAAATTTAAAGTGATCTAGTGCTCATTTTTACTTGTATTTTCGTTAATTTTAAATTTAACTGTATATGATGTTTTTGTGATGAAAATATGGTTTTAATTACAAACTTATTAAAATGATTTTTTAAGCAATAAATTCTTATTTACCGCGTTTAAAAGATCAAATGAACTAATGTTCGTTTATTCTGTTTTTACGACGGATTGCATCACTGACTAGGTATTAACTCGTTTAGCTGAAATATTATAAATTTAATTTGTAATTTTATTGTTTAGGAGAGAGACCATGGCAAGTTATTTACATCCGGGAGTGTATGTTGAAGAAATAGCAAGTGGCTCAAGACCGATTGAAGGTGTTGCGACATCAACCGCAGCTTTTGTTGGTATAACGCAACGCCACAGTCGACACGAACCTGTTTTGATAGGCAGTGTAAGTGATTATATGCAACTATTCGGCCCGATATTGACTAGCAATGACGCGATGGGACTAGCTGTTCAATCATATTATCGAAATGGTGGTGGTGCTGCTTATATTTGTCCGTTATCAACAAACGCAGTAAGTGGTTCTAAATCCTTTGACGACTTAACGGTAACGGCAATAGGCGAAGGGCCTTGGTCAACTCATTTATATATAAAAATTGATCGTGTTGGTAGTAATGATTTTGATTTAGAAGTAGGCACTAGAAACGCTGCTGGCATCTTTTACCCCTTAGAATCCTTCGAAAAAGTTACCTTAGATCCATCTCTTGACAGCTTTGCTGAAACTATGATTAATGGCAGTTCTGCTTATGTAACCGTTGTTGTTGCCGGTACAACTTTACCTGCATTAACCGGTGTAAATGGTGGAGAAGGAGAGGTACTAGAAAATGGAGAACAAACCTCACCTGATGCTACTGCTTTTGCAAGCTTTTATGCACAGACACTGCGTAAAATACGTGCGATTAGTATTATTGTGTTACCTGGCCAAAGCTGGGCTGCTGACGGTTCAGGAAATGGAATCATAAGCGAAACGCGTGCTCACTGTGAGAAAATGAAGAACCGTATAGTATTGATTGATACTCCAGAAAACCTTGAGTTGCCTAATGCAGGAGTAGTTTCGACTATGTCATTGCCGACTTCAACTTACACTGCATTATATTACCCTTGGGTAGGCGTTACTAATCCTCTATATCATCCTGATAAAAACCCAAGTGTCAGTCCAACTGTGAATGTTGCTCCTTCTGCAATTGCTGCTGGAATGTGGGCGAAAATTGATGCCAAACGTGGTGTTTGGAAAGCTCCAGCTGGTGTTGAAGCTCAAGTTACTGGTGTCTCTTCTTTACAGTTTCAAGTAGAAAACCTTGAGCAAGATCAGCTCAATCCGCTGGGAGTAAACTGTATTCGAAAATTTCCTAACTATGGCTCTGTTATCTGGGGGGCTCGAACCCTTGCGACAAAAGCAGATCCGGAGTGGCGTTATGTCCCGGTTAGGCGCACTGCCATTTATATTGAAGATAGTATTTATAACGGTATTCAATGGGCTGTATTCGAACCCAATGATGATCCTCTTTGGAGCTCTCTTCGTGCCAACATTAGTGCTTTTATGAATGGTCTTTTTCGTGCAGGCGCATTCCAAGGGCAAAAGTCCAGTGATGCATATTTTGTTCGTTGTGGCTTGGGGGACACTATGACGCAAGGGGATATAGATCGAGGACAGGTTATTGTTCAAGTAGGTTTTGCGCCTGTTAAACCTGCTGAATTTGTGATCGTGCGTATCCAACAAAAGGTAGGTGGGGAGTAGCGATCAACAATGTGACTTTAAACTATTAATATATTAGGAGGATTTTATGCCTGCTCCAACTTTTTCAGCTAACGCACATCGGTTCGACCCGTACAGAACATTCAAGTTTCAGTGCCTCATTGATGGTAGGCCTGTAGCTGGCTTGCAGAAAATGGGCGCACTTAAAAAAACCACAGAACAAGTTAAGTGGCGTTCTGCAGGGGATCCGTCACATCAAAGAGTAATCCCTGGAGGTACGTCCTATGAGGCCGTTACTTTAGAGCAAGGATTGACCCATGACCCGGTGTTTGAACAATGGGCTAATTTGGTCAATAACATTGAAGGTGATGGTGGAGTCTCACTATTAAATTATCGTAAAGATATCGTCATTAATGTATTGAACTTACAGGGACAGGTAGCTATGTCCTATAGACTGCTTCGTGCTTGGGTTTCTGAGTTTCAGGCTCTGCCTGAATTAGATTCTAATAGCATGAATACCATGGGTATCCAAACATTGACTCTGCAGCACGAGGGTTGGGAGCGAGATACTGCAGTTAGCGAACCAACGGAATCGTGAGTCGTGAGTATTGCACTGCTACCCGGTGGGTTAAAGCTTGATGGGGAAATCCGCCAAGACTTTGAGTTTGCTCCTATCACTGGGAAGCTTGAGCGTGAAATTATTGAAAGTGCTGTAGGTGTTAATAGTTTAGCGCATCAAGTAACTAAAATACTGGTGAGTGCATTGATTAGTCTTGCTGGTCAACCTAGCAATGAAAGACTCGTTCGCATGTTAAGTAGTGGTGATAGAGAGTTTCTTATTCTTCGTTTACATTGTTTGATTGAACCAGAAGCTCAGTGGGTCACCCATTCCTGCAATGAATGTGAAGAGTTAGTCCAATTTCAGCTACATAACAATGAACTTCCGATAAAAAATGCGGGTAAAGGTTACCCACAAACGAGTGTGGTTTTAAGCCATTGCACAGCTAAAATTCGTGTGCCCACTGGCGCTGATGAGGAAGCACTGGCAGAAAATTGTAAAGATCATGATGCTGCATTAACTCTAATTCTTAAGCGCCTTATAACTCCGGAAGAAAACAATAAGGAAGTTGAGCTTATTGAAAAACTCACCAGTGCTGATTTATCATTGGTTGATCAAATACTCGATAGTATGAGTCCTCAGACTAGCCAGTCAGTGAATATAATCTGTCCTTACTGTTCAAATGAACAACATTTCTCCATTGATAACTATGAGTGGATAGTTAAAGAGAGTAGATGTTTAGAAGATCAAATACATACTCTTGCTTTTTATTATCACTGGTCAGAGCAAGACATTCTTTTATTATCAAAAAATCGTCGCAGTCATTATGTTGCATTGATCGAAAGAGGTTTATCTAAAACACAGGGGCATGTAATGCATAGCAATGTTCTAGGAGCTCAATAATGAAATTTATGTCCGCATTTATTAGCCATAGTTTGTTACCTGCAAAGCGTGAAGGGGCTTTTCAGGTTGCTAATGATGTTTCTTCTGTTACCCAAACTGAGCCTATTGCAACCAGCCAAGAAAGTGTTTTAAAGGGCTTTTCATTGAATGAGAATGAGCAAGATACGTCATTTGTTGCAGGTCATGAAGTAACTGAACTCTTAAATTCATCACCCAAACATAGACTAAATAAGCATCAAGAGGGAAGCCAGCTAACAACCCCTCTATCCGAAATTGTGCAATCTCAAGATGTAAACCCCTTGATGGCCACATTACAAGGTGTTGAATCGACCAACACAAGTGAGTCTTTGCACTTTACGCTTTCGGAATCAATTAAGCAGACTAAAAAAGCTACTTCGCCAAATGATTTGCACAAAGCCAAGCCCCAAGGTGAATCACAGAAAAACAATACTGTTTCTGGCATATCTAATATGGCAAATGATATGCACCCCTCTTTTAAAAAAATAGGTAAAAGCGGCGTAGTAGGTTTTGTTTCAACTGAAATGGAATCTCAACTTGAAACTAAAAATGGATCACAATCTGCTGCACCAGCTCAACAACAGGGTAACTATCAACAGCAGGATAATTCTCAAGTAAAACCATTAGCGACCAAGCAAAAAAAAGGCAACGCACAAAGTGATAATAAATCGATAATTGCAGAGTCCACTGAAAATATAATTGAACCTATTCAGGCTGAACCAGTGTTAACTGCTTCCGAAACCAAAGAAGAAAGTCTTTATATTGAATCGGCACTTCACTCTGCAAAAAATCAAGGAAGCGGACAATTAACAGGATCTTCGGCAGACGAGGCTCCACAAGTGCGTATCGGCCAAGTGAATGTTGTTATTGATGATCGCCATTCAAAAGCAAAAAATAATAATGTACCTAATACAGGAAAAGCAGTTAATTCATTTGGATTGAGGGGATTGTGATATGACCTTACCTGTTTCGCCGTTGGCTAAAATTTGTGATGTTATTAGGGAGCATATTAATACTTTGGGTAAAGCCACTAGCCCGAGTGACTGGGATGTTACTGTGACGATAGGTGCTCCGGGGGTTAATTTAGCAGCTGCACAAAGTAAAAATACCATTAATTTATTTTTCTATCGCTTTGAACCTTATTCTTTTGCTGCTGATACTGTGCCAGGTGATGTGCAATGGTTAAAGTTATTTTGTGTGATCACCGCTTTTGGTATTGATGAGGGTACCAGTGATGACAGCAGTATGGAGTTTTCCGTTGGTTTTAATGAGCTGTGTATGTTGTCACAGGTTATGCGCCTATTTCAGGAACATCCAGTCATGTTAGTCGATGGAGATGATCAGCAGCAATGGCGTATACAATATATTGTCCAGCCTTTTAGTGATGAACAGATTAATCAGATTTGGACATCACAGGGGGATACTATTTATAGACCTTCTATTGTCTATGAAATCGCCTTAGCGCCAATTGTTCCAGAAGCAGTGCGCTCCCCTTCAACACGAGTCGGCTCGATAGGTGTACAAGCAAGTGCCAATATCAAGCATCGCCATTTGTCTTGGCCGATGGATCGTGAAACGCGATTCCCAGTTGCTGAGTCGATCTCTATCAACAGCAACAACCCGCAATGGGCGCCGGCAATAGTTATCTTAACTGGAGTAAATGAAAATAGAAAAGCGAGCTTAAGTGTGCATATTGAAGTATCAAATGGAGAAGAGGGAGCCGCAGATTTTAGCAGCTTTCCTTCACTCGAACTTTGGATTGCTGGGGACAGTGCAAAAAATAACGACCTGAGAGTAGTAGGACAATTGTTACAAACTCCTGTTGCAACGGATAATGCACAGGACTGGCAGGAGATCGCTGTGATTGACAATATTAGTGCTGATGCTGATCGTTTGGAAATGGATTTACTGCCGCCGCCATCGCCAAGTGCTGATGCTGTGTCATTTTCGTTACAACAAGTGCATTGGACTGATCTTAATGAGATGGCAAATAGTTGGCAGTTACAGCTGTTTGTAGAACGTTGTATTAAATTTGACTCAATCAATAATATTTGGGTCGATGTGGCTTTTAACGAAGCGGGTGCTGTCCACATTCGTAGTAATCCACTGTTGGTTTCGGTTAGCAGGGAGGCCGCGTAATGAATAGCAATGCGGATCTCTCCGATACAATTAAACCAATGGATTTATCCTTGGAGTGGAAGCGTGTTGAGGTCTTGTCGCAATGCTTACTGGAAACAAGAGCAGGTAAAACCATTAATGAATCTCGACTTGAGTTACTTAAAGATATTCAGCATCAAGTGATGAACTCTCGTACTAATAACCGCGCTTGGCATCAATTTGGTGCAGGTAAACTATCAAATATCGCATTAGATTTTTTAGCTGTCGTTTATGCGCCAGCTGTGAGCCCTGCAGTGGCATTATTATTTCAGGATCTACAACAGAAAAGTAGCATACAACCTACCTTAGCTTTTTTGTATCAATTACTTGCATTAAGCGAAGATGATTATTGTCTGCTTTTACAGCTTACTTCTCCACAAGGAGAATTAATAAAACGTAAATTACTTATTACTCAAGGTGAAGGGCCGATGGCACTGCTTACAACGCATCCCGCATCATTACAAATGTTAACCGGCCAACGTTCTGTACTAAATATTCCTGGTGCGGTACTTATTGACAGTGATGTGAGTTGGCAAGATCTTATCATTCCTGCGACTCAGTTACGTATGTTACAGGAGTATTTAATGTGGGTTACCCATAGCCATCAGGTTATTAAAGAATGGGCTGGTCGCAGTGCAGGTGGACCAATCGCTTTATTCTGTGGTCCTTCTGGTACCGGTAAAACCTTTGCCGCGAGCGTACTCGCTAATGCACTCAATTGGTCGTTATATCGCGTCGATTTAGGGGCCTTAATTAGTAAGTATATTGGTGAAACTGAAAAAAATCTTAATGCACTTTTTGATGCGGCACAGGGACAGAAGTTGTTGTTGCAATTTGACGAAGTAGATTCATTAATGGGTAAGCGTGGTGAGATTAAAGATGCGCGAGATCGTTATGCGAATATGGAGGTCAGTCATCTTCTATCAAGAATTGAGCAACATCAGGGACCATGCATTCTGACCACAAATTTAAGTAAACAGATAGATCAAGCATTCCAAAGACGTTTTCATTTTGTGGTCACTTTTTCACGGCCAGGAGTAAAAGAAAGATTGGCATTATGGCAGGGGTTATTACCTGCAAAAGCACCATTAGCGGCTGACCTAGATCTATTGTTGTTAGCTGAATCCGTCGCTCTATCTGGCGGAGAGATACGCAATGCTGCGATGCATGCGGCTATTTTGGCTGCTGCTGAGCAACAATCAATAGCAATGAGCCATCTTAGTGTTGGCGTTTGGCGTGTACTGCAAAAGAATGAAGGTAAAACGCGCATCAACGAATTACGGGGATTAGCGCAATATTTGCCACAGGGCATTATCGGCAATGATTAAACACCGCTATGCAGAAATAGTGTGAGATCAAACAGTAGGCGCACTCAATATGTAATAAGAAGCTAGCATATGAGGCTTTTTGAGGAGTGAACAGTGATGGCTAAAAAGCAAATCAACATCGACAGTGTCAATATTCACCTAAGTAATGGTTGGCAAGGAGATCCTGTTTATCTTGCACGTAAAGTCTCGGAGCAGTTTCAACTGCAATCAACTCAGTTAAGTAGCTGTAAAAAAATGCATTTAAACACCCAAGGAAACTTTGCAGGGGTTGCAAGCAGAGTAACTAACCAGCTCGCTGATAGATTGAGCGAAATCACTGAAAGGCCCAGCAATGCGCTAACCGGGAGGGATAAATGATAAAAACTGCGAAAGGGATGTTGATAGAATATGCAATGAGTCTACCGCCATTGGCGTTGGAGTTTGAGTTTAATCCTGAATCGATAACCCGTAGTCGGAGCGTTACCTTTGACAGCAGCGCACTACCTATTGTTGATTTTAAAACCCCCTCTGACAGTAATCGAATCGGTCAGGCTGCTTCTGCGGCTGCGGAAACAATCAGTTTTGATATTTTACTTGATGCCACGGATAAACTTAGCGATAGCAGCCATCTTATGCACCAAGTTGCGATTGCTTTTGGTGTTGAACCTGAAATTGCAACAC